>OBEQ010071794.1_pt1 | contig 75303 bp, 67 predicted proteins | sample 1670901 | NCBI WGS metagenome assembly OBEQ01 (sample SAMEA104232315, study PRJEB22302) | groundwater metagenome | biome: forest; feature: aquifer; material: groundwater | place: USA | collected 2011-08-07 | depth 5.4 m | reverse complement strand
GGAATTAACTCCCCTAGGAAGCCATTTGCACCATTTAAATGGTGCTGCTCAACCCGAGGAGGTATACTTGAATAGAAAGGTAGGAGTTTTGCCTACGATTATGGATTACTCGGAATAAAACGGAGCTCGGAATAATGCCTGAACTTGATGGCGTGGAAACCGTTGAGATCATCCAAGAGCATTACCGGCATCACAGGAAATCCTGTGCCTTCATGTTCATCACGGCCTATCCCGATGACCGCAGGGCGAAGGAAATCACAAACTCAGGTCAGGCCAAAATGATGCTCAAGCCTTTTGAGATCGAGGACCTTTTGGGATCGATCGAACTTGAGCTTCAGGCGCGTCCATCCCTGCCTTAAAGCGGTCCTATCTTTAAAGCCCAAAAGCCCAAAAAGTAGTCCCTCCAAGACGTTTCTTGTGATAAGCTGTTGCCAGGTCATACCTTAGATAATGACGATGACCTCCATGTAATTTGGAAGGTCGCCCGCTGCACTTATACTGCTTTCAGCTCAAATCTGGGTTAGTCGATTCAAGAAGAAAAGCCGGAGGTATGCTTAAGAGTTATGTGGGAGAGTTTAGACGCTTTTCTGAGATCAGATGCCTTCCTTTCCACATGGCAAAGGTTTTGGACCGTCATTTCCTTGGTTAGCATTCCCGTCACGCTCCTCCTCATCTGGCCCCTTCTTATTTCACCCGGAAGAAAACTGACAAAACGGATTAAACAGATCGAAAGAGATATCCATTCCCCGGGGATGGAGGACGTGCGGCATTTCTTCAAACCCCTATTCAAGAAACTTGGAATTAAAGTAGACGATAAACACCACGAGCGAAACTGATGGAATCCAACGTCGAGGAACGGATTAGAAAAATCATCGTTGAGCAACTCGGGGTCAAACCCGAGCAAGTCGTATCGGATGCAGACTTCGTTGACGATTTAGGGGCGGACTCTCTTGACACGGTGGAATTGGTGATGGCCTTCGAGGAAGAATTTAACTTCGAAATAGCGGATGAAGAGGCGGAGAGGATGAAAAAGGTAAAGGATGTCATTGAGTATATTTCGGAAAGACTACGGAAAAAGGAAAACAACCGGAGCTGATTCTTGAGCCAGTCAAAACAAGCGGAACAAACAGTCTTTGAGCGCGTTGAGTTTTTGTGCGACAAGTCCCTATTCAAAGGGAAGGTTTATCGACCCGCCGACCTTGATAAATGCAAGGGCATAGCCATTTTCACGCATGGCTTGGGCTATTGTGACAGACAATACAAAATTAATGGGCAATATTTCGCAGACAATGGATACTTGATGTTGATTTACAACCTCCGGGGCCATGCGGGGACACCAGGAAAGTGGACTCTTCAAAATTCAGTCGAAGATCTTATTGAAGGAATCAACTTTTTAACACGGAAATATGATTTTCAAAACAAAGAGCGTATTTGCGTCATAGGGCACAGCACAGGAGCGCTCATCACGCTCCTTGCTTCACTAAGAGACAAGCGCATTAAATTTGGAAGCGTGGTCACGACAGTCACCTGCCTGAAAGATTCATTCCTATATTGGTTCCAAAGCGGTTTTAATCAAGAGGTAAAAGAATTTTTTAAAGCCAAAGGAGTGATTCCGCCAATTATTGAGCGTTTTATGGATGACAAAGGATTATTTGACCTTTTGATCGAAGGCAAAATACCGAGAGAGGAGCTAGAAATCCCCCATCGATACGGCATGCTTAAATCTGATAGCTGGTATGACTTCACTTATGAGATTATCCATTCGGCAGATATCATCGATCATGCTTCTGAATTGACCATTCCCTTGCTGCTCTTCCGAGGCGAACGTGACGAGGTTATGGATGTTCAGAAAACCAATGAGCTTTATGAAAAGCTGGATAAAAGGATGCCTTCAAAATTATACATCACAGGGTCGCACAACCATTTCCATAACGATAAGTGGGATTTAATTCAAACTGAAACCCTAAAATTCTTTGACGAATTCTGCGCGTATCAGTTGCCGAAAGAAAACACTTCAGAAAAAGACATTCTCGTAATTGATGACGAGGAACTGGTAACGCAGACACTTAGGACTCTTCTAAGAAGGAACGGGTTTTCAAATGTAGTCACCGTCAATAGCGGTGAACGCGCCTTCCAGGAAATCACGAAGCTGAAAGAACTAAAAAATAAGGAGTTTGACATGATCATTGCAGATATCAGGATGCCGGGCCTTGACGGTATCGCTACCGTCAAACGCATTAGGAAACTCATCGCCAATTCAAACGGACACCAGAGTCAAATCATTTTCATCACTGGCTATGAAGGCAACAGAACGCGGGAAGAGGCAAAAGAGGTAGGTTATGTGGATTACCTCTATAAGCCGTTTGATACGGATGATTTTTTGACCAGTGTGCGGAAGCACCTGAAGTGATCAAAAGAATTATCGCCCGCCTTGAAAATTTTTTTTACCGAAGCATCCTCAAAAATCTCCTGAAATTGTCCAAGCTCGGCTACGGCACCATCGTTACGGGCGCTGAATCCGGCGCTAACTTCGAACACATGTACGATAACCGCCCGGAGGGGAAGTTCATTGTTGGCCGGTTTATCGACAAAGCCCTGCTTAACCTACCCTCGGTTCAGGCCACAAGAGGAAGGAAAGAGGATATCAAGAGGGTCTTGTGGAATGAAATCCACAATAACAAATTAATGGGTAGGAAGACATGTGTGCTCGATCTTGCCTCTGGTGGCGCAAGATATTTACGCGAGCTTAGTGAAGAACATAGAAACGGTGATGTTGAATCCATCTGCATTGATAAAGATAGGGCGTGTGTGAGATTGGGCGAAAACCTAGCCAAAAAAGAGCGAATAAACAATATCAGATTCTTCCGAGGCGATATCTTCCGCTTGGATCACTTGCAGAAAATGTCTTCACGGATACCCTGGAAACCAAATATCGTGATTGCCTCAGGCCTTTTCATTTACTTCAATAACACCGCCGCCGAAAAAATGCTTAGAGAGATTTACCAATTTTTGCCATCTGAAGGGCTTCTAATTTTTTCCTCCTACGAAAATTTGAGTTCGCGAAAATTAATGAGAAAGGTAGCCTCGACTTCTTCCGGAGAGGAATGGATTTTATATTATCGAAAGCCAGATTACTGGAGGGGTCTACTCCAGCAGATTGGATTTAAACAAATCTTTATTCTGCGAGACCGGTGGCAAATGAATAATATTTGTACAGCGCGCAAGTAAAGCAGGGCAAATGACATTTACCAGTCTAACCGGCCTCTTAAATACACTTTCCAGCTTGGGCCTTGCTGCTTTTGTATTTTCAAAGAGACCCAGGCATAGTACAAATCAAGCCTACCTTTTCTTCGGACTAACCGTAGGCCTATACAGCGTCGGATACTTTTTTTGGGGCCTAGCACGTGGCGAGGCAGAAGGTCTATTTGCGTTCAAAATACTAACGAGTGGTATCATTTTGATCAATTCAGCCTATCTTGAATTTGCTTTTTCCTTGCTTGGGGAAAGACAAAAGAGGAGATGGATTCTTTGGGCTTGCCATGCGGCCAATCTGTACTTCGTTTATGCAACCTTTTCTTTGCAGTTATTCAAATCCGTAGCCCAAAAAAATATTTGGGGCTACTGGCCGGTTGTTGAAAACTTATTTTATATCTACTTCGCTCTCTGGCTTGGACAATTTTTGTATGGCCTCTTTAATCTATACATCGGTTATAAGAGGACGCACGGACAACCGTCGACGCAAATTAAATACGTCTTTGTTTCGACCTTGATTGGTTATTTTGGCGGTGCAACAAATTGGCTGCCATGGTTCAACATCACCCTTTTCCCACCGCATTTGAACATTCTTGTGACTGCCTATGTAGCTGTTCTTGCATACGCCGTCGTTCGTCATCGCCTGATGGACATCGAAGTTGTAATCAAGAAGACAATCGTGTTTGCAGGCATTGTGGCTGCCGCTGTTTCTGTCATCGCCTTTCCTTTTGCTTTGATTCAAGCCGTGATTGGGAAAGCCTTAGGAGTTCCTGATCCTTTTATTCTCATGGCACTTGGAATCGCAACGGCCATTCTAATTTACCGTCCCGTGGAACGAGTTCTTGTCAACATCACTGACAAATATTTATTTCAGAAAAAACAGGAGATCAAAGTAATTTTGAATCGCCTCTCGGAACGGGTTGTAACCATTTTGGACCTCAAACAGATTGGCAAGACAGTTCTTTCGACCTTGGAAGAAACATTTCGTCTTGAATCTGCGATGATATTTTTTCGTGATAGGAAGTCAGAAAAATACCGCCTGCTGGAGTATTTCGGCCTCCAACCAAATGAATTTGCGAATAGTGTAAAGTCTTTTTTTGAGCAATCCGACATCAGTAATTTTTTATTGAACCATAAACCAATTTTAGCTCTCGATCATTTCGATCCTCAAAGAGTCCCAAGTGAGACTAAAAATTGGCTGGGGCTTGCAAAAGCAAGGGTGTGCATCCCTTTAATGGTTGACGAGGATCACAAAGGGCTCTTGGTTCTTGGTAAGAAGAAATCGGATCAGGAATTCGCCCAAGAGGAAACAGACTATTTTCCGACAGTCGCAAGTCAAGTGTCATTAGCTATTCAAAAGGCGCTTTTGGTTGAAACTGTTTTGGAAGAGAGGGAAGCCAAGATCAAAGCTGAGCACGTGGCCGAGAGAGTAAGATTTGCTAGAACGATCAAACATGAGCAGAAGAATTCCTTAGCAGGCATGGAATCGCCTGCCCGTTTCTTGTCGATGTATCATGTTCCTGATCTCAAGAAGGCTTTTAAGGAAAATGACGAAGAATGGTTTGTGGAGATCTGTTCAAAAATTGACAAGGTATCACAGGATATATGTAAAGGGGTCGATAAGGTTCTTGATATCGCAGAGGCATCTCTTGGCGGAATGGAAACAGTGGAACAGCCGTTTCGGAAGATATCTTTCAAGGTCATTTGGGAGGACGCCAAAGAATCGAGTGGCGTTAAGGGGTGTGACTATGAAAGTACGATGCCGGATGGCTTTGCAGTTTGTGTTCGATATGCCCCCTTTGAAAGGGTGCTCGAAAACCTGATTATTAACGCCAATGACGCCATGAAGGACCGGGATCAGAGGCTGATTCGATTGAATTGTTCATACAGTGAAATAGACGGCAAGCAAGTTGCCTATTTTGAGTTCAGAGATAATGGTCCCGGAATTTCCAAGGAGATTCACGACAAGATTTTTCAGCAAGGATTTTCGACGAAACCAAAGCCCGACGATGCTAATCTATCGGCAACAGGCTATGGACAAGGACTTTATGTCTGCAAAAATAATATTGAGAATATTCACCACGGTAAGATATGGGTGGAAAGCGAGCTTGGAGAGGGGGCCATTTTTAAATTCTGGATTCCCATGAGTGGAAATGGTTAGGATTTTGGACCGGCTATGAGCAAAGAGAAGATATTAGTTATCGACGACGAACCTGAAATATGCTTTAACATAAAGGCCATGTTTGAATATGAGAATTATGAAGCGGATTATGCGACGACGGCAAAAGAGGCGTTTCAGAAGATGGAGGAAACGGAATACAGTTTGATTTTGGTTGATATTAAATTGGAAGGACGCGTGTCTGGAATTGAAATTATCAAGAGCTTCAGAGAGAAAGAGAAGAGGCCGAAGATTATTGTGGTTACCGCCATACCGTCTGACGCGCTCAATCCAACTTTTGAAAGCGAGGGGATCGTAAGTTTGATCGATGGATTTATTGACAAACCGACCTGTGCCAATCCTGAAAAGCTGATCGGGTTGGCGAGACGGGTGTTGAGATAATCATTCACTAGGAGATACAGGGGGTCCACTATGGATGGTAAAAAAAGCACAATCTTAATCGTCGATGACGAAAAGCAAGTCATAGAGCTTTTGGTGACGCACTTCCGGCGTCGGGGTTATGAGCCGATCGCGACGGTTAACCCGACCATCGTTGAGCAGGCCCTACAGACTTACCAGGTCCATCTCATTGTTCTCGATCTCCGTATGGGGAGGCGGCGAGGCGGTTATGAGATCTTGGAAAGTCTCCGGCAGAAAAAAATCAAGATCCCCGTTGTAATCATGACCGCTTATATAGACGAGGAAAGAGATCGTTTGAAGAAACTGGGGATTACCGAAGACGATGTGATCAAGAAACCCTTCGGGGATTTCAGCGAAGCCGAAGCTTTGATCAACAAGGCCCTTAATAAGGTGGTCATGCCTGGTGAGGTTGACAGCGAGTATGAGGATAAAATATACCGCAACAATAAAACCAAGCTTTTGATTGTTGATGATGAAGTCGAGATCAATGAGATTCTCAAAGATTATTTGGAAGCCAGGCGGTATGAAGTGAAATGCCTTACCAAAGGGGATGCGGCGCTTGAATATATCCGGCAAAACGAATGTCATGTCGCCATCATCGATTTGAAGCTTCCTGGGCTGGCGGGTCATGAACTGATTAAAGAGGCGCTTCGAGCCAAGCCTTCACTTAAGATCATTCCCTTTTCTGGAGCCTACGCAGATGAGGTGAGCGGACTTCTTACAAGCGTTGGCTTCGATCCTGAGACGCTCATCACCAAGCCATTCGATCTCAATGTCTTCATCGAACGGATAAAGGTGCTTGCCACAGAGGCCGGTACTTTAAACCCCGCCGCTAAGCCTGTTAAATCTAAATCCTAGATCAACGATTCGAGATCAAGTTTAAATCTGAATCGCAGGATAGGTCGCAAGAAATGCCTTTGCCTGAGTGGTGACAGGATTTCTCAGCACATACCCAAGACTGCCATCGAAATAAATGCTCTCGCCTTTCGAGAGAGGCAGAGGGCTTCTTAATTTGCCTCCCACCGTGACTTCAAGCTCGCCCTGTTCAAGATAAAGGGCGCACATTGCCCAATCCTTCCGCGCCCAGCCCTTCGCTTTTTTCCCCTCGATAAAAATCTCACCGCAAAGGAAGTGATTTTTGATGCCAGGCGGTGTTACATGATAAATCCTCACTCCCTCTGTTAAGTATTCTGTATTTGCTCTCGTGGCGGCTGTCGCCAAATAAAAAGGCTGGGGAATCCGGTTATAAGACCATTCCAGGAAGTCTTCGATTGAGACTCCGGTTCCGCCTAAGATATCTTCAATTTTCTCCCAGTAGACGACAGAAGAATTCTTTCTTAGTCTGATGATTTTGTGGAGTTGCTGATAATCAATGCGGTCTGTGAGGTCTGCAAGATGTTGGACTGATAAAGGACGCTCAGGCCGGTTGGATGAGAATTCCCGGACACGCTCAATTCCCTGCGCGATGTTCATCTCTTCAAGCGTTTTTCCGCTTATCTGATAGGAAAGCCGTTCCTTGGTGTAGTTTGGAAGCTTTGTTATCAGATAGATCGTGGCGGCATGATCTTCATCATCATTAATAATCGAATGGGGAAAAAAACCGTCAAGGGCGAAGGCCTGACTGCCTGTAAGGGGGTATTCTTTCTCGCCATAGGTGATTTTGAGGTTAAATCCCTCTGCAAGGAAGCCAACGACTGGGCTATGCGTTCCAAGAATTAACTTTTCAATCGAACGCTTTGGAGGCAGGACGATGCGGGCGCAGAAGAAGTCCTTCCTTGCATTGATGGGCGCCGAAATAGGCGTGAGGTCGAAATCCTTGAAGCGAATCCGGACCGTTTCGTGCCATTCAATGGGCGCCCGCTTCCGGATCCTGATCCCTTCAATTTTCTGAGGTGCAGAGCGTTTGAGGGCAAAGTAATTGGCTTGATCCCATTCCCTCCCCATCAGAATAAGCCCCTCAATCGACACCCCCAACGCCTGAGCGCATCTGTTTAGGTTCTCAACGGTCGTGGCTTGCTGATGGTCATTCTCTATATTCTTGAGGGTTGATTCGTTGATCTGGACGGTCTTGGCAAAATCCATCTGGCGGATACCCTTGTCAATCCGGATGGTCTTGATGACGGACCCCACCCTTGGTCTCCTGGCATTCGGAAAACCAGGGAATTCCTCCTTATATCTCTCAAAAATTTCTTGGTACATAGGCCTGAAAACGGATTTTTCTGAACGCCTCCCTGTCAGTTTTCCCTCACGAACCCTACCTAACCCTTAAATATAGCAGGGGATAGATAAGATATCAATAGTACTATTAAATAATCTAAAAACTATCTTATCGGTTACCCTTGTCGATTTAATTAAGCCCTGCTACGGTTCAAATGTACTAGGAGGAATTGATTGGAGGCCATAAGCGATGGAAAACAAGGATTGTAAGGAGATAGAAAAATTATCAGGTGGAAATCCAAAGGTTCCCCAGCCGGGAAGGGTAAAGGAGGATCAGCTCGTGGACCCCTACGGAGACCAAAATAGGGGAATCGTGCGGATTGAGAAGAGGCCTAATGAATCTGAACAGGAATTTCACACCCTCCAGGAACATCACAATGCAAACCACGCTCTTTATTATTTCAGCATGATCACAGACGGCATTATCCGGGGAAGGACTACCGGGGATGACAGCGAAAAAATCCGTCGCATCAAAGAGCATATGATGACGCTTCGGGAATTTATCAGCGAAGATAAGGCAGAACTAAGAACCGTCATCAACTCGCTACTGGAGCGTCTTGAGAAATCCTCTCCGATTCAAAGGAAACAATTCGCCAAGTTCATCTATAAAAACTGGTCATTGATCCTATCTTTTGCGGAGGCTTACGGCCATCACGAAAGGTGTTTCCCGAAGGCTAAATACCAGAAGTTGCGGGATATTGTCTTGGGAACGTGCTACCTCAAATTGTGGTGGTGGGAGTTGAGATTAGGAAAACTCGTCAAATCCTCGAGGCATTTTATTAAATCAGTATTCACAAAATATGTTGCGAGGGAAGACAAGTCAGAACTTCTCTTCAAAGCCTTTTTCAATAATAAGATGACCGTAGCAATTCATATCCTAACGTTCCCTCAGATTAAAAGAGAACCTATCGTAGTTGAACGAACTATAAACAGCATCGACGATATTTTTCACCACTTTTGCCCACAGGATAGTCGTCTTGTGGGTCTTTTTGAAGAATTAATCGCACTCCTCAAAAAATACCCAGGTATCACAGAGGAGGATTCTCAAAGAGGGATTGGCATCGCGGAAGAGCTTTTGAAAGTTTTTGATTCCCGCTTAACTCCGGACAGGAAAAAGGGAGAGAACAATGGCTAAGAAGCGCGTCTGCAATTGTGTCATTCTGAGCCGTCTGAATCGTCCAGGTGTGATCTGGCGTTTCTTCAGGCTGTATTATTTCAGCCGTCTCAACAGGCAGATTGAAAGATTGCCCAAGATCGCGAGAAAGCTTGGGCGGTCTTACACCGATTCGAAGCGCTCGTTCTTTGTCTTGTAATTGAAGGAATTTTAAAAGGGCAAACCCGCCGTGAGGCGGGGACGCAAAGCCAAGGGTCTCTCAGAAGAGATGACAGCCTGGTTGCTGTTGAGGGAACATAACCCCCGGCAATCAGGCTTTTTTATTGGAGGGACAGATGAAAACAACAAGGAATCTGGTATCTAGGACGGGCCAAGTGGATAATGATCCGGCCCACCCGGCAAAAAAACGATACCGCTTCGCTAGGCTTTATAAGAAAACATCAGCAAAAATGGTTCGCAGGAGAAAAAGGTTTCTTTCTAAGGATTGGGAGGGGCGAAGAGGCCTTGTGGATGGCTCTGGCCGCGTGTTGCCTTGGCTGGGCTTTGCGCGGCCTAGCCCTCCTCCCCGGATTTCATTGATGACTATACCCGATGAAAGCTGTTTTGAAAACTCCTCTCTTACAAATCCAAGCGAGAGAATGATTCAAATTGATCTGTTTTGTCTAAGAGGCCCAAACAGGGGGAAGAAGTTAGGTCAAAGATGCTCGCAGAAAAAATTATTTCAAGAAATCTTTGTGAAACTCTTGACAAAACCAAAAGAGGATGGCAGTCTTTTCTCGCAGTTCGGGAAGGAAGAAAACGAAGTTGAAGTAAATCCAGCCTTTCCTTCTCGCAAAAAAGCCCAGCCAGACAAAGTAAGCCCAGTCTAAAAGCCCAGCCAGATCGGAAGAGCTTTAAAGCTGAAAAAGGCTCTTAAAGCAATTCAAGCTTCCGTTCCTTCCGGATACCAGGAATGGAAACGCTCGGTCCAAAAGCAAAACAAGGGAAAGGCAGACCCCCAAAAACAGGGTCGAGGACTTTTCTTAAGGGAAAATCTCCCATTTTGGCTCACCGGGTGAGCCAACTGGCTCGGTTCGTGAGCCACGTCCCATTTTTTCTTACCCGGCTTTCTTGTCGCTCTGAGAGATGCCTGTTATCCGTTCCTTATCTGGGTCCAATGAGCTCAGGAGTATGAGACCATGAAAAAGCTCACCCCGCAACGAACAGAAGCGATGCCAAACGAAAGGCTACAGGCTGCATCAATCGCTAACAGGCTCGCAGGGCCGGTCTCATTCGCCAGTTTGTTCAATCAGTTGCGAATTTGTTTTTTCCTTGCCTTGACGGGCGCCTTGGAAGCGGGCAAGTTTTATTTTAAGAAGATGACGACCGGGAATCCGCAACCTAGGAAGAGTCTTGCTTTCAAACTCGCCGCTTTAATAACTCTCCTTACCTTCGCCACGCTTCAAATCGCCTGGGCCCAGGGGCCGGTTCAATCTTCGGGTGAGCTTCAAAGTGATCAGGCTGAAAAAGAGCTTACCCAGACACCCTCTCCCGATCCCGAAGTTCCTCCTGTCGAGACATCGACTCAATTCCTGAGTGACGAATCGCCTCTTTCGCCTGTGAAAGAAGAGGAGAAGCAGGAGGAAGAGAAGGAAGAAATCAAAGATGAAGACGCTCCTTCCTTTGGTTACGAAACCGACCGTTATTTCCTGGAGGAGGCCCTTGATCTTTTCCGTCCTGAATTTGCCTCAGCCGTCATTCTCAAGAAACCCCTCTCCCGCGAAGACTTAAAATCCCTTTATGACCATTCCGTAAAGGAAGGGATTGAGATTGCGGCCCTCGTCCTCCACGGAGAGACCGTGCTGATAAGCTCTGGGAATGAAGACGAGATTACCGCCTCACCCGCTGCAAGGGAGATCTTAAGGAAAGCCGCCTTCTCTCTTCATACTCATCCCGATGAGCATTTGAAGGAGGGCCCAAGCGCCGCGGACCTTGAGGCCGCTGGCTCCAACACCCATTACGTCCTCACAAGGAAACAAGCCTATGCCTATACCGAGGAGGGAGTAAAGGAAACAGGGGACATTGACTGGCTTGTTGCAAAATACCTGCAAGCCTTGGAGGCGAGTCAGACAACAAAAGACGAGATCAGGGCAAGGAAAGAATTAAATCAGCTCATCGCAGAACAAGACCGTTTGAATCAGTTAGAGGAAGAAGCAAAAGAAACCTGGGTGAGTGGAAGCACGGGCCTCTCCTACACCTCCGGCCTTACGGCCTCCAACGTGACGACGCTTCCGGGAAGTCCCTCTCCTTATATCCTTGCCGGATCAAGTGCCCCGACGGCCCTTTCTTACACTAGCTCCACAAATCAATTCACACTCTCTTACAATGTCACGGCTTCCGGCTCCTATTCTGCGATGCTCATTTCCTTTGATAACGCTTCCACCTCAGCCGTCGAAACCCGGGACCTTTCCGGCCTTTCTTCTATGATCTTCGGAGTGAAAGGCCCTTCCGGAAAACTCCATGTGGATTTCATTGACGTGAACGGCAATAAGGACCGCTTCACGCTTAAAAACATTGCTTCCTCTACGGAGAGATTCTGGAAGATTTTGACTTCAAGCATCATTGCCGCAGTCAATAAGACCAAAATCAAGGAGATCCGCTTGATGGTGGCTCAGAGCACTACAAGTTCAAGCACCCGGACCGGAACCGAGGTGATCCGGATCAAGGGCTTGAATGTCAACACCCCGACCGAGCCCGCCGTGACCTCCTCCATCCCTGATGCTACCAATCAATCCATCTTCACCTTTACCGGGACCAAAGAGGCCCATACCGCAATCGTCATCAACGGTACCGAAGTGATTGCCCGCAATCAGGACACCACGTGGTCCTATACCGTGAATCTCAATACCGAGGGAAACAACACCTTTGATATCCAGGCGAAGAATACGATTCAGAAACTGAGCACCAAGAAATCCGTCACGATCGTAAAAGACACGGTGGTTCCCACAGGCTCCATCAACATCAATTCAGGAGGCCCTTACACCGGCTCCCGAGACGTCACTCTGAATCTTTCTGGAGAAGACGGCACAGGAAGCGGGGTCGTCAAGATGAGCTTTTCTACGGATAACACCGACTGGACCTCCCAGGAGGATTATGCCACCTCAAAATCCTTCACGGTGCCGGCGGGGGACGGCTCCAAAACCATTCACGTGAAATATTTCGACAAGGCGGGAAACACAGCGGTTTTCACCGATACCATCGTCCTTGATACAACGGCCCCTGGGGGCTCCATCAAAATCAATGACGACGCCTCTCACGCCCATTCCCCGGATGTCACGCTCACTCTTACGGGATCGGATGCTACAAGCGGCGTTGACAAGATGCGTTTCTCATCCGACGGAGGAACGACCTGGTCTGACTGGGAGGGTTTTGCCCAAACCAAATCCTTCACCCTCCCCTCCGGCAACGGAACCAAAGAAGTCCAGGTCGAGATCCGGGACAAAGCGGGCCTTGTGGCGCTTTTCATAGACACCATTCTTCTTGAGACCGAAATCCCTGTAGGCTATTTCCAAAGCCTGCGCTTTACGGACCTCACCCAAGGCACTGCAACCCTTGAGCTTAACTTTGGAAGTCTCGCTGAGAATCCCACCCAATGGAGTTACTCGATCGATGGAGGAGCCTTCTCCACCCCTGAAGCCTATTCGAGTGTGAAGACGATTACGCTCCCCGAAGCCCCGGGTAGAAGAAGAATTGATGTGAAGCTCCTTGATGCAGCAGGTAATGTTCTACGCACCTTCCGGGAAGAAATGAATCTCGAGGCCCTGCGGGCCCTTAAAGACTTTAATCCCGATTCGGCCGTAAAACCCATTCACGACCTCATCCGGGAGGGGATCCTAAGGACAGATGAGCGGGGAAATCTTCTCGCTCTCTATAACAGGGATCTTTTGGTGGATAAAGCAAGCTTCACGGAAAGTTCCTTCCTTATCAATCCACCCACTCCCGGCTTGACCCTCCCGAGTATCACGGCGGAATTCGAAGTCGGCCAGGGCGCGTCTGCCCTCCTCCTTGAGACAGGATTTGTGATTCCGGGTGAATTCATCCGGGGAAAAGAAGCAAGAGGCACGGTCCGGCTTGTCATTGAAAACGGATTCTTCAAACTCAAGGTGAAAAGGCCTGTCCAAGAAATAGTTGATAGCGTGGCCTTCCTCGCCCAGCGGGAAGAGGTGATTATCTCAAAACACACCCCCCAGGCAGGGAAGCGCTATGAGGTCCAGTTTGATTTCACGATCGATGGGCTTCAGGTAATCCTTGATTCAGGAAACCGGGGGATCGTGACAGAACCCCTGTTTGTTTTGGGAGGCGTCCAAGCGGATCCTTACTTCCGAGTGGAAACAGGCAATGTCATCCTGCGCTCGGTTCAGATGCATGGGAACACGAAGAAAATCTTATCCGCCGCCAACGAGCTTCACGAATTCACTTACGCCCATGATGCAGGAGGAAATCTCACCGAGGCCCGGGACAGAGTCAGTTTCTCCCGTTTCGCTTCCCAAGATTTGAAAGGGATCGTTTATGAGGCAAAGCGGACATTTGATTCTCAAGGGAGACTTGTCAGCGTAACGGACAGAAACGGCGAAACCGTCCGCTTCACCTACAACACCGAGAGCAGAATTACTTCCATTGAGGAGCTTCGAACAGGGCGCATCACGAGCATGACCTACCAAGAAGACGCAAACGGAAATCTTACGGTTACCCAAACTCTTCAATTTACAGACGGCTTCTCCAATTCCATACAAGCCGTAACGAAAGAAATCTTTTCCGCCGAAGGCCGGAGGACCAAACTTGAAACCCCTGAGGGAAAAGTCATCAATTTCACACACTCCGCAACCGATCCCACGGTAACCGCCCAGGTAAGCGAGGGAAGCTTCACTTATTCCAGCTCCCTTAAAACAGACATCCATGGAAGGGCGCTCAGGCGTGTGACAAGAAACGGTGCCACAGAAACATTGACTTACACGTTCCGAGCGGATGGCTCGGAAGAAGTCTTGATCCAGCGCCAGACTCCTGATCTTGATAAAACAGGCGCCTCGGTGATTTACGAGACGACCGAAAGAATCGTCCGGGATCGTGAAGGACGAATCCTTGAAAGGGAAGATTCAAGAGGGAGAATTTCCCGATTCAGTTATGACGCCGAAGGGGATATCACAAGGTTCGAAGATGGGCTTGGCCGCACCACGACCTGGGTTTATGTAAAAGACATTTTTGGAGAGGTGATCCGCATCCTTCAAACCCTCTCTTATACGGATGACTTCGGAAACGTAATCAATGCTGTGACGGCTCGCGAGTTTGACCGGCACGGGAATCTCATGGCTGAAGTGGATCCGGATGGCCAGGCCCGTGTCCATAGTTATGACTTCCATTCCTATAACCACCTCCCCAAAACAAGGACCACCCACTTCTACAAAAATATCGCTTCAATAGATGCGCTCCTTACGAAGCACACCTCAACGCCCTCAAGTGTCACTTCAAAGGTGGAGTGGGATGAAACCGGTGAGGTCATCCTTGAAGTAGCTTCAGATTCTGTTGAGCGAAAAAGAGCCCTCACTCGGGACGCGAAAGGCAATGTGAGATCCCTTGCCGTCACCCGAGTCTACACGGCCGGTGAAATCCCAGTCTCCCAGACCCAAACCCGGGAATTTGACCTTCGCGGCAATGTCACCAAAGAAACCGATTCTCTGGGGAATGAAACCCGCACCACCTATAGTCCCTTTGACGAACTCCAATCCATCACCCGTCACCTGGGGAAGGATACGCAAAACCAGTTTGACCGGATTACCACCTTTAGCGAGAAAAGAAATGCCGCCGGCATTCTCCTTTCAACGGAAGCCCGCGAAAACTACGTGGACGGATTTGTAAATTTGATTGAGACCAAGGTGATAAGAGAGTACGACTCCTTTGGAAACCTCACCCATGAAGTAGGCCCCACGGGAGATGCTCAGGTGATCCAATATGAATTGAGGACTGACGGCCGGGTGAGTGCCAGGACCACCACCCGTTATCACAGCGTCACCTCCCTTGATGATTTGAAAGCAAAACACAGCACATCTGGTTCCGCCTTAAAAGAAAGGATCGAATACGGTCTCTTGGGGGAGGTGAAACGCCGCGTTACCTTTGATGAAAAAACCATCGTTCTTGTGACAGAGCGCGACCCGGCGGGGAGAGTGAAAAAAGAAGAGGTACAAACCTCCTGGCTGACCCAGCGGGATGGAATGGTCACTACCACCCAAACCCGGGAATTTGACCTTGACGGGAACCTCACACGCCAAGTCCTCGCGAATGGGGATGAAATCCTCCCCACCTACGGAGCCCAAGGCTCACGTCTCACCAGCACGCAGAAAGTCAAATTCACGGGCTCAGACGGAATCGAAAGAATCTATGAAGAGAAGACCACGTTTGGAGAGATCCGGTCTTCAGCAGGACTCCTCACGAAGGCTACGGAGACGGTCCAGAGCGTGGACAGTTTCGGGAATGCCTTCACAAATGAAAGAGTCCGGACCTTTAACGAATTCGGCGAGGAAATCGCCTCGATTGACAAAACGGGCAAGGGAAGAATCACCGAATACACCCGTTTTCCCTGGGATGAGGTGGAAGAGGTCCGGGTCTATGAATACGAGGGAGTGGATACGCTTACTGCGCTTCAAGACAAGCACGCAAGCTCACCCAAACTTATCGAACGCTCTAAGGTCAACTTCCTCGGAGAAACGATCGAGACAGAAAATAAAGACAACCTCGTCACCAAATACGAGCGCATCCCGAGGTCCAATGGCCTCACCCAAAAAGAAACTCGCAGGCTCCAGATCCCCGGGGAGACAGAGAAAGTCTTTGTGGACGAATTCGATGACACAGGAAAACTCTCCCGCTCCACGGACGATCAAGGGATTACCGCCACCTACACCTACGCCCTTACGGGTGAACTTCTCCCCCAGATAGAGACCGGCCAGGGGGGTCATTCGATTGAAACCAAACCTGCTCTTCTAGCCTATACCCATGGAGTCACAAAACTTGCCTCCACCGCCACCCAGGGAATCGACAAATTCGGAAGGATCGTGGATCTTGCCCAAGCCCAGGAATTCACAACCCGAGGAGAGCTTGCCTATGAAGTCACAGAAGATGACCGGGGGAAAGTTCTGGTCTATGAAAGAGACGGTCGGGACCGCCTGATCAAGCTAACGACCACTGAACTTGAAGACGGCCGAGGGTTTGCAGGCGGAGGGAAACTCACGATCGATCTTCTTAAAACTTGGTACGGCGCGCCTCCTCCTGCCTTTCTGCCCCGCGTCACCACCCAGGAATGGGATTCGCTGGGAAATGAAACCACGACCGAGACGAAAGAGGAGTGGCAGAGAAAGCTTATTTACTCCAATTCCCTGGGGAGGCCAAGAAAGATTGAAAAGCGCATATTCCATGCGCTCGGTGACAAGGTGCCGATTGTCCGCACTCCGATTCAGACCGAGGCCTATCCGGGAGCGGGCCTCCTTCCCAAGATCTGGGTCCGGGAGATGCCGGTAGATCTTTCAGCCCTCACCGGGCCCGGGATTGCTGCCGTGTTCTGGAACGGTTCGGGTGATATAAATTCGATCACCAAGGTTTACGCCCAAACCGATCTGACGAGCGTCATCACCGACCTCAACTCTCGGCAAGACGGGGATTACGTCATCCTCGTAACCCGTGGAGACCTCCGGACTCAACTCACGGAAAGCTTCTTCCAGGCCCTGGAAGCTTTTGGAAGTGAAAAGGTGAGATCTCTTGCCGAAGGGGGTGCTTTTGCCTTTGTCGGTGTGAAAGGAAAAGGCCCGGGACAAGCGATTGAGGATTACAAGCGTAGTGACAGCGCAGCAGTCCCCGGAGGGGGCAGCGCAGCAGTCCCCGGAGGGGGCAGCGCAGCAGTCCCCGCAGGGGGGAGTGAAATCGCCAAGGCCTCGAACTTCAGACACACCCTCGAAAACTATGATACCCACGGCTACCTCACCCATTACGAGGACGGATTCGGAAGTGTGTTTGATTACACAAGGGGGTTTGACGGCGAAGCCCTCAAGATGGTCGGAACAAAGGGCGGTGGTAGAGTCGTCATCACCACCACCTACAAGAAAATAAAAGACTCCAAAGGAAGGCTCCTCTCCACCGAAGAATCCGTCACAGAGAAAATCACAAAGCCGGATGGCTCCACTGAAACCAAAACCTATGACAAGGGAAGAGCATTCGGAGCGTCAGAGATCCTCACTTCAAGAAAAGACGCTCAAGGCGTCATCACTACCTTCAATCAGGAAGGCGACATCGTCAAAGTGGAGGACCTGGCAAACGGAATCGTGAAGACCTATGAGATTGAAAAATACGCCACAGGCACTCTCAAACGGAAAAAGGAAATAGTCTCCGTCACAGCCAAGAATGTGGAGGGTGTCCTTACGACCACCACCGTCGTAACCGAAAGCCACTATGACACGTTGGGTAAACTCACCCGCTTCATTGACACGAAAGGCGAAGAGACCACCTACGCCTATACCGCATCCGGAGAAACGAAAACCGTCAGGCTCCCGGACGGCGAGCGAATCGAATACTCCTACACTTCGGATACCCCCACAGGAAGCCGCACCACGACCGAGACCCATTACAAAGGAAGCGGGAAAGAGTCCGAAGTAGTGAAGATCCACAATAAGGAAGGCGACCTCATCTTTCTTTCCGAACACCTTCAAGCCGAATCCCTCCGGGAAGAAATCACCTACACCTATGAATACTGGCCCGGCGTGGAGAGGAAGCTCAAGAGAAAAGATGCCACGCATCGCTTCATCAATGTCACAACGGGCGCTGAGGCCCTCAAGTACTCCACCTTTGAAGAGCGATCCGTTGAGGGGCTGATTCTAAAAAGCCGTGACCGGGACGGAGTCGAGAAATCCTATGAATACCGCGAAAAAAGGGTCTGGGAAATCCGTGAGACTCGTGCAGGCGATACCACGATGCATTATTACTTTTATAGGAAAACGGACTCCCATCCAGGGTTTCAGTACCCCGTCCCGGATTACTCCGACCTTGACCAGGATGAAGGGGTGGAGGATGGCTCGGACCTTGACTTTGTCCTCCTTGTGCGTGACCGGGGAACCCCTGACAAATCCGATGATGAGATTCAGCTGGTTCAATATTCCGGGGAAGCGGAGAGTGAACGGATTGAAAAGAAGATCCTCTATCACTTGGGAGGGACCGCCAACCCTGACAAGGAATCCGGGTATGTCTATCACTTTGATGGCTCCCTCGATCAGATCCATGACTCCCGCTATGAGTATCTTTATAACCCGGCCACTAGCCAAATGGAGAAGGGCCCCAAACGCCTTGAATCCACCACGACTTACAAAACAGACTCTTTAACCGGGGAACCAAGAATCGACAAGATCACAGACGCTTTCACCATTAAGAATCACTTCTATACCTCCACGGGACGATTAGAACGGGTTGAAGAGACAAACGGCGCTTTCCCGGCGCGCGTCACCAAATCCTACTACAACCCCTTTGGCGACATTATCCGGATTGAGGATTTCTACGGAAGAAACACCTACTTCGAATACGTGAAAAGTGAGGCAGGAAGAAATCTTGCTGCCTTTGAAACGAATGACAGAAACCCGGATGAGCGCACCTTAAGAATCTTCAATGAAGAAGGGGAGACCACCACCGAGATGGACACCAATGGAAGGCTCACCCTCTTCGAACCCAAGCCTCATTCGACAAGGCTTGGGAAAATTGTTACTGAGACCCGGTATTTCCTGTCCGCCGGAGGCGGATCCGCCTCCGGCGGAGAAGACTCAAGCCTTTGGCTCAGTCCCTGGTATCACAATGTCCCCGGGACTTATCAGCAGATCCTCCAAACCTTCGACCTCAACAAAAATGGAAAAATCGAAGATCAAGAGGTGGAGAGCCTCTTCAATCAGTCAAGCTTTCCTTCCGGAACAAGGCTTCACCGGGATAAGACCCAAAGACTCCTCAACCGGGAAGGGGATATCATCCTCTCCCTAAGCCCTGAAGGGGAGCTTAGTGTCTATGACTACGCGAAAGACATCTTTGAAGCCAAGAAGCAAACCCAATGGAATTTCTACACTCAGGATACTCTCACAGGCTATAAGCGGATTGACCTCGATGGATTTGATCCCGCGAGTTCAAGCGCCTGGACCACGCTTACCGAAAAGCTTCTCAGAGCAGGGGCCAGGGATTACGGCGAAGCAGTCCCCGCAGGGGGCGAAGAGCTTACTCCTGAGGAAAGGACGAGAGCGGACCAAGACAGGCAATCTGCGATTGCTGAATTTCTCGTAGGCATTGGCAAGATCTCAAACGCATCAGACCTCACCCTCTCCAAAACAACGAGGCGTCACAATTCCAATGGGGAGCTCATTGAAGAAACCGAGGCCACAGGCCTTGCGAGAAAGAGTGTTTATCAAAGGGATACCTTCGGTGTTCCTAAAGTAAGCTTCACCACCAATTCTAGGGACAGCGCGCTCATCAAACAGGAATTCAATACCGATGGGGATGTCATCCGCCAGGAGCTTACGAATGGTCTCACAAAGGAATTCACGTATGAAAAGGACACCAAAGGGAACGTAAAGAAAATTATCGAAAGGACTCTCTATCCCCATAATCTCCAGGGAACGGGCTCCATTGAAATCCGGGAGCTTAATCTTCAAGGAGAAATCATCAGGATCACGGATAAGAACGGGGTCGTGACAGACATCACCACACGGGAAAATGCCAAAGGGGAGAAGGAGATCGAGCGGAAGGTCAAATACCAGGACAGCTTCGGGCACCCCATCGAATTCGCGGAAATCGAGCGCCTGAATCGTTACGGGCATACTGTCTACCGGAAAGATAAATCGGGCCGCATCGCCCAAACAAGCCCCCGCTATAACTCTCTCGGCCGAGTCCAGGAAGCGACTGAAGCCACGGATTTTGTGATGGAGTCAGGACAGGCCATTCATTACGAGGAATTCTACAGGTTCAACAATGAGGGCGAGCAAATCTTCGTCCGGGATAAAAATGGAAGAGAGATCGAGTTTGAATATGTGAAGGATGCCTATGGAAACACGGCCGAGGTCCGTGAGACCGAGCTTCTTAAAACTGGCGTAAGAGCGCTTACCGTAAGAAAGCTTTCCCCCACAGGAGAAACTATTGCTCAAACCGATAAAAATGGATTCACACAAGCCTACGCCTATGACAAGGATGCCCTGGGAAATGTCAAAGCGGCTTATGAAATTTCAAAACTCCGGTATGACTTTTCGGGCGACAGGCAGGCGGATGACCGGGACCTTCAGATTCTCATCGCAAGTTACGGGAAAACAGATTCTGGCTCCCTCAAGCTCTTTGACCTCACAGGAGACGGTGTTATTAATGAAGAGGATGCCAAGCTTCTCACCCAGTCCAAAGAATACGGGACAAGGGAAGTGGCCACAACCCGCGCATTCTCTCCCTTTGGAGACATCCTTTCCGTGACCGACAAGAACGGAAGAAAGATGATTTATGAGTACGAAAAGGATCTTCTCGGAAACATCAAACGCTCCATGGAGGCCAATACCCAGTTCCAGGGAAAAATCTTCCGGCTCTTCAATAAAGACGGCTCACTCATTCAAATGAAAGATCAAAACGGGAACGCCATTCGGTATCTCTACACCCTCGATTCAAAAGGCAATATCCTTGAAACCAAAGAGGAGCAGGAGCTCGCGCCCAAAGCCCCGGTAGCCATCAAGGAAACCTTTGATGCCCATGGAAGAAGAGTCCTTTGGGAGCAGGGAGACAGGAAGATCACCACTACCTACAACCCCGACGGAAGCTTCAAGGAAGTGGAGACGGATACAAAAGGACTCATCCGCGAGACTGATTTCGATACCCAGGGAAGAAAAACAAAGGAATGGCAGCGAAAAGAGCTTGGCCAAAACCTGGCCCGGGGGGCCCAGATTAAGACCAGTGAATCGCTCGACCCCGCCCAGCCCCCTTCCCGCATGGTGGACGGGATCCATGACCGCAACCGGGGGTGGTATTCAAAAAATAGCCAGGTCGATGGGCTCCTCGATAAAGAATTCGTTGAGCTGGACCTGGGATCGGTCCAAACCCTTGCCGAGGTATGGGTGGATAACGGGGCCCAAAGCGATAGTTACTTCGTGAGGCGCTTTGACGTGAGTATTTCCCAAGACGGCATCACCTGGAAGAGGGTGGGAGGCCAAGCCGGCTTAAACCACCAGGGCATTATGACCGTCTCCTTCCCCGAAGAAGAAGCCCGCTTCGTCAAGATCCACAACTTCCAATCCCTGAACGGGGCAGGGGATTCCTACTATGTCTTCTTAAATGAAATCGAGGTCTTTGGCTACCGCACCGAAGGGAGAACAGAAAACCTTGCCCTTCAGAAAAGTGTCCGAGCCTCAAGCTTCGGAGGAGGGGGCGAACCCTGGCGCTCACTTGACGGAGACTTCACGACCAACTGGTATGCCCAGACAGCCAATTCCGATACCACGCCTGAATGGCTGACACTCGACCTTGGAAAAGAAGTGAAGGCGAATGAAATCTTAATCGACCAGAGCGCGGGAGGGGATCACTTGAAAGAATTCAGGATACGCGTGAATTCTTTTGATCTTCCCACAGATGACCCAAGCTGGCGTGAAATCACTTTCGAGAAAAATGCCACCACCAATCAGATCTATCGCTACACCTTCCAGGAGGCTTCCTTCCGTTACGTCCTCGTGGACAAGATGGCGGGTCCGGGCTACCGCTCCATTGCCGAGCTTCAGGTGTATGGACTCCAGGGAGGGCGAGCCAACTACGCCTACACCTCCGATGCACAGGGAAATACCATCACCAGGGTCACGGATTCCTTCGGCCTGGTCCGGGAGGAGAAAAAAGATTCCCAGGGAAGAGTGATCTATAGAAAGGAGCGTAAAGGAAAGACGGAAAACCTAGCTGCTGGTAAACCGGCCCAGGCGGGCACAAGCTACAACGGAAGCTATACGGCTGACAAGGCCCTTGACCAGAATTCCACCACAAACTGGCTCTCAAGTTGGGGGGATACCACAAACTTTTACCGGGCGGATCTGGGCTCCGTGAAGCAACTCTCGGAAATCACTCTCAACACCAGCTACCCCGGTAACACGAATTACGCCCTGGATTCTTTCCGCCTTGAAGTAACCCAGGATGATCCTGCATCCACAAGCGCTGTCTGGAAAGAGATTGTCTATCAAACGGGCGCCTGGCCCAAGACCAACTGGACCTTCCACTTTGCAGAACAAAATGTCCGGGGAGTCCGCCTAAAAGACATGACCGCCAAGACCGGTGACGGGAACCCCTATCCTTACGTCTTCTTGGCAGAGCTTGAGGCCTATGGCTTCAGTTTTAATGAAACATGGACTTCGTATGAGACGGACGGCCAAGGAAACACGACCACCGCGCTCACCGATGTCTTAGGCCTCCTCCGCCAGGAGAAAAAGGATTCCCAGGGAAGAGTGATTTACGTAAAAGAACGTAAGGGGTCTAGCTATGACGAAAAGTGGACAAGCTACACCGCGGATGCCCAGCAAAACTTGGTCATCACCGTTACCGATGCTTTTGGGCTGGTCCGCGAGGAGACGAGAGATTCCCAGGGAAGGATTATTCTCTTGCGTCTCAACGGCGCGAGCCCCGTTGAGGAAACGTACGAATACTCCACGGATCCTTTTGGAAATTTGATTACAACCATTCGGGACAATCTCGGGAACGTGCGTGTCTCCGAGGAAATCCGAGACGCCGAGGGAAGGCTCATCCGTATCGACTGGCATTATCAAAAGAAGGGAAAGGATTACATCGTAATTGTTGGAGACAGGACCGACAAAGACTTCTCTCAGGAGGACCTCACAAGCCCCCTTCCTATAATACGGGCAAGTAACACTGCTCCCAGCGTGACCGCCTCCGGAGAATTCGCGGAGCGCGCAATCGACGGCAAATTCGGCGCTTACACAAGCGCCCGCATAGGCGGATGGCTCCTCCTTGAGCTTGAACATCCGGCCGTGATCGGGCGCATGGACACCTATCTTGACCGGACCTCAGCCAACGGAGTCCGCTACCAGATCGAGGCTTCTCTTGACGGCGTGAACTGGCATTCCGTGGTGGAGAAGACACAAGGGTATTATTCAGGACTCCAGCAAGATTCCTTCCTGTCCGTCAAGGCCCAGTTTGTAAGAATCCGTGCCACAGCCAGCCAGAATGGGGCGAGTGATTTCAGGCTCGAAGAAATTAGGATTGTCCCTCCCAAGGGCTGGCCTGTCTCAAGCGCCGTGACCCGGACCTTCAACCTCCAGGGAGACCTTCTCAAAGAATTCCAGCAAGGAGGCCGCGCGGAAAGCTTTACTTATGAAAAGGATGCGCTTGAGAATGTGACCCGTGCCACCCAAACCCACCATAAGACAGATAGATTAGTGCCAGTCAGTAAAGTCAAAGATAACTTGGGAAACACAATCTCCAATAACCTCATCGACGGAAACCGCGACACCGCCGAGCGCTCCTACATTTATCAGCCGGACAATGCCTACTATGAGTTTGAATTAAAGGAGCCCACGGAAATCAGCGAGGTCCGGATGCTTTTCTCAGACTCTGTGACCCATGCCCTTTATAGCTACTGGATCGATGTCTCGGAGGACGGTATCAACTGGACCCGCGTCTTTGATCACCCGGAGATTGACGCCCGGAGCTGGCAGCGGGCGGTGTTCAACCCAGTAAAGGCACGCTTCATCCGTGTAGGGGGAAAGTGTAACGACACAGGAAACGGCCTTTATTGGAATGAGGTTGAAATTTACGGGACACCCACCTCGGTGGTTGATTACGTTACAAGCCGTTATGTGGATCAGGAATTTTTGGCTGGCGATCAAGTTCATGCGGTCACAGCCTTTGGCGACGCCCAGATCACCCCCTCCCAATCCAAATTCGGCGGCGCGTCTGGGTTCTTTGACGGAACAGGCGACTCCCTTTCAACTGCTGACAGCCCGGATTGGGATTTTGGAACCGGGGACTTCACCCTCGATTTGTGGGTTCGTTTTAACTCCATCGCTGGCGACCAGGCGTTTATCGATCGCGGTGAAGGTAATAATTTTATTATTCAAAAAACTTCGTCGGGTAATTTACAGGTTGGATTGCAAGGAAACGGCGAATTAATTATTGCAACATGGGGGCCGTCTATCAATACTTGGTATCATATAGCGGTCACTCGGTCTGGAACGGATGTGAAGGCATTTGTTGATGGAACGCAGGTTGGATCGACTGCTACAAGTTCAGCAGATATGCAAGGCACGGCGGCAGTGAGGATTGGACAACACAGTTCGGGAGGAAGATATGTTAATGGCTGGCTCGATGAGGTGAGGATCTCCAAAGGCGCCGCTCGCTACACGGCCAATTTTACGCCGCCTGCGGCTGAGCTTGCGAATGATGCCTCCACGAAACTTCTCCTTCACATGAATGGCCCCGACCGGTCCACCCGGTTTGAGGATAGCCCCCTGATCACCAAAGCCCTTCCGAAGGAAGGCAAGGTCACTGCGGCGATTGACCGGGACGGGAAACTCACACGTACCACCTATGAATACGATCCTTCAGGGAATCAAATCGGGACCTTCCAGATAACGGAGAAGTATTTTGGCGGGACTCTTGTCACGGAGTTTTCAGGCGAGGTGCGGGACAGTCAGGGCCGCGTGACTAAACAAATTGCAGACAACGGCCAAGTCACCTATTTCAGTTACGACTTGGACGAATTTGGCAACATCCGCAAGGCCTTCGTCCGCGACACCGAGCCTGAAACGGTGTCGGTCCGCCAGAATCTGCTTCAGCCCGCATCCAACATCGGGATTTCGGGACCGGAATGGGCGGACATTGATTTAAAGAGCGACAAGAAAAATTATCTCTTCGACGGCAATCTGGCCACCGTAGGTTACGTTTACATTCCAGCCGGAACCGAGAGGCCGCTCACCTTTGATTTCAAAAAGAAAGTTGATCTTTCGCGCGTTCGGTTTTTTACGCAGGAACGCGCAAACTTCAACTACCGGATCGAAGTCTCAAGCGATGGAAACAGCTGGACGGAGGTGGCGAGAAACGAAAAAGGGGGGATCAAGCGTGAATGGTACGATCACGATTTCACGGCCAACGGGATTCAGAAACTGAGGATCGTTCCAAGCGGCGTCAATGAATATTTCTTCATTTATGAAATCCAAATTTACGAAGCGCCAAGTGAGGAGAAGAATTTCCAGACCGTGCGCGAATACGATTTCAGGGGCAACATCACAAATGAATCCAATGTCCTTTATGAAATCTGGCAGTCCCGTCCTGAACTCAAAGTCTATTTCCCGGATCCCGGGAAAAAGGGTGTGATTGGCAGATGGAAAGATAAAACCATTGCAGACTGGGCCAAGGAAGAGGGTTGGCTTGAAGATCCAAGGCTTCACGCTTACCGGCCTCAAGAGGAATGGATCACGCAGGAATTGAAAGATGCTTTTGATTCCCGCCGCGACTTGCAAAGACGTTTCACCGATGAATCGGGTCTCGTCAATTGGGCGAGCACGACGGGATATCTCACGGATTCGAGGCTCGATGCGTACCGGCCGGGACGGGTGCAGGATAACACCCTTCCGAGCGGCCTCTTGGGAAATCCGCCGGCTGGCACACGCGAAGACATCCATCTGGGATCCGCGGTGGAGGAGTGGCGGCCCATCGGATTCGATCTGGCGGGGACAAGTGATCCGAATTTGATTGATGGCAACGAGGATACCGGTCAAAACCTTGGGTGGCAGGAAGGCCAAGCGCCACCTTACTTCTCGGTCAAGCTCAACGAGAAATCCCAAGTCGGAAGAATCCGTTTAAAGACCCCCGGCGCTTCCAGCTCCGGTTACGCCTTCACGATTGAAGGAAGCACGGACGGAACGAATTGGTTCACGGTCGTGGATCGCACCCAAGGTCTAACGGACATTATTGCAGACGAAACTTTTCCAGCGGTTGACATTCAAACTCTCAGAATCACCGGCCACTATGATGCAGGCTGGGGTCGAACGCTCTCAATCAATGAAGTTGAAGTTTATGCACCGATTGCCAATCCCATCCCTTATTCCATTGAACGCTTCGACGCGGCGGGCAATCCCACCACGAATGACAACGCCCTTTTCCTCGTCTGGAAATCAAACGCCTTGCTGCAGAAAATTTTCCCCTTGCTTAGCGGCGCTTCCGCCGCAAGCGGCCGCTGGTCCGGGAAGACGCTCCTTCAGTGGGCCCAAGAAGAAGGCTACAAACATTATGCGAATCTCGCTTCTTATGCTCCCCTAGGGACCTCTTATATTCTTCCGGGCCTTCGTCAAGTCTTGGATGACACTCGTGCTCTTCAGGATAGGTTCCGTAAAACAGGGAACAAAGACTCCGACCTCATTCAATATGCCAGGAACCGGGGCTACCGCGAAGACTCAAGACTCTTTTATTACGCCCCCTACGGCCCGTCTGAAGAAGTGGCCAGGAAGCACACCTTTGAGACCCGCTTTGACCTTGCGGGCAACGCATCGATCCTCATGGCCAAGGATGAAAATGGAAGAAGGACCGAGAGACGGTTTAATCAGGAAGGAAGGCTGGTGGGAGAGAAGCCTGAACTGATCCTCCTCTGGGAAGAGAGGCCGGAGCTATTTAAGGCCTACACGGACTCTTCAAGTCTTCACTCTTGGGCCACTTCCACAGGATATAAAGACCCCCTGCTCTCTCCAATCCTTTCCGATTACTCCCCCTATGCCCTGGGAGGGCAGGACACAGGCCTTCCTTATTTAATGGAATCGGGTGAAGTCTACGACCCTCTAGGCTTTGTCAAGGAAACGAAGGAAACCCTCTGGAACCTCTCCGGCGGGCAAGTAAGGACCAACCAGACCTTCTACAACGCCCTCGGCCATGAGACCAGAACCCTGAATGAACAAGGGGATTTCTCCTACACCCTTTATCTGGACCGGGACGGAAGGCTCATCCGCAAAAGCGACCAATACGGCAACGTGGATTGGATTCCTGTGGATGTGGCAACGAAGAATCTAGGCAATGAAGAAATCCAATCCCAGATCATCCGGAATTTTATCCTCGCCCACGGAAGGCTTCCTTCCGCAGAAGAGCTTTCCCGCGAGGCAGGCTTCATCCAAGAAAAGGGACGTTACGCTTCCCGCACGCGGCTTACGCTCACCAAGAATGAAAACTTCTCATCCACCACCGTAGGCGGGATGGACCCAACGCAGGTGAAATCCTATGGAGGCACCTCCGCTGAACTCTCTGAAATCACAAGAAGAGCGGAAGCCTTAAAAGGAGGCGAATCCGGGACAAGGCAAGAGGAAGAGAAACTTGAAACCAAACACCTTGAGACACTCACACAAAGAATCTTCCGTAAGCTCCTCGGAAGAGACCCGAAAGAGGAGGGAGCGGCGGAGCAGTCCCCGCAGGGGACACCCACCGAGCTCGAGCAAATGACCGGGAAATTACGCTCGCTTAATTCCGTCTTCTCCTTTGAGCGTTTCATTAAGGAGGAATATAATATTGACGCTTCAGGCAAGACCGAGCACAAGAGAAGGACCGAAGAACTGAAGGCTTCGATTGATTCGATCTACAACTCCCTCGCCCTTTTCTTCGGCTTCCCGTCACAAATTACCAGTTTGGGCGCAAGGCTTGAAGCCTTGCTCAAGCTTCTCAAATCCGATCCTGCTTTTGAGCTTAAGGAACTCACCCTCGCCCAACTTGAAAAGATAAAAGCCCGGCTCCTGGAACTGATTGGGGAAGACATCCACTTCGGCCAATCCGCTGTCTATGCTCTGCGAGATGTTTTAAACCGTAACTGCGAACGGGTCCATCAAGCGAATCCCGAGGAAATCGCAACTTGTAAGAACGCTCTTCCCTCGCTTAAGGAACTCACCGGGCTGGCCCTCTTCTTCGATATCCTGACCAGCGTTGTCTCTTCTGAATTCATAGGCAATCTCCAGTTCTCCGCCTACACCCTGAAAGTGATGGCTGAGGTGATGGGCTTAAAACTAACCGGCCTCAAGATCCATTGGGAGGAGCTTAAGGCCCTCCTTCAGGCAGGCTATCCTGTGATTGCCAATATCGAGGAGAGGCACTTTGTGGTGGTGACAGGGATGGGCCCTGATACGGTTACTTTCGTGGAAAATGGAATCATAAGGACAAAGCCCGCCACTGAATTCCAGGCCCGCTGGTTTGGGACTGTCTTAGTAGATGATAAAGTTCTCACCGATCCCAATCTTTCGCACTTCTCCCTCAATACCAAAGTCCTCTCCACCCAAGAGCTTCTCAAAGTAAAAGGCGCCGGCTTTTTCAAGAAGCTTTTCAGGAAGATTGCGAAGTTCTTCCAGAGGGTCATCAACACCGTGGTGAAGGTCCTCCGGAAGGCCGCTCAGGCGCTCCAGAAGTTTCTCAATACCGGATTCGGCAAAGTCGTAGGCTTCATCTTGGGAGGCCCCCTCGTCCTTGCGGCTCTTAACTTTGCCATCAATTCCTTCTCCTACCTGGGCCAGGGAGACATCAAAGGGCTCTTTAAGTATTGGGGCCAGAACGCCCTTCAGATCGCGATGATTGCCATCATGTTTATTCCAGGCGTAGGACAAGCTCTTTACGCAGGCCTCCAGTTTCTCTTCCAGGCCTTCTTTGCCGCCGTGCAGTTTGTCGTGGGAGCAACCCTTCAATTCCTCGGGAGCGCCCTCTCCGCCGGCCTCGGCTCTGTCCTCGGAAGCTTCGCCGCAGGCCTCGGCGGCTTCGCAAGAGGCGCCGGCTCCTTCCTCTCCCAGGCGGGAAGCCGCCTCATGAGTCAAGCCCAACACAGCCTGAAAGAACTTTTCTCAGGCCTGAAAGGATCCTTCTCCCGGGTGAGCGAATCCTTGAAGCGCTCCCTCGGAGGCTACCGGCCGAATGCCCAGCCCCTTCCTCCCCACGCTGGGATTGAATTTTCTCCGAGGGCTCTTGAAAGAATCCCCACTCACCCCTGGATTCAAAACCACGGTCTTGACTCTCTCGCCCAGGAAACAAGCAAGATCGTCCAGAAAAGCCTCCTGGAAAGGGTGACGGACTTCGTCAACAAATTCTCCCTTTCCCTCATCCAGCAGAAGATCGATCAGAAGCTTGAAAAATCCAAGATGAACTCCTTCGTTAAATTCCTCTTGAGCTCCTTTACCTCCGCTTCTCTTGGAGCTGTCACAGGCGCTCTTCTCTCCAGTGCGGCTCAATCCGTACCCTCCCTCATTCAATCCCTCGGCCGCGGAATCTCCAGCGCCTTCGATGCCACGAAATCTTTCTTCTCGAATCTCGGCCAGAGAATCTTTGGCACTCGCAATGCTCCGGTGAATGCCTCTGAGCTCACAAGACTCCCGGGTGGTTCCATCAGGGTCGGCACGCTGGGAAGCGGAGGAGGAAGCATCACCATCCCCGAAGGTGCCCTTGGAGGAAACTTCGCCTATGCTTCCGACGGGATAGGGACCCCCACCGAACTCCTCCAAGGAAACTCCCGCTTCATCCTCAATCCCGTTTCTGATAATATCCTTCGTGGAGACCTTGATACCGGCGATCTTGTCTCTGTTAAACCGAACTTTGCCACCGCTGGCGCTTTCCAAATCGAACAGATCGGGAATCTTGCCCAAGACCTTTTTACCAAAGGCCCGGCAGGGGCAGGGGAGAGGATTGCTGAAATCCCAGAAGTGCAGAGCCTTGGGTGGAAGGTTGTAGCAATTATTCCATCAGGTAAGGCAGTTGTCCAAGTACCGGTAAGGGTCGGCATCGGGGGAGTGAAAGTTTCTGTTGAGTTAGGGTTTCGCTCACCGGCAACTCTGATACGCAGTGCAATTGCGGGCCCGTTTGGTGGTCTTCCTTCATTAGAAAAGGTTAATTACTCGGTATTTGGCTTTAGAGGTAAGATTCCAGATCAGCCTCTGCCAAAATTTGATCCGTTTTACTTTTTTACACCGGGGCCGCTACCGCAATCAAGGTTTGTTAGAGATAAAGGATCCTCAAGATGGTGGGAATTATATGAAGATAACTAAATTAAGTATTACAGCCTTAGTTCTGGCAATTCTTGTCATGATTTCGATATTAATTGCGCCGGTATTAGAATCGAAAATAACCGACTTTTTAGATGCGGAATTATACAGAACGGGTTCCACGGCAAGGGGAATCGTGGAATCTAAAGAATTTAATCCGGGTTTCATTAGCAAAAAAAATACGGATGCCTTCTATGTAAACCTTGCGCCGGAAGAAGGCTATGGGGTAATCCATTATCAATTTCGTGATCATTTGGGAAAGCTAAGAAGAGGAGAGGATATGGTTGTGAGGGAAATTTATGATAAGTACAACACAGAAGACCCCATGCCCATTAAATATTTTGGGTGGGCTCCTTTTCTTAATAAAATAAAGAAAAAGTAGGTAAAAAAAGAAAAAATAAGAAAAAGAAGAAAAAGGTGCCAGTCACCGTGGCGGGGACAGACACCGTAGCAATGTGATTTGATCTGATTTTTGTAATCCCTCCCAAGTGATCCCGTCTCGGGAGAACGGGATCAAGGCCTCGGGGGAAGCCTGTGCATCGTCAGCAATGATTGGACACGGGAGGGGTTACCTGCCCAATGCTTCCCTCCCGGACGCACGGCGTCCCCGTTTATGCGAAAAGGTAGTTTACGGCCGCTAACGTCTTGGTGAACGGCGCGCTTTAGCGCGTCCGCTCCACCTGGAGTGAGGCCATTGCGTTAGCCGATCAAGCACGGATGGCAACAACCTCAAGATATTCGGCCTCGATCTCGGTTCCACCACCCGTTCGCTTATTGTGTTCCGACCACAACCGCTCCAGATCACTTCGTAAGGCAACTTGGCTTTTGGAGTCGAGCGCCTGAAAGGCACGATGGGTCGGGCCGTAGTAGGTGCGAAAGAACTCGACTACCTCAGGCGGTGAAAACGGATACTTGATCGGATACATTTTCCGCCTCAGCCGCAAGTCGCAGGTTCCGTCGCGAAGACGCTCGCGTACCGTAGCCTCGTCGCCCCAAAGCACGGGGGAAGGCATGCCGGCCGGCGGTGGAACATGCTTGCCGTTGGTCTTGAACATCTGGCCGATGAATCCACTCGGTGTCCAATTCCCCATAACGATGCGCCCGCCGGGCCGGCACACGCGGACGAGTTCGGCCGCTACCCGCTCAGGCCGGGGCGCGAACATCGCCCCGATGAGGCTGAAGACAAGATCGAACGCGGCGTCTTCATAGGGCAAGTCCTCGGCGTCGCCCTCCTCAAAGCGAATCACGAGCCCTTCGGCCCTCGCGCGGGAGCGTGCCTGCTCGATCAAGTTCGTGGCAATGTCAACGCCCGTTACGGTGGCCCCGGCCCGCTTAGCCGGGAAGGCGAGCTGACCCGCGCCGCACGCTACATCAAGGACGCGCTCGCCGGGGACGATTTGAAGGCGGGAAAAGAATTCCATGGCCCCCGGCTCTAGAAACTTTGCGAAATGACCGTAGTCGCCCGCCATCCACATCGCCCTCAGGCGGGTTTTGAGGGCTTCCATTTCAAGTGTCATAGTCATACTGTGCTTCTCCTGGGTAATCCCTTCGCGGTAGGGAAGGGTTCTTAGGGGACAACCGTTGCCTTATTTTTGTCTCGCTGGAAAAATGCCTGCTTTCCCTGGCTCTTGAAAAGAAAGGGAAGGGTCCCCCTTGAAGGCTATTTAAGGACAGGAAAGTTGGGCGCCCCTGAGTGCGGTTTCGACACACGCCTTGTGGCCGGGATCCTTATAGGGCTCACAGGCCGGCAGATTGTCATAAAGTTGCCGGCCGCACGTCGTTTGACAACCCTCAGGGATATTCGATATACAGTTAGCATACTTCTGCCGCGCCTCATGCACATAGTTACGAAAGTTCTGGGATTCGCTCAACCCATAAGCGATGTCGTTCATCAAGGCCTGTCCGCACTCAGCGCAACTCCCAGTGACCGGCTGGGGGCCCGCGCGATAGAGCTTTCCAGAAGCAGTGTAGTCTTGAGACTCATGACGCCCCTTCCATTCCCAAAGCACTCCCTCCCCCTGTAAAACCACCCGAATGGAACCGCCCGTGATACACCCTTTATTTTCAGAATCCACCCAACCATAGGTGATGGTTTCGCTGTACTGATACACGCCCCCACCCCCACCCCCGGATAACGATCCGCCGCAACTAAGAGAAGGATATTCGATCGTCCCCCCGTCCGGCGAATCGAGGGTCATCACCACCTCGTAAGAGCCGTAGCCGGGTTGATCCACCGTTCCTCTCCAAGTGCCCACGACCGGATCCGCTGCGAGTGAGGCTTCGGCAGTGATGAGAGTGAAAACGATCCCTAAAAGTAAACGGAGCAGTCGGGGAAACATGAGCGTCATTATAGCCAATCAGCTCTGCCCGAGTGAAGCGCAAGATAATCGATCGCCCCCGCTAAAGGATGATGGAGAGAAAAAAGAGATGGAGTGAGGAACCCCTTAGAGAAGGCTTAGTCCTTGAACTGAAGGAGCTTCCAGAGGGGGAGGCGGAGCCCTTGGGCAAGCTTTTCAAGGGTCACGATCGTTACCCTTTTCTGGGGGACATCGAGCTCGAGGTCGCGGATATGTTGGCGGCTTACGAGTGAGCGTCTCGCAAGTTCCAACACCGAATAGCCTCTCCGCGTGCGGAGCGCTTTCAGATGCCTTGCGAATTTTTTCCGGATATCCTCGCGCATGGGTTGGAGTATGCCGATAAAGATGTAAGCTATGGCTGTCATCGGCATAAGCGAAAAGACCCCATGAGGAAGAAACTTCTAGTGATCGACGACGACCGGGAGGTGAGGCAGGCCACGCGATTTGCCTTTGAGCGTGATTTTGATGTCCTCGAAGCGCGGGACGAGAAAGAAGCCCTCCGCCTCTTTGATGAAAACTCACCCGAGGTGGTTTTCCTGGATATCGTCTTTCACGGGATCCCCAAAGGCTGGGAGATCCTGAAAGAGATCCGGAAGCGGGGGAGAAAGACGCTGGTGGTCCTCGTGACGGCCCTTGCTTCGGCCGAGAGGAACCCCCTCGCAAGCGAGGCGGATGGATTTTTCGGCAAGCCTTTTGATCTTGATGCGGTGAATGCCTTCTTGGTTGAAAAAGGAATGCTCCCCGAAGCGGAAGACCTATCTTCTAAAGAAAAAGAGATGGAGGAGGGTGCCTGAAGGCGATTAAAAAAGTCGGGTGCGGCTAGCGGGGAGGAAGAATCTCCTTGATGCGCTCCCGGAGGTCATCGCAGGGCTTGAGAAAATAGCCGTCGGCTCCCAGGGACTCAATCTCCTTCAAGAAATTGACGCTTGCCGTGACGACATAAACCAGAATCTGGGGAAATTCTTTTTTCGCGTAAATAAGAATATCCTTTCCCTGGATCTTTCCCTTGAGACGCCAGTCAAGAATGAGAAGGTCCGGATGCTTTTCCCGGAAGAGGTCCAGGCCTTCCTGGCCGTCGTTTGAACTGATGACCTCATAATCTTCCTCGAGCCTGAAGGCATTCTCCACGGCGTCCGTGATCGCGGGCTCGTCATCCACCACTAAGATGCGTCTCATGTCTTCGCCTCTATTTCTTTCTGGGCCTTCCGCAGTTTCACGAGGAATTCCGCGCCCCTTTCAGGGCCGGGGCGAGAGACCTCGACCGTCCCGCCGAGACTTTCAACATGGTGCTTTACGATGGGAAGTCCGATCCCCACCGATTCCGAATCGGATTTGGTCGAGAAGTAAGACTCAAAGATATAGGGAAGAATCTCCTCGCGGATACCCGGGCCTGTATCGCGCATCCTAAATTCGACCAATTCCCCGTTGGCCCGAGATGAGAGAAAAAGCTCCCCCTCGCTCTGCATCGCCTCATAAGCGTTGTTAAAAAGATTGAAAAGAATTTCCTGAAGGGCGCCACGGCTTGCAAGGATGAAGACCCCTTCGGACACATCGTTGTGGACCACGATCTGGTCAAGCTTCTGGCCCTCCCGCATGAGTTCAAGGAATTTATCAACCTCCTCCTTGAGAGGGACCGGCGAAAGTTCCAGGCTGCCCTCAGGCCTTGCGAATTGCGAGAACCGAGTCAGGGAATTTCTGATCCGCCGCAGGCAGTCATTCATCTTCATTGACCGCTGCTGAATTTCAGCCGCATACGCTTTAATGGGGATCGGCGCGGATTGCCCGGCACGGATTCTTGTCACGACCGTATTAGCCTCGATCATCGCCGCATGAAGGGGGTTTCGGACCTCGTGGTGCACGCCGCCTGAGAGTTTTCTCACTCCCCCCATTTTCATCCGCTGGGCGAGTTCAAGGCTTGAACGAGTCGCCTCCTTAAGGAGCTTGGCCGAAAGGAAAAACATACCCGCTTCATCCTTGAGGGTTTGAAGAAGGGCTTCATCTTCGGCGGTGAACACATCATCGGATTTCTTTTTCCCAAGCAAGAGGACCCCGTAAAGGTTTTGCTCCACGATAATGGGGATGAGGGCCTCAATCTTATCCTGCCTGAGGCGGTCTTTCATCCCCGGGGGAAGATCGCTTTCGATATCAAACGGGCTGAGGATGAAGGGCGTCTGCTTTCCTCGCACTAAAGAGACGGGGAGGTCCTCTTCGCTTAATTCTGTCAACGGGGGGTTTGCTGTCGCGGAACGGAGCTTAAAAAAGCCCCCCGAGTCTTCTCTCAGGTAGAGACCCGCCCACTCAAGAGTCATCTGTTGGGTGAGAAAGTTGGTGATCTCCTCTGAGAGCGACTGTGAATCCCGGGTCTTGGCCAGTTTGTCTGTCAGCGCGTGAATCAGGGCGGTGTAAGGAATTTTTTTCTGAAAAAGAAAACTATTCGTAATGCGGGTAAGCCCCGCCTTCAGAGGCTCATAAAGCAGCATGGCGAGCGCGATCGAGACGCCGGAAAGGAAGGGGAGGGGGGGCTTCGTGAGTAAATAGCCCACAAGAAAAATGACACCCGATACGGCCACATAGACGGTTCCGAAAAGGATGCCGAACACAAGACCCTTTTTGATAACGAGCTCGATATCAAAGAGCTTGTGCCTGAGGATGGCATAAGCGATCACCAGGGCATAGAGAGCGCCGCAGGCAGCGGAGTAAGGGTAAGGCCAAATGGTGAGCCCGTAGACCGGAAAGAAATTGACCACCCCGATCCCAAAGCCGGCCACCGAAGCGAGGAAGAAATATTGAAGATGCTTCTTTCTTGTCCCGGTTGAGAGCGATATCTCCTTCCCGAGATGGGCAAGGCTCAAGAGGACATAAGAACAGAAGAAAGCGATGAGGATGAAGTAAAGGGGTGCCGCCTTCGTGAAGTTGGGAAGCCCCACGTCGTTCCTCAACCCCGCCGTGAAGAGACGTGTTGTGAAATTGATCGTGATGAGGAGGATCGCTGTGAGAAAACCCGTGATGAGAGGAAGCCTCCGCTCCTTTCCCGTGAGCCTGAGGGTGAAATAATAAAAAAAGACGGGGATGAACAGGGCCCCGATATGACAGACCCGGGACCAGAAAAGCGCCCAGGCCGGATCGCTCTGGATGGGGTGAAGTGCGGTGAAGAAACTCCATTGGGCGATGGAGAAACAGAAGATAAGAAAAGAGCGGTGAATCGGGGAACGACGGCTTTTCTGAAATACAAAAGCTCCTATGGCAAGCGTGGCGAATGAGGTGAGATAAGCGGTGACCACATACGGATGAAAAAGGGGATTCATTCGGCCGCCCTCCCGAACGCGGGCTCCAAATGGGGAAACCGGAGTCGAAAGGTGGTGCCCTTCCCTGGTTCGGAGCGAACCTCGACCGACCCGCCCATGCCTTCCATGAATTCTTTTACGATGAAAAGCCCCATTCCGGTCCCCATCGGCCCCTCTCCCTCGTTTCCTATTTTGGTCGTGAAGAAGGGTTCAAAAATACGCTCCCTGCATTCACTCGGAATTCCCACGCCGGTGTCCCGGATCTCGAGTAGGACTTCACCCTTCTCCGCCGAGCCTTCGATCAGAATTTCGCCCTCGGTCTCAATGGCCTGCTGGGCATTCAGGATGAGATTCACGAGGATTTCATAAAGGCCGCCGGGGTCACAGGCGAGCCTGAGTGTTCTCGGGATTTTCGATTGGATACGGACCTTGCGCGGCGGACCTTCGATTCCAAGTTCCCGGATGACCCGGTCCGCGATCTCAGAGGGCTTGACACCTTCTTCGATCGAGAGGGGTTTTCTTTCCGCAAGGTCCGAGAGGTGCTGAATGATGCTGTTGATCTTGGCCCCTCCCCGGAGGACACTTTCCATGGTCTCGAGAACAAGCTTCTCAACTTTCTCCCTGGGGATGGAAAGGGTCTTGGGATTTGAAAGGTCGCGCGACAAGGTCGTGAGGTTGAGTGACATGCCGTGGATCGTGCTATTTACCTCATGGTCCACCGCCGCAATGAGGGAGCCGGCCGAAGCGTCTCGCTCGCTTAAGGAGAGTTTTTCGCGGAAGCGGCGGATCTCCTCGGCGTAATCCGCGTTCCCGAAGGCCAGGGAGAGATGGCGCATAAAACTTTTTAGAATCTGAAACTCCTCCTCATTCCAGGAGGCGTCTGATTTTTTCCTGCCTGTAATGAGAACGGCGCGCAGGGTGTCTCTGACGAAAACGGGAAAAGCAGCGACTCCTCCCAAGGCCGCCAGCTCCATGGCTGCCTGCTTTTTGACCTCCTTCATATTTTGGAGCGCAAAGGGAGGCTTCTCCTGCGAGAACCTGCGCGCCTCCGCTTGCGTGTGGGGGGTGACAAGAAAATCCTTGGTGTGCTCCAAGTGCCCGATGAGCTGTCTGGACTGGTGGATCTGCTTTTTCCTGAGCCGGCCCACACCCGATTGAAGTTCAAACAGGTAGCCGTGCGTCCGGGACCGGGTGTAGAAACCAATGCGGTCGAGGGCAAGGATTTCTGCAATTCGGTTTGTCACTTCCCGGGCGAGCTCTTTTGTGTCCAGAAAACGCATGATGTCTTCAGATAGATTCGTGAAAATTGTTTCGGGGTTCTGGGAATGCTGAAAAAGAAGGCGGTTCGTAAATCGTGAAAGACCCGTCTTCAGAGGACCGTAGAGGCCGATGGCTAAAGCAATCGCAATTCCTTGGGCGACGGCCTCTGAAATCCCGACCCAGCGGCTGATGACCTCTTTCAGGAGGTAAAGGACGGCCGAGACACAGGCGAGTAGCAAGATAAAAAGGGCCGAGAAAATCAGCGTATTTTTTGCAAGTTTCTCGATATTGAGAAACCGGTGTTTCACGATGGTGTAAGTCAGGATCACAGGGTAAAGGGCCAAAAGGGGCGATAGAACGGGTTTCACGGGAATATCGAAAGCGAGGAGATAGCCCGGCGTCCCCATGCCATAACCTACCCCCAGGGCCAGAAGAAATAGAAGAAGCTGGTTTTTCCTATAGCCTTTGGCTCTTCTGATTCCCCCCACAAGATGGCCCATGCTAAAGAAGAAATTGAAAAAAAGTTGCAGGGGGACGAGAAAATAAAGCGGGCCTCCGTCGATATAGGAAGGGAGATCCAGTTTCGGCGGGGCGCCCTTGATCACCAACCCGGGAACAAAAATGAGAAAGCCAAAGATCAAGGAGGCCAAATAATTGAATCGAATAAAGGTTTTCTTCTCACGTTCTTTTCTCACTTCCACAAGGACGAGGTGCGTGAGAGCGGGGCCGAGAGCCGCGGCTGCCAAGGTGAACATTTGGCTCGCCCAGGTTCCGAAGCCCGCCTCTTTGGCGACGAACATCGTGGCGTAGAAAAAAGCCCAGAAAGAGACAAAAACATTAAAGGCGAAGGCCAGCCGGCAGCTTTTTGACCGCGGATTGGCATGAAGAACCAGGACGGCAAGCATGATGCAGATCACCGAAGACAAGTAGTTGCCGGCAGCAAGAAAAAGGTAATGACCGAGAATTTCCATCCACATCCCTCCTCAGAAAGGCCTATTTCAAGTTTTTTTCAAAATAATTTAGCGTAAACGATCTGCTTACACCTTCAGGCCCAATCGTACCCGGGGGCGTCAACCCCCGATTTACACTTTTGAGCCATTCTGTAACCCCCCTTGTAAACCTCTAGTTTACACAACTCTTTTGTTTTAAATGAGTTACGTTTGACAAGCGCCTGCATATTGGGTAATGTTCCGCATAGTTTAGAGTTCTTTCACAGTAAGAAATTGGTGGAGGCCGGTGATCCTGAGCCACTTATAAAGGCTCACCCGGGAGCAGTGAAGTTCATGGGCGGCCGCCGTGAGCGTTTGGGTGACCCCAACGGCGTCAATGATGCGCTTCGCAAGCTCCTGCTTCCGGAGTTCCTGGGAGTTGATCTCACAGGGCGCCTTCCGGTGAGGGTCCTCCGGCGGTTTCTTATGAAGGGCGCGATCGACGGCGTCAAGCAGTTCCTGGGCCTCAAGGGGTTTTGGAAGAATCTCAAAGGCGCCCAGGCGCATTAAGTAACTGGAGGCTATTTTGGTATGAGCGGTCACAAAAATAATGGGAGTGAGAAAGCCGGGAAAGATCCTCTTGACGAGCTTAACCACCATGTCGCCGTCAATGGGGCAGCGGAGCTTCCAGTCCAGGAGGATGGCGTTGAAACGGTTGGGGTTTTCCTTCAGGAGCCTAAGCGCCTCTTCGGGGGAGTGGGTGAGAATAGAATCGTAGCCGCCTGTCTTAAGCGCGTATCCGGTCGCTCTGAGAACTTCCGGGTCGTCATCTACGACAAGAATTTCTCCCATCGCATACACACCTCCCATCTTAAGAGTCCAGACTCGGACCTTTATAAAAAGGTAACACATGAAACAGGTTACGACAAAAGGGAGACCGAGGTCCTTCTTGAGCTTTGCAGGGGACTTCTGAAAGAGATTATTCGAAGGAAGATTTTCCAGTGGCTACCGAGAGCGGCAACAGCTCCTCACAGCCGGAGGTCCGGGTGGTGTTTTACCGCCAAGTACTGCGCCCCCCCAGCCGCTCTGTGCCGTTATCTTAAATCAATTGTCGCCTCCCTCACCCAGGGGGACAAGCCACGCACTTTCCAGACGGTCCTCCTGATCGAGTGCAAGGTGTGCCGGAGACGGCAGGACCTTGGGGCCCTTGAACTCAATTTGAAAGACGGCATCTTGTGTGAAAACTGCAAGCACCCGACCCTGCATCGGCTGATTGAGATTAGGGAGCCGAGAAAGAGGACCCTCCCGCTTCCTTTTTCGGACCGTCGGAAATCACCGGCGCAACCGGCCGTCCCTTCTCTGAGCGGATTTCCTGAGAGGGCAGGAGTCGCTTTGGCCGCGGGTCCGGAACAAGCAGGGGTGGAGGCTCGTACATGATCGACTATTTCGAGGACCTTAACGGCGAGGCCTTGGATCCTCACTTTCCTCTTGAGGATCGGGAGAGTGTTGAAAAGGCGATAGAACTCACCCGGGAAATTATCCGTGCTCCCCGCCGCATCCGGTCAGACGACGTTTATTCGGCCCTGGTGATTTGGGAACACGTCACCATTTATATTTCGGATTCTAACCTGGGTGACCGGATTGGAGAAATCATTGATCTATTGGAAGGGATCGGCAGCAGAAGAAAGCTCGGTCCCGAAGATGTCGAGCAAGGTGTCAGAGCCCTCCACTTTATTTCACAAGCCTTGGATAAGAACGACACCCGCGTTTTCAATGAAGCAACGGAAGGAGGTCTTGAGAGTGGTGAATAAAGAAGAATATTCGCTCAGGGAATACCTGTGGGATCTCTATCAGATCGCGGATCCCAGGATCCTGGGGCTATTTCAAAAGCACCTTTCCCTGAAAGAACAGATCAATTTGGGCTGGCATGCCACAGCCGTCTCTTCTCGGAAAGTCGTTGTCGTTCTGGAGTACCCGGAAAGGATTCGAGAGGTCGTGATCCTCGGAATCCACGGCGGCAAGCTTACCTTCAGGGTTGGACCACCAGCAAAGTGAGCTGCTGGTTTGATAAAAGATTCTGAAGTCGCACCTTTCCGGGGAGGGAAAGGCTTAAGTTCTCACCCGCTTTGAGTAAGTTCTCCTTTTGGTGAATCCAAAGTTTGGCCTCTCCCTGGACCAGGTAAAAAAGAACCGGCTTCTTCGGATGAAGATATCGGGTCAGGTTGAATTCTCTGGGTTTCGTGAGAATCACTCTCTTAATGGTTATCTCGGAACCCGGCAGGGGAGCCAGCTGATCCACCATGACCGTTGAATCCGCAAGGATAGTTTCTGGCTCTTTGGAAACGGGTTCAAGCGCCGTAAATCCGAAATACTCATCCAGGGATACCCCGAGGCCCTTGGCAAGCTTCAAATGAGTCGAGGGTTTTCCCTCCCCCTTTCCGATTTCGATATGGATGATCTTATCCTGGCTCACCCCCGATACTCTTGCCAGGCCAACAATGGACTTCCCTTGAGACTTCCGGATCTCCCTCAGGCGGCAGGGGAAATCCGGCTTCATTTTGATATGGCGCCTTGTCTCCACGAAGCCTCCTTTCGGCTTTTACCGTATGACGTTCATAGGGAAGTCAATAGCCTGTTCCTATGGACGCCTAACGGCATTTTCGGTTAAAAGTATAGTCCAAACCTTATTTTTGTCTATTATTTTGTTGAATTAAAACAGTTTATCTGTATAATCTGCTGTTAGGACTATGCTTAATACAGAAATTATGGCCGAAACCCAATGGGAAGTCAACCCTCACCGCAAGGTCAGGCAGGAGTTGGAGGGATGGCTATGGGTGCCGGAATTTACCGCACGTTCTGGAGTGTCTTTCGCTTCGCAGAGAATGTTTGGTACTACGCAGGGAAACTCATCCGGGTCTGGTTCCTGGCCTACCTCGGGTGGAGCTTTTATGACCTCTTCGGTTCACCCGCCCTTAAAGAGGCGGTCCATGACGCCGCAAGGGGAAATCAACCAATCCAAAAGACCGTCGAGGAGCTTCGGATTGAAAAGGAGCAGGAACACTGCCGCCATCTTTACCAGATCCGGGGACTCTGGAACTTTTTCTGTCCTCTCTGCGGGAAGAAGCTTTTGGAAGGGGATCCGCCCATGTGGCAAATCTGAGTAAAGTGAGGTCTCGGGTGGAGTGGCGAGTCTAATTCAACAAGAGACAGACAAATGGTATCTGACTGATAAATTTCCCTGTGGCTGGACCCGGATTGATCTTCAACCGAGAGACCTTCGCCTCCTCCGTTTCCTTTTTGAGCAAAAATTCCTCTCCCGCACCCAAATCAAAGATCACATTTTTGACGGCCGTGAACGCTACACCTATATCCGGCTCTGGAAACTTCGGCGTTTCGGTTTTGTGAGGCACATCCTGACCGGCTTCGTCAAGGAAGGGCTCTATGTGCCGACCGAACAGGCCCACGAGTTTTTCCGGGCGCAGTTTATGGAGCTTCCCCTTCCGGTGGTTTGGCCGGATATCCGCACCCTTTTGCATGACCTTTTGGTCACGGACATCCGGTTTCTCTTTGAAACCCTGGGGTTCGGCGCGTCCTGGACGAGCGAGCGTGTCTGGCGGATGGGCCGCTCGGTTAGATTGTGGGCCCCGGACGCCGTGATCCAGATCGGAGAGGACCCCTTTGCCGTGGAGGTTGAGTGCATCCAGAAGGAGGACCGCCGGTATGAGGATATTTTTTCCCGCTATAGAGAAGACCCCGAAATCGCCGCCTGCCTTTACATCACAACCGAGAGCCTCGTGGAAACACTCATGAAGCGGGCCCAGCATTACAGCCGGATTTATTTCACGACCGTGACGGAGCTCTTCCAGAAAAGAGAGAAAACGGTCTTCAGGAACGCCCAAGGCAATTACATGGTGATCCAGGAGAATCTGGAAAAGCAGCCGGAGAAAGCAACGTAAGATGGGGATGGAAGACCTGCTTGCCGAGAAAAAACTAAAGAAACGCACGGTCACTCTCCAGGATCATGCCAGGGGCCGAGAGCGGGCGCGGAAACTTTATCCGGGGTATTTTTATCTCGGTACCGACCTCGAGAGGGGAGACCCCCTTTACCTTTCCGATGAACTTCGCACCCAGCACATTCACCTTGTGGGCGGAAGCGGGAGCGGGAAAACCTCTTTCATCCAGTCCATGATTTTCCATGACCTGCAAAGGGGGAGGGGCCTGGTTTTTATTGACGGCAAAGGCGATATCAAGACGCTGCGCGATATTTATGGGATCGTGAAATTTCTCGGCCGCGAAAAGGATTTTCGCTTTCTTTCGCTGGCGCACCCCGAAATTTCGAACACCTACTCGCCCCTTGTCAACGGGACCGCGACCCAAATCAAAGATAAGTTAATCGGAAGTATTTTGTGGTCGGAGCCCTATTACCGGAAGACAAGCGAGCTTGCGACCCAGACCTTGATGCGCGCGATTTATGACGCCGGCATGCGCTGCACCTTCGAGGACCTGGATCTCCTTCTCACCAGCAAGGAATCGATCCATGCCCTCTCCAAATTGGCGAAGAGCAGGATCGTGGCGCGCAAGCTCGAGCAGTACCAGAATGATTTCGACAAAAACCTGCGCGACCTGCGCGGGTTTTCCACCGACATCAACCTGCTCATCAATTCGGAATTCGGAGAGCTTTTCAACACCGTAAATCCCGAGATCGATTTTATCCGGGCTTATCAAAATAGCGAGATCATTTACCTTGCCATTAATAAGCGCGGACTTTCGGAGACCGCCGAGCGGCTCGGCCGGATGATCTTAAAAGACCTGGCCTTTGCAAGCGACCACTTCGACACGAAGGTGGATCCTGTGGAGCGGAGGATCTTTCCCGTCTTTGTGGACGAGGTGGATGCCTTTGTTTACGATTACTTTATTGATTTTGCGGCCCAGGCCCGCTCCTCGGGTTTTGCCCTGCTCTTGGGGCACCACTCCCTTTCCGGGGACCTGCAACAATTCGGCAAGGGTTTCCTGAACCGGCTGGTGGACAATATCAATACGAGCATCTTCATGAGGCAGCGCTCCAACGAGAGCGTGGAACAGTGCTCGAATATCAGCGGCACCAAAAAGGTGGCAAGCGAGTCCTATCAGACGGAGGATAAAAACGCCCTCCTGGGCATGAAAAAAGCCCTCACGGGCTTCGGAAATATCTACGTCGAAAACCAGTACCATCTCGACCCCAACCTCATCCGCACCCTTCAGACAGGGGAGGCTTATGTGATCGTAAGCGAACCCGTCCTCCGCCACCTCGTAAAGCTCAATTATGTCCCCCCGGTTCCCTGGGAGGGGGTGCTTGAGAAAATGAAGGCCGATATCCCCGAAAAGTACACGCGGATCCCGCTTTCCTTGGACGGCCCGCCCGATTACAAAACAGCGCAGGTCAAAAAAGAGCAGGTTCGCTGACGCCCTTCCGCTTGTTTCCCCTCCTTTTTTAGCCCCCAAAACGCCCTCCTCAATTTTGCCTTACCCTGTGACGCACCCCCTGAACGCGGCCTATGCATTCGACTATGATTCTAAATTCATAGGCTTTTAAAAATGGAGCTCGAGCCCCTTTCTTCTAACCCCTTATATTTCAATAAGCTCTATCGTTCGCTCGTGTCCCATAAAGCGGGACTCGCTCCCTGACCACCGCCCGCGCCGTTTGTTAAAAGACTTGTGGCGCAGACGGTGGTCAGGTAGACGCGAACGATAGAGACCTGTAATTGAATAGTTTTTGTTTATAACTTTGGTTTTAATAAGATTTGAGATTTGAAGATTTAGGTTTGAGGTTTAGGTTTGAGTTTGTGGTTGAGTTTGAGGTTTGAAGGCAGTAAGGCAATGGTGGGCGGTGAAGCGAGCGGCTGGTGTGAACGAAAGAGCGAGGAGAAGCACGCAGAGAAGGGGAGGGACCCGATAAGAAGGTTCCGAGCGTAGATACCTTTTGTGGAGATAAGACCAAGGGCCTCCCCATCCCGATTAAAGCACGGATGGAACCTCGCCCTTTGGCTCCATTTCTTTATTGTCCTACTTTTGTCATACGGGCGAAACTCCCCCGCCCAAAGACAGCGTGAGAGCTTCGCCCTAAATAATCGGCCTCAAGTAAGCAACGACAGGGCACGGGATTCCGTCCCGCAAAAACACCGGGCCGGAATCCCGTGCCATTAATTTCCTTCCGCCCTCTTTTGTCCTCCTCACAAGGGGAAGGCGTGCGTTTTGGTGCTGGTGCAACCCTCTTCATGCGGGATCCCCCGTGGGTCATAGCGATAGGATTCCTCTGCCGAATGACAGACGGCGCTCAGAGTACGCCGCCGCGCGGTCGAAGACCGCGCTTCCGCCAAACTACGTGGCGGGTCGGCTAGTGGAATCCCCCCAGCCAGGATCGAAAAATTTCCTAGCCGTGAGCATAAACGGCCACCTCCCCAATCCGGAAAATACACCGGATTGGGTCCCCCCCATTTATCCCTCCCGTCCTTAACGGAAATTTTTCTCACCCATTGCCCCGCAAAAAGCGTGCGGGGCATTGCCCTGCGCTCCGAGGGTAGGTGCTCGGGTGGCTTGGGGGGAGTCCACCGATGCCTTCGGCATCGCTCTGATTATGTTGCGCCTAAAAACGCACTCCCTTGCTCCGGGGGCCAAAGGGTCATTGAGGGCGGAAGGTAATGGCCAAAACGGAAAAGCAAAAACAGGGAAGGGGAAGGGGATAAGCAAATGAGCCCCTTTCACTCCTTCTACCGCCCCCGTTTCAAAGCCGAGCTTGTGGAGCTGGTTCACGCAATGACCCACACAACAAAAGCAAAGCTCCGCCGGATGGCGAAACGTTCCCTTTACGGCTGGTATTACCGCCTCCGAGCGGAGCGTTAAAGAGGAGGGTTTTTCAATGGAACAACAATTTCTTTACAGTTTCCCCAAGAACGAGGAAGAGGAAGTCAGGTTTTCCATCCGCGAGTATAAAGACCGCCGTTACCTTGACCTCCGCATTTGGTTCCGGACGAAGGAAGGAGAGTATCGCCCCACCAAGAAAGGATTGACTCTTTCCTTGGGGCTTCTCGGCGAAGTGATGCGGGGGATTGAGAAGGTTTCCGAAGCCGAAGGCGTTGCCGTGGAGGGAGGCCGTTAAATGGAATACTCCATTAACCCCGCCCTTTGCGAGTTGGAGCGTGCTTTTACCTTCTTCAACAGGGAGCTTTTTTCAGGCGAGCTTGATACGAAGGTGATTATCACGATCCAGAGCCGGGGACGGAAAGCCGTCCTCGGCTGGCATTGGGCGGGGAAGTGGAGAAATGGCGATAAGACCCACCTTGCCGAAATCAATCTTTCGGCGGAAGACTTGAAATCTGGCGACCCCTACGAAATCCTGATTCACGAAATGGCCCACCACCTGAATCATCAAAAGGGTATCAAGGACGTTTCCGACCGCCAGTATCACAACCTCCATTTCAAGAAAGCCGCCGAGACCGCAGGACTTCAAGTGATGAAATCAGGCAGGGCGGGGTTTGGGATTACGGCCTTGGGGGAACTTGCCAAAGAGAAGATTTTACAGTTTAAACCCGAACGCCAAGTCTTTGAAATCCTCCGTATTCAGGAAACGGCCCGCCAGATCACCAAGCTCAAGAAATGGTCTTGCGCCTGTGGGGTCAATGTCCGCGTGGCAAGAATGGACTTTAACGCCACCTGCAACCGTTGCGGGTCTTTGTTTGAGCTTAAGGAAGGGGGCCGGTGATGGCTCTTAATCGCTACTACGGCACATTGATGTACTGCACCTACTTACCTTTTTCGATTTATGCACCAGACGAGAAGGAAGCCCTGGCCGAGTTACAGAAAGGCACTCCTGAAATCTTGAATGAGGAAGAAAAAAGGGAGCTTTCCGCTCACCTTGCGAGAATTTCCCAAGCCGACCGTGTGATGGTCATTAAAAAGGAGACCCCCAATGCCAAGCAAACCGCTGACAAGAAAAGCCCCCTCCAAGTTGCTTGAGCTTTACCAAGCGTTTGGCCGGGCCATCCGCTTGCGGTCGAGGTTTTTTATCAACCAGGCACATCGCACGCTTTCCACGATGGAGGAACTTCTGACCCGTCGGGATTCGTGGGAAAACTGGCAAGAACTAAAACACCAAAGAGAGGGGAGATAAAAATGGACAGGCGCATAGTGATTAACCGGAAGCGTTACGAAGAGGACAAAAGCCTATTCGCCCTTGTGGCGGGATTTCTCGCTTGCGGGTGGCAGCTTGTTTTGGTGGAAGGAGGCCGGTCATGAGCGAGCGCAGTTTAGAGGAAAAGACCGTTTCGCGTTATCTCCGCGATGGTGATTACGCGATCGACCTATCGACTGATTTTCCCTTGATTGTGCGGGACAACTGCACGCGCTCTTACACCCGGCTCTGTGAAGTGTTCGGACTTTTTCACGAATTCGGCTCGGTTTATTCCAAATACCTTCGCCCGATTACGGAGGAGGAATTCGAGCGGGCGAAGCAAGAGATGGACTCTCAATGAAAGGTGAAACGATGAACACAACCGTATCGAGCACGCCCGAGTTTTCCTGTGAGAGACATTGCGGAAGATGCCACACGTGCGGGGTGATTTTAAGGGAAGCTCTTGATGGTGAGGAATGGTGTCCTCGGTGCGAGACGTGGCGGCGTTATCCAAGTCACGGATTTTCCATAGGGCGTTGATAAGCGTTTTACCGTTTAAACACGAATAGGAGGCAGGTTATGGAAACGTTGAAAATGAGTCTTGATGAGATTGTGCCTTCAAAGACGAATCCCCGGAAGAACTTTGACAAGGCCGAGATGGCCGAGCTTGAGGCGAGTATCAAACAGCACGGCTTAGTGCAGCCGATTCTGGTTCGGCCTGTTGGAGAAAATGGAAAGGTGCTCTTTGAAATCGTGGCGGGTGAGCGCCGCTTCCGTGCGGCCAAGGCATTGGGACTCACTGAAATCCCTGTGATTCAAAGGGAGCTTTCGGATACCGAGGCGAGGGAGATTCAAGTGATTGAAAACCTCCAACGCTCCGACCTTCATCCCTTAGAGGAAGCGGAGGGTTACGAAGGGCTGATGAAATCTTCAGGTTGCAGTGCGGAAGAGGTTGCCGCAAGGGTCGGCAAAAGCAAACCCTATGTCTACTCCCGCCTTAAATTGCTCGCGCTCTCGAAAAGGCCGCGGAAATATTTTTTGGAGGGAATCCTGCAGGTCTCGGTCGCCTTTCTCCTGGCCCGCATTCCCGACAAGCGCCTGCAAGACCAAGCCCTCGATGAATTGGTTGATGAGGGTTGCGCTCCGGGAGAAGGGCCGACTTTGAGCCGGGCGCGAGAACACATTGAGCACTATTACATGACGCGTCTTGAGAATGCGCCGTTTGACACGAAGGACGCGAAGCTCTTTCCCAAAGCGGGCGCTTGCACGACTTGTCCCAAGCGCACGGGAAATCAGAAGGAACTCTTTCAGGACATTAAAAAAGCGGATGTCTGCACGGACACTCGCTGTTTTCAGGAGAAGCGGGAGAGGGCGTGGGCGCTTATGGTCAAAGCCGCGAAAGAAAAGGGGATACCCGTGATTGAAGGGGAGGAAGCCGAGAAGATTTCGGCCTACGGGTATGTCAACCGCTCTTCGGGCTATGTGGATTTGAACGCGAAATGCCATGACGACCCCAAGCAAAGGACTTGGAAGCAGCTTGCGAGAAACGCGTTGCCTCCCATTACCCTCGTTCGGAATAGCGAAGGTAAAGTTTACGAGCTTGCCCGCGAAAGGGAGCTTCTTGAAGCCTTGAAAAAGGCGGGGGTGAAAATCAAAGAGGACAGCCCCACAAACGATGACTACCGGAAGGAAGCCGCTAAGCAACGCGCCATCGCCCGATTGAAACAGGCGGTCTTTGTAAAGGCCGTCGAGTGTTTGGTCAAGAAAGTTGAGACTTACGAACTTAAGGATTTTACGGCTCTCGTTGCGCCGATGGCGCTCCGCAACGCCAGCTTTGAGGCGCAGTGGCCGACCGCCAAAAGGCGGGGGGTCGTCGAGAAGCGTTCGATGGACACAAGGGAGAAATTGGAAAAGGCGCTTGGCGAGTTGAGCGAACCCGCGCGCAAGGGGTTCATTGTGGAGCTTTTGGTTTCTGGCGACCGTTGGTCAAGTTATTGCGGCTTCGGGGAGAATTTCAAGCTCGCCTGTAAGGACGCAAAAGTTGACCTCCAGAAAATCGAGGCCGAGGCGAAGACCGAACTCGAAAGCGTCAAACACCGCCGAAGGAAGTCAAGGTGAAAGCGTGAAAACGCTTGAGAGCGAAGCCAAAGACCAGGCGAATTTTTCCACCCTCCAGTTTGATGGGCTTCACGCCTATGCGGACGCTTACGCCATTGAGGGTGATTGCCTGATGTTCCTTTCGCTCTTCGGCCCCCGCGTTTCGGTGAGAGCCCTGTGGAGCGCACTTCTCACCGGCTCTTCGGTGAAGTTCGGAGAGGAAGCCTTGAAACTTTACCCGAAAGGGGAGTGGCGCGTGCTTCAAAAGCTGACCCCTTCGGGCGTTTTGAACGCCGTCTGCTTTCCCGATTGCCTTGAGATCGGCAAAGTCCGGGACGAATTTCTGGTCTTGGGGGTCACGCGGGAGGACATTGAAAAGCGTTTCTTCCTCTACCTTGACCGCATTTCAGAGACCCCTGTGAGCCGAGAGTGGGGAGCGTGGATTCTTAAGAGTGCGTTGGCCGAGGGTCTCGCCGAATGGCTCAAGTCGCTTCATCTTTTTGCGCTCCGTTATCGCCGTGACGAGGCGTGGCTGGAAGATTTAATCACCGGCCATTTGAAAAGAAAAAACAAGGTTACAGTTTAAACCCTAAACGAGAAGGAGGATTTCAATGGAAAAGAACGGAAACGGGAACGGAAAGGAAACGAGACTCAACAACATGCAGAGGAAGGCGCTGGCCGAATCCGTCAAGGCGCATTACCAGGTTCTGATTGACGAGGCACAGAAGAGAAAAGAGTCCGAGCAGGAGGCGGCCATCGAACACGCCAGGAAGCGGCTTGGGTATCACTTGTTGAAAAAACAGATCGCCCGACTGGAAGCAGAGAAACAAGACCTTGAACATAAGCTTTCCGAACTCGGCTTTGATTCAAACGGCGGTTTGCGGACCGAGTGGGACAAGAAAACGAACCAATATGTGCCGGTTTCCTCCGATGTGAGGCGGATGCTCGAAGGCCCTGTCACCCAGGCCACGAAAGAGCTTGAGTATGAGCGCGACCACAAGACTACAAAAATCTGGCTTGCGGACTCCATCCAGGAGGTGACGGGAATCATCGACTTTTAACGAGCGCCCCGAAAGGTGCGCTTCAATCAGGAGGGAGGCCGTTATGGAAACGAAGCGGGAAGCGGTTAAAGACATCATGCGGGAATATCTTGAGCGGTGGCTCGGCCAAGACCCCGACTCTTCTTATGAGCATGCCTGTAGCCTTGCCGATTGCGTCTTTTACGCCCTCGGCATTTCAGACGAGGAACAGGACAGGCCGCCTGAAATACACTTGCCCCGGCGTTTGCCCGTCGTCTTGATTGAGGGGAAGCGTTATTTCCTGGATATACGCCTTCGGCAATGCCGGAATGTGGAAAACCCCCATGATTCCTTTGACTTCTAAAAAGGAAGGGCTTGAGAGATGAAAGTGATTATTGTGAGGGGTGGTTTGGTTCAGAACGTTTATTCAGACAAGCGCGAAGAGATTTATGTCTTTGATTACGACGGCGACGACCCGAAGGAGCACGATCGATACGAAAAGGAAATGACTCGGCTGATTAAGGTGCACCGGCTCAAAGAGATTTACTAAAGAGGCGAGGTGAAAGATGGCAAGGGGTTATGAGATGGCGATTGAGATATCGGGAATCGAGAGGGAAAGAAGAAAGAACGTCCGGAAGGCCGTCCAGAAAGAATGGAACATTGAGGTTTTTGATTTTGACAGGCGGGATGCCTTCGCAAGCGGCCAGGGAAGTCTTTGCGGGGGAGAGAGCGAGGAAGAGTTTGCTGAAAGACTGACCCGCGCCATCTGGCAGGCCAACGGCGCCTATTGTCAGATGGCCGTCAAAGTCACTTATCTGGAAGAGATCCCTTTCGAAACCTATTCCTTTGACCGGAAGGCTTATCAACGGTTCAGGAGGATGGAACGTGGCTAAATTCGTCGTTTACCGACAAGAGGTGCATATCCAGCCGGTCGAGGTTGAAGCGGGGAGCGCGAAGGAAGCGCGCAAACTTGTTGAGAAGGGAAAAGGGGAATGGGACGAGTCGCTCCTTTATTTCTCATTCGACCTTGACCCCGACCTTTGGACGGTGGAGCCAGGCTGGGTTCGTCAAGGCGAGCCGTCAGGCAAGGAAGTTACCAAGCAGGAGAAGGGATGAGCCTAGGGGAGGTTTGATTCAGCGCGGGCTGGAGGCTATCCTCTTTTTAGTTGAAATTTGAAGAGGACAGCTCCCATGTGGATAATCCACATTGGAAACGTTAATGAAATTAACGAAAGGAGCTGTCTCAGGTGAAAAGAATAGCGGAAAAGAAGAAAAAGGTGAAGAGACTTTTTGAAGCCATGCAGGGTGGAGCATGGATGGAGCGGGAGCTGAAGGAAGTGATAGCGGAACGCAAGCGCTCGCTCGATTCCTACATGATGGAAATCGGGAAGATGTTGGCTGAGACGCTCCCCCCGTAACAATCCTTCGGTGTAGAGGCAAAAGACTCTACACCTGATGAAAGAATTGATATGCATCAGTGGGATCAATTGTATAATTTATTCATTTTCAAGAAATTATTGGAAGACTTCGCAATGAGACATATTTTTGACCAATACTCACAACCAGAAAACCGACTTACCCATGCTTTAATTTCCGGGCTTGCTCAAGATCAGAGACTCTTGAGCAAATTTGTTCGGTGGGTGAAGGGCAAGCGATTTCCTAGGCGGACAACTTTCAATATTACTGAACAGTCGCTACCCGGAGAAATTGAAGCGGATGAAGAAAGTGTGGAGGAGCGTGGATTACCGGATGCATGGATTTATACCGAAGATGGTTGGGCGTTACTCATAGAAAGTAAAATTTCAGCCCGCGTCCTAACTTCGCAGCTAAAACGGCATCTCAGAATAGCCCAACGGCGCGGTTTCCCGGATAGCACACTTTTAGTCCTGGCCACCGAAGATAAAATCAAGAGATTGCCAAATGGAACGGCCGGACTTAGTTGGAGGAATGTTTACGAATGGCTATGCCAGCAATCGGATGAACATATTTGGGCACATAATATTCGGACTTACATGGAAATAGCGGAGGCAAAAATGGTACAGAGCGGTTATTTAAAAGAAGGCACAATCACAAAATTTACAGGGATTCCTTTCACGCGAGACCGCCCCTTCAATTATTTGGAAGCCAAACGCCTTTTGGGCCTAATAATGGATGATCTCAAAGCGAAAAAGAGCATGAAGCGTTTAGGAGTTGATCCCAAATTGCCCGGCAGAGGGGCCATCAAAGCTCATAAGGGTTGGTCGGTTTGGGATGTTATGCGACTGAAACATTCGAGGAATACACGAAACTTCACAAAATATCCACATCTTACTGTAGCAATTCTCGCAGACAAGGCCGCTGCTTTTGTAACACTGCCAGATGCTGTCAAGCGAATGATCAGAAATCGATTATTTGGTTGCGGCCAGGAAGCTTTTAACAATCTAATGTTCAGCATCATAGAGGAAATGAACCCTGTTTTTAAAATAGATCCTTCTGTGCAACCTTACGCGCAAGTCATTCAGCGTCACTATTTAAGTCAAAGCAGTCCACCGATTCAAGATGCAATTCTGAGATATGATTTAAGAACAATTGCGCAGGATGGCAAAAAAGTTCGCCAAAAATATCAACCCCAGTGGCTTGTAACAACATATGAGGTCATGACGAATAAAAAGTCCAACATTCAGTTTGAAATCGGCATTGAAATTCCGTACCGCGAATCAAAGGTCGTACATACTTCCAAGGCCATTGCGCTTTTTGAGCAAGGCTTCTTGGCATTACGGCCATTCCTTAAACGGGCCCTCGACCATAATGGATATTGAGACAATGGGCGATCAGCTCAAAAATTTAATCTATAGTCTTGGCTCAGGCCGCTCTCGCAAACTTGACATTGGTAAACTCAAAGCTTTTTTTGCGCCGCGATTTGAGAGCAACCCCAACTATCAGGCAAAGGATCTTGAAAATGACGTTTTATCTTCTCTCGGCTGTTATCTTTTTCACAACACATTAGCTCTTATACAGCAGTGGAATAACGTTGCACCTCAAGATCGGAAAATTGATCCTGAGCCACTTTTAATTCCGATGAGACAAGACTTGAACAAGAAAGTGGATGAGTTTCTACAAGCTGTTAAGGCAACACGCTACCTTAACAGTCTTTTCGGTAAAGAATGGGAAGGCGGCATTCGGAAAGCTATCCAGGCTCATGATGGCCTTTCTGGTTTTCGAACGGATACGTATACGATAATTATTGGTTTCGTTCAAGAAGAGCGACGAGAGCAAGCATTCCTCGCAACTATTGAGAGTTATTTTGACGCTCTGCTTAAAGTTTCGCCGAAGAAAAAATCAATCAGGGATAAAATTGGCCGCCTAAGTGCCCATCTATCGAATTATGCTGGCGGCATATTCGAACTATTTGTGCTCGGACCTTTGGCTCAAAATCAATGCATCGAGGAATATGAACCACCTGTTGGAACTGATGGGAATAAAGCTGAAGCCCTGGTATCGTTGGGATCATTTCGCTGTCTGATTGAAGCAACAGTTTCGCTGCACAGCAGACCGTTGGATGGTGCTGGTGGATTTGATCCAAAGGACTTGGCTCATAAAATGGAGCTAAAGCTCAACAGTAAAATGGCCCAAATGGGTAAAGGGAATGGCCTGCCGATTTTATTGTTTTATAATCCGCACGTAGGCGTATTCGATTATGAAATCGAAATAGCGGTTGAGAACTTTTTTAACTTGAAATCCGCGTCTAATGTCCTGGGCATTATCGTCGCAAGGGACTATCGGATGCGTAATCTGCATTTCTACAAGAACCCAAACACATGTTGCACTTTACCTGATGAAGCATGGGAGAAATTATCTGAAATTTTTCCAGAGTTGAAGCAAATCCCAGCGCATCCAACCGCTTCATAAAGAAATAATTTCTGAGGCAATGTTTCGAATTTCCGATGCTCTTTCCCTACGGATTTCCTTTTCTAAAGAATCCAGAATAAAACTGAGCCCGGAGGACACCACGATGGCGAAAAGAAAACCTTATATTTGGCTTCAGGAAAACGAGGAAGTGTAACCTTGAACAACACATAACAGACCGGACTTGACCTGATTGATTTCCCCATCCTCATCTTTTACCAGATCGAGTATTCCGTTTATTCTGTGGCGTCCACTATTTTCTTTACAAGAACACGCACCAGGAAAAAGCCCTCACCCTGATCGCCAAGAAAACCAAATCGGCGCTTGCGGTCGAGGGGGAGCTTGTGGAATCGGGGCTTAGCTCCTATGCCGGCGAGGAGGATATTTTCACGGAGCTCGCAAAATCCTTCGTCAGGGGGAATGTGGTCGATGATACGGCCGAGGCGCTTTTCTGCGCATCACGAAAAACGCAACTGGATCAGGAGCGATTTTTTCAGGAGGCGGAGATAAAACAGGACGACATCAAAGTTTCTTTGAAGTGCCGGAGTGAGGATGAGCACAAGGGCAATGAATCTGATGTGAGTCTGCCTTTATCTGGAATTCAAAAAACCTTTGATTTCTTTCAGGTTCCGTCTTTGAGCGGCCAAGAAATTTTGCGAAAGGGAATAAAACCCTTGCGCTAGAGTTTCCGCGGATCTTTTAAACATTTCTCGCAGGCGACTCCTCCCAAATTCAGCCTGAATTGTGGGAAATCCACCTTTTAACCCTCCGATTACCAGGAACTTACAGAAATATCCTTGTAAACTGTAAATTATACAGTTTTATACTTGACAATTTGCGGTTTAAACCGTATAATTTCCAGCATTGAGGTCACGAAAATTGAAATGACACAGTTTAAACAGGGAAACTTCAAGGTAAGAGTAGCCGGACTTCTATTGGCCTTGTGGGTCTGGTTACAAACCGAGGACGCTCTTTTCGCACAAGTGGTCGGCGGGAGCGCGAGGACGCTGGCGAATCCTTTGAAGGTCGAGCAGTTCTTCGACTCGGCCGCTTTTTTTCTGGTCAAAACCGTCGGGATGGTCGTGGGGATCATCGCACTCGCCATTTCGATCTTTGCCGCGAAATTCGGCCGGGGGAGTTTCGGGAACATTGCGAGCGTGTGTTTTTATATCGCGCTCCTTTTCCTGGCGCCCTCGATCGTGCAGCTCTTGTCGCTTTTCGCAGGCATCGGGTTTTTCTAAACAGGAGGAGGGGAGAATGAAACGGGACTGTTACCGGAGAATTTCTGGGAAGGAAAAACTTTTCCTCGCACTCGAGCTCGCGGATCTCATCCTCCTCATGCTTGCCCTCATGACGCTTTTGGTTTCCACAGGAAGTCTCCTCGTGACACTTCCCGTTGTTGTCGGGGTTTATTTTCTGATCCGGATCTTCAAAAAAAACAAGCCCCACGGTTACACCGAACGCCTTGCGCTTTTTCTCACAAGGCCTCGTTACTTCACCCTTCCCGGTGAAGACCGAGGAGAGGTGAAGGGCACGTGATCCAGGACCTTGTAAGCCCGATCCGTATCCGAAACCTGATTCAGGGAAAGCGGGAAGATTCCCTCCTTTCCTATATTGACCTCTGGGCCATTCAGGAAAACGTGGCTTTCGGGGTCTCTGGTTCGGCCACGGTGGGCTTCGCCTTAAAAGGGAGGAATATCCTTCTGAAGACCCCCTCCGAAATCGACTCTTTTTACCAGGGGATCGGTCATTTGTTGGATTCCCTCCCTCACCGGGGCCGGCTCGACCTCCAGGTAAGTTACGAGGTGGGGCGAGGGTCGCCCGAGGCCCTCCATTCCCACCGCTCCTCATTTGGTTCGAGAGACCCGCTCGCCCAGAAAATGCTCGAGGAAAGAATCCGGGCCCTTGAACGGGCCGGGATCCGGCACACGGAAATTTATCTTTTTGCCACACTCCATGGGGCCCTAAAAAGAAGCGCCGGCTTCCCGTTCGGATTTGAGACAAACCGGCATGGGGATGAGGAGCTTCGCGGGGAGCACGGGGCAAAACTCCGGGAGCTTGCCGAGATCGAACAGATTATTTCTCTTTCTTTCCAAGCCATCGGGATCCAGGCAAGGAGACTTACGGGGGAGGAGCTTGCGCTTTATTTCTACCGCGCGCTTAATCCGTCGCGCTCAGAGATCATCCCGGAGCCGGCGGCTGTAAGCCGCTCAAGCGAAAGGGGCGCTCACTTTTCCCTCTCCGGGGCCGAGACAGCCCGCTCGAGGCTTCTTTTTTCAAGGGCCTGGTCCGAGACAGAGTATCTGACCTTAGACGGGCTCCATCATGCGGTGGTGAATCTGCACGAAAAGCCCGAAAGCATGGACGAGTGGTCTTTGAAGACCTTTCTCGACCACCTGCCTTTTGACTACCGCCTGATGCTCACGGTGCGGACCCTGGACGAAGAGAAGGTGATCGGGGAAGAGAAGATCGCCTCTAATTTCAACCGCAATCTCTATGAGTACTCTCCTTTCAAAAATTATGAGGCCAAGCAGAAATTCGCGGAGCTTGATTCGTTCCTTGAAGAGACCAGTTCCACTTCGCAGAAGCCGTATCAGTTTTCTCTTTCGGTTCTTTTGTCGGACCAGGATCCGGCAGCCCTGAAAGAAAAGATCAAGAAAACCCTTCTCGCCTTCCGGGAGCTCGGGGAGGCAGAGGCCTTAAGCGAAGACTTTGACCATTTCCCGCTTTTTTTCTCCCACCTCCCCGGCCACACGCGGAGAAATTTCCGGGCCAAGCATTTGATCCTCACCGATGCCCTCGCTTACTTTTTTCCCCTTTACCAGGAGTGGGCAGGAAGCACGCTCGCCCCCACGATCCTCACCAGCCGCAGACGGGAGCTTCTCAAATTTGATTTCTGGGACAGAAGAAACCAGGCCAATCACGGAATCGTGGCAGGCTCGACGGGCGGAGGCAAAAGCTTTGCCGTCAATTACCTCATCAAGGACTTTCTTTTGAGCGACCCCGCTCACCACCACGTCATCGTGGTGGACGTCGGATTCTCCTACCGGAAACTCGCTCAGGCCTTCCGGGGGGAATATTACGAGATCGACCTCTCCGGAAAATATTCCCTGAATCCTTTCCCGGAAAAAGCCCACCTCCAGCACGGGAAGGAGACGGACCTTGAGCTTCTGACCTATCTGGGGCAGCTTTTGGGAAAAATGGTCGTGGATTCCCCGGCCGAGAACCTCTCGGGCTCGGACTTCATCCTTCTTGAACATACGATCCTCGAACTTTACCGGGAAATCCCTCTCCGCGAAGCGCCCCGGCTCTCGGATGTGGTCGGGCTCCTTTTCCGGGCGGGGAAGGGTGAGGCGCTCCAGCTTGATGAGGAGGACCGGAGAAAGGCAATCCATTACGGAAAAAACCTCGAGCTTTACACGGAGGGGCTTTACGGCAAGATCCTGAACCAGCCGGGGAAACTTTCCATCGATTCTCCGCTTCTTGTTTATAACCTTCTGAAGCTCAGTGACCACCCGAAACTTCAGTCGGTTATCTCCTTTATTATCCGCTCTCTTATCCACACGAAGCTTGTGGATCTCAATCTCAAGAAACTGATCGTCTTTGATGAGCTCCACATGCTCATGAATGACCCGGCCTCGGTCGAGCTCATCCGCATGCTTTACCGGATCTTAAGGAAATATAACGGCGTCATCTATTCGATCTCACAATCCCCGAATGATTACCTCCAGAGTGCGGCTGCAGATGCCATCATCACCAATGCCGAGGTCCGCTGGTTCCTTCCTTTAAATGAGGGGCATGAAAGCCTTCACCGCTTCCACCTCCTGGAGCATGAAATCGAGGCCGTGCGAAGCCTCCAGATGGTGAAAGGGTTCTTCAGCGAGTGTTTCGTAAAAAGCGGGGAGGAGGGTGCGGTCGCGCGCCTTGTTCCCACACCCCTTGAATACTGGCTCTGCACCACCAATGCCGAGGATGCCCTTTGTGAGGAGAGAGTCGTGAAGGAGCATCCCGCGTGGAGTTACGACTTGGTCCTCGAGCACCTCGCAAAGCAGTTTCCCAATGGGGCCGGTGAGAAGAGCGCTGAATTTTCAAGCCCGCATGCGGAGGCCCGAAAGGGGCGGAAGAGAAGCCCGTGAAAAAGATCCTCACCCTCCTTGTCCTTGTCACGGTGCTTTGTTCTACGATTTCCCTCGGACACGCCATGGTGGTTTTCGACCCGTCGAATTACGCGCTCAACACAGTCCGCAATGTTCTCATGGAAAGTCAGCATGTTCGGGACATGCTCGAGGCCGCGAAGCGGTTTTACGAAATGAAACGCATGGCGGAGGAGTTTCGCTTTTTTAATTCAGAGCTCATTGAAAAAGGATTCTCCGAGATCCGTAGCCTTGCCCAGACGATCCGTTTCTTTACCGAGTCTCCCGAGGCGGCCTTCAAGTGGTTTCAGGGCCAATTCACAGGCGGCTTCTGGACCACCCTCCGGGAGAACCCCCTTTTTGAAGGCAGCGCCTCGGAGCTTCATGAGCTTGAGACCTGGGTGAACCGGGCTGAGTCCGGGACCGCGCTTTCCTATTATCTGAATCAAGTCCCGGACCCGCTTTCCCCCCGTCACCGTTACATCACCTTTGAGCAGGCCGAGATCATTCGCTCCTTTGAACAGGCGGATGCGCTTCGCGGGTATGCCCGGGGCCTTGCCGAAGAGGGCCGCGCACTTGCCGAGGCCGCAGCTCAAGCCAATCTCCTCGGGGCCTCCCGGCTCCAAGCCGCTTCCATGGGGAAACTTTATGAAATCCTGGGGGTGATGCTTATCGCCGAGGGGCGGCTTGCCGAGCTTCACTCCATCTCGATCGAACAAGTCTCCCGCCAGGAAAAGCAAAACGAACTCGCCCGGGAGAGGGTGATCCAGGACCTGGGCGAGTTTGTCACAGGCGAGCGCCTCCCGGCCGGTGAGGTGCTATGAACCCTTTTAGTTTTTTCCCCGATCTCTTCAGCACCGTCAAAATGCGAGGGTTCTCGCTCCTCTTTCCGACCTTGGATACGGTGGTCCGCGTTGCAAACCCCAGGACCATTCCGTTTGACTCCTGGCTGAGAGGGCTTGTGGACACGACGGTGATTCCCGCCTCGATGGCGGTCCTCCTTTTTGCGCTCTGCTGTGCACTGATCCAGCAGCAGCGACTTGCGACAATCGGCGCCTCCGATTTCACGAAGGTTCTCTACCGGCTCCTTTTTTATGTGGCCCTGCTTGCCGTCTACCCCTTTTTCTTCGGGTGGGTGGTGGATGCCGTGCAATCCTTAGGCGACCTTTTCCTCACCGATGACCAGATCAGCGCCTTCACTCTTGAGATGTACAAGCATTTCAGCGCCTGGGATTTCGGCTCGGTCACGGTGGGGATTGTGGCAACCCTCACCTACCTGGTCGCTTTCTGTATCTTCTTTATCTTTTTTCTCGCCCGCTACATGGTCCTGGCTCTCTATTTCGTGGTGGGGCCCTTGGTGATAGCTCTCTCCGTCTGGGAGGTGACCTCCCGGTTCCGGGCGTGGCTCACCGGGCTCATCCAGGTGGCGGCCTGGGTCGTGGTGTTGAAATTCATTCTCGCGGTGTCCTTGAGTTTTGCTCTCGACAAGATCTATCACACCAACCAGACCAATATCGTCTATGTGATCGCAGCCAACATTCTCTACATTGTCATGCTCTGGCACACGCCGGCCATCGCCTCAACGCTGGTGGGCGGGTCCTCGCTTGGCTTCCTCGGGACGCAGGTGGTCGGCTTTGGGACAGCCATCACCTTGCAGGCTTTGAAACGCTTTGAGGAACTTTACCAATCCCGCACAAGGGGAGGGAAGCGGGGGCCGGGCGCTGACCCGGGTTCCCAGGGTCGGGGCGCACCTCTTGTGGGCTCTCGGCCCCGTGACCCTTACGGCCGAAGCCCCTGGGGAAGAATCTCACCAAAGGGGGAACAGAATGTCTCTCGCTAAGAACAAAACTAAAAAAGAAGAGAGCGACCCCCGGGCCTACTACGAGGTCTTCGGAGATACCGTTGTGATGCTCAGGACCTTCAAGGTGCTCGTCCTCCTCCTTGCCGCCATCATTTTTTTTCAAGTCTACGTGAACCTCACGGCGCAAAGAAAGCCCCCGCTTGTGATCGCGGTGGACACATCAGGCCATACGGAGGCCCTTGAGGCGAAGAGGCTTCCGGGCGAGCCGGATGGGATCCAGATTGAGAGCTTCATCCGAGAATTTCTTGTGGCCTTCACGGCCTACGACTCCAAGTCTGTCGAATACGATTTTTCAAAGGCCCTTAACTACATGCACTCCGATTTCCAGAAACGCTCAAGCCACGAGATGCTCGACTCCGCCCAGGGGGAACTCCCGCTCCTCCAGCAGCTTAAGGAACAAAACTTTTTCTCCAGGGTCGAGGTCCAGGAGGTTCGGATTGAAAAAAATGTTCCGGGGTGGGTGCACCTTTGGGTCTCCGGGGTGAGGCGGATCTATAGCTACCTGGATTCGGCCCAGAAAAGAGAAACGATTTTTAATGCCTATGTGACGCTCGCCAAGGTCCCGAGGACCCGGCGCGAGCCCTATGGACTTTTGGTCTATGACTACCGGGAGCACCTGGTGAAGGACCTCACTCCCGAGACCCCAGGAGGGAATGCGGATGAAAAAAAATCTATTTGATTTCAAAGTGAGAGAAAAGGGGGGAGGTCTCCTTCGGGTTCACAGCCTGCTTTTGATTTCTTATTTGGCTGGCCTTCTCTTTTTGGGTGCGCCTGTTTCTGGTTTCGCAGAGTCCCCCCACGAAAGGGTTCGGGGCGTCAAGACCCAAGGGGGAAGCGAAGCTCCGGCCCCTCCGCCACAAGGCATCCTTGAAAAGGAATCTCGTGAAGCGCCTTCTCCCGTGAGGCGGCGCATCCTGGCCAGGGTTCCCTCACTTCCTTTCTGGGAGGATCGGGTGTACGGCGTCTCGGTGGGCTACGGCAACCAGGTCGAGATCTCGCTCCCCGAAGAGGTCAAAAACATTGTGCCGCCGGATGAGCAGCTTGTCTCAGCCGACTATGTGGAGAAGAAGGCCTACCTCCGGGGAATTGTGGACGCGCCGGGTGAGTCCACCAATCTCCACATCAATACCGTTACAGGGAAGACCCTTCACCTGAAAATCACCCTGGTGGAACCAGGGGAAAGCGACCAGGCGCTGAAATTCATCCCGGCCTCCCAAGCCGTTTTCACGGGAAGCCACGTCCAGAAGGAAATCGCGGAGGAGAGAAAAAAGCTTGAGGAGGAAATGGGGAAAAGGGAGGCCAATCTTGAAGAGGTCACGGAGAAACTTGCCGAGGACCGGCTCAAGGTCAAGCTCCTCCGGGAAGAACGCGAGGCCCGGAGGCAAAAGAGGGTCAAGAAAAATGACCTCGAACTGGCCACGGTCCAGGCGAGCCGCGTGGGGGAGCGGGCCTATGTGAAGTTTGTGATCAAGAATGTTTCAGGCCGGGATTTTTCCATAAGTTCCATCCTCCTTGCCCGGGGCCTCCCGGACCCGAAGAAGCCCGGGAAGATTTTAGGCTACGAAACGATTGAAGCCGACCCCCCAACCCTCGACTCCGAGGTCATCCTCTCCGGAGGCGAAGTGAAGGCGCTTGTGAGCTTCAATCAAAACCAGATCAAGCCGGGCGATAAGGTGACGCTCAAAATTGTAGAGGCGGGAGGCTCAGGCCGCGTGGCCGAGTTTAAGGAGCTTGAACTTTTCTCCCCCAGGTAAAGCCATGGCTGACAAACTCTTCACGAAAGATCCGGTCCGGACGGGCGATCCCAAAAGGCCTCTGGTGATCGTCCTCACCGTGCTTGTCCTCTTGGGGGCGCAGTTCGCCCTTCGTTTTCTTTTCCTCCGCCCCTCGCAGGATAAGTTGCCCGAGTTCATCCAGGATCCCAACCGGGCCATCTTCAAGGAGGAGGACATCGCCAGGGGACTCGCAAATTTCGGGGCCGGGGCAAAAGACTCCCTCCTTGCCAAATTCAGAATGAAAGAAAAATCCTTCCAAGAACCCGGCGAGTTCCGGCGCGACAAACTTGCCCCCTTACAGATCCTCGCACGCGAGAAGATGGAGACAGGCGAAGTGACGAGCCCCTTGGCTGAGCCTGAAAAAATCGGCCTGCCCCTGGGGACAAAAATCTCCGCAATCTTGAAGGACAAGGTTTTTAGTTTCAATGTTGAAAACCACCTGGAGGCCGAGGTCACAAGGGATGTCTTCTACCTGGGAAAACTCCGGATTCCCAAGGGCACCCGCTTTTTCGGCACGGTGAGCCTTCTTCATTCCGAGGACAGGGTCAATATCTATTTCCACCGCGTGCTTCTCCCTGACGGGGAAGAGCGCACCGTGAGGGCCGTGGCCCATTCGCTCGACGGCTCAGGCGGCATCAAAGGAAAAGTCCACCGCCACTGGTTCAAGAAATTTTTCCAGGTCACGGGAAAGACCGCCTTGAGTGCCCTTACGCTTTTCACGGTCCCGAACCGCCAGGACGCCTTTTCCCTGGATGACCAGCTGAGGCTCACCGCCGGCTCCAACCTCGCCCAGGAGGCCCAGCGGGGAATTGATTCGGTCAAGACGGATAAATCGATCACCGTGGAAAATTTTATTCCGATCACCATCGTGACCCTGGAGACGATTTAGGAATGAAGAACCTACTTTGCACCGTCTGGATTCTAGCAGGGTTCCTGATAGGAGGGCTTCCTCTTTGGGCTTCGGAAGCCCAAGCTCCCGCGGAAAGGGTTCCAGAGAAAATCGAACTCACACTTGAAGAGGCGGTCGAGAGGGTAAGGAAGATTCATCCGGATCTTCGCCTTCAGGAATTTGCCCTTTCAAGGGCAAGGGAAGAAGTGAGGCTTGCCACGCGCGCCTTTCTCCCTGATATCGACGCGGACTACATCGCTTCAAGCGCCGCGGGCGGATGGGGACTCATCCTCACGGCGGCAAGGCTCCTCAAGCCCGTTTTTTCTCTGAGGTCCCTCATCCTTGACCGCGAGATCCAAAAAATTATCCAGGATCGTGAAAAGGTCTTACTCGAAGTCCGCACTCTTGAAGTCACTCAGGAAATGAAAGAGCTTTACGCCTCGCTTTTGGTCCAGACGCACCTTGTGAAAGTCCTTCGTGAGAATGGAGCGCGCGCCCGGAAGCGGCTCGCATTCCAAGGCGCCCTTTATGAAGTAGGCCGAATCACCAGGGACGAATTTCTCAAGGTAAAAGCGGACTCGAAAAAAGCCTTGAGCGAATCCGAAAAGGCGAAGCTTTATCTTGCGGAAAGCGAATCGGCCTTGAGGCGGCTTCTTGGGCTTGGGGCCGGGGAGCTTTCGCTTGAAGACCCCCAAGGGGGCGAATCTTTCTCACTCACTCTTCCCGAATGCTTTGAGGCTGCCTTCCAAAGAAACCCATTGCTCAAGGCCCTCCTTCTTCTTGAAGAGGCGAGCGAGAAGAAACGAAGCAAGGGGAAATCCAAATTTGTCGTAGACGGCCTTTTCCTTGGGCTCGGGGACGCCGGGGGAGGACTTTTCCGCGAGCGGCCCCGCTTTGGAATGACGGGAAACACGAGCCTTTATGACTGGGGAAAAAACCGTATCCAAGGGCGTATCCGGGATCTTGAACACCAGATGCTTCTCACTGAGAATGAAAAAAAGCTCGAGGGCCTGAAGAGGTCTATCTCTGAAAATTATATGAACCTGAGGGCCCTTGAAGGCGAGAAAGAGGCGAGCCTGGCCCGCCTTGACTCGGCCCGCGAGACCTTGCGAAAAAACCGTTTGCTTCTAAAAGAGGGGAGGGTCCCAGAGGAAGAAGTTCTTCAGGCCCACTCCCAATCCTCGCTTGAGGAACTCACCCTCTGGCAGAAGGGGCTTGAGGCCTGGCTTTTCCGCGAGCGGCTCCTAAAGGACCTCGGCTTCTCCGGCATGAAGGAATGGAAGGAGGCCTTCCGTCCATGAAAAGTTTGAGGCACACAATGGCCCTCCTTCTCGCAAACCCCCTCGTCTTTTTTTCTGCTGTTTTCTTCCTCACGTTTCTTCAGACGCATTTTGTGGTGAAGGCGCTCTATTTCGGGGCCGGGGTCCTTTATCCTTATTTCTGGCTCGCCGGATTCGTCGCCCTGGCCTTCAATGTCTCTCTCATCTTTATCCAGTCGCTTTACGCCTCCTTTATTGAAGAACCCCTTCTTCCTGAAGCAGGCCCGGAAGAAATTGAAGAGATTCCGGTCGCGCTTCTCCTTTGCATCAAAAATGAAGAGGAGGCGGTCCTGGAACGCATCCGCTATTCCCTTCTGGGAAACCTCGGGCCCAAAACCCACTTCTGGCTCCTTTCCGATTCCGGCGCCGATTTTGTGGAGAGGGAAAAGGAGTGGGTGGGTTCTCTCAAAGAGGAATTCGGGGAAAGGGTCCATTACCGCTGGCGGAGCGTTCCTTATGAGCGCAAGCAGGGAAATCTCGCCGACTGGTTTGAAACGGAAGGCCGGGACTACCAGTATTTTTTTGTCCTGGATGCCGATTCGATCATTCCAAGGGGGACGGTTACTAAACTCCTCCAAAAGGCCGAGCACCCCGCGAACCAGGACATCGGGATCTTTCAATCGGCGATCTACATTGTCCATGACCACTCGCTTTTCGCCCGGGCGAATGCCATCGGACAGTTCTATGCCCAAAGACTCTATTTCCGCGTCAACCAGGCGATCTTCAATCGCGCGATCAGTTTCGGCCATAACTCACTCATCCGCTCCCAGGCCTTCCAGAGGATCAAACTTCCCACAGGCATCTTAAGCCATGACAACTGGGACACCGCGGTCTTGGACCGCGAGGGTTACCGGACGGTTTTTGTCCCGGACACCCTTACTTTTGAAGAGGCGGCGCAGCACTACCTTGAGGAACGGGCGCGGATGAAGCGCTGGATGAAAGGGTCCCTTCAAGGGTGGCCCATCCTTTTCATGTCCGGGATTTCATTCGCCACCCGCTGGTTCATTTTTTACCAGATTTATCTTTATCTCATGCACCCGGTCCTTTTTCTCTGGATCCTCCTGGGCCTTGTCTGCGGATCCCGGTGGTTTGGGATGCCGCTTTTTCATGGGCTCCCTCCCGGAAGTGTCCACCCGCTTGTCCCGGTCCTCACTTTTACGGTTCTGGTTCTCTACGGGCACAAGTTTCTTTTGGGGAGGACCTTCCGGGATTTAAAACGCATTGCTTTTGAGGTTGGAGTCTCAACGCTTGTTTCCCTCAACAACATCTTTTACACGACGCTGGATTTTTTCTCGCTTCCTTTTGAGAAGCTCGCGTGGCGGCCCATGGCCAAAGACCCGAACGCCACGGTTTCTCTTGCGGCATGCGCCAGGGAGCTTTTCTGGGGAACCGTCTTTGGTCTTGCAGTCCTTCTTTGGGGGATCTTTTATTCGCCTTACTGGCTTTTGACAGGCCTTCCTATATTAGTGAGCCTGATCCTTTCGATCCCCGCGGTTTATATCACCTCGAAACACCTCACCTGGAGTTTCGAAAAGCGCGCCCTAAATCCAGATCAAAAGGAGGAGCTGAGTCCCCATGGCCGTGATTAAGGAGTCTCAAGAAGAGAAGCCGGATACGAAGGAGAGCGGGGAGAAAACCCATCCCGCCTCGTTTGAAGAAGTGGAGAAGCGAAAGGCCAAGCTTTTTTATTCCAAGAAGGAGAGCTTTCAGGCCTTCGGGATCAGGCAGCACCTGAGAGCCGCTTTGACCCTCCTCGCCATCTTTTCGGGCCTTGCCACTTACCCTTTGATCCGGACCGTGACGGACACGGAGGCCGTCGTGATCCCCTTCCGGATTGTGGACGTGGAGGCTCTCGTGCCGGGTGAGATTACCGAGGTGAGCGTGCACGGCGGGGATTCTGTGAAGAAGGGCGAGGGGCTTGCCAAGATCGCAAACGCCCCCAATGAGCTTGAAATCGAGAAGGCGCGTTCCGAGATTGCGCATGCCGAGGCCCAGATGGAGCGGCTTAACGTGCGGAGGATTCATCTCTTTGAACGCTATGAGTCGGACAGGTCCCTTTGGAAAAAGGGGGCCATCTCGCAGGATGAATTTCTTCATTCGGAGCTTGCCTTCAAAGACCTGGAACAGGAGAGAAAAGATCTCGACTGCGAGCTTGCCTGGCTTCGGGAGAAACTTTTACTTTTGGAAGGCGAGCGGGAGCGGGGCCTCGTGAAAGCCGCCATCTCAGGAACCGTGATCTCGGATGTGGAGATGAAGCAGGGGACCTTTGTGGAAAAAGGCGAATTCATCCTCTCCCTCGCAAGCGAGGAGCAGCGGATCGAATTTCTCCTGAGGCAGCAGGATTACGGCCGGATCGAAGTGGGGAACCCGGCCCAGGTACGCTTCTACGCCCTCCCCGGAAGGTCCTTCCAGGGAGAGGTGGTGCAGGTCAAGCATTACGCAGAATCCATTGCCACCCACGGTATCAAGACAAACGCCATCAAAGTGCTGATCCGTCTTGATGATTTTCCACAGGGCGTCAAAAACGGGATGTTTGCCAAAGTGAAAATCAAGGGAAGGGCCGTGAGCCTGGTCGATGCGCTCCTGAGGAGGATCTGAATGAATATTGTGGCCGAGGAGCGTAAAACTCTGGAAACTGAAAAACAAAGCATTGGCCTTGAGGGCCCACCCGATTTTCACCTGGCGCGTTTGGGGCCGAGAAGGGTCAGTGCGGAGGATTTTCTGGCAGCCCTCTTCGGCCCCTACTACGGGAGGGGAATGCGGGGTTTCATTGAAATCCGGGTGATCGGGGAGAAGGGCGCGAAGAGCTATTTTTTCCGCGGCCTTGCTCCCTTCAAAACAAAGCGCTTTGAAGCGAGAACCCACCACACCTTTTATGGACTCCTCCCGCGGGAGAGAAAAGAAGGAAGGAAAGAGGCGGTGAAATGGATTCTTGGACTCTGGGCGGATCTCGATGCTAAAAATTTCCCCGGAGGAAAAGAGGAGGCTTGGAGAAACTTGCGGACCTTCTCGCTCCGGCCTTCTGTGATCGTGGATTCAGGCCATGGGCTTCAGGCGCTCTGGCTTCTTCGGGAGCCTGAGGCGATCGAAAACCCCGAGTTTATAGAAGGCTACCTTGCCGGCCTTACCAAAGAGCTCAAGGGGGATCCGGCCGTCTGTGAACTTGCCCGGGTCTTCCGGCTGCCTGGCAGTTTCAATGTCAAGGAACCAAAGAATCCCATCGAAGTGAAAGTCAAATTCTTCAATCCGCGGGAACGTTACCGGCTCTCTGACTTTGAACGTTTTAGAGTCGAACTTCCTGAGTCTCCGGGAGATTCAGAGCCCAAAGGGATTGAGGCTGAGAAATCAGAGGGCCTGGAAAAGGTTCTTGCCTGCAAATTCATCCGCTTTGCCGAACTCCATGCCCGCGGCCTTTCCGAGCCTTTATGGTGGTCTGCCCTAACCAACCTCCTTCCCTTCAAGGGGGGCCGGGAAAAATCCCACGAACTTTCGAAGCCTTACGAGAAGGACGGAAACCGCTATTCCTTCAAAGAAACCGAGCGGAAGATCCGGCACATTCTCCGCTCCTCACCCGGCCCCCACACCTGCCGGAAGATCGTGGAACATGGCTACCCCTGTTCCTTTATAGGATCCTGCCCGGTCGAGGCCCCGGCGGGCCTTGCGTGGGCGGATCAAGAATTTGTGGATCGTTTACGGAAAGAATCTTATGAAATCAAAGGAGAATCCAAACTATGACCTATCCACGCAAATGGGAAGACATTACTGACGACCCGCGCGCTGGCTGCTCCCGGCTAAAAATTTTTGGAGGCTGGCTTGTGGTTTCCTGGTCTGCGAATTCGGAACATGAAAATCTGATTTTCATTCCCGATCCAAAGCATGAATGGGTGCTTGAACCATGAACCTATCTTCCTCAAGAGTTCAATCCTCGGGTTTAAAGATAAAGAGATTGTGGACGGGGTTGGGGTGCGATCCCTTGGATGATGTTGAGTATGAGACAAGGGACGCGGTGATCCAAGATGAATCAGGAAAAGCCATTTTCAGGATGGACAAGGTCGAAGCCCCGGCAAGCTGGAGCCAGCTTGCCACAGATATCGTAGCCTCCAAGTATTTCAGAAAAAGGGGAGTCCCCGCGAAAGGCTCTGAGACAAGCGTGAAAGAACTCGTCTTCCGCGTAAGCCGCACGATCCGAAAGGCGGGTGAAGAGCTCGGCGGTTATTTTCAAACTCCCGAAGACGCCGGGACTTTTGAAGCCGAGCTGGCTTATCTTTTGATTCATCAGATCGGCGCCTTTAATTCACCGGTCTGGTTTAATTGCGGACTCTCCCAGGTTTACGGAATCGAAGGAAGCGGAGGAAACTGGTTCTGGAACCCTCTGACCGGCAACGTGGAGGAGACCAAAGACAGTTATTCGCATCCTCAAGTGTCGGCCTGTTTCATCCAGTCCGTGGAGGATGATCTCATGTCGATTTTTGACCTTGCGAAAAATGAGGCCCGGATTTTCAAGTACGGCTCCGGCACGGGAACGAACTTCTCGAAACTCCGTGGCTCCATGGAAAAACTCTCAGGCGGAGGAACTTCCTCAGGGCTCATGAGTTTTCTTCAGGTGCTTGACCGTGGGGCCGGTGCCACAAAGTCAGGCGGCATCACCCGAAGGGCAGCCAAGATGGTTTGTCTCGATATCGATCACCCCGAGATTTTGGATTTCATTGAATGGAAGGTAAGGGAGGAGAAAAAAGCAAAAGCCCTCATTGGAAAAGGATGGCCCTCTGATTTTAACGCCGAAGCCTACCAGACCGTGAGCGGCCAAAACTCCAATAACTCGGTGCGCCTCACGGATGAGTTCATGAAAAAAGTGGAGGAAGACGGAATCTGGGAGACAAGATTCAGAACCACAGGCGAGGTTTATGAGAAAATTCCGGCCAGGGCCCTCATGAGAAAAATCGCCCTGGCCGCTTGGCAGTGCGCGGACCCGGGAGTCCATTTCGATATCACGATGAACGCCTGGCACACGGTTCCTGAATCAGGCCCCATCCGAGCCACGAATCCCTGCAGCGAGTTTTGTTTCCTGGATGACACGGCCTGTAATCTCGCTTCCATTAATCTCCTCAAGTTCCTGAAAGAAGACGGAAGCTTTGACATTGAAGGATACCGCCACGCGATCCAGATTCTTTTTATCAGCCAGGAGATTTTGGTTGATTTTTCATCTTACCCCACAAAAAGAATCGCCCAAAATAGCCATGACTATAGGCCCCTCGGTTTGGGTTATGCGAATCTCGGCGCCCTTCTTATGACGCTTGGGATTCCTTATGACAGTGAAAGAGGAAGAGGAATTGCGGGGGCGCTAACCGCCATTCTCACAGGACACGCCTATCTCACTTCCGCTTTGATGGCAAAAGAGAAGGGACCTTTTCCCGGCTATCCCGAGAATCGCTACCCCATGCTCCGCGTGATCGCAAAACACATGGAGCATGTGGGACAACTTTCCGGGACATCCCCCAGAGAACTTCTTCAGGCTGCGAAGGATGATTGGGATCTTGCTTTGAGAATGGGTGAGCGTTACGGGTTCAGGAACGCCCAAGCCACGGTTCTTGCCCCCACAGGGACGATCGGGCTTCTCATGGATTGCGACACCACAGGAGTGGAGCCCGATTTTTCACTTGTGAAATTCAAAAAGCTTGCCGGGGGAGGAAGTCTCAAGATTGTGAATCAGACAGTCCCTCGAGCGCTTCAGGGCCTTGGTTATTCTGAGCCGGAATGGAGGGCGATCCTCAGGCACATAGAAGAATCTTTTACCATCGAAGGAGCTCCCCATATAAAGGAAGAGCACCTTCCCGTCTTTGACTGTGCCAATTCTTCCCACCGAGGCAAACGCTCACTCTCTCCCGAAGCTCATATTGAGATGATGGCTGCTGTGCAGCCCTTCATTTCAGGCGCTATTTCAAAGACTGTGAATCTTTCCAAGGAGACCACGGTGGAGGAAGTGGAGCGCTTATATATGGAAGCCTGGCGAAAGGGCCTCAAGGCCATCGCCCTCTATAGAGACGGCTCGAAAGCATCTCAACCTCTGAGTGGAGCTGTGGTCAAAGAGCCCCTTGTAGCAGGACTAACGAGAAAAAGGCTCCCCCAGAAAAGAAAGGGTTTCACCCAGGAAGCGCGCGTGGGCGGCCACAAGATCTACCTCAGAACCGGAGATTACGAAGACGGCCAGTTGGGGGAGATTTTTATCGATATGCACAAGGAAGGCGCGGCTTACCGCAGCATGCTCAATTGTTTCGCCATCGCGGTCTCCCTGGGCCTTCAGTACGGGGTCCCGTTAGAGGAGTTTGTTGATATTTTCACCTTCACCCGCTTTGAACCCCAGGGCACGGTTGAACACCCCCGGATTAAAAGGGCGACCTCGGTCGTTGATTTTGTCTTCCGGCTTCTCGGCCTGGAATATCTGGGGCGAGAGGACTTTACCCATGTCGGTCCCGCCAAAGAGGGCGGGGAGTTTATGCCCCCTGCCCAAGAACCCTCCGAGGCAAAAGCAACTGAGGTGAAGTCTGTTGTTGGGATACTCGCCGGAGATGCACCCTTTTGTGATGTGTGCGGGCATCTTACGGTGAGAAACGGATCCTGCTACCGCTGCCTCAACTGCGGCAGCTCGATGGGTTGTTCCTAATGTCAATACGGGGGAGGTAAATCACGTGGGCGAAGAAAAATATCCTCAAAAGGATCTTGAGTTTCTTGAAGATGCCATGATGCACTGGCGGCGTTATTACAAGCAGATCGTCGTCAAGGAAGCGAAGCGGGAAGTCTAAGGAAAGAAGGAAAGGGTGAATCCAATGGAAGAAAATCAAAACCAAACGTACCCGAAAGAAAGCCAAACCGAGACCAAGATGACCCATCTCATGACTTACCAGGGACCGCGCGGTGATGAAATGCAGCTTAACGATGCCGAGTTCCGGGGAGAACACTACTTTGATTACCGGCGCTACACCCAGCTTGCGCGAGGAAAAACGCCCACCCCGAAAGGACTTCGTTTGAGCCGGACCGGTGTGGGTCATCTGAAAGATGCAATTTCTCAGTGGGAGAAATATTACGAGAAAATTACCTCCCAGAACGCACCCAAAAAAGAGAAAGGAAACGTCCAGAATCAAGCCGGTGCATAGTCCCATGATGAAACTCGTTCGAGCGTGTTTAGTTTTTCCGCTCCTTTTGGGAGTCCTGGTGGGGATTCACCTGTTTGTAACTAAAACGGATTATAAAAGAACCTGTTTACGGGTCGGTGACGAAACCCTCGAAGTAAGGGTCGCCGAGACACCCGAGGAACTTGAAAGGGGTCTTTCAGTCGTTGGCAGCTTGAAGGAGGGCGAGGGGATGCTCTTTGTCTTTGAAAAAGAAGTAAAGCCTGTTTTCCATGTGGGGTCTATCCGGGCACCGTGTGACGTCGCCTTCATCAATGAAAAAGGAAGGATCTTAAACATTGAACGCTTGGATCCGAAGAAGGCGGGCGAGTTGCACCCCGCACCAGGCCGTACCCGCTACGCCCTGGAAGTTCCCTCGGGATGGTTTGAAAAGAAACGGGTGAAGGCGGGGAGTCGGATCCAGGGTAATCGGCAAATTTTAAAAAACGGGGAGAGTTGTATCGCGGAGGGAATCGCATGAAGACAATCATTTTAGCCGCAGGCTTTGGAACCAGACTTCACCCTTTAACCGTGACCCGGCCCAAGGCACTGCTCGAAATCGGTGGAAAGACTCTCCTCGATCGCCTCATGGAGAAACTCGAGCCTTTCCGGAGGATCCAGGAGGTCATTCTGGTTACAAGCGCTGTTTTCTTTCTGGATTTCTTTAGGTGGCGGAGGGAGTCTCCCTATAAAAAACTCATTCAGATTGTGGATAACAATGTTTATCTGCCGGAGAAAAGAAAGGGGGCGGTCAGAGATCTCCACCTTGCCTTGAAATCTCAGGACGGGTATGCGGGGGATTATCTGGTTCTTTGTGCGGACAATTACTTTGATTTCCCCCTGTCCCATTTTCTCCTTTCCTGCCTGTCGCATCCTCACGCGGCCTTCGTCGCCCTCTATGATTTGAAAGACCTTACGGCCGCATCCAAATTCGGGGTGGTCGAGCTCGACAGCCATGGCCAGATCATTGATTTCGAGGAAAAGCCTCCCCGGCCGAAGTCCACCCACGTCAGCATGGGCGTTTATTACTTCCCGGGCTCGATCCGCACCCGCTTAGAGGAATATCTCGAAACCGAGCGTTTGAATCCAGACAGAATCGGGGATTTCGTCGCCTGGCTCGCAAAGAAAGAGCCCGTCTACGGAGTGGAGTTCGACGGCAAGTGGTTTGATATCGGCCGCATGGAATCCTACCAGGAAGCGAAGAAATCTTTTGATTCCTTGCTCGAGAAAGGACGGATGAAAACAATTTAATGAGAGAACTGTTACATAAGTTCATCTTGTGTTTGGGGATTCTCTTTTTAGCATTTCTCAACCTTGCGTTTATTCAGGCGGGCATTGAAAGAAGTTTTCTCATCGCAGGATTTGAAGAAATCAATCCCGCCGTTCCCATGGGAGTCTACGACCACCCTCTCGATGAGGGCCAATGGATTCGGATGAGCGTGGTTGATGAAGACGCCCTTGGAAAGCCAAACGGAAAAGCCCTAAGACTTGATTATGATGTGAACTCCTGGAAACAGGCGAAAGGGGAGTTTTGGATTGACCTCGGAGGAAGCAACTTTTCAGCTTTTGATACATTGAATCTCTGGCTTCGGGGGGACCGGCAAAAGGGATTCACCAAGAATGTAACGGTGAGATTCAAGGATGGCAATAACCAGACAGCGCCTTACATCGTGACCGGCATTAAAGACCACTGGAAAGAGTTTCAGATCCCTTTTAAGCGTTTCAACCGGATCAGGGATTGGTCCGCCATGAAAGAATTTGGATTGATCTTTGACGATGTGAATTCCAACCCAAAGGAGGGAAGTTTGTACATAGATGAGATCCGCGTCTCAAGAGAACATCCATGAGGCCACAATGAAGCCATTGGCAGAAGGAATAGAACTGGCTAAAATGACCCTCTGTGGAAACTTCAAGATACAAGGACTTGATCAGTTTGAAGGATGCAGCTCGTAAATTCAGGCTCAGTCAAACGAGTCTGAGAAACTACATCCTTAACGGGAGGTTGGAGGGATTAAAAATAGGCCGTAACTGGGTTACAACGAAGAAGGCGGTTGAAGATTACCTTAGGAGGCGTCAGCGGAAAAGGGTGCTGAAGGGGTGATTGACTAAATAGCGGTATCGCCCTAAAATGGTCATTTAAAAAGCCGGCCCGCTTACGAGGGCATGACCGGCTTTAGGCAATCGAAATTGAGGACTCACGCCCTTTTTCTATGCCCATTTTATTTTACCTCCTGAGGAAATCTGTTCAAGCAAAAAACGAACAGGAGGAAAGGGGAGGGGCAGGTGAAAACAATAAAGCAGTGGGAAGACGAGCTGGCTCAACAAGATGACAATCTTCGGATGTCCTTCGACTGGAGGGCATTTATGCAATTTTTGTTTGATTCCCCGGGGGTGGCTGAAAAAATTGGCCGGGCGTGGCTCCTTTTCTTTGATATCTGCTCAAATCTCGATCGTATTGGCATGTATGCGGCTACTTATCAGAGTTTGGCACGGCGTTATCAAGTTGCCCCCGTTACTGTCAAAAAGTGGAGACAGTATTTATGCCAGCATTCAATCATCGAATCTTTCACTCGAGGCCACTGGATTGTCTTTCGTTTAACGGGTCCTTATTTGTCTTTTCTAAGGCCAGCGAATACGAAAGAGATACCCGGAACTAACGAACTGCTCCTTCGAGCAGTGTTGAATGCCATCAAAGGAGAGGAGAGGCATTCGAAAGTCAGTTGAGCTAGCAAACCCTTACTATGAAATACGAAATCGTAAATAAATATTCAGAGGCTGAAAATCTCTGTAAGCCGGTCAGCAAAAAAACGTTTACAGTTGGCGAAATTATCTCCCTCCTGAATGAAGGAGCGACACGTCTTTTTCCTTCCGACAAACGTCCTCGCGCTAACTCCCACACAATGACTCGAATAAGACTGTTTCAACATTTCCTGGAGTCCACCGAAAGGAAAGGGTTTTCACCTGACGAGCCCCTCCTTGAGGAATTCCGCTCGAAACTTAGAAACGGTGACTTGAAAGGCGAAGGGGACAGGTACGGACCCCTTTATACAAATTCGGCTGTGGATACCATCCGCCTGTGCCTGAATCAATATCTTTACCCTCAAGGACTGATAGATCGACTGGTCCTGACGAAAAAAGTTTATGATAAATATTCCCGCTTTTTCCGCCTTACGAAAACGACCCGTAGATTGATCGTTGCTTTTGAAGAAGACGGGAGAAGTATTGCCTCAGAGAAGAAGTTTTACGTGGATTCAAAGGGCGGCGAATCTTGTAGGATTCAGATCAAGCGCAAACAAGAAAGACTCTCCTCTTATAACCGGAAATGTTATCTTGAGAAAGTTCTTACCGTATTGAACAGCCTTGTCAAATCTGGAATCGAAGACCTCACAGGAGATGATCTGCAACAATTTCTTGAACAATACCGGAAAAAAGACAAGGAACAAACCGCACGCGGCTATTTGGCAGCCCTATATTCAGTCGTTGCCAACGGTGTCGCCTTAAAGTTGTTACAACGGAACCCGTTTGAGAATTTTCCTTTAGAAAGGAAAAGATGCAAGGTACGGCAAGATTTTGTGATGCTTGACCAGATTGACAAGTTACTTAATTTGAAACCGTTGGATTGGAAAAATCAAAATGCCGTAAGGAACCGTTGCGTTACTGTATTAATCTACGATATGGGGCTTCGTGCTTCAACCGTTACACAGCTAGAGGTTACGGATGTGAAAGAACTGCCTGATGGAAGATACCGGATCATGGTTCGAGGAATTTTCTTGAAAGGTGACAAACAAGACGCAACGCTTTATGTTCTTTTCCAACAGACTATCCCGCTTTTGAGACATTGGATTCATGTCGTCAGGCCCACCTTTAACCCTAGAACAGATCATCTTTTTGTGTCTCAGCAAGGGAAAAAACTTACAAGGACGGGCATCCGAAATATCGTGCGGAATTGCTGTAAGTCGCTTGATATTTGGACAGTGAAGGGAAAAACACCCTCACCGCACACCCTGAGGCATACGTTGGCTACTCTGAATACGGAGCCATTTGGCAAAGGTCTCTCTCCTCGTCTCATGCAGCAGCGCCTTATTCATATGGATGTCGAAACATTGATAAGAAATTATGTGCACAATAATCCGCTTGCTGAGATGGAGGAATATAAGAAACTTCTGGAAAAGGGCTCAAAGAATAGACTCCTGAGAAAGGTCAGCCATGAAGACTTCTTTGAGCTTCTCGATTCTTTGTCGTCCGCAAAACCCAAAGCCATTTTTGAAATCAAGCGTGCATATGAGCGAGAATTGGAATACGACAACCCTCTTAAAGGCAGTGATAAAGAGGGTGAGTTCATTACCGAATCTGAAGCAATCAGAAGATTATCCGCTTTCAGGATTGATTATCGCTCACTTAGGACCTGGGCCTTAAAGGAGGGTTTTTGTCGCATTGAGAGTATGAAGGAGGATAGGCAGAGATATCTCTATAAGGCTTCGTTTATTGATGAGTTAGTAAAGAACTATATTGAGAAGGATGAAGCAATGGGCAAATTTCGGGGAAAGCGAAGCACCTTCTATTATCGACTGAAAATGTGCCGGGTAGTAAAGATCGGGCAGCGGTTCTTTATTCCGAAGGATGATTTTCTACGCTTCTTTATAGATGGTACGGTGAGAACCAAAAAAGGGAAGGCACAAACCCGCTTTGGTTCATCCCGAACCCCTTTGCTTTCTGTTGGACGATTCGCAACATGATTTTTGGACGATTCGCAACTTTTTCGTATATAAAAATAATCGATTTTTTGGTATCTTGTTTTAACGTCATTAGTTAAATTGGTACCTCGTTGAGGTTCTAAGAAACACCCGCTTTGGGAGCAGGGGACCGCAGGTTCAAATCCTGCCGCCCCGAAATTTTGTAAGGTGAAGTAGGGCTTTACCTTTCGTCATTTTCTTGTTACCATTTTTGGACGCTTTTATGGATAAAG
>OBEQ010342441.1_pt1 | contig 75720 bp, 61 predicted proteins | sample 1670901 | NCBI WGS metagenome assembly OBEQ01 (sample SAMEA104232315, study PRJEB22302) | groundwater metagenome | biome: forest; feature: aquifer; material: groundwater | place: USA | collected 2011-08-07 | depth 5.4 m | reverse complement strand
TTCTTCGCTTCGCTCAGAAGGCGCGAAAACCTTTCGCATAAGAGAGATTCTTCGCTTCGCTCAGAATGACAACCAAAGACAACCAAAGTGCCGAGCTCCCTCGGCTGCGCTCGGGACCAGTAAAGCTCGGCGCTACAACTTCTCGCACAAGAGAGATTCTTCGCTTCGCTCAGAATGACAGGCAAAGACACATTTTCAACAAACTGCTAGGCCTGTGGAGAGAGATTGGCCCCGGGGGCTAAAGCCCTGGTTTCTTGCGGGCTTGTGATGTCGCGGCTGACCCTTCGACTTCGCTCCCTTTCCGACAGGGCCGGAATCTTCGATCGGCCACGCTCAGGGCATGCGGGGCAAGAGCCGCGACCCCCTAGACCCATTTATGAGCCAGCTTCTAGTGCCCGGCTATGGCTGGGGCCTACTGCGAAGTCGCTCTTGGTGCGGGGATTCGGCCAGAACCTCGTGCGTTACTCTCCAGAACCGCGCGGGCAGTCTTCGTTCGCAAGTTGCGTTGGGGCGAGCCCGCCGGAGCCCCAAGAGGCTCTTCTCCTTCGGTTTGGAGCCGAGAAATACAGGATGCCAAAGAACAGGAATGGACTTAAACTGCTGAGGCTCTGAACCGACGAGAGGAATCCATGGCCACCACAGCCCCGCATCAACAGCCCACTCCGGAGCGCTTCTTCAACGCCATAAACGCCTATGAGCAGACTGAGGCAATGAAGGCTGCCGTTGAGCTGGAAATCTTCACCGCCATCGCCGAAGGCAAGACTACCGCCGCAACGATTGCGAAGCGCTGCGAGGCCGCGGAACGCGGCGTGCGCACCCTGTGCGATTTCTTAACCATTCACGGTTTCTTGACCAAAGAAGGAGGGCAGTACGCTCTCGCACCGGATTCAGCTTTATTCCTCAACCGGCATTCGCCGGCATATATCGGCACGGCGATTGAGTTTCTGCTTACCCCGCGCTTGCGCGAAGGTCACGCGCGGCTGACCGAGGCCGTGCGCCGGGGAGGCTCCGCGCTGGGCGAAGGAACGCTGGAGCCCGAAAACCCCGACTGGGTGAAGTTTGCGCAGGCCATGATGCCGCTGATGCAGATGCCCGCCGAGATCATGGCTGCCGAACTCCGCAAAGGCGGCGAGGCACACAAAGTTCTCGATATCGCCGCCGGTCACGGCATGTTCGGAATCTCCGCGGCAAAACAGAATCCCACCGCACACATCTATGCAGCCGATTGGAAGAATGTGCTCGAAGTCGCAAGGAAAAATGCGCAGGCAATGGGAGTTGCCGATCGCTACCACCTGCTTCCCGGCAGCGCCTTCGAAACCGATTTTGGCAGCGGCTACGATCTGGTGTTGATCACCAATTTCCTGCACCATTTCGATCCTCCCACCTGCACCACTTTCATGCGCAAGGTGCATGCCGCGCTAAAGCCAAGCGGCCGCGCTGCAATTGCTGAACTCGTTCCCAATCCTGATCGCGTTACGCCGCCCACCGCGGCTGCCTTCAGCATGATGATGCTGGCCACTACGCCTGCCGGCGACGCTTACACTTTCGCAGAGCTTGAGAGCATTTCGAAAAGTGCCGGCTTCGCGCGAGTCGAGCTTGCGCCGCCGGAGATCGGCCTCGATCGCCTGGTCATTGCGTACCGGTGAATTGCGGAGTGAGAGGTGGCCCTTGAGAAGACTGCACCTCACCCGGCTCCTTTTCCTGAGAACACTGGGGAGTGAACACGAGGTTTTGACCCCCACCCGGCTGCTCCTTGGGATTAAGCCTGGATCACGGCGTACTCGGAAGTAATCCCCTTGTCTGCATGACGCGCTTCTCGGAAACTGGCCTCAGGCGGACTATCTCCGGGCCGAAATGATTCCCGTTCGTCGTGCGTCACCCGAGGTCGGCCTAAAGGGCATCTTTCTCAGGCACATCGGGCTGTGCCGGAATCCGCTTGAAACCATTCTGGAGCGGCCCGTAAGTCCTTCCGGGGCACTAGAGGTCGTCCCATAAACACCTAACAGCTTGTTGAAAAAACTGTGTAGTGCGTCCCGGCCGGCCGGGGCACGTGCCGAGCTCCCTCGGCTGCGCTCGGGACGAGTAAAGCTCGGCGCTACAACTTTTCGTACAAGAGAGATTCTTCGCTTCGCTCGGAAGGCGCTACAACTTTTCGCACAAGAGAGATTCTTCGCTTCGCTCAGAATGACAACCAAAGACAACCAAAGTGCCGAGCTAAGGCTCGGCGCTACATCTTTTCGCACAAGAGAGATTCTTCGCTTCGCTCAGAATGACAAGCAAAGACACATTTTCAACAAACTGCTAAGGCTGTGGTGCGAGATTGGCCTCAGGGGCTAAAGCCCTGGTTTCTTGCGGGGTTGTGATGTCGCGGCTGACCCTTCGACTTCGCTCAGGGCAAGAGCCGCGACCCCCTAAACTCTTTTCGGCGCACCGATTTTCGAGCAATAAGAATCTCACTTGCAACCAAGTCAGGCAGATGTATTCTGCTGGCGCACAAGCTTTCCTTTTACTCGGGGGTTGACATGCCCAACCCGAAGACTGTGGCTCTGTGTCCCAAGCCCGAGGTCCGCGAGGGTTGGGTTCGGAAGTCCGATCTCGATGCATGGCTCGACCGCTACTTGCCTGTGCCGACGCAGGCCATCTCCAACGAAGAATATCTGCCCATCCCGCAGACGCCGCAGCAGCGCCGTCTGGAGCAAGAGATCATCGCCCGCGCCGAGGACCGGGCGCGCCAGCTAGGCATGGACCGCCGCCGGTTCCTGCGCACCTCCTGTGGCATGGCTCTGGCTTTTGCCGCCATGAACACCGTGTTCGGCCGCTTCTTCCGCGTGGACGCCGCCGAACTCTTCGAGGCCTCTGCCGTCGCCGAGAGTAGGACGCGCGTTTTCATATTCGACGTGCAGACGCACCACGTCGCCATGCCCAACCAGGCTCCGGGTGCCGACCAGGATTTCCTGAAGTCGCTGCTCGGCTTGCGCGGCAGGGCCAGACAGATGAACCCTGCCCTCAGGGACCGCGAGGCAAAGATTGAGGATCTCTACCTAGAGAACTACATCAAGGAAGTCTTTCTCGACAGCGAGACCGACGTGGTCGCACTCAGCGCTTTACCGGGCGCATCGGAAGAGACGGACGTCCTTACTCCCGACGTCATCTATAAGAGCCGCTCGTGGATTAATGAACTGACCCGTTCGCCGCGGGTTGTGAGTCATGGCTACTTCTCGCCTGATCTTGGTCAGCAGAACCTGGAGTACATGCACGCCCAGACAGAGAAGCTCAAGATCGATGCCTGGAAAGGCTACACCGGCGTGGCCCGCGCCAAGGGCAAGCAGAGCTGGCGGCTGGACGACGAGAAGCTGGCCTACCCAGCTCTGGAGTATTCGCGCAAGAAGGGAATCAAGAACATCTGCGTGCACAAGGGCCTGCCATTTCCTGGCGACCCGCAATGGTGGAGCCCTATGGACGTCACCCGCGCTGCCAAGGATTTCCCCGACCTCAACTTCCTTGTCTACCACTCCGGCTTTAAGGGCCTGCAGGACGCGCTCCCCGCCGCCCAGGACGGCTTCAGGAAGACCAGCTACGTTCCCTGGGTCTCTGACATCTGCGGGTGGAAGAAGAAAAACCCGCAAGTGAAAAACATCTACATGGAACTGGGCAGCACCTTCGCCTTGATGATCTCCGCCAGCCCGCTGCTCGCCGCATACGTGCTGGGCATGATCATCGACGCCTTCGGCTCGGACCACGTCCTCTGGGGCACCGACTCCATCTGGTGGGGCTCGCCTCAGTGGCAGATCGAAGCCTTCCGCCGCCTGGAGATGCCCGAAGACTTGGTGAAGCGCTTTGGCTGGAAACCGCTGACCGAAGACGTCAAGCGCCACATCTTTGGCCTGAACGCCGCACGCCTCTACGGTGTGGACCCCGCCGCCAAGCGCAATCCCGTGCCCGGCGATTACATCGAGAAACTCCGCAGGTTGTATACGCAGTCCGGCGTCGCCGCACCCAGCAACACTCAATACGGCTGGGTCCGCGCCGGCTCACTGTTTGCCCGCAGATAGGCGGCGCTCCGGGGACATGACCACAGGCACGGGAAGATAAGCTCAACGAGTTCAAAAGTTCGCCGAAGTGATTGCAAGGATGCATGAATGAACTGAGTGTATGCGGTGGTCCGAAACCACTGGTTTTCGGTTCATGCATAACCGGCACCGCGATTGCAAACAGTGAAGATAATGCTGCCCTGATCGCTTCGATGGTCCGAACTGTAATACAATATTGTGCTTACTGGAGAGTGTTCCTTGCGTTACTGGATTGCTTTCCTGTTTGCCTCAGCTCTCAGCTTGGTGGGATTCCTTCTTGCATTCGCCGTACCCAGTGAGGGGTGGCGACCCGTATCCATGCCTTTCAGGGTGGTGAACATCACGAGTGTCGCCGACACGCTTTGGGTTTGTGGGGCCGACGAGATGATAGCGAAGTCCGAAGATGGGGGGCAGGTTTGGCAGGTGAAGCACCAAAGAGCGGACGGCGAAGTCCTACTACGCGTCGGTTTCGTAACCGACAAGATCGGCTACGGTGCGGGAACGAATGGGCTCGTCTTGTGGACAAAGGACGGAGGCGAAACATGGTCATCCAGGAACGCCGGTCCGGAAACAATCCTCGACATTTCGTTTGCGGACGACAAACACGGCATTCGACACACACGCTCTGCTGTCGAACTCACCGATGATGGTGGCGTAACCTGGACTCCGATCTCAGCTCTCCAATCTAATCAAGAACTCGAGAAGTTCAAAATCGTCTTTGCAGTGGCTGCCCTTGACAGTAACCATGCTGTAATTCTGCTCAAGGAAGGTCCGTATAGCGACCAAATCTTTTTCATAACCGTCGATGGCGGCAAGACCTGGAAGACGACCTATATCCCCAACGTCGGCATCCGGAGTCTTGTGGTCCACAACGCGGAGTACTGGGCCTTCGGACTTGAGGTCATTGAAAAAGACAAGCCGGGCGGCGGCTACAGTGTGCCGCTGGCACTCCATTCTATGGATGGCGTGAATTGGCTACACGGGGTCCGTGCGCCGAATGAATATTCCCATTGCAACGCACAAGGCTGCATCCTCTGGGACGGTGCCATCGTCGAGCTCTACCAGGAAAAGCCCCTATTCTCGGCGCTCCCGGCAGACGGCTCGTTGACGCCGGTGTGGGCTGCTGCGAAAGGAAGGGTCTGCAGCATAGGATCCGTTCTCAAGTGCGCGAGTGCTAGGCCGTCGAACGCTCCTCCGCCGAGGCCCGAGATGAACCGTCCCGTTAGCCAAAGCTTAGAATCGCCAGCTCCTGCGCCCGGATGCTTAGTCTGCCGTCTCGATTCCTTCCCCGTCCGCAAGGATCTTGTTGGGAGGGGCCTTTTGGACGTGGATTTTCTCGTTCGCAAAGATGGCACAGTCGGGGATGTGAAGGTGCAGCATGCGTCGGCCAAAGAGCTAGAGTCCTCCGTGGCCCGTGTAGTCGAAGCATGGATTTTCGAGCCCCCGCGTCAGGGTGACGCACCCGTGGAGAAGAGGCAAAACATCAAATTGGGCCTTGTGTGTTTTGCGTTTCCGACAAACGAAGAAGCCACGTGCAGCCTTATCTCCTCACGCAGCGAGATAGGGGTTCGCAAGGAGGCGCCGATAGACCCGCAGCTAAAGACCGACATTCTGCGCCTCCTTGACGTAATGCACTTCAGAGAGAAAGCAGCAGAGGAAGGTCGCGCAATCTTTCAGTCCACGCGGCCAGCGCTGATCGCGTCGCTTCCCTCGACTCCCAATCGAGAAAAAATCGTCGACGCCTACATCGAAAAACTCTTAGCCTTGCTCCAGTCGGCGGACTACATGGATCGCGTGGTCGCCACGTATGCAAAGCGCTTCACGGATGACGACATTAAGGGCATTACAAAGTTTTTCGAAACGCCGGCCGGGCAACACTTTGGCATCGTTTCTTCGCAGCTCTCGGGTGACCTCAACCGGATTGGACAGCAATTGGCCTTTGAGAATATGGCCCGTATTATGAAAGAGCTATGCGAGGATTATCCAGAACTACAGCGGACCGCAAAGATTTGCCCGCAAAATGGAACAGATAAGAAGAGCCTCCTGCCACAGCCTAAGCCACCGTCGCCGGGCGAATCGCTGCCGCGTACGCCTCCCAACACCGTGTCTCGACAAATGCCCTATCCTGAGTCTGCCGGAGGACTGCGGCAACTCCTCGAGGATGTACTTGCAGCCATTCAAGCAGGCGAGGATCAAGAGGTTTCGGAGTTGCTTACGAGTCTCACCGTTCCGAACTCACCGGCATGGTTCGCTAAAGTGTTTGGTCCAGAGCAACGCGCACAGCTTGCCGGTTCGTATGATTACCGCTTCCGAGAGGACGAAGAGCGGATGCGCGCGCTGCTCTCCGCACTGGCGTCGAAAAAGGGCGAACTCGTCATCAGGAGGGTGACGAACTCGCCCGAGCCAGGCGAGGGATTGAGCGCCAAAACATTGCGTGAATCGCTAAAAGAACCTGTGGTCTTCTACTCGGCAAACTGGAGGACTTCACCTGACTCCCCGGGAATTCCCATCCGCTACTTCGTTTTTGTCGATAATGCATTCCGGTTCATCGATTCCGGGGTCCTGCTCACTCTGAGTAGTTTCAACAGACCGGAACACTCCGGAAGGTTCGCCGTTCCCAAACGTGTTCGCGTTGGAGCTGCGGTAATTGCCGCGATGGTTACCAACAAAGTGGCGCCTTATTATCCGCCGGAGGCAAAGGAGCAGCGCATCCAGGGCACCGTGCGGCTGCAAGCCCTGATCGCCGAAGATGGCGCTGTCCAGGAACTCGACTGGATGGAAGGCGATCCCATCTTGGCCGAGGCCGCCATTGCGGCGGTCCGCCAGTGGCGCTACCGTCCCATGCTCATCAAGGGTGTACAAGTTGAAGTCCAGAGTACTGTCGACGTCGTTTTCACGCTCGACCAGGCTTCACCCACTACAGATACGCCTATGCTGCCTCCAACCCAGGAGAGCCGAGGTATCGCTGGACCGGAATGATTCGCTTTCGTCGTGCGTCAGGGTAGGTTGGCCTATAGGACATCTTTCTCAGGCACATCGGGCTGTCCGAAATCCGACAATAGGGATGGTTAGGGTTCCATTCTGAACGCGGCAGCCGGTATGGTGCGTGGTGCCGCAGCCGAGGCGGCAGAAGTCTGCTACACTGCCCTCTGTCATGCCCGAGATGATCCAAAGCCGCCGGAACTGGGCTCTGTGGTTGGGGTTACTGCTCGCCCTCGGTGCGCTGCTGTGCAATGCGGCTTTCTTCGTCAACCCTCCCGGACAGCGGGCCATACCCTGGCTGAGCGTGCTGCTGGCCGGGGTTTCGCTGATTTTCATGGTCAGGGGACTGCAGCGCGCTTTCGGGCAACCGCGAGTCTATGGTGACAAAATCCTAAGCTCGATCCTCGCTCTGGTTTCGCTGCTGCTGGTGGGGGTGGCGATCTTCTCGTTCTTCCAAGCCCGGGCAATCCCAGCCTCCGCGGGGGCGCCGAAGGTAGGGCAAAGGGCGCCTGACTTCACGCTGGCCGACACCAGCGGTCAGTCGGTTTCGATGGCCCAGCTATTCGCACCAGCAGCCGATGACTCGCAGGTCGTCCCACCTAAGGCGGTGCTGCTCATTTTCTATCGCGGATATTGGTGACCGTTCTGCAACCTCGAGTTACGAGGGATTGAGAAACAGCTAGCCGAATTTAAGGCGGCAGGCGTCCGGCCGGTGGCGATCAGCGTGGACCCGCCCGAGGTCTCGCGCGATCTCTGCAGGAAGGCAGGTTATACTTTCACTTTTCTTTCCGATCCAAACGCGGAGGTGATACGCCGCTACGATCTGCTGCACGTCGGGGGCGGGACTGACGGGCATGACATCGCCCGGCCCGCAGAGTTCCTGGTGGACTCGGCGAGAGTGGTGCGTTGGATCAACTTCACTGAGGACGTTCGCGTGCGAGCCCGCGGCGATGAGATGCTGGTCGCGGCAAAGGGTCTGCGGTAGCGAAGCATTCAGTCGAGGCTGATGGCTGTCTACTTCAGGTTTGCCCAAACTGCGCTGTCCGTTTTTCGCGCAAGAGAGATTCTTCGCTTCGCTCAGAATGACAGGCAAAGACACATTTTCAACAAACTGCTAAGGCTGTGGAGCGAGATTGGCCTCAGGGGCTAAAGCCCTGGTTTCTTGTGGGCTTGTGATGTCGCGGCTGAAGCCGCGACCCCCGAGTCTGCTGCTACACTAGTGCCCGCCTATGGCTGGGGCCTACTGCGAAGTCGCCCTCCCGCTTCCTCTGCGCCGGACGTTCACCTACGCCGTTCCCGGGCCGCTAACAGAACTGGTGGTGCCGGGCAGCCGCGTACTCGTGCCGTTTCGCAACCGCGCTCTGGTCGGTGTGGCGCTGGAGCTCACCGATCGCCGGCCGCAAGCGCAGCAAATCAAAGAAATCGTCGAGGCGCTCGACCCTGTCCCCGCGCTCCCGCCGCAACTGCTCGAGCTGGGGCGCTGGGTAGCCAATTATTATCTGGCGCCGCTGGGCGAGGTCTTTCGGACCATGCTGCCGCCAGCAGTCGAGCTGCGGCAAGCGCGCGAGCTGCGCCTTACCGCCGCCGGGCGGGAATACCTCGCCGAGCTGGCCTCGCGAGGTAACCGCAGCGAAGCCGAAGTAGCTGAGCATGCCCTGCTGCAACTGTTCGAGGTGGAAGGGAAGCCGGTCCGCAGCGAGCGCCTGCGCAAGCTGCCCGGAGGCGAAGGCGCCGCAGCGCGCTTGCTCCGCCGCGGGCAGCTCGAAGTCCGCGAGGTCACCAAGCGCCGCCAAGCGCGCACGCAGAAGATCGTAGCGTGGAATCCCGAGTTCCCGAGCGTCGCGGAAAATGCTCCGCAATCCGCGGCCGGCCGCGCGCGCTCCGAGGCCATCGAGCGCATTCGCCAAGTACTGACAGCCACACGAGGGCCGCTTCCGCTCAAGCGGCTCCTGGGGCAGGCCAGCGTCACGCGCGCCGCGGTCGAGCGGCTGGTGAAAGCGGGCCAGCTCAGGACCTGGGAAGAGCCGGTGGCGGTGGAAGAAGACCTTTTCGAAGCCGACTTCGCTCCCCCGGCCAACGTCTTGAACGCGGAGCAGGAGCGCGCGCTGGAGGAAATCTGCGGCTGGCTCGATGCGGGCGCGTTTACCGTCGGCCTGCTTTACGGCGTCACGGGCAGCGGGAAGACGGAAGTGTATTTGCGGGCGGTGGAGAGCGCGCTCGAACGCGGGCGCACGGCGCTGATCCTTGTCCCGGAAATCGCGCTGACGCTGTGGGTCGGCCGGCTCTGCCGGGCGTGGTTTGGAGAGAGCGTTGCGGTGTTGCACAGCGCGTTGCCCGACGCTGAGCGGGCGCGCGAGTGGTGGCGCGCGCGGCGGGGCGAGGCGCGGGTGGTGGTGGGGACGCGCTCGGCGGTATTCGCGCCGCTCGAAAACCTGGGCCTGGTGATTGTGGACGAGGAGCAGGAGTCGAGCTACAAGCAGGAAGAAACGCCGCGCTACAACGGGCGCGACACGGCCATTGTCCGCGCCAAACAGGCGGGCGCAGTGGTTGTGCTGGGCTCGGCGACGCCGTCGCTGGAAAGCTTCTACCACGCCCGCGCGGGCAAATACCGCCTGCTGCAACTCGAAACGCGCGTGGAGAACCGCCCGCTGGCTCGCGTGGACGTGGTGGACATGCGCGAAGAGTTCCGCCAGACGCATCGCGCCGGGCCGGTATCGGAAACGTTGCGCGCCGCCATCGCCGAGCGCCTGGAGCAGGGCACCCAGGCGCTGGTGCTGATCAACCGCCGCGGCTACTCTTGGTTTGTGCTCTGCCGAAGCTGCGGCGCGGCGGTGCACTGCCAAAACTGCAGCATTGCGCTCACCTACCACAAGCGGCGCGAGCGCCTGGTGTGCCACTACTGCGGCTATGCGACCCGCGTGCCCAAGCGCTGCCCGAAATGCGACTCCGAGCACATCTACTTCTTCGGTGAGGGTGCCGAGCAAGTGGAGGAGCGGCTAAAGGCGCTGTTCCCCGGGGCGCGCGTGGCCCGGCTGGACCGCGACACCGCGCGCACCAAGCGCGATTACCAGAAAGTGCTGGGCGCGTTCGCCGCGGGCAAGCTGGACATCCTGGTGGGGACGCAGATGGTGGCCAAGGGGCACGATTTCCAGCGAGTCACGCTGGTGGGCGTGGTGTCGGCGGATACGGCGCTGGCACTGCCGGATTTCCGCGCCGCCGAGCGCACGTTTCAATTGCTCACGCAGGTGGCGGGACGCGCCGGGCGCGGCGAGCTGCCCGGTGCAGTGCTGGTGGAGACCTATTACCCGGAACACTACGCCATCCAGCAGGCGGCCCGGCAGGATTATCCCTCTTTTTTCGAGAAGGAGCTGCACTTCCGCCGGTTGATGCACTACCCGCCGCTGACCGCCCTGGCGAGCATACTGGTGCGCGACGCCAAGGTGGAAAACGCGATTCGCTGGTCGCGCCAGCTCGCGGCCTTCCTTGCGCCGCAGGAGTCCAAGGGGGTGAAAGTTTTGGGCCCGGCGGCAGCGCCGCTGGCACGGCTGAAGCGCGAATTTCGCTTCCAGTTCCTGCTGAAGGCGCCGCGGCGCGTCCAACTGACGCGGGTGCTTTCCGCAGGTCTGGAATTTTGCGCGCAGAAGCAAATCCCGGAAAGCGCGGTGATGGTGGACGTGGACCCGCTCAGCTTGTTCTAGCGGGCGAGGCCGGCGCGCCTATTCATGGATGATGAACGGCGCGGGCATGAAGCAGAGGAGGAAAATCAGCAGGGCAACGCCGGCCCAGGCCAGGCGCTTGCGGTCGAGCGGCTCCCAGCGGTTGAGAAGCGGCGGGTGGCGAAAGCCGATCAGCAACAGCAGCGCCGACCAGAAAAACCAGCCGGACCAGAATTTCAGCCCCAGCGGCACCAGCAGGAACGCCACGAACAGGGAATACCGGCGGTGTTTTTCGCTCGCCAGCGCGTACAGGATGTGCCCGCCGTCGAGCTGTCCGGCGGGAAGCAAATTCAGCGCCGTGGCGAACAGGCCGACCCAGGCGGCGCGGCCGACGGGATGAAGCAGGAGGTCCGCGGGGGAGACGCCGGGGCGCAACCAGGCGATCAGCAACTGGGCCAGAAGCGGATCGCCGAAGACCAGCGGCGCATCGACCTGAGCTGCGGGGACCACTTTCGAGTAGGCGATGGCGACGGCCAGCGCCGGCACGGCGAACAGAAACCCGACCACCGGCCCGGCGAGGCCGACGTCGAACAGCGCTTTGCGATTGACGATGGGCGAGCGGATGCGGATGAACGCGCCGAGGGTTCCGATCAGCGTCGGTGCGGGAATGAAGTAGGGATAGCTGGCGGAGATGGAGTAGTAGCGGCAGGCGAAGTAGTGGCCCAGCTCGTGCGCCAGCAGGATGCCGATGAGCGTGAAAGAGAAGGGAAGGCCGGCGAGGAGCATGCGGGGTTCCGCGAAGATCGCGGTGTAGGCGTTGAAGAAGTCCTCGAAGTTGGGCGCGTGGTCGCGGGCATACGCAGCGGCGAATTGCGATCCGGCGGCCAGGGTGGTGAGCAGCGTGAGCGCGAACAGCGCCACGGCAATCACCCGCGAACGGCGCCGGCGCGCCTCGCGCAGCCCCGGCGCGACTTCCGGGCCGAGCGACGGAGGGACAGGCGGGCCCTTGAGGACTTCGATGGGTATGTGACTCTGTCCGTTACTGCTGCTCATGAAGATTCAGATGCAACGTCGGCCTCAGGCGATTTGCGGGAGTCGCGGGGGAATGCCATCGGTGCGCGGGCAGGCTTCCCGAAGCCTCGGGGCTAAAGCGACTGGAGTTCCTTGCCGGGTTTGAAGCGCACGGCCTTGCCCGGCGGGATGCTCACTTCCTCTCCGGTGCGGGGGTTGCGACCGATGCCGGTCTTGCGGGGCTTGACGTTGAACACGCCGAAGCGGCGCAGCTCGATGCGTTCGCCGCGCCCGAGCGCGTTTTTGATGGCCTCGAAGACGGTTTCCACCGCTTGCTCGGCCTTGGTCCGGGTGACCCCGGTGCGGCTGACCACGGCATTGACGATGTCGAGCTTGATCACGCGCCCCTCCCGCCCCGAAAACGGCAGCTTATGCTAGACACGCGGTCGCGGGTTGTCAAGCTGCGCGCGGTGTACTAAGATGCGCTCCCTTTTTCCGGGAAAACCGCAGTGCCGTTCTCACCGGAGGCGCTGGTGACCGTGAAACCCGACCGCTGGATCCGCCGCATGGCGCTCGAGCAGCGCATGATCGAGCCGTTCGCCGACCGCCAGGTGCGCGAGGGCGTGATCAGTTACGGGGTGTCCTCGTACGGGTACGACATCCGCGTCGCCGACGAGTTCCGCATCTTCACCAACGTGAACTCGACGATTGTGGACCCCAAGCACTTTGACGCGCGCTCGTTTGTGGAGTTCCAAGGCCCGGTGTGCCTCATCCCGCCGAACTCGTTTGCGCTCGGCCGCTCGGTGGAATATTTCCGCATCCCGCGCAATGTGCTGACCATCTGCGTGGGCAAGTCCACCTATGCGCGCTGCGGGATCATCGTGAACGTCACGCCCTTCGAGCCCGAATGGGAGGGCTACGTCACCCTGGAAATCAGCAACACGACGCCGCTGCCGGCCAAGATTTATGCCAATGAAGGACTCTGCCAGGTGGTCTTCTTCGTTTCCGACGAGGAATGCGAAGTCTCCTACAAGGACAAAAAAGGGAAATACCAGGCCCAGCAGGGCATCGTCCTGCCGCGGCTGTAACGAGTCGCGCCCCGGCTAGGCTCCCGGCTCTGGCGTCACACTCGAGGAGAGGGGGAAGCCGCGCTGGCGCCAGCCGTCGAACCCGCCGGCCAGCGGCCGGATGCGCGTGATCCCTCGCCGGCGGAGCAGCAGCGCCACACGGGCGCTGGTGGCTTCGTTAGGTCAAGTGCAATAGACCACAACGTCGCGGTCGCGGGGGATCTGCTCGCTCCTGGCCTCCAGCTCGGCCGCTTCCATGCGGTACGCGCCGGGAATGGTCTGCGGGTCGGCTTCGAAGTCGTAGGAGTGGCGCAGGTCCACGACGACGATCTCCTCGCCCGCGTCGAACTTGCTCTTGAGCTCTTCGGGAGTGATGCGGGAAATGCGGAGTTCGCGCAAGAATCGCCGGCGATGGACGTATTTCCAGCCGATGTAGGCGGCCAGAGCGGCGATCAGAATCACCAGTAGCCCGGTGCCCAGCGCGAGCGCGTGGCCGGCGATGCGCTCGAGCTGATCGCTGAAGGCGTAGCCCAGCCCCACAAACACACTCACCCAAAGCACCGCCCCGAGGGAATCGAACAAGAGGAAGCGGACCGGGCGCATGCGGAAGACGCCTGCCAGCGGCGGCGCCGCCGTGTTCAGCCCGGGAATAAACTTTGCCACCAGTAGCGAGCGGGCGCCATGCCGGGCGAAAACCTCCTCGGTGCGGCGGACGCACGAATCGGGCTCGAGCGAAATGCGGCACAGGAATTGCAGCACCTTGACGCCGCGGCGCCGGCCCAGCTCGTACCAGATTGCGTCGCTCAATAGCGCGGCGACCACCGGCAGTCCTGCGCAGAGAGCCAAGCTCAGACGCCCGCTGCCGGCCAGCGCCCCGGCCGCCAGCAGCAGCGGCACCGACGGCAGCGGCAAGCCCATCTGTTCGACAAATACCCACGCGAACAGCAGCGTGTAGCCGTGCCGGACAAGGAATCCCAGCGATTCAGTCATGTCGGAAGAGCCTTTGGAGCGATGGAATCATCCTGCTGCAAGCCGCTTGCGCGTACGAAAAGATACGTCCATGCGACGAAACTCGGCCGTTCAGCTTTTCGGCGCCGGGACGACCAGCGGCGAGGCCTCGCCCCAGCGTCCGGTGAAGACAAACTGCCCGAGCGGTTTGCGCGTCCGCGGGGCGAGCTCGCGCTGGCGAATCGGCTCGGGCAATGCATCGGGTTCACCCGGATAGCCGAGGGCTATCGCCGCCACCGGCTCCCAGCCCTCGGGGATGCCGAACAGTTCGCGGGCCTTTTCGGCGTGGAAACCGGCCATCTGGTGGACGGCCAACCCCATCGCGGTGGCTTGAAGGACCAGGTTTGCGCTTGCCAGCCCGACATCATGGAACGCGTGGCGGTTGGGCTTGCCATTGTGCTCGAAGTTGAGCTTGGCAATCGAGAGCATCAAGACCGGAGCGCGTTTGGCCCAGGCGATGTTTCCCTCCACCAGGACGCTGAGCAGGCGGGCGTGCTCGGCGGCGTCTTCCAGCGTGGCCACCAGATAGGCCCACGGCTGCTCATTGTAGCTGGAGGGCGCCCAGCGCGCCGCCTCCAGCAGGCGGCGCAGCTTGTCCGGCTCAACGGGGCGCTCGGAAAACGCCCGCGGGCTCCAGCGACGCGCCAGCAGGTCGTGGATCGGGAAGTCTGTTTTTACAGGTTTCTCCATCGTCTAACCTCTCCCAGTTCATTGCGCGGTCGAGCCGCCATCCACGAGCAGCGATTGGCCCAGGAGGATGATACAAGGCCCGGGCCCAAAGCGTGTGCCCGGGCCGCTCGCGCCGAGGCGCCGCAGCCGTTTTACCGGGCCGATGCCACGTCGGCTTTCTTGACCAGCTCGAGGTCGATGGCGATGTTCACCTCGTCGCCGACGACCACTCCACCGGCTTCCATGGCCGCGTTCCACGAGACGCCGAAATCCTTGCGGTTGATCCGGGCGGTCGCAGTGGCGGCGGCCCGGACGTTGCCCCAGGGGTCTTTGATCGCCGCACTGGGGCCCTCCACGTCAAAGGTGACCTCGCGGGTCACGCCGCGGATGGTCAGGTCGCCGGTCAGCTTGTACTTGCCGCTGCCGACCGCGGCGATGCGCTTGGAGCGGAAGGTCATCGTGGGGAAGTTCGCAACGTTCAGGAAATCGCCGCTGCGCAGGTGCGCATCGCGCTGCGGCTCGTGCGTATTGATCGTGGTGGCATCCACGGTCACCTCGACCGCCGAGCGCGCCAAGTCGCTCTCGTCGAGGCGGACCGTGCCGGTGATCTTGCCGAACTCGCCCCGCACGTTGGAGATCATCAGGTGGCGCACCGAGAACTGCACGGTGGAATGGGCGGGGTCGATCTCCCAGACCGTGCTCTGGGCGAAGGCCGGCGCGGCGAGTGCCGGCAATAAGGCCGCCGCAAGAAGAATCAGAAAGAGTTGTTTGGTCAGGGGTCTCATGGTGATTTACCTCCTCCTCGCCTTAGATGTCGTGAGCACTACAATCGTTGCAACAACAAAATGATAAAATCAAAAAGCCCAGCGTACCCCTCACCGCCCACCCTCCTGGCGCGCCTGCTGGAGCAGCCGGGCCAGCGAGCGCAGCCGGCCGGCGTTCATGTGGCGTAACTGCCGCCGGTGCAGGGAAGTGACCGGCTCATCCAGGCCCTTCAAGAGGCGCAGGCCCTGGGCGGTGATGCGGGTTTTCACCACGCGGCGGTCGTCCCGCTGGCGCGCCCGGGTCACCAGGCCCCTTACCTCCAGGCGGTCCAGCAGGCGGGTGATGTCCGGGTCGCGCGTGAGCATGCGCTGGCCGATCTCGCAGCAGGCCAGGCCGCCCTGGCCGGCGCCGCGGAGGATGCGCAGTACGTTGTACTGCGTGTGGGACAGGCCGGCGGGCTTGAGCAGCAGCTCCACCTCCCGCAGCAGGGCATCGGCGGTGCGCAACAGGTTCAGGTAGACCTCGTGCTCGGGGTGGCGCAGGGGCCGCCGCTTGGGCTCGGTCTTTGGCCGCACGCTCATGGGGGGATTTTATTCGTTTCAACGACTATTGTCAAGAGGCAATTTTGCCGGGCGGGGGCTCAAGGCTTCTGGGTGGGGCGCAGCAGGAGTTCGCTGATAAAGCTTTGCGGCGCCTGGGTGACCACCGCCGCGACGGCGTGGGCCACATCCTCGGGCTGGAGCATCTTCCCCGGGTCTTTGCCGGCGTGGGGCGAAAACTGGGTCTCCACCGTGCCGGGGCAGATGGCGCAGACACGAATGCCGTAGGCGCGCAGGTCTTCGGCCATGCAGTGGCTGAGCCCGAGCAGGCCCCACTTCGAGGCGCAGTAGATGCCGCCGCCGGCAAAGGCATTCTTGCCGGCCAGCGAGCTGATGTTGATGATATGCCCGGTGCGGCGGCGGATCATCTCCGGCGCGACGGCCTTGCTGACCAGGAACGCGGCCTTCAGGTTGGTGTCCAATACGGCGTCCCAGTCCGCCTCGCGCATCTGGTGGACCGGGCCGAACACGCCGATGCCGGCATTGTTGACCAGGATATCGATGGGGCCGAGCGACTTCTGCGCGCGCTCGACCAGCGCAGCGACTTCGCCGGGGTGCGTGACGTCTGCGGCCACCGCCAGCGTTTCGAGGCCTTCCCGCCGCAGGCCCTCGGCGGCCTGCTCAAGCGTCTTCGCGTCGCGGCCGCAGATGGCCACGCGCGCTCCCATCCGGCCGAGCCGAGCGGCGATGGCCAGGCCGATGCCGCGGCTGGCGCCGGTGACCAAGGCCACCTGTCCGGCAATGGGCTGTTCGGCGTCCATGAGTGTGCCCGCTCCGGGGCGACCTTTCGGTTCAAGATCTCATCATACCATTGGAGTCCGGCACGCGAAGGGGAAGGCCAAACCGAGCGCGGCAAGCGCGGCGGAGACGTGAAACGCGCTTGCGCCATGGGGAGGGATTCCCTATAATCCGAGAGTTTTTGGCCCGGTCGGTGCTTCCCAGCGGCGTTCTTAACCGGGTGGACTTGGGGAACGAGGATCTCGCCGAGGAGGCGGACAGAAGATGACGCGAAAGTGGATCTTGCTGGGCGCGGGCTGGCTGCTGGCGGCGCTGACGATTTGCGCCATCGCGCCCGCTGGCTGGGCGGCGCCGCAAGAAAAGCAGCAGCCCTACACTCTGGCGGAGTACAACGCCTACCAGGCAGCCGCCAAGGAGCCCAATCCGCAGCAGCGCATCAAGCTTCTCGACGACTTTGTCGCCAAGTTCCCCCAGTCCGAGCTGCTGGTGTACGCCTACCAGACCTACTACACCACCTACAACGAGCTGAAGAACTACCCGAAGACCATCGAATACGCCGACCGGCTGTTGACCTTCGGCGACAAGCTGGACTCCGGGACGCGTCTCCAGGCGCTGTATATCCGCACGCTGGCTTTCAACTTTGCCTTCAACGAGAAGGCTGCGGACGCCAAGGAACAGGCCATCCGCGCCCGCGAGGCTGCGCTCCAGGGAGTGAAAGTGCTCGCGGAACTGAAAAAGCCCGAGGGCGTGACCGACGAACAGTTCGAACAGAACAAGAAGGTGCCCGCGGCGCTGTTCAACTACACCGCGGGTTTTGCGTCGCTGCACCTGAAGGACTACAAGGCGGCGGTCGAGTCGTTCAAGGCGGCGCTGGCCGCGAATCCGAACGACGGCGTCACCTATTTCCGACTGGGAGTGGCCTATTTGCAGATGGACCCGCCGCAGTACATGGATGGCTTCTGGTCGCTGGCGCGCTCGGTGGCGCTGAAAGGCCCGGGCGAGGCGCAGGTGCGCACCTACCTGCGCAACCGGCTGGCCAACTACCAGCAGCCCGGCTGCGACAAGCTGCTGAACGACCAGATGAACGAGCTGCTCGCACTGGCCGCCAGCACGGCCCAGCGGCCGGCGAGCTACACGATTCCCAGCGCCGCCGATCTGCAGAAGGTGCGCGAAGGCTCCTCCAACTTCATCGCGGACCTCAAGGCGGGCGGCGAAAAGGCCAAGCTGATGTGGCTGGCCACTTGTGGACTGGAGTTCCCCGAAGTGGGCGGGAAAGTGATCGCAGTCAGCGGGAGCGATTCCGTGGTCTTGAAGCTCTTCTTCGCGCCCACGGCCGAAGAGCTTGAAGCCGGCACGGTCCCCAATATGGAAGCGAAAATCGAAGGGCAGCCCGAGGCCAAGCGCATCCAGGTGGGCGACGGGGTTCGCTTCTCGGGCACGCTGGTGGCTTACGATCCCGAACCGTTCATGCTGCACTGGGAGAAGGCCAAGGTGAACAAGGAAGACATCCCGGAAGAGAAAGCGCCGCCGGGCAGGCGGCCGCTGAAGCGCCCGGCGAAGAAGTCCGGCCGGTAATTCCAGGCGAGGTCCCACGGCTCCGGTTTCCACCGGAGCCGTTTTGTTTTTGGAACAAGTTGCGGCGAAGGTTCAGCCGCGGCGGTGGTGCCGGTTCTCCAGCTTGTAGAGGCCGATCTTGCGGCTGAGTGTATTGCGGTGAATGCCGAGCACGCGAGCGGCGCGCGACTGGTTACCGTTGGAGCGGTCGAGCACGCGCTTGATGAACTTCTTCTCAAACTCGGTGACCGCCTCGCCGAAGAGGATCCCGCGTTCCACCATTTGTCCGATCAGGGCTTCGAGTTGATCTCTCACGGTCGCACGCTCCTGCGCAACGCTCCGGGTTCCCGGGAATTGTCCCGTCAGGCGAGTTCGTGGCCCGTCAACCGCCGATACGCTTCCCGATATTTCGCCCGCGTGGCCGCGACCACTTCCGCCGGCAGCTCCGGCGCCGGCGGCTGCTTGGACCAGCCGATGCGTTCGAGGTAATCGCGGACGTATTGCTTGTCAAAGGAAGGCTGCGGCCGGCCGGGCTGGTAACCGTCGGCGGGCCAGAAGCGCGAGGAGTCCGGCGTCAGCGCCTCGTCAATCCAGATCAATTCGTTGCCGATCAGGCCGAATTCGAATTTGGTGTCGGCGAGCAGGATGCCGCGGGGCTCGGCGTAGGCCGCGGCGCGGCGGTACAGCTCCAGGCTCACGGCGCGCAGGCGCTCGGCGAGCGGCCCGCCGACCCGCGCTGCGGCCTCGTCCAACGAAATGTTTTCGTCGTGGCCGGTCGCGGCCTTCGTGGCCGGAGTGAAGAGGGGTCCGGGCAGCCGCTCGGACTCGCGCAAGCCCGGCGGCAAGGCGATCCCGCAGATTTTTCCCGTGGCGCGGTAGTCCTTCCAACCCGATCCGGCAAGATAGCCTCGCACGACGCATTCGATGGGAATCGGCTGCGTGCGCCGGACCAGCATGGAGCGGCCCTCCAGTTGGTCGCGATAAGCGGCCAGCTCCCCGGGGAAGTCCGTAGAGCTGAGCACGTGATGCGGCACGACCTCGCGCAGCTTGTCAAACCAGAAGAGCGAGAGTTGCGTGAGCACACGGCCCTTGTCGGGGATGGGAGTGGGCAGCACGACATCGAAGGCCGAGAGGCGGTCGGTGGCCACGATCAGGAGGCGCTCGCCGAACTCGTAGAGGTCGCGCACCTTGCCCCGCGAGCGCAGGGCCAGTCCAGGGAAATGGGTCTCCCAGACAACGGCGCTGATCAGAGGAGAGGCCACGGGCGGCAAAGTCCCTTCAGGGAGGCGGGTATTCTAGCGTAGGAAGTGCGGATGTCAACGGGAAAGAAAAGGGAATGAGGAAAACGGGCTAAGCGGCGTGGCTGGCTGCGGCGGAAGCTTGGGCGGCGGGCTCGTCCCAGCGCACCGAGACGAGCTTGGAGACGCCGGGTTCCTGCATGGTGACGCCGTAGAGCACGGGCGCGATCTCCATCGTGCGGCGGTTATGAGTGACGATGATGAATTGCGTGTTCGCGCTCATCTCCGTCACCAGCTTGGTGAACCGGCCGACATTGGCCTCGTCGAGCGGCGCGTCCACTTCGTCGAGGATGCAGAAGGGGCTGGGCTGATAGCGGAAAATGGCGATCAACAGGGCTAGCGCGGTCAGCGCCTTCTCGCCGCCGGAGAGCAGCAGGACGTTTTGCAGGCGCTTGCCCGGCGGCTGGGCAACGATGTCAATGCCCGCCTCGCCGGAGCTATCCGGCTCGGTGAGGCGCATTTCGCCGGTGCCGCCGCCGAAGAGCGTGCGGAAGGCCTCAGCGAAGTTGCCGTTGATGATGGCGAAGGCTTCCTCGAAGCGCTGGCGGGAGACCTGGTCGAGTTCGGTGATGGCCTGCTGGGTATCGGCGATGGACTGCAGCAGGTCGTCTCGCTCGCGGGCCAAGAAGGTGTGGCGCTGCTCGCACTCGTTGAACTCCTCGAGCGCCATCATATTGACCGGGCCCATCGCCTCCATGCGCGCTTTCATTTCGCGGTAATTCGTCTCCGCGGCGATGAGCGCATCGCCCGAGATCAGGTCCGGCTGCTGGGCGATGAGGTCCTCGGGGTGAGCGTTGAGCTCTTCGAGGCAGGTCTGGCGGAGGTGGTCGCGGTCGGCGTCGTTCCGGGCGCGCTCGATTTCGTGCCGGCCGCGCTCTTCGCGCAGGTCGCCGAGTTTCTGCCGGGCGGCGCGCAGGGCGTCCTCCACTTCGACGGTGCGCACGCGCGACTGTTCCCACTCCTGCTCGAGCTGGGTGCGGCGCGCTTCCAGACGCGCCTTCTCGCCGCGAAGTCTCTCCGCCTGCCCCTGCTGCTCGGTGGTCTGCGACTCGAGCTGCTTCTGCTCCGATTCGAGCGCGGCCAACTGCTGCCGAAGCGACGCTTCGCGCTCGCGCTGTTCGCGCTGGTCTTCCGCCAGCGATGCGGCGAGCGATTCGGCGCTGGAGAGCCGCTCGGCGAGTGTGGCCATCTCCGCGCGGCGTGCGGACAGCTCTTCCTGCTGCGCCGCGATGCGCTGGCGCAGGGCGGCCAGGCGCTCGACGGCCTCGCCCATTTCCGTTTCGGCGGCGGTGCGCGATTGGGAGGCAGCCGCGTGCTGCTCGCGGGCCTGTTCGGCGCGGCGGCGGGCGGCCTGCGCGGCGTTGCGCAGACGAGCGAGATCGTTCTGGCAGGCGGCCAGCTCCATGCCGAGCCGCGCCAGCTCGGCGCGAGCCTGTTCGCGCTGGTGGGTGGCCGCGACGGCAGTCTTCTCCGCCTCGAGGTGATCGGCGGCGAACTGCTCGAGCGCGCCTTCGCGCTCGCGCAGGTCTTCTTCAATGCGCTGGAGCGCGGCCTGGGCCTCGCCGGCGGCGCGCTCGAGTCGCAGGATTTCGGCATCGAGCGCGCGCAGTTCGCGCTTCATTCCCAGCGGGCCGACTTCATCCGGGCGGCCGCCGGTAACCATGCGGCCCTGGTAGCAGGTGCCGTCGGGCGTCACGAAGTGGTAGGGCGGGTTCGCGCGGGCCAATTGTTCGGCGGCCGCAGAGGTTTCGACCAAAAAGGCCGAGCGCAGCCGCGGCAGAAACTGTTTGGCGGCCGAACCCAGCGGGTCGCGGAAATCCACCAAGCGGTCGAGGCGCGAGACGACTCCGGCGCTGGGGAGGAAATTCACGGCGGGCTCGTCGGCGGCGGGCGGAAGATTGCCCAGTGAATCGACGAAGAAGGTGGCGCGGCCGCCGACCTCTTCGCGGAGCAAGGCAATGCCGGCGCGGGCATGGTCAAACGTTTCCACCACGACGTATTCCAGCTCGTCGCGGAGGAACTGCTCGACCGCGGTCTCGTGCTGCACCTGCACCTCGGCGTAATCGGCGAGCACGCCAACGGCGCGGAAGCCGCTGTCGGAGGCCTCGCCGTTGGAGGCAAAAAGCTTCTGCACGGCCTCGGCGGTGTAGGAGCGATCGTTCAGGATTTGTTCGAGCGAGGCGCGGCGAGCGCGGGCTCCGGCCAGCGCGTCGCGGGCAGCCTCGCAGCCCGCGGAGGTCTCCTGATGTTCGCGGCGGAGCTCGGCGATGCGCCCCTGGGCGTCGCGCAAGGCCTGTTCGATGCCCCGCGCCCGCTCGACGCTCGCTTGCCAGAACAGGTCGGCGGCCTCGGCGCGCTCGCGGTGGTGCAGAGACTCTTCCAGCAGTTGCTGCTCGGCGAGCTCCTGGCGACGCTGCGCCTCCTCGACGTGCGCGAGCGCCTGCTCGGCCTGCGCCTGTTCGCCGTGCAGGCGCGTCAACTCCTCGCCGAGATGCCCCGAGGCGAGCCGCAGCTCCTCGAGCCGCGTTTCGGTGGACTGCGCCGCGCCGGCAAGCTGCTGCGCGCGCTCGCCTAGTTGTGCGAGCAGGGCTTCCAGGTTCCGGGTCTCTTCCCGCAGCGCCGCCACCGCCTGCTGGTGGGCAGCGGCGCGCGCCTCGAGCAGCGCCGCCTGGGCCGCGGTCTGCTCGATTTCGGCCGCGCGTTGCTGGCGCTGGGCTGACAGCTCCGCCGAGCGCTGGCGGTTAAAGCCGATGCGGTTTTCGGCGCGGTCGAGCTCGAGCGCCGTCTGCCCGAGCAGGTTCTGGTTCTGGCGCAGCTCGGCGTCCAATTCGTAGGTGCGCGCGCCCAGGCGCTCCTGTTCGACCTCCAATTGTTCGAGCGCCTGCACTTGCTGGGTTTCAGTGGCGGAGCAATCGCGGAGGAGCTGCGCCAGGCGTTCCGCCTCGGCGTCGAGTTCCTTGGCCTTGCTGGCCAGCCATTGCCGCTGGAGGCCGCGCATCTGCTCGCGCAGCTCGGCGTAGCGGCGCGCCTTGGAGGCCTGGCGCTTGAGCGAGGCGAGCTGCTTTTCCACCTCGACCAGGATGTCGTTGACGCGGGCGAGGTTGAGCTTCGACGATTCCAATTTCGCTTCGGCCAGGCGCCGCTTGGTCTTGTACTTGGTGACTCCGGCGGCCTCTTCGATGATGGCGCGGCGGTCCATCGGCTTGGAGCTGAGGATTTGGCCGATGCGCCCCTGTTCGATGATGGCGTATGTGTCGGGCCCCAGGCCCATGCCCATGAACATTTCCTGGATGTCGCGCAGGCGGGCGATGCGGCCGTTCATCAGGTATTCGCTCTGGCCGGAGCGGTACAGCCGCCGCCCGATGACCACTTCGCCGGGCTTGGTATGCGGCGCGGGCTTGGCTGCGGCGCGCTTGCGCCCGGCAGGCTTGTCGTCGCTGCGTTGCTCCGCGCCTTCTGTGTCCTCGGCGGCGAGAATGTTTTCCCGCTCCTCCGCCTGCTCTACTTCCTGCGCTCCCTTGGGCTCCTGTTCCTCCAACACACCATCCAAGATCTTTGCCGCGGCCTCCGCGAGCTCAGGGTCCACCAGGGTGAGGGAAACCTCCGCCAGGCCCAGCGGCGGGCGCTTAGCCGTGCCGTTGAAGATGCAGTCGGCCATGCGCTCGGCGCGCAGAAGCTTGTGGCTCTGCTCGCCCAGCACCCAGGAGACAGCGTCCACGATATTCGATTTGCCGCAGCCGTTCGGGCCGACGATGCAGGTGAGCCCACTGCCGCTGAAGGTGATGTGCGTCCGCTCGCAAAACGACTTGAAGCCCAGCATCTCGACTTTGCGCAGCTTGAGCAATGGTGACCCCTTGTGTTTCCCTGGCCAGGCTCGCTCCGGCGACGCCTCGCGCGGCGGAGCAGGGCAGAGACGAATTGCGTTTCCTCGAGGGGAGGGCTGAGACGATAAATCCCCGGTGGGTCGCCCCGCAGAGCGGGATGGCTCCAGCCGCCTGGCGCGTGGATCGGCGGTTACAGGGTCGGAAGATAACACACGCGGCAAAAGGTGTAAAGTCTCGCGGCAGCAGTTGTCCTTTTATAAAACCCCGTCTGCTGCCGCCGCGGCCGGTGCAAGAAGGACGACCGGACTTTGCGCGGGCACGGCTGGAAATCCTGCGACCGGGCTCTCGAAGAACCCCTGCCTCTATTGCTGCAAGTTAATGCAAACTGTCCGCGAATTTCCAACTAGGTTTAAGAGAGGTCAGGCTTCTGGAACAATTCCACCGGTTGCTGAGCTGGCTGAATGACGCGAAGCTAGAGCTTCTCTTGCACGTGGCGCGGAAGATGCCTCGGCAGTAGGCACTCTCTGCTTCTGCCTAAGTTTCGCACCAGGCAACGAAACCGCCATTTTGTCACTCTAGACCGTGAAGCTCTCACAGCTTAGCGTTCTTCAGTACCGCTCCGATTAGTACTTGACTTCGTAACTCCCTCGGACAGACAATGCGCGCCATACACCGTTTCCCAAAAGGCCGAATTCAAGCCCGATCGCACTCTTAGGCATTTTCTGGAGGCAGGACCCTTCACTGGGTCCGTACCCTTCTTAGGGGAATTGCGATGAGAGCAAGTTTCCTCATCTTTATGCTCGTCTCGCTTCTGCTTGTTACAGCGTTCTCCACCCAACCTTCAGCACCTGTCGCAATCGCTCAATCTGGCCGGTCGTGCACGAAACCTGCTTATTTCCTCATCCAGGTCCAAGACGAGAAGTTTGTGCTTGCCATTACGGATCCGCCAGCCATCCGCGACGCCATGGACACAATGGCACGGCATAAGCAACTGTTCCCGATGGGAGAAATCGCCATCGGAGACGGCGGGTTCAACACAGGTTATAGCTGGCATCTGGTTCCCGAATCAGTGCGGATGGTCGAAGCTGCGATGGAGGTCTGCGACGGCCTCCCTAGCCAAGTTGAAAACATCACCTCGAAGGTCTACTGCCCTTGGTCTGCACGCGTATTGAAACGCTTGCCAGACACAAACAACAACCAGAATCAGACCATCGAGGCGTCTGGATGTGTAAGGAGGGGTGTCGAGGCCGGTTGCCTGGTATTGAAGGACTTCGAGGGTAAAGAGGAGTACAGCTTGTTCTTTCCAACAAAGAAAGAACCGAACCCGGACACTGCGATTTCTCTTGAGGGGACGAGACATAAAGGCGGAACGAGATGCAAGCGTGGCACACTCGTAGATGTGAATAGGTGGACGACGCTGAAAAGGCTCTGCCCAAAAGAGTCTAAGGAGAGACCTATGGCGACAGAGGAAAAAATCCTCGTAGAAGTCCTGAATGTCACCGTCGAGAAGATAAGGGGAAATCTGTTCCGCATAACGGCAAGAGGGAATGTTCGTACATCGGGCTGGGTGGTTAATTTACACCCATGGATCTACATCAGACCGCCGGAGAATTGGGACATAGACGCAGTCGGAATCAAGCCAACAGGCGTGGTAATGGAAGTGATTACCCCGTGGGAAGCGTCGATCGAAATGAACCTGCCAAGGGACACCCGACACATAACTGTGCACGGGGTGTCGCTGAAGGGGGAGAACCAAGCGATCACAAGAGAGGTCCCGTGGTAGGTGCTCCTGCGCGCAGAACTAATAGATTCGCGAAGCTCGAAAACAGGCAGGCCCAAGCCAAGGCGAACCTAACCTTTTGTCAGGGCGTGGAGCGAGCATATTGGCTCGTGCTCGGAGTCACTGAGCTCGAAGAGCCGAAGTCTAAGTAACCATGTGCGGACTGGCAGCTGGAATGACCTTCCGTCGAGCTAAAGGCAGGCACATCGGTCGGCAGTCGCGAAGAGGAGAGGGTACATGATTAGGGAGGGTCGCCATCGAAGAAGGAACAGGAGAAGTCGCGGAACTGAGAAGAGTTTTTTGTACCTTCTTACCGAAGGTGGCCCAACTATGTTTGACGTCCGACTTCCAGTCTCCGAGATTCGATTTGCAGTCAATGGGCCGCGGATGCTCTTTGAGAAGCTGCAATTGCTGACATCTCTCGACGCTTCCGATGGCGCCACACCGCAGGCTTACCGCAAGCTGGCGGCGGCTCTTTCCGGAGTTGCCCACTGTGGCCACCGCGCCCCTGAGAAAGTTCCCATCACGGTGAAGCTCTCCCGGATCGGTGCTCGCGTGGAAATTGGTCTTGGCCCCATGGGCATGTACCAATCAGAGCTAGTCTTGAGAACCAAGTCGAGGAAGTCCTTCCGACAAGTTCTCGATAACACCCTCGTCAGAGATAAGAAGCGAGTCTACCGGGCTGTCCTATTTCCCATCGCTGGCACTGGGCATCACGAGGTTCACGACACACCCTCCGCAGACGACCAAGGTCGTACCGCTCCCAAGCATGACCACACTCAGCACGGTAAGCACTAGTAGGAGAATGCCGTGGCGAATGACGTAAGAAAGGATGCTGTCAAGTTATCTGATCAGGAGCGAGGCCGCTTCTTGGAAGCCTTTATTCGCCTGAAACATAAGCCGGCGAGCATTGCCGGCGGCAGCGCCAGCGTGTACGACCAGTTCGTGGCCTTACACCAAGCCATAATGGCCGTGACCGTCGCAGGAATGACTGGCACAATCAACATGGGGCATTGGAACATTGGCTTTTGCCCATGGCATCGCGAATATCTCCGCCGGTTCGAACTAGCTTTGCAGCAAGAGGTCCCCGGAGTCACCATCCCATATTGGGATTGGATAGACATGGAGGCCGCCAATGTGCGCCTCTTTTCTAACTCTTTTCTTGGAAGACTCCCGGGCAGTTCTAGCCCACAGCCGATTACCGCCGGCGTTCTTGCCTACAACGGTCCAAACCCGCGCCCGGCTTGGTGGCCAAACAATGCGGCAGGCTGGCGAATTCATCCTGCTCTGCAGGAGCGGGGCATCGTTCCGAGCACGGCGGCTGCTGAAGTGCGCGCCACACTTCACCGTGCTGGGGACCCTCAAGAAACCTGGCCCCCGGCGCAAGACGGCATAAGAAATCTCATCGACGTTCGGAACATCAATTCTCCTGTCCATGACTTCTGGTATTTCTGGCGCGAACTGGAAGCCGGCAGAAGTACCCACAACACCGGACATCGGTTTATCGGCGGACACATGGCCGGCGCGCTCTCTCCGAATGACCCGATTTTCTGGCTCCATCATGCGAACGTGGACCGGATCTGGGCGAGCTGGCAAGACAAGCGCGGGGGAAACAGAAGGAACGGCTATCCACCCAGCGGAAGTGTCTCTCCGTTCGATGGGGACCCAGCGCCGACGGGCCACAACGTAGAGGACATCATGTGGCCTTGGGTCGGCAATACACAGGGCTACGGAACCATGGTTCCACCGGCAATACAGAGTTTGCTGATCGATTACGCAGGCGAGCCCGCTCGCCGGGTAAAGGACGTACTTGACCCGGGGGACTTGGGCGCGCTGGGCGGGTATTCCTATGCTTGAACTTAAAGAGGCATAAAGGTGGACCAAGTTGTATGCAGGCACACCCGTGGATATCACCTAGGTGGATGGTGCTCAGGAGACTCCGCCAAAAAGAGCCCGTGGAGAAAGCGATGCTGAAAGGAGAGCATCAGGGTGTAGCGAAAGAAGTGTGCTGGCAGATAGAATCTTGCGCACATAGCTTCCAACGATAACCGTCACCGACAAACTCGTCCGGGTAGCGCATTCCGCCTTAGTGGGGAAAAGGTATCCTCTTGGAGGACCCAGATGGAAATTGAGCCACAGAAAATAATCATCGAGCACGAAGAAGAGAGTACCACATCCGTTCAGAAACCCGGTGAGAAGGAACCTTCCAAAGAAAGCCGAAGGGGGAAATTCAAGTTCGAGATCGACACACGAGATATCCTGCTTTTGCTTGTGTTTCTCATTGTTGTCGTCGCGATGTTGTTTGGCAAACTCAGCGTCGAAAGAGGAATTGAAGCGCTGTTGGTCGCCGGTGGGGCGCTGGGCGTATCCCAATATTTCCACGCAAGGAAGGATAAGAACGAATAGGAAGGTCAGTTTAGCGCTTGGTGCAGTAAAGTGAAGGAATTGGGGGTCGCCTTTGACTTCAGCTCTGAGGCAGGTCGCCAGCCGTGCCGCGGCGGCGAACGCTTCCGGGCTCTGGTAGCCCAGCGCGCTGTACGGCCGTCACCGCGGCCGGGGGCCAAGCCCCTCGGCCCCATACTTCTCGGACGCTTCCTTGATCTCGTAGAATTGGCGGCGGGAAATCCCCACTCGCCGGCAAGCCAGAGAGATTTTCCGTAACTCCTCGGCCAGGGCCAGCCTTCCCAGCCGAGCCTTGATCAGTTCCTCGCGGGTGCTAGAGGTTCTCTCCTAGCGGTAAGAGTTTCCGTTCCTCGTAAACGCGAAATCCTACCACCGGAGTCCCGGGGCACCCCTGCCTCTATTGCTGTAAGTTAGTGCAAACTATCCGCGAATCTCTAACCAAGTTTAGATGATTTTCGCTAGTTTGTGGGGATGGGCCGGGAGGACAAATGGCGAACGCCAGGGGCCATTCGTTCAACGAAGCTCGTCAAGCTCGAATCTGACTCTCACATCCTGGCCATCCGGCGTCAGCACTTGGACGGTCGCGGGGGCTGAATCCACTTTGCTCGCGTCGAATTCCACATGGACATCCGCGCCCACCAGGGAACCGTGAGAAGAAAAGATCAGCCTGCCGGTGACTTTCTGTGGCGGATACTGCTTTTCTCCCTGGATGAGCCGGAAGGAGAAGTCGCGCCAGAACTCCGCGGGACGAAACCCATCTTGGCTGGGAAGCAGTGCTGAAGGCGAAAAGCTTGGTGTGGCATTGATGCGTACAGAGACCAGAATCACATCCGGCTGAACTCGCGATTCCCGCTCCGCTTGCGAGGAACTGTACCCATCAGGCGCGCGTGCGGCGCGAAGAACGACCTGTTCATAGGGGGTGTGGATGGCAATCTCCGCCACATGTGGACCGTTTTTTGGAATGGGGAGCTGCCGCTTGTACTTGGCCAGGAAAGCAGCGGTGGTGGCGTCCTTTCTCTGTCCTAGGAAGTAGGCCTCGCGAATGGAATGAGGACGGAGAGGGCGCTCATAGGCTGCCGCACTTGAAGCTACGACGACGACAAAGATCAATGCCAGCGGAACTCGCATTTCACAGGCCGTTATACTCCTGACCCGTATACTAGCCAATGATAACGCAGAAATGCCGTCAGGACGAGCCCGGCACGAAGTCAGCGTGACGGAAGGGTGATGCGCAGGAGTTGCGAACGTTGGAAGCGCTCTGGGAGGCCTCGAACATCTGTTCAAACTTCCCGGATGCGGAGTGCGGGGGATTCAGGGGTTTCACTTCGACGAGTAGCGCGTTTATCAGGCGTTAGCCCTACTTAACGCGTTGCGGCTCTAAGTGGGTCCACCTCCCACTGGGCAGCTATAAACCTGCCGTGAATCTGCACCAGCAGTGGCGAAAGAGTTTTTGTAGCACGGCCACGGCCTACAGCGGGCGGACCCACAGCCTCCGGTTTGATCTTACCCTCCGGCCTACTTGCCCATCGTATACGTGCCGGTGCAGGACCAGTCGCCGGAGCCGTCTGCATTATATTTTCCGGAGCAGGTTCCGGAACCCCTGATGCCCTTGTACTTGCCGGTACCGCCCACAATCTTCCATTTGTTGGCGGCAGGTTTGGAGATGTCGGTTGAGACGGATGCTGCATACGTGTAGTAAATCTTGTCTCCGTTGTCCATCGTGGCGTTGAAGCGGCCATGCAAGTTGATGGATGCTTTCCACGCCTCGTGGAATTCGGTAAAGCTGCCGGTTTTTTCCGGGAAGCCGGGGTCGCTAGAGGTCGCGCTGCAGGTGCCTTGATCGATCTCATAGACGTGATCCGCTACGTCGCCGACATCGAACTTCTGGGCTGTAGGTGGTTTCGGGCAGTGCCACTTCGTATCAATCTTGTTCTGGGCCAACGCTACGGATCCAGACACAAGCAGAGCGAATGCAACGACCAAGAACTTGCGCATCTTTTTTCTCCTTTTTCTCCTTGGTGATTTGTGGTGGAAATGCCGAGAGACTATAGAACACTCACCCAATTCGGGCAAGCGTCGGCAGGCAGCGGCGATCGAGCACCCGGCCAGTGGTCCCTTGGCCTTGAAGTCGGCTGATCGTCCACTGGAATCGCATGAGGGATCGCGGACGGCAAGGGCATTTAGCAGAAGATGCGAACTCTGGAAGTGGTTTGCGTGTCCTCGAACGTCGAAAGGTCATCTCATAAACATCTAAGCCTGGCGAGGGAGATTGACTTCAGGGGCTAAAGCCCTGATTTCTTGCCGCCTTGTGATGTCGCGGCTTAAGCCGCGACCCCCTGAACCCATTTATGAGAGAGCTTCTAGCCAAACTTCCCGGATGGGGAGTTCTGGTGCAGGGGTTCCACTTCTCCGGGTAGCGCGTTCTACGGCCAGGTGAGGTTTGCAGGTACGTGCCAAGGTTCCCCAGGGTTATAATCGCGGCCACTCATGACGCTGGTTGCGGGCACAAAAGTAGGGCCTTATGAGATCCTCGCGCCACTCGGCGCGGGTGGCATGGGCGAAGTGTACCGTGCCCGCGACACGCGACTTGGGCGCGAAATCGCTTTAAAGATTCTTCCCGAATCTTTCGCCCGCGAGAGCGACCGGCTGCATCGCTTCGAGCAGGAGGCGCGGGCGGTCGCAGCGCTGAACCATCCCAATATTCTTGCTGTTTTCGACATCGGTCAGCACAACGGCTCACCTTTTCTGGTCTCGGAGCTGCTCGAGGGCGAAAGCCTGCGCGCGGTACTGGATCGCGGGGCCTTGCCCCAGCGTAAAACGATCGAGTACGGAGTGCAGATCACTCAAGGGCTGGCGGCAGCGCACGCTAAGGGGATCGTACACCGCGATCTGAAACCCGAGAATGTTTTCGTCACCAAAGATGGGCGAATCAAGATTCTGGATTTTGGATTGGCCAAGCTGGCGCAGAAGGCGAGCGCGGCGGTCGCAGAGTCGGAGGGAATCACATTGACGAGTTCGCCCACGGCGGCGGGCGTGGTGATGGGTACAGCGAGCTATATGGCACCGGAACAGGTGCGAGGCGAATCAGCCGATCCGCGCACGGACATCTTCGCGTTTGGCGCAGTGTTATACGAGATGTTATCGGGGCAGCAGGCATTCCGCCGCGGCACTCCGGCCGAAACCATGACTGCCGTTTTGAAGGAAGACCCGCCAGAGTTGTCCGGTCCCGGTCATTTGGTCTCTCCCGCGCTCGACCGAACTGTCCGGCGCTGCCTGGAGAAGAATTGCGAAGAGCGCTTCCAGTCGGCAAGAGATCTCTCCTTTGCGCTGAGCAAGCTTTCCGGAACGACGGACACTAGCGGCGCGATCTACCCAGCCCGCGCGCCTCAGCGAGTGCTTTGGTTGCCATGGGCGGCCCTCGCGCTGGTGCTGGTTGCGGCTGCGGCGGTGATTATGGTCGTGAGGCGCGAACCGGTGAAAGGCCGCATGCAGTTCGCCATTCCTCTTCCCGGAGAAGTGAGCCACATGGCGTTGTCTCGGGACGGCGCGATGCTCGCCTTTGTGTCTCCGGAGGAAAATTCTGGAGTGCCGATGCTGTACATTCAGCGCATCGGCTCGCCCGCGGCCACACTGTTGTCCGGAACCGAAGGGGCAAGCTATCCTTTCTGGTCGCCCGATGGCACAAACGTTGCGTTTTTCGCTCACGGCAAACTCGAAAAAGTAGCAGTCTCAGGCGGCGCGCCACAAGTGCTAGCGAACGTTCTGGCCGCACGCAGCGGAAGCTGGGGACGGCGGGATGTAGTTATTTATAGTCCGGACGCGGGAGGGGCATTGTGGCGTGTGAATGCTGATGGCACGGGGGCTGCTTCGCTCACCGAAGGCCTCATAACCAGAGAGGAGGATACCCACCGTTGGCCAGTTTTTCTCCCCGACGGCAACCATTTCTTATTTTGGGCGGGTAACTTCGGACAAGCCAAGGACGACCGCTCCAGCGGCATCTATGTCAGTTCTCTTGATGGAAAGGAGAAAAGACTTCTGATCCTCTGCCATTCGAGTTTTGGGTACGATTCCCACCATTTGTATTACGCGAATGAAGAACGGCAGTTGGTCAGCATGGCGTTTGACACATCAAGTGCAACTGTTTCTGGAAGCACGAGCGCGATCGGAAATGTCGTCGGATTTCAGCCCTCTACGTATTGGACGGCCCTCACCGTCGCCGAGAACGGGACGCTGGTCTATAACGCGAGCGCTGGTGCGGCGGTGTCTGCACTCACCTGGATGGACCGCACGGGCAAGGAACTGGGCCGGGTAGGTGATTCGGCGGTCATGGCCAATCCCGCGCTTTCGCCCGATGGCCGCCGCATCGCTCTGGACATCAGCGACCAGAAGGCAAATAACGTTGATATCTGGATCGAGAGCGTGAATGGAGCCAGCAACGCACGTTTCACGTTTGACCCTTCGGAGGAAGTAACCGCCGTGTGGTCGCGTGACGGAAGCAAACTGGCATATCGTATGAATAGTTTCAAGGGCCCATCGCTGGTCGTGAAGCGAGCGACAGGCTTGGAACACGAAAGGCAAATCCTTGTTGTCCCCCACACGGACGACATTATTCCGAATTCCTGGTCCCCGGACGACCGGCAGATCCTGTGCATGCATCCGACGCCATCCGGGTCGCATTTGGAGTTGATGCCCGCTATTGGCGGAAACCCAACTCCGTTTCTGACCAGCAAGGGCAGGGAGAGCAATGGCCAAATCTCTCCTGATGGAAAATGGGCGGCGTATGCTTCCGATGAGTCGGGGAATTGGGAGATTTACGTGACCACATTTCCCGGCGCCGCAGGAAAATGGCAGGTATCGCGCGGCGGCGGCACCGAGCCGCGCTGGCGCGGAGACGGCAAGGAGATTTTCTATATCGGACCGACAGGCATGCTGATGGCTGTGCCAGTCAATAGCGAAGGTACGTTTTCCACCGCCACGCCCGCGCCTCTGTTCCAGATTCACGGGCGCGCGCCGATCTCGTCGACCGACATTTTTACCTACGACGTGACCAAAGATGGGAAACGGTTCCTGGTGAACCGGTATGTGAAACCTGACCGCATCATGCCGTTGACCATCGTGCTCAACGCCAGTACCGAGTCACAGAAGTGATTGCGTCCTCAGTGGGAGTCGCGTCAGCCAACGGACTTTGATCAGGCAGTGGAGGCCCGCCGATGGCACAGATGACCGCTGTTCAAGTGAGTCGTCCAGGTGCGCCATTCGAAATCGCCACGCGAGAGGTACCAGCACCCGGGCCCAATCAAGTACGCATCGCGGTGCAAGCTTGCGGGGTCTGCCATAGCGACGAGTTTGTGAAGGAAGGACACTGGCCCGGGCTCCCATACCCACGCATCCCAGGCCACGAGGTGGCCGGAGTGATCGACGAGGTCGGGCCGGGCGTGACGGCGTGGAGGAGAGGCCAGCGAGTCGGTGTGGGATGGCATGGCGGGCATTGCGGCCAGTGCGTCGCATGTCGCCGCGGGGATTTCATCAATTGTCAGAATCTCAGGATAACGGGATTCACAACTGACGGCGGATATGCGCAGCACATGATTGCAAGTAGCGACGCCTTGGCATTGATTCCGGAGGCCTTATCGCCGGCAGAGGCTGGTCCTATCCTGTGCGCGGGCATCACGACGTTCAATAGCCTGCGCCATAGCGGGGCGCTGGCCGGAGATCTGGTGGCGGTGCAGGGCCTGGGCGGACTGGGCCATCTCGGAATCCAGTTCGCGAGCAAGATGGGGTATCGCACCGTGGCGATTGGCCGAGGCAAAGACAAGGAAGCCTTAGCGCTCAAGCTTGGCGCCGTTCGATACCTGGATTCCGGTGCCGTAAATGTGGCCGAAGAACTGACCAGGATGGGAGGAGCGTCGGTGATTCTGGCCACAGCTCCGAATAGCAAGGCCATGTCGGAGCTCATCGAGGGCCTCGGGGTTGGCGGCAAATTGCTTGTGGTGGGGGCATCCGCAGATCCAATCAGCGTGACTCCCATTCAACTGATTGGAAAGCGCCGGTCGATTCAAGGCTGGCCCTCAGGCAGCGCCCGGGACTCGGAAGACGCGCTCAACTTCTGTGCCCTCGCCGGGGTTCGCCCCATGGTCGAGACCTTCCCGCTCGAACAAGCTGCTGCCGCCTACGAACGCATGCTGAGCGGCAAGGCGCGGTTCCGAGTAGTGCTCACCATGAATCGAACGTAGCGGATGAAAGTCCAATCGACGGGGCGGAAATGGAGCCGGAGGGAAGCGTGGTCCCGTGGCGCGGGCGGATCAGGCGGGGAGCGCCTTGCGGAACGGCTTCACGGTGATCCTGGCATAGACGCCGGCGGAGAGGAACGGCTCGGCGTCGGCCCACGCCTGCGCCTCGCGCAGGTCGGCGAACTCGGCGACAATCAGGCTGCCGGTGAATCCGGCCGGCCCCGGATCGGCGCTGTCGATGGCGGGAAAGGCGCCTGCGACGAATAGCCGGCCGGCCTCGTTCAGTTTGTTCAGCCTGGCCATATGCACGGGACGCGTGGCCATCCTTTTATCCAGGGTGCCCGGCGCATCCTCGCAGATAAACGCGTAAAGCATGATGAAACTCCTCTGATTACCCCGGACTTTCCATTTTGACTTCTCGGCCGACCGAAAAGGTACACCGGGCCCCGTCAGTCTGCAATCCTCCAGTCAGGTTTTTTGAGAGCAGAGCCTTTCCGGCGGGCGCAGCAAATCCCCAAGCCAAAAACTGACGCTTCTCCAACGCATACGTCATTAAGAGCGCTTACGGAAGCGAAAAATCAGCGCAGGAACACTCTTTATTCCGCCCAAACCGAGGGCCGGCAATAAGTGTTGTTTTTGCGAAGGGAAAGTGGATGCCATCTCTGAAACGCGTGTGCATCAAAGTGGATGGATGGCCGCAGAAAAACACTTGGACGATAAGTCGGTCTATCGTCCATTGGATTTGCATGAGGGAACGTAGCAGGCAAGGGCGTTTGTCAGGCGAAATCCGCCCCCCAAGAGTCTGCGATCCGCGACCATCACGGTGGAGATGACCCCTGATTTCGGAGCCGAAGGAGTGAAGCTTTCTTCGATCACAGTTGCTGGGCGGGTGACTGTTTTCGATGAGGAGCGGGAACCGATGCTTAGTAGCGCAGGGGCAGTGTGCGCAAAATGTCGCGCCACGGTTTATGGCAGCCAGCCATCTGGCCCTTTCTCTGCTTCGATATCAGCGTTACAGCCAAGCTCCCGCGTCTGCGCGTGACGACTGTCCCGTGCACTCTTCCTCTGGCTACCCTTTGAACCGTTCCCGCCGGGAACGGAGTCTTCACTAATATCAAACCCAACCGGAGACCTGACCCGCTGGAAATATTACGTGTCCGGCAATGCTCCAGATGGCCTCCATCCTCTGTCGCGGGCCTTGCCTCTGTCCGAGGATGACCTCTCGGACCTTGAATCCTTGTTGTCTCAGGTAGCGCCTCGCAAACGTATAAGGGTCTCGGCTGAATTCTTTCTGCTCTTTAGGAGTCAGTCTTACGGCATACGTTTCCATCACAATGGACCCGGTTCTTTTCAGTTTGCCTATAGATTGCTTCGGCATGCCTTCACCCTCCAATCGAAGAGACTACCTGCGAGCTTGCTTCGAGTACCCTAACTTCCTCAAGTATATAGCCACTGTTTAAAGTACTTCAATACTATTTCTCAGTCAGCTTATTTCACTTTTCTATTCTTAGGTTGGCGCAACTATACCCCACATCGCTCTTCGGTGGAACACTTCCCTACAAGGGGTCGCAGTGTTGGAAAATCGGATAAATGGCCCTCAAGCTCAGATCCCCCGAAGCGACCTTGTGGGAAGTTGTTCTGTCGTCGTGCCTGCAAAATCGGCTTCTTGGAAAATAGGGTATATGGACGGGGGGCCGGATCAGCGAGTGCGGAGCAGACGTTCGAGAGGCGCACTACTCGCGAAGGCGCTTCATTGCCGGAGGTGGGGCCATCGGCTAGAATGGCGCGTTTGTGTTTTCGCGCTGGTGATGGTTCGAGAAGCGCGCCAGTGCGAGGCAGGGAAGCAGGGAAGCGGGGACTAAGCAAGCTTCATGGGCTGAAGCCCCTGGAATAGCCCAGAGATTGAATGTCGGAGCTGAAGCTCCGACCCCCTAACATGGGCGAGATATGGCTGCAAAACACGCTGACCGGCCGCAAGGAGCCTTTTGTGCCGCTCCGCCCGGGCGAGGTGCGCATGTACACCTGCGGCCCGACGGTGTACGACTTCGCGCACATCGGCAATTTCCGCACGTTCGTTTTCCAGGACATCCTGCGGAGGTTCCTGCGCATGGAAGGCTACCGCGTCCAGCAGGTGATGAACCTGACCGACGTGGACGACCGCATCATCCAGAACGCCGCGGCGGCGGGCGGGGGCATCCGCGAATACACGGAGAAGTACATGCAGGCGTTTCTAGAAGACACGCGCGCGCTGAGCATCGAGCCGCCCGAACACCTGGTGCGCGCCACCGACCACATCGGCGACATGGTGCAATTGATCGAGCGGCTGGGAAGCAAGAGCCTGACGTACACCAGCGACGGCTCCATCTATTTCCGCATCGCGAAGTTCCCCGGCTACGGCAAGCTTTCCAAGATTGACCTGAGCGGCATCCAGGCGGGCGCGCGTGTGGACGTGGACCGCTACGAAAAGGCCGATGCGCGCGATTTTGCGCTGTGGAAGGCGCCCAAGGCCGGCGAGTATTTCTGGGAGACGCCGCTGGGCCCGGGGCGTCCCGGGTGGCACATCGAATGTTCGGCCATGGCCATGAAGTATCTGGGCGAGACGCTGGATATCCACACCGGCGGCGTGGACTTGACCTTCCCGCACCACGAGAACGAAATTGCGCAGTCGGAGGCCGCCACCGGAAAGCCGTTTGTGCGCTACTGGCTGCACGCCGAGCACCTGATCATCGAGAGCGAGAAGATGTCCAAGTCGCTGGGCAACTTTTATACCCTGCGCGACCTGTTTGCCCAGGGACACAAGCCGTCGGCGCTGCGTTTCCTGCTGGCCGCGGTGCCGTATCGGCGGCAGCTCAATTTCACCACCGAAAGCCTGCAGCAGGCGGCCAGTTCGGTCGAGCGGCTGCGCAATTTCGTCACCCGATTGAAGACGGAAAAATTTCCCGCGGGGCAAAGCGCCGGCATCCTTGGGCGTTCCCAGCAGGCCGAAGAAGCCTTCCAAGCGGGGCTCGCCGACGACCTCAATACTGCCGTGGCCCTGGCCGCGGTGTTTGACCTGGTGCGCGACGTCCATACGGCCATGGACCGCGGCGAGTTCCGCCAGGGCGATGCCGCTCCGGTGCTGGCGGCGATGGATAAATTCGACTCCATCTTCGCTCTGCTCGCCGGTGACGACGCGGCAAAGCTCCGCGCGCTGGGTTTTGCGGCTGGCGAGACAGCGCCCAGCGACGCGGAGATTGAAGCGCTGGTGGCCGAGCGGCAAGCGGCGCGCAAGCGGCGTGATTACCAGGCCGCTGACCGGCTGCGCCAGCAGCTTGCCGACCGTGGTATCATTCTTGAGGACACCCGCGACGGCGGTGTCCGCTGGAAACGCAAGTGATGCCTCCGCAGACCAACGCGGTTCCGCTGCACACCCTCCCGGCCCAGGACCGCCCGAACCTTTTCGGCGTGGACTAAGCCACGCTTCCTCCGCTCGCGGCGAAATCCCCGCAGTCCGACATTGATCGCCGGCCCATCGAGCTGAACGATGCACCCGCACGGACGGAAACTCTGGAGGAAGCGATGCTGGAGACAAAGGTGGACACAAGGATGGATCGAAAGCTGCCGCGGCTGATCACGCCCTTGCCGGGCCCCGCGGCGAAAGAGATTCTGCGTCTGGACAGCGAATACGTCTCGCCGTCGTACACGCGCAGCTATCCGCTGGTGGCCAAAACGGGTCGCGGGGCGATGGTGGAGGACGTAGACGGCAACGTGTTTCTGGATTTCGCTGCGGGCATCGCCGTGGTGGCCACCGGCCACTGTCACCCGCAGGTGGTGGCGGCCATCCAGAAGCAGGCGGCCGAGCTGATCCACATGTCCGGCACGGACTTTTACTACCCCGCGCTGACCGAAGTGGCGCAGCGGCTGGCGCAAATCGCCCCCGGCAAAGAGCCCAAGAGGGTTTACTTCGGGAACTCGGGCACCGAGGCGGTGGAGGCGGCGATCAAGCTGGCGCGCTACCACACCGGGCGCGAGAAGCTGATCGCCTTCTACGGCGGCTTCCACGGGCGCACGATGGGTTCGCTCTCGCTGACGGCGTCGAAAGCGGTGCAGCGCACAGGCTTCGGCGCGCTGCTCGCCGGCGTGTTCCACATCCCCTACCCGAACCCCTACCGCTGTCCGTACGGGCAGCCGCAGGGATCGTGCTGCACGCAGTGCGCCAGCGTTCTGGAGCGCGAAATTTTCAAGAAGATTGTGGGCCCGGAAGAGGTTGCGGCCATCGTCGTCGAGCCCATCCAGGGCGAAGGCGGCTACATCCCCGCGCCGGCGGAATTTCTGCAGGAGCTGCAGCGCATTTGCCGCAAGTACGGCATCCTGCTGGTCTCCGATGAAGTGCAGAGCGGCATGGGCCGCACGGGGAAATGGTGGGCCGGCGACCACGCGGGGCTCGAGCCCGACATCCTCTGCGTGGCCAAGGGCATCGCCTCGGGGATGCCGCTGAGCGCGACCATCGCCCGCGCCAGCGTGATGAACTGGAAGCCGGGCGCGCATGCCTCGACGTTTGGCGGCAACCCGGTCTGCCTGGCCGCGGCGCTCGCGACCCTGGACCTGATCGAAGGGGGGTACATGGAGAATGCGCGCCGCATGGGAGAATTCCTCCTGGGCCGGCTGGCCGGCTGGCGCGAGCGCCACAAAATCGTCGGCGACGTCCGCGGCAAAGGGTTGATGATTGGCGTGGAGATCGTGCGCGACCAGAAAAGCAAGGAGAAAGCGCCGGAGCTGCGCGACCGCATCGTGGAGCGCGCGTTCCAGCAAGGCCTGCTGGTGCTGGGTGCCGGGGAGAATATACTGCGGCTGTCGCCGCCGCTGCTGATTGACGAGGAGCAGGCCGAATTTGCGTTGCGCACGCTCGAGGCCTGCCTGAGCGAGGCGGAGAAGGCAGCTTAGAAGCTGTTGCGTGCCGAGCGCGGCGGTTGTGCGCCATGCCAGTTTTTGCCCGCATGATGTTTGGCTTAGTGAACTGGGCCGCTCGGAAGGGTCTGGCGGCGGATACGGCCGCGGGGGTTTCCGGAGCCAAGCGGCAGGCGCGCCAAACGGGCATCCGCGGCGAGACGTACGCCTACTGGTACCTGCGCCGCCAGGGCTACGTGATCATTGCGCGCAATTACAGCGCGGCGGGCATCCGCGGCGAGCTCGACCTAGTCGGCTACGACGGTCCGGTGCTCGCTTTTATCGAAGTGAAAACGCGCGCCGGCAGTTCAGAAGAGTTCGGCAAGCCCGAAGATGCCGTGACGCCGGAGAAGCGCCGAAACCTTGCGCGCATGGCTCGGCGCTTTCTGGCCGACCGCAGAATCAGCCAGGCCACGTGCCGGTTCGACGTGCTGGCCATCGAGAGCCGCCCGGGCCGGCGGCCGGTGGCGCGGCTGCACAAGGCGGCCTTCGCTGCTGATGACTAGAGTGCACGCGGCGGGACTCCGGGGTTGCGGCGGGCCGACGCGGTAGCTAAGATGGACGTGGGGCGCCTTCCCGTAGTCAATCGCGGCATCTGAGGCAGGCCGAGGAGGAAGCTTTGCCCGAACTTCGCAAGGACCCGATTACCGGCCGCTGGGTGATCATCTCTACCGATCGCGCCAAGCGGCCGACGGACTTCGTCCGCGAGAGCGTGCAGATTCAGGGGAAGGGCTTCTGCCCGTTCTGCTACGGGAACGAGGGCAAGACCCCGCCGGAGATTTTGGTCTATGGCCGCAACGGCGGCAGCCCCAACACCCCCGGATGGCGCGTGCGCGTTGTGCCCAACAAATTCCCGGCGCTGGGGATCGAAGGCGAGCTCGACCGCCAGGGCGAAGGCCTGTTCGACAAGATGAACGGCGTGGGCGCGCACGAGGTGATCGTGGAGACGCCGGAGCACGCCAGCACGCTGGCCACGCTGCCGGAGAAGGCCATCGAGGACGTGCTGTGGGCCTACCGCGACCGCATGCTGGACCTGAAAAACGACAAGCGCTTCCGCTACGTCCTGATCTTCAAGAACCACGGCGAGGCCGCCGGGGCGTCGCTCGAGCACACCCATTCGCAGTTGATCGCGCTGCCCATTGTGCCCAAACGCGTGCGCGAGGAGGTGGACAGCTCCAGGCGCTATTACCAGGAGAAGGAGCGCTGCATCTTCTGCGACATGATCCGCCAGGAGTTGGACACCGGAGTCCGCGTCATCAGCGAGAACGAGTACTTCATCGCCCTGGCGCCCTACGCCCCGCGGTTTCCGTTCGAGATCTGGCTGCTGCCCAAGCAGCACGGGTCGGCGTTTGAGAACAACCAGAGCCCCGTTTTCGCCGGCTTGGCGAAGGTACTGAAGGATAACCTGATGCGGCTGGACGCCGTGCTCGATCGCCCCGCTTACAACCTCATGATTCACACCTCGCCGATCGGCGAAGAGACCAACGAGCACTACCACTGGCACATTGAAATTATGCCCAAGCTCACCAAGGTGGCCGGGTTCGAGTGGGGCACCGGGTTTTACATATGCCCCACGCCACCCGAGGAGTCGGCGCGCTTCCTCCGCGAAGCCCAGGTGGCCACCGCCCAGCACTGACGGCGCTCAGGCCCCCCAGGATCAGCGAGACAATAAGTATGATGCTTCTGTTGTCCTGACCAGGCCCGCCTGTTCCTCCATACTCGCTTTCACCAGCTCGGCGCGAAACCATTGGGGTGGCCGCGCACGCGCATTCGTCCAGGGAAGTGCGGGCGAGGAATCGAATTTGCTCTTGACAACGAAAGTTGGTAGTGCTAAGCGGGCGTGTATCTTACAGCGGTCCGACAACAGGAGGCGTCATGAACTTCCTGACCCTGGGCAAGAGAACCATCACGGTCCTGGGTATTGGGTCAGTTGCCGCCGTCCTGGGGAGTTTGGTTTTTGGCGCGCTGGTCACCTCGAGCCAGCCGGCGTACGCCATTCCCGCGTTCGCCCGCAAATACGGGCTGCCCTGCTCGGCCTGCCACGAAGCTTGGCCCAAGCTCAACAATTTTGGGCAGGTCTTTCGCGACAACGGCTACCAGCTTGGGAATGAGCGAGACGCGCCCATCACGCAGCAGCCGACCTACTGGCCGATGACCGTGCGCATCACCCCGCTCTGGCATCGGGAGCACAACAAGCGAGTGGCGGTGGACAGTGTGCCGGGCGACGCCACCAGCCCGCTGATCGAACGCCACGTCTCCACCTCCGGCTTTGACCTTTCGGGACTGGACCTGTGGACCGCAGGAACCCTGGCCAAGAATATTTCTTTCCAGGTGCTGCCCTCTTCGGACGCGACCGGCGCATTCCACTTTGAATCCGCGTGGATTCGGTTCGACAATCTGCTGGGAACGCCGTGGCTGAACTTGAAATTCGGCAAGCACGAGCTGGACACGCCCGTTTCCGAAAAGCGTTTTCTGGCCTTGACGGCCAACGGCGGCTTCTTCCAGTTGTATCACTTTATTCCGAATCGCAGCGGCGCCAACCCGTTCAACGTGAGCTCCTTTCTGGGAATCGGGAACAACCAACTGGGGATCGAGTTGATGGGGCACTCCCGCAACAGCTACACGCGCTATGCGTTCTCGGTGTTGAGCAGCAACAGCGGCCAGGTGGGCCTGCCCAGCAATCGCACCTACGATTTCTACCTCAACGTGAACCAGGCATTCGAGCTGCCGCGCTTGGGGCTGCAGCGGGTGGGTGGATACGTCTATTTCGGCCGCTCGCCAACCTATGCCTTGACCTCGGGCGGCGTGCCCATTCCCGGGACGGGCATCGGCAACCGCTCGTTCTACCGGGTGGGGGCGTACGGCATCTGGTATGTGGGAAAGTTCGATTTCAGCACGCTGTATTTGCACGGCTTGGACAACGTCTTTCTCGGGACGGGCACCCCGTCCATCCAGCCCCTGCCTGCGGAGGCGCGCGGACCGACGTGGAACGGAGGATTTATCGAGACGCACTACACCGTTTCGCCCCAGCTCATTTTGTTGCACCGCTACGAACTGATTCGCGTGTCCCGCCAGGCGCTAACCACAACGCCGAGTGACCTTGGAAATATCGATGCTTGGACCATCGGCTACCGATGGTATCCCTTCATGCACAGCCGCGCCGGGCTCGCCTGGCACCAGGAATATTCCCGGGTTCGTTCGCGAAAAACCTTTCAGCTCACGCCCGATAGCCCCTTGCGGGACAGCATAGGGAGTAGCCTGCTGATGGGCTTTGACTTCGACTTCTAATTCCAAAGAGAGGGTGTACGCATGCGCCTGCCACGGAGCGGAACCCGGATCTTGCTGGGGGGAATCGCCGCGCTGGTCCTTCTGCCCAGCGGAATCGGCTGGGCCCAGGTAAGCCATATTGGAAACCTGACCGGGGACGCGAAACGCGGGAAGGAACTCTATCGGCGCTACTGCATCGGGTGTCATGGACCGCGAGGGGACGGCGAAGGGGAGAACAGTCCCTGGGTGAATCCGGAATTCCCCAAGCCGCGAGATTTTACCACTGGCGTCTTCAAGTGCCGCTCGACCGCCACCGGCCAAATCCCGCTGGACAGCGACCTCTACGAGGCCATCGGCCGGGGTTTACACCCGACGGCCATGCCGTCCTGGTTCGCGCTCACCCGGCAGCAACGCGCCGATCTGGTGGCGTACGTGAAGACGTTTTCTCCCCGTTTCCAGAAGCAGAAGCCGCAACCGGTGGTGCCCATACCTCCGGAGCCGCCGGTCGCGCCCGACAGCGTCAATCGCGGCCGAGAGCTCTTCCAGAAGATGGAATGCTGGAAATGCCACGGCCAAGAGGGGCGCGGGAACGGCCCGGCGGCCTCTACGCTGACCGACAGCAAGGACAATCCCATCCGACCGTATGACTTTACGACCGGGACGCGGTTCAAGTGCGGCGAGTCCAACTCCGACCTGTTCCGCATTTTTATGACCGGCCTGGATGGCACGCCGATGCCGGCCTTTGCGGACGTCCTGAAGCCGGAAGAGGCCTGGGATTTGGTGCACTACTTGCGTACGCTGCAGCCCAAGGGTCACAAATAAGCGCGGAGTGGCGACTGGAAGTCGAGTCCGCAACAGGGATAATGTGGTCTTCGGGAAGTAATGCGCTGCGAACTTCGCCGGCGCGGAGGGGGATTGCCGGAATACCATAGCCGCTGGTCGTCGCCTTCCCGGGGTGGCACCTCCTGCCTCTTTCCTTCCGTGGGTCGTCCGCGTCGACAGATGTTGCCAATGGTTTGCGCTGTACTCAGGATTTGAGAAGGAGTCGAACATTCACAAATCATCCGCGGCCGGCAGGGCCCGGAGCGGCAACAGAATGAATTTGGGGAGCAGACGGAAATGAAACCGAAATATTTGTACCTCGTGGCCGGCACAGCGCTGGCTTTTTCCACGCCGAGCTTCCACCATCTTCAGCCCATGGCCAGAACTCCGGAGCGCGCTGTGGCTGGGGGCGCTCCCATCGCGCTGGGTGGCGCGTCCACAGGGGGCACCGTGATCGGCACGGTGAATCTGGATGGACAGGCACCCCCGGGCAAGCCGATCGACATGTCCAAAGAGCCGACCTGCGCGAAGTTGCACACCACGCCTGCCCTGACCGAGATGGTGGTGACCGGCGGAAACAACGGGCTCAAGAATGTGGTCGTCTACGTCTCCGGCGGCCTGGGCAGCCGCAGCGCCGCGGCAGCCAATCCACAGGCGGTGATTGACCAAAAGGGTTGCACGTATCACCCCCACGTTGTGGCTATGCAGATGAACCAGAAGCTGCGCGTGGTCAACAGCGATCCCACCTCCCATAACATTCACCCGCTCCCGAAGATCAACCGCGAGTGGAACAAGTCGCAGCCCCCCGGGTCGCCCGCGTTTGAGGAGCAGTTTGAACAGGAGGAGATCGCCATCCCGGTGAAGTGCAATATCCACCCGTGGATGCGAGGCTATATAGCCGTGCTGACCCATCCGCACTTTGCGGTCACCGGGGACGATGGCACCTTTACTCTGAACAACCTGCCGCCGGGTCAATACACGCTGTCAGCCTGGCATGAAAAATTCGGCACACTGACCCAACCGGTTACGATCTCAGGCAAAGAAGCGGCCAAGGTGCGCTTTGTATTCAAGCCGCGGTAGGCGGGTGCGGGTAGCGTAATTGGCCGGACGGAGGGAATCGAGCGCCTGGGGCGCGCGGGAATTCGCGTTTCCTACTGAGCGGCCGTAGCAAGGATGAGATGAACGAAGCGGGCGCTGCCGCGGAGCTCTAGGGCAGCCTCCCAAAGGAAGAGCGACTATGGCGCGGGGCTTGGCGTTGGCGGTGGCGCTGATCACGCTGGTCACCGTGGGTATCTTTGCGACGCACGTCTGGTGGTTTCCAGAGGATATTTCGGCGCATGGCCCGGCCCTGGACCGCCAGTTCACCGAGACCTTCATCGGCACGGGGATCCTGTTCGTTCTCGCCCAGCTTGGACTGGCCTTTTTTGTTTGGAAGTACCGCGACCGGGGGGACGCCCGGAAGGCGAGAGTGTTACCTGGCGGCGCCAAGTGGACCGTCGTCACCGCATTTTTGTTCGTGGGCATTGAAGTGATGGTGCTGGGCATGGTGGGGCAGAGGGTTTGGGCCAGCTTGTACCTCGCCGGGGCAGAGCCCGGGGCGCTGCAGATTCAGGTTCAAGGCGAGCAATTTGCCTTCTACTTCCGCTACCCGGGACCCGACGGCAAGTTTGGCCCCGTACACCCCGAGAAAGTTGATGAGGCGAACGAGAATTATTACGGCCTGGATCGCGAGGGCGATGCGGACTCGAAAGACGACATCGTCACCGCCCGCTTGGCCATCCCGGTGCACCGCCCGATTGAACTGATCCTGCGGGCGAAGGACGTGGGCCACTCATTCTATGTGCCGGAGCTGAGAGTGCAGCAAGACCTGGTTCCGGGGATGGAAATTCCGATCCACTTCACGGCCACGAAGACAGGTAGATACGAAATCGTCTGCACCCAGTTGTGTGGTCTCGGACATTACAACATGAGGGCGTTCCTCGAGGTGATGCCCGAAGAGGCTTTCCAGAAATGGCTGCGGGAGCAATCGTCCGCGCAGTGAGCGGAAGGCGGAGCAGGTTGGCCGCGCGGCGCCCCCCGAAGGGAGTGGCTTTCGTCTTGCCAGACGTCCTGGGGCTTGGTGATGGGAGGTAGGTGAAATGGCAGCGGAGATGCCCGTGGAAGCTGTTCATGGCCATAAGGCGCCCGAAGGGTTCATCAGCAAATATATCTTCAGCTACGATCACAAAGTGATCGGGAAACAGTATTTTTTGCTGGCGCTTTTCTCGGTCTTCGTCGGGATGGTGCTTTCGTGGCTGATCAGGTTCCACCTGGTTTGGCCGGCCGCGCACATTCCCGGACTGGAGAAAATTTCTCCCACCGGCGCCGCGGGCGGTGTCATGACGCCCGAGTACTATCTTTCGCTGCTGACGCTGCATGGCACATTGATGATTTTCTTTGTCTTGACGACCGCACCCCAGGGCGGCTTCGGCAACTACTTCCTTCCGATACAGATTGGCGCCGAGGATATGGCCTTCCCGCTGCTGAACATGCTGTCGTTTTGGACGGCATTCCTGGCCCTGGCGGTCCTGATGGCGAGCTTTTTCGTCACTGACGGTCCGCCGACTTCGGGATGGACGGCCTATCCGCCGCTGAGCGCCGTGGGCCCGGTGGCAGGACCCGGGCAGGGAATGGGCCAGACGTTATGGGTGATCTCCATCGCCATCTTTTGCGTGAGCTCGCTTCTGGGGGCGTTGAACTTCATCGTCACGATGTTGGACCTGCGCACGCGGGGCATGTCGCTGATGCGCCTGCCGCTGACCTGCTGGGCCTGGTTCGTCACCGCGGTGTTGAGCCTGCTGTCGTTTTCGGTCTTGTTCGCTGCGGGCGCGTTACTGCTGCTGGATCGGGTAGCGGGCACGAGCTTCTTCATTCCCGCAGGTCTGGTCTTCAACGACCGGGTCTTGCCCCACTCAGGCGGATCTCCGCTGCTGTGGCAGCACTTGTTCTGGTTTTTCGGCCACCCGGAGGTTTATATCGCCATTGTCCCGGGGATGGGGATTATCTCGCACGTGCTTTCCTGCTTCTGCCGGAAGCCTATTTTGGGCTACCGCGCCATGACCTACTGCTTGATCGCGATCGCCATTTTGAGTTTCACGGTTTGGGGCCACCACATGTTCGTGAGCGGGATGAGCCCCTATTCGGCCTTTCTGTTCTCAACCGCCACGCTGGCGATTACCGTCCCTGCGGCCATCAAGACGCTGAACTGGTTGGGAACGCTGTGGGGCGGCAAGCTGCGCTTGACTACGGCGATGCTGTTCGCCATTGGTTTCGTGTCCCTGTTTGTCACCGGAGGACTCAGCGGCGTATTTCTGGCGCAGCCGTCGCTGGACGTGTACTTGCACGCCACCTACTTCGTGGTCGGACACTTCCACATGGTGATGGGGGTCGCGGCCATCTTCGCCATTTTCGCCGGCGCTTATTTCTGGTTTCCCAAAATGTTTGGCCGGATGATGAACGAGTCGCTGGGCAAGACCCATTTCTTGCTGACGTTTCTGGGGGTGAATTGCGTCTTCATGCCCATGCATTTTATCGGCCTGGCCGGCAATCCCCGGCGTTACTCGACCTTTGTGGCCAATTTCCTGCAGCCTCTTCTCAGTGTTCATAAGTTCATGACCATTGCGGCGTTTGTCACCGGCGCCGCGCAGTTGATCTTCCTGTACAATTTTTTCCGCAGCATGCGCAAGGGCCCGAAGGCGCCCATGAATCCCTGGGAAGCCACCTCGTTGGAGTGGTCGATTCCTTCGCCGCCCCCCTTTGACAATTTTGGCGGCCGGCACCCGGTGGTTTACCGCGGTCCATACGAGTACGGCGTTCCCGGCGCGGAAAAGGATTTCCTCATGCAAGATTCGCCGGAAGGAGTGACCGCCCGCTAGGCCGCGGGCGCCGGCGGCGGCTGGACAGGAGAGGGTTAAAGAATGGCGAGCGATGAGGCCATGGGCGCGACCGGCGTGGGGCATCCCCACGCCAGCCCGCATGCGGCCGAGCGATCCGGTTCACGCATGGAGGCTTCCCTTTACGCAATCTCGTCCCGGAAGCTGGGCATGTGGCTGTTTCTCGTCTCGGACGCGATAACGTTTGCGGCCTTGCTGGTCGCCTACAGCTATTTGCGGGTGGCCAGTGAGAACTGGCCACGTCCGTTCAGGTTTTCTCCGAGCATCGTCAACGCGACGATTATGACCTTCGTGCTGGTGACCAGCAGCGTGACCATGGTGCTGGCCGTGCGCGCGGCCAAAGAGGGCCGGCGCAGAGGCGCCGCGGGATGGCTGCTGGCCACCATGCTGGGTGGCGTCGTGTTTGCGGCGCTGCACCTGCGCGAATGGTTGACCCTGATCCACGAGGGCGTCCGTCTTTTTCAGAACCCCTGGGGGACGCCACTGTTCGGAGCGGCCTTTTTCAGCCTCACCGGACTGCACATCGCGCACGTCTGCGCGGGCGTGATTTACCTCGGAGCGGTGGCCATCGGCGCCGGCCGGGGAAGAGTGAGTGCCGATGCGGTGGAGATCAGCGGGCTGTACTGGTGCTTCGTAGACCTGGTGTGGATGTTTATTTTTCCGCTCGTTTATTTGATGTCCGCGCGGATGGGTTGACCAGGAGTCGTGCCGGGAGTGGGCGAAAATGAATCAGCCAGGTGAGCGCATGGACCTCGGCCCCAGCACAGGGGTAGTCCTGTTGGTGTGGGGCGGGCTGCTGGGGATCGCCGTCCTGGAGGTCTTTCTGTCGTTCCGGCAACTGGCCATCAAGCTGATGCTCATCCTGTTGATGGGTTTGGCCATGGTCCAGGCCACGCTGATCATTTCCTACTTTATGCACCTGCGGTACGAGCGGCGCAGCCTGATCCTCACCTTGATGCCCGCTTTGATCTTTGTTCTGGTAATGATGGTTGTGTTCTTCCCGGACAGCTTTCGCCTCTATCACATGAAGGCCAGGTAAGAAAGGGAAGGCAGGGGCGAACGTGAATACACGGACCAGATGGGAAATGCAAACTTGGCTGGCGAAAATTGCCCACCGGCGGCCGCTGTGTTCCCGGTTTCGAAGCTCGAGTCCGTTTTCCCGGTGGATCCTTGGACTGGCAGCCAGTCTTTTCGCCGTCCTGGTGAGCGCCACTGCGGCGTCAGCCCAGAGCTGCTCGATGTGCTACAAGACGGCAGCGGCGGCAAAAGCAACCGCTATCCAAGCCCTGAGAAGCGGAATCCTCGTCTTACTGATTCCGCCCCTGGTGATGTGCATCGGTATCTTCGTCATCGCTTTCCGGAACCGGGACAGTTTCCGCGACGAAAACTCTTCCGAAGAGCAATTGCGAAAAAGAGATTAGCAGTTTGTTGAAAAAGTATCACTGGTGGTCATTCCGAGCGCAGCGAGGAATCTGCTTTTTGTGAGAATCCAAGAGAATAGCAGATTCCTCGTCGCCTCCGGCTCCTCGGAATGACGGGTGGGACGGTTTTTCAACAAGCTGTTAGGAGACTGGCCCGAAACGTGCCGGCCGGGGAGCGCCGGGATCTCACCCACGCCTGTTGTATCATCTGCCCTGGCGGGAAGATGGATGTGATACTGGAGTGTGCCTGAACCATTTCCTATGCCTTTAGAAGATACACGGCTAACCTTTCCTCCTGGTGCTGCGATATCTCCGAGCCACGCTTGCGTCTCCGGGGTATTTCGACGCCTGCGCGCTCTTTTCTTCCTTGTGCTGGCGCTGGCCGCCGCCCACGCCGCATTCGCCGACCGCCGCAAACAGAGCCTCACCGGATTCTCTATTGACCTGTCCGTGGCTCCGAGCAAGCTTCTGAGGGTCGTCGGGCAGGTGGTGAAGGACGAAACGATTCGCGGGACATTTCAGTACGAGAAAGAAACCGCTCTAACCGGCGCGAGCTCCGCCAGCTCTTCCCATGCTTTCGACACGTGGACCGGCCCGGGCCAAGTATTTTACAAATTCCGACGCGAGACACTGGCGCCGGCGCATTTCCTCGGCAGCGGCGACAGGGGAACGGTCACGGTCCGCTACATCGTGCAGACTCTGACAGCGGAAAAGGCGCGGCTGCGCATTGACGCCGTTTTCATCGAAGACGGCCGGCACCGCCGCCACCCCTCGGACGGCTCGGTCGAGACCAGCGAGTTCGCAGAAATCGCCCAACGCCTCCAGGCTCTCGAGCAGGAGGAAAAGAAGGCCCAGGACCAATTGCAGCGTCAAGCCCAGGAGGAGGAACTGAACCAGCTCCGCAGCACGCTGAACGATGAACAATCCCGATTGGAAGCGTCAAGAACCGCCCTTCAGCAGCTCGAACAGCGCGCGGCGGCGCTTCGCCCCCAGGCCATGGCCCGGGTGAAGTTGGCCGGGGTGGAATTGAAAGCCGCTCCCTTCAATCATGCCGCCACGTTGCAGGGGCTCGGCCAGGGTGAGGTGGTCACCATCGTGGTGCGCACGCCATACTGGTACGGTGTCCAGAGGCAGCAGGGCCAGAGAGGATGGATTTATCATCTGTTTGTGGAGCCACTGCCTTGAACCTGCGCCGGGCCTTGCGGGCTTTGCCACAGAGCGGGCGGGCGGTGTTTGTCGCCGCTCTGGCTTTGATGGCCGTTGTGCAAGCTCACGCACAGGTCTCGCCTGCTGAGCGCACCTATTCCTCATCGCAGGCCGAAGTGGAAAAGGGGCTGCGAGCTCTGGGCGCTTACTCGGGGGGGCGGTTGCCCGTGGTAGAGGGGTTCGTGGCATCCGCCCCTGCCGCTGCGGGCCGGTTTGAGCGGCCCTACTATCAGTTCCAAATTGAGCTGGTGCGCCTGGCCGCGGATCGCACGCTGGTGCGTCTGAGCGCGAAGATCACGACCTGGTATTCCGACCCGGATGCGTCGCGTTCCGAGTACCGCACGCTGGTCTCGAATGGCCGCCTGGAGATGGATTTGTTTGATCGGCTCGACGCGTACCTGAAGAAAAAGGGGCAGGACCTGCCGGCGAAGCCGGAGCCGAGCGCACCGGCGACGCCAAGCGACGCAATCCAGTCCATCGCTCTCCCGCCCTCGACGGCGAGCCCGCCGCGCGCGACGCAGGCGTCTCTCCACGAGGAAATCGCTCGGGTGCGATCCCAGCGCGAGGCGGCTGAGCAGCAGCTCGCGCAACGCACCGCCGAGGTCAAGGACCTCGAAGAAACCTTGCGGAACCAGGTCTCTCCCCCCAACCTCGCGGCGGTCACGGCACTGCGCGCCGCGGTGCGCGAGCGGCCGGCTGATACGGCGCGGATCGCCTTTTGGGCCGACGCGGAGGACGAATTCGAGATTCTGGAAAAACGCGGCGCTTGGGTCCAGGTGGGTTTTGGAGCTGCTCCCCAAGGCTGGGTGCGCGGCTCGCAATTGACCCTGGCCGCCGAGAGGGACAATGCCGGCAGCGGAGCTGCGCGGCCGCCCGAAGGCGAACCCGGATTTGCGCTGCTCCGTGAGCAAGTGAATCTTTTTTCCGGGGAATGGACCGAACTCAGAGACAAACAAGCTCTGTTCGTATGGGCGCGGCCCAACAGCGAGATTCCCCAGGGCGTTCTCGGGCAGCGCCAGTTCGCCTATGCCAAGCGGATCTTCGTGGAGCGCTATCGCGAGGCGCGTCACTCGGCGCAGCCGTTCGTGGGCGTGGTGGTCATTTTCTTGGGGCCGAAGAGGGGGGTCGCTGCGGCCACTCTTGCCCAGATCCGGCGCTGGCAGGAAGGAACTCTGCGCGAAGCGGAATTCCTCAAGCTGTGCTCGCTGGACCCGCCCGAGGCGTTCCGGGATGCCCGCAAGCCGTAGGCGCGCGGCGAGAGAATGCCGCGGGGACTTCCTCCGCGAAGCCCACGTGGCCACCGCCCAGCACTGACTTCGCGCAGGTGGGCAACGATCGGGCCATCCCGCTGAGCCCAATCAGCGGGCGCACTGACAAGCCTGACCTATTCCGTTATACTGGCTTTCATCAGGCGCGGTACCCAAGAGGCCTAAGGGAGAGGTCTGCAAAACCTCCATTCGTGGGTTCAAATCCCACCCGCGCCTCCAATCTCGCGACCAGCGAGATTGCCCTGAGCGAGCGCAGCGAGCCGAAGGGCTCCCATTCGCGGGTTCCCCTCGACTCGTTCGCTGCGGGCGAACTCGCTCGGGGTAAACTCCTCCCACCCGCCTACGCAGGGCTACGGCGGGCGGGAGTTGCCCCTGCACCGTGTGACGACGGCTCTCGTTGTACTCGCGCCGCCACGCCTCGATCCTGTCCCGAGCATTTTCCGGGCTGAAGAACCTGTGCGCGTTCGGACACTCTTCGCGCAGTCGGCCGTTGAAGGATTCCACGTACGCGTTGTCCGTTGGCGCATCGGGACGGTTGAAGTCTGGCGTCACCCCATGTTCATCGGACCACCGATCCAGTGCTTTCGATACGAATTCCCCGCCGATATCCACACGATTCGATTGCGGCGCGTTTCGCTCGGCCACGATCCGGTCGAGAACTTCGACGACCTGCTCTCCTTTGATACCCTGGTTCACCCCGATCGGCAAACCCTCGCGCGTGAGGTTATCCACCGCCGCCAGCAGACGAAGCCCTCGCCCATCAAACAACGTTCGGAAACAAAGTTCACCGGCCAACTGTCATTGGCACGCCCCGGCTATACGCGTCTCAGCGGGTCCGCGGCGCTGACATGCCGCCGACGAGGTGCCGTTATTAACTTGACTTCACAGTTGATGTTCTATATTAGGGAATATTAGAGAGCTATAAATATAGAGTGTGGAATAGAACACACTATTTAACATCATTGTCTCCCAGCCGAGGGCAAGAGGTTCAGCAACGAAATTAGAGTAGAACTCAACGAGAAAGGAGAGTTCGATGAGCGATGTCCGTTCGGTGGCTGTGATCGCCTACAACAGGTGTGGAGAACAAGATACATTAGTCCCCTGGGAGATTTTGCGATCGCTCGCCTGGGTTCTCTCGCAGCAGAAGCGAGAACTGAGTGTGGAACTGGTCGGCGTTGAGAAGGGGAACGTCAACATGCAGATGGGACTGCAAGTCATTCCTCAGTCTCCACTGACTCCCACCAACACTTTCGACCTGCTCTACGTACCAGGGGGATTGGGAAGCGGAGAAGCGAGCCGGGACGCTCGCATTCTGGACTTGGTAAGGCGCCACCATGCGGGGGGAAAGATTATCGCGACCAATTGTTCCGGGATTTCCATTCTTCATCGTGCCGGTATCCTCGAGGGAAGACCAGTCACATGCCCAGCGACCGTCTCGCGGCGGCTTTTGGAAGAGGGCGTAAAAGTCGTGTCGCCGAGGAGAATGTGGCTCGGTTCCTCTGATGGAAGGGTTTGGACTAGCGCAGGAGGGAGTGGAGTGCATGGGAGCACAGTGGCGATGATTGCCCATCATTTTGGTAAGGAGTTGGGGCTCAAGATGGCGCTGACCTGGGACACGATGGGCGCTCTTGGAGACGCGCTCTTCCGGACAGAGGGTCCGGAGTACGGTGTGTATCCAGATCATGAGAAGGAAGTGCAGGATCAATTTGAAGACCAGTTGCTGCCAAGGGCTGACAAGCAGTCGGCTACGGCAGCCCCTCAAAAGCGCGGTTGAAGGTTCTGGGGAATCATCAAGACTGAATCAATCGATCCCTGCGCTCCATTCGGAGGTGCACAGTCTCTTTCGCAAGCCACTAACTCGCGGATACGTATCTGGGTGTTTAGTAACTTTCTCTTGACATTATATGATGGTTGATAGTATGAGACCCCGTCGGTCGTCATGCGCCCGATATTGCCTTGGCCCTGGCCAGGTGATTACTAGTCGCCAAGACTTCGGATCGCGCGGATCTCATGGACAACGGCGCTAGACCAATTCGGGTGATCTTCTTCGATGTCCGCGACACACTTGGTGAAGTGGACAGGCCGGGACACCTGGTCCCCTATCGGCCGAGTACCGAAGAGTTGCTCGAAGCCACCAGTCAGATGGGCGTCAAGCTTGGAGTGATAACGAACCTGCCGGACAACGTTTCCGATGAACAAGGCAGGAAGATGGTTGCCGAAGCCGTGCTCTCCCAGGATGCAAAAACTGGCGCTTACAACACCATCGGAAAATACATCCCCACCGCGAACATCATCACCAATCATCAAGCTTCCGCCGCTTTGGGGAAGAAAGTCAACAAGCCCTTCAAGGAGATTTATCAGTTCGCGGCAAAGACGCTCGGCGTAGATCCTTCGGAGTGCCTCTTTATCGGCGAAAACCTCAATGAAGCCGTGGGGGCCGAGATCGCCGGCATGCGCGCCAAGCGCAAGGAATGTCCGCCCGGCCGCGACTTTGCCCCTGCACTCGTAGGAAAGCTCGGGGCTTCCGCCGTCGACAGCGGCCGTCAGTTCCAGGCTCTTCTCGAACACGAGCACCTGCTTGGAGAGAGGATCTTTGCTTGTGGCGATGAGATCGGTGCGCAGATCAGAAAGCTGGTCGAAGGTAAGGAACCTCCGCTGGACAAAGGGAAATGGATCAGCCCCACCCCCGTCAAGGTGCCCGACAATCTTCAGCGCGCCATGGCCTATTACATCCACCTGATCGATCATTTCGCCGACCAGGTCCATTTACATGCCGAGGAAGCCATGATCGAGGTCGCCGTCGCGTGCGGGATGGATCCGAAGCACGGCGAGTGGGTCATCAACCAGCACGAACAGGCTCGCGCCTACTGGCAATGTCTCAACGTGGCCTGGAACAGGATCCTCAACGGAGACGATGACGACCGTTGGTACGGCCTGGTGGATTTCGAGCGCTCGGTCGATGCTTTCGTCTATTTGTTCAAGGCCCACGCCGTTCGGGAAAACTTCCAGCTGTACACCGAGGCGGGAAACTTTTTCAGCGATTCCGACGATGCTCTAGTGCTGAACATTGTCCAGCACTCGGGCCCCTCCGACATCACCCCCTATATCGGGATGGTCGAGCGGATGGAAGCACTCCTGGGCATTCCATCGCCCGGTTAGCGAGCAAACGATGTGGAACTACCAGGAGTCGCGAGCAACGTATTTGACCCCGGACGAGAGGAAGCAAATCGGGGTGTTGTTCGAGGCCATTCTCCCGGGGAGCGCAACGAACCCGGGGGCGACCGATGCTGCCGCGGCTGATTACCTCGATCGCTTGCTGGCTACGGATGAGTCCGAGTACTACGAGATCAAGAATTGGAAGCCGCTCTACCGCGCGGGCTTGGCGATGCTGACCGGACAGGCGATGGCAAAATATGGACGACCGATCGAGCAACTGAAGCTCGAGGAAGCGACCGAACTCCTCACTTCCCTCTCGAAAGGGGCATTGACGGGCTTCCCGAGTTCCAAATGGCAGATCGACTTCTTCTCCGCCCTTCGAAATCATTGTATTGAAGGTTGCTTCTCCGACCCCCGCTGGGGCGGAAATCGCGACGGGAGGATGTGGGGATGGTATGGATACCCCAGCGGCCCAGCCCGTCCCTGGCCTCCGTAGCCAAGAATATGAGGGGCATGGACTGAAAGCCTCCGCTCAGCTTTTCGTCTGGTCCTCGGGCTTCGTCAGGGGGAGGACTCATGTCGCAGCAGTGGGATGCCATCATCGTGGGCAGCGGAGCCGGCGGCGGAACAGCCGCTCATGTACTCACCCAAAGGGGCTGGAACGTATTGGTGCTGGAGAGGGGCGAGCCCAAGTCAGCCGAAGATTTCCTGCCGTTCGATGAACTGCACTTCTGGGCTCATAAGAACCTCATCCCTCAGATCACGAACGATCCAATGGTGTACGTCGACCCGACAGGGAAGCGTGTGATGAGTGAACGCTGGTGGGAAGTCAACGCCGTAGGCGGCTCGACGATGATCTGGGACGCCAACTTTCCGCGCTACACAGATGAGGACTTCGGCGTAACGCGGTTCATGAAGGGTATTCCCAACAGCCAGCACATGGTGGATTGGCCCTGGACCTATGATGAGTTCATTCCGTACTTCGAGAAGGCCGAATGGGATTGGTGCGTCTCAGGAGATGCGAGCAAGTCGGGGGAGCGGATGCGGCCGGGCTATCGGTACCCCATGCCCCCCCTACAGCCGCATGCCTCCACGGACTTTCTCATGTCCATCTTGACTCCGGCGCAACTGAAGCCCTACTTCGGTCCCCGAGCGATCAACTCGCAGGACTATGACAGCCGGCCGGCGTGCCCGTTTTGTGGATTTTGCCAATTGTTTGGGTGCGCGGTGAACTGCCGCTCGAATTCTGTCAACACGGTGCTGCGCCGGGCGAAGGCTACGGGCCGTTGCGAGGTACGCAGCGGTCATTACGTCACGCGGCTCGACTTCGAGCGCGGAAAGAATGGCAGCCCTGGCACGATCAAGGGTGTCTGGTATGTGACAGAACCCGGCGGCGCTGAAAAATACCTGGCCGCGCCGCGCGTCTTCGTCTCCGTACAAACGATTCAATCCGCGCGCTTGTTTCTTCTTTCCCAGATCCCGGACCCCAACAAGCTGATCGGGCATTTTCTGACCTACCATACCAAGGGAGAGGCGCATTTTACCTTCAAGAACCAGCCGGTTTGGGACAAAGGGGCCGCCTATCAGCCCAGAACGGCCATCGGCAGCTTGCAACTGCGAGGGCTTTACACCTACAAGGACCGCGACGGCGTTACGCGAAAAGGAGGCAAGTTCTCCGTTTACGATCCATTTACCTGCGTCAGTCCGCTTCACCTGATCAAGTCGGCCAGCCTCGGACCCGCGAAAAAAAACGTCTGGGGAAAGGAACTTATCCAATATCTCACCGAGCTCCGCAACCAGGGCGGCGTCTCTTTTTCTTTTACCGGCGAAGCCCTCAGCTCGTATGAGAACCGGGTGGAACTCGATGATCAGGTTGAAGACCCTTGGGGGGTCCCTGTCGCAAGAACTTACTATCGTCACGACAAATGGGATCAGGACCTCAGTCGATTCGCATTGGATACCGTGGCCGACGCAGTCACCAAGGCGGGCGGCGAGTTGCGGCGTTACGAAGCACAGGGAGAGGCAAATCCCGGGTATGGTCACGTCCACGGAGCCTTGCGGGCGGGAAAAGACCCCGGGCTCTCCGTGCTGGATGAAAATTGCCAGTCGCACGCCGTCAAGGGACTCTACGTTTTGGACGCTGCTTTCATGCCCACTGCGGGAGCCTCAAATCCTTCGATCACGCTCATCGCCAATGCCTATCGGGTCTGTGAGAGCGTAGCGAAGGCCTGAAAGCAATACGCCCTGGTTCAGTGGAAAAGTGAGTCATTGAAAGGCCCATCTTCTATCTCTGATCGAGGATTACATGAACAAGCCAGAACTACTCGTAAGCGTCTTTTTCTCGGACGAAGTGAGGGCTGCGATTCTCGGCGGCGCAGACATCATTGATTGTGAAGACCCGCGTACCGATGTCGGAATGTACATGCCAGGAGACATCACCGATATCGTCGATGCCGTGCGCCAGGCGGAAGATCCTCGACGTATTCGCACGAGCGTGAATATTGGAGCGAGTTTGCAGCTTTACGTTACCGGGAGTGGCGGGCGTGCTTTGGCGCGCTCGGACCGGGAGGTTCAGTCGCGGGCCGCGCAGGAGGCGCTCGGATTTGCGGCGGCGCTGGACCTGGGAGATATTCGTTCCAACATCATCAAGTTTGGCGTCGACGGAATCCACATTGACCACGTGCCGCCGCTCGTCAAAGCAGTGAAGGACGTCATTCGGAATAGCAGCCGGTTTCATCACTATCAGGTCATTGGGAGTTTCCTGCCGATCGATCTCGATCTCTGGGCGCAGCGCAAGGGCAATAAATTCGTGGTGCAGCAGTTGGTGAGGCAGGGGGTCATCTATTTTGACAAGGATGGGACTCTTGATCTCAACTCGTTCTTTTCAGATCAAGAAGTGAAGGAAATCCTGAGTGGGCAATCGGGCCAGACAAAATTCAATCTAATCGAGCCGTATTCTCCGGCTGAGTTGGGCCTCGGCGGGCTCGACCTCGACGGCCGCACGAAGATATACGTCGAGAAAATCCATGAGGGTGGCGCCGACGGCGTGATGATTGACACCCCCGTGCAGGCCAAGGCCGCGAGAATCTGCCTTCTGGAGGTGCCGGAGAACAAAACAAATCTCGGCGGCACGGATTTGCCCCTGCAAGGGCTTTACACGCAGCCACGCCTGCAAAAGTTTGTCGACTACTGTGAATTCTTCCGGATGGAAGCGTGGACGGCCGGTTCGGTGCAGCCCTATCACGCCAAGGTCCTGGGTACGATGCCCAACCTCGATGTCGTGCTTTGCCGCGGCGCGGTTTCCTCTCCGCCTTTCAATCCGTTTGATCCGAATGCGATACCGAAGAAGGACCGGCCGAGTCAACGCGTGGACACGAAAAAGGTTCAGGCCATGGTCGCCAGCTTGCGCGGGAGGGCCGGCCCGGTTCCGTAACAGGCGAAGGGGCGAGAACAGAATCTGGGAGGCAGGTCGCGGCCGCTCGCAGAGGCACGGGCGGAAAAGGAGAGAAAGCGGATGGCGAAGAAGCTCGATGCTGATCGGGAAAGGCACGTCACTGAACCTCGGGCGGTGATCCCGGGATACGACCTCCGCTTTCGCTGGCACGACGGATCTTGGGAGAAGATTTTCGACAAGCAGATCGAGCTGATTCAAGATGACATCAAGCGCGTCCGTGCCGAAGACAAGCTGGTTGTGTATCTCAGTTGCCCGATCAGTTCGCGCGGCGGCAGCTACCACGGCACAAACGTGGATATCGCCAAACACACCGAGCGGCGCCTGCTCCAAAGGTGGGGGGAGCGCTTTTGGATTCTAAACCCAGCTCAGTATCAGCTCGAGTCAAAAGCGGGAACCGGGTTGATCACGCGACACGCCAAAGAAGCCGGCATCGCCCTCGACGAATTAGAAGCGTATTCCAAGCCCGGCGGCGGCGACTACATGCGCATGTGGATGACAGTTCTTGTGCATGATGATGACGGTTCGGAGGACCCCGCGGAGGGAAGACCCGATCCGAGGCTGAAGGACACCGGCCAAAGGTTTGATGCATTTTATTTTCTGGGCCCGAGCGATGTGCACGATTTTTTTACTCTGGGCCGGGAACAAACGTTGAGCGCTGGCGTGGAGGAATACTTTGCGCGGCGCTTCGCCACCGACCCGGACTTTCGCGACTTCTTCTCCCTTGAGGGCCTTGAGTGGCGGCGCGGTTGGGCCGACGACAAGGGCCTATCCCAAGCTGAAAAGAAAGCGCAAACAGGGTTAAGACAAACCTGGGAGGAGCTGCGGAAGCAGTTCGTCAACTTCTACACCCTACGGGCCAGCGTCAATTTCAGCCTCGGCTCCCACGATGAGTGGAACATTTTCCAGCAAATCAATTCCAAGAGACGTAAGGCTTTGGTGTCAGCAGAGATGCCCAATGGCGATCCTGGCATACAGCTAGCGGGCTTCTTCGACGGCGTGCAGATTGACCCGGCTTCGACCGAGACCGCCGTATCCCGTGGCTATGCCGTCTAGCGACTGCGCGTCCCGCTCGGCTTCGGTCCGAGGGGCAACGGTAAGGCGGTCGTTGATGCATCCTTTGTACAACGCGGTTATCCGCAAATGACAAGGAAGGGAGAAAAACAATGCTACAAGCTGGTCAGGTTCGGGTTCGGCCGACGAAGGGCCACGCTCAAGTCCATACTGGAATCCACCCGCTCTCGCCGCTCACGCACAGTTCTCAGCGTTTTCAACCGCTCCCGCTTCCGCTGGGCGAACCTCCTTACCATTACACTCTCGAGTCCGCCCTCCCCGGCATTGGTAAGAAAGCGGACCACGACGGCAAGCTTGTTTTCCATACGGTTGGCGATACGGGCGGCATAAAGAATGCGGACTATCAGTCTGCAGTTGCCGCTGCGATGAAGGGTGACTTGAACGCCGGCGCGGGCAAAGCTCCCAGTTTTTTCTATCATCTCGGCGACGTCATTTACTTTAACGGTCAAGTCAGTGAGTATTACGCCCAGTTCTACGAACCTTACAATCACTACACCCCGCCAATAATCTCGATCCCGGGCAATCACGACGGCGATCCTATCGATGCCTCGCAGGTGTCGCTTGACGGCTGGGTGCGTTACTTCATGACCGCCGCGCCGCACGTGAACTCGGAGTCTCAAGACGCTCCGCGAGTGACCATGTCGCTGCCGAACGTTTATTTTACTCTTGAGTGCCCCTTCGTCACCATCATCGGGATGTACACCAATGTTCCGGACCACGGATCGATCGACTCGCAGCAGCAGCAATGGCTTACGAACGAGTTCGCCACCGCGCCAACGGACAAGGCGCTGATCCTCGCGTTACATCACCCGATTTATTCCTTCGACGATCACCACAGCGGCAGCCCCAATATGGCAGATGCGGTACAGCATGCCATCAATGACTCGCGGCGCGTGCCCAATGTGGTGCTCACCGCACACGTCCACAATTATCAGCGTATCGAGCGCGAGCTCGCCCCAGGCCATAAGTGTCCGTTCCTCGTGGTCGGGCACGGCGGCTACTTTCATCTGCATAACCTGAATGCGGCTCCCGGCACAGTCGATCCGAACACTAGCGCCAAGCTGATCGCAGCGAATGACCGACAGCACGGTTATGCAACGCTCACCGTGGATGGTCACAACATTTCGGGAACCATGAGCACGATCGACACGCCGACAGCGCCCGGTAGTAAAGCGGCTGACACATTCTCCTATCCTGCCGCTACGCTGAAACTGCCGGCCGGGGTTGTCGTCAGTCTCTGAGATCGGACAGGAGGAGTTGCCGAATTAAATCCCGAATGACTGGATATCCTGACTGATTCCCTGGGAGGGACACCATTCGAGTACGCGTGGAAAGCAAGAGTCACAGGCTTTCGGTCAATGCAATCGCCGGCACTCACGTAGCCCTGTTCGGCATTGATCTTGCCGAGGACCGAATCGCCGGGTTAAGAGGGTTCGCCATTTTCCGCGAGGACCACACTGAGAATGAAAAGACCTATTTGATCAATTTCAAGCGTTTTCAGGGGCAGGAAGATAACCCGGGCAGCGACCAAAATCCGATCCAGGAGTTCGTCTGGGGAGATTATACCGCCAAGGAAAATCATCAATACACCTACACGATCACGGCGAAGTATGGCTCCCCGGGGAAGCTCACCGACGGAGAAAGTGTGTCCGTCGACGTAACGACCGAGAATGCAGCCGGCGCCGATCACCAAATCTACTTCAATCGTGGTGTCGCCGCGTCCCAAGCTTACGCCAAGCGTTTTCACAACCTCCCACCGGATGAAGTCCCGGGAGGCGCCGCGTTTGTATGGCTCTCCCGAGGCCTCAAAGAGGCGATCCTGGCGTTCCTGGAAGAGGCCAGGGACGGGAGCTATGCCTTGCACGCTGCGATGTACGAATTTCAATATCCGGAGGTTTTGCTTGGCTTCTTGAATGCGAAGAAACGGGGCGTTGACGTCAGGATCGTCATGGACGCCAAGGCAAACTCCAAGAGTTCACCGCGTGACGCGAACCTCAAGGCCGTCAAGGAGGAAGGCATTTCCGACTTGGTTGTCGAGCGAACGACCAATCCCAGTTATATCGCCCATAACAAATTTATCATCTTGCTTCGCGACAAGAATCCGATCGCGGTGTGGACTGGTTCGACGAACATCAGCGAAGGAGGCATCTTCGGCCATTCCAATGTAGGTCATCTGGCTCGTGATCCCGAAATTGCAGCGGCGTATTTGATGTATTGGAATGAGCTTGTCGCCGATCCCGAGGCGAAAACACTCCGTCCGTGGGACGAGAAGAATTCAGCACTTCCGGATGCGACCAATCCATCCAGTAGAGCCATTTTCTCGCCGCGGAGTTCTCTGGACGCCCTGGAGTATTACGCCAGGTGTATGGATCAAGCGCAAAACAGCGTCTTTCTTACGGCGGCCTTCGGCGTGAATCGTGCACTAAAAGATATTCTGGAGCAGGAGAAGAGCTATCTGCGTTACGTCCTGCTCGAAAAGACAGACGACGAGCTGACCATTTTGATGAAACGCGACCCCAGCGATCGTTTTGCCGTGGGCAGTCTTATTGACACGAACGCCCTGGAACGCTGGGTCCGTGAGAAACTGACCGGCTTGAATCCACACGTGCGCTACGTCCATACGAAATTTATGCTGCTGGATCCACTCACAGAGAATCCGACTGTCATTACCGGTTCGGCGAATTTCAGCGATGCCTCCACGACGAGGAATGATGAAAACATGCTCATCATTCGGGGCGCCACGCGCGTTGCGGACATTTATCTGACGGAATTCATGCGTCTGTTTTTCCATTATGAGTTCCGCCAGCATATTATGGGAGTCACCGGTAAGTTGACCATAGATCACGAACCGGGGAGTCAGCCCTCACCGAAGGTCTTCCATGCCAATCTCGATGAAACGGACAAATGGAGCGGCCGGTTCTTTGTGAAGGACTCGCCGAGAGCCAAAGAGCGGCTGCTGTTCAACGGGCAATAGCGATAAGGCAGTCGAGCGGACCGGCGTTGGGATGAGAGCATCGTGAGGGCTTGTGGAGCAAAACCGGCCTACCGCTATCGGCCGGCGGGAATTGCCCGCCTACGCAAGGCTACGGCGGGCGGGACTCGACAGTTGGCTGGGTAGGGCATCAGGGCCGCCGGAGCTTTAGCGAAGGCGTGCCCACCCGCGCCTCCAACTGTTTCAACCACACAGCCACGCTCAGCCTCTCTTCGACTGACCATCGTGCTAACGAGACGCCTGTGTTTCCGGCTCTGGCCACCGGCGCGCAGGCATCGCGAGACCCCTTGTGTAGTCTCGTCCTCGACCTCGCGCGAGAGAGGGACGTCATGCTTCATGGTTGTCTCGGTATCCGTTGCTTGACCCGCAGCGAAGGCCTTAGTGCAGTAGAATGGCCGCGATTCGCTGCGCGCTCTCCCGAAGACGGGCGGGCAGAAGCCATCCAGGCTCGATGCTTGTCGAAGTCGGATGCATACGAGCGCATCGGGAGTCCAGAAGATGGGGAGCAGCCCGGACATCGACAAGGAAAGGGCAAGGGTTCGGCTTCGGCCTCCTTCTCCCGCAGGAAGGGATGCCATGGTCCTGATGCTCACGTGGGCTGCCGGCAGCGTGGACGCGATCAGCTATCTGGGCCTCGACCATGTCTTCACCGCGAACATGACCGGAAACACGGTGTTGCTCGGCCTTGCGCTCGGGCAGGGGCACGGCTTCGCGGCCTTGCGCTCGCTTGTGGCCCTGGCAGGGTTTGGGAACGGCGCTGCCGTGGGAGCAATGATCGTCGAGCGGGGCCAGAAGGGAGGAGAGCGGCCTCCCGCCGTCACCGCAGCCCTTGCAGTGGAAGGAGTCATCCTCGGCATCTTCACCATGGCTTGGCACTATCCCGGGACGATGCGAGGCGGAGGAGTCGTGTACGCCCTGATTGTGCTGTCCGCGCTGGCCATGGGGATCCAGAGCGCCGCGATTCGTCATCTCAATGTCCCGGGGATTGCGACGACTTACATCACTGGCACTCTGACGAGTTTCGTGGCTGGACTGGTTGGCTGGTTAGGCTCGGCGGACCTATCGTACGCCGCGAAATCCGTTGGGGGCGCGGTCGGTCCGGCGTCTCAGCCGGCTCAGAGTAAGCATACCGCGAAACTTCAGGCCGCCGTGTTCCTCGTCTACGGCCTTGCCGCGGTTGCCAGCGGTATTATCCAGGCCCGGCGGCCAGCGCTAGTGGCCTTGGCGCCGCTGGTCGCGGTGGTGCTGGTGGTGGTGAATGGGTCTGTCCGTCATCGGCAACGGCAGCTCGCGTCGCGGTGACCCCGCGGCGCTGACTGGGGAGATATGAGTTGAAAGCTACTGTCCTTCCCATTCGTGCTTCCCGGTTTCGTCCTTCGGTCATTTAGGCTCATCTCTAATCAATCAGGCAAGGCCGCATCGCGTTGCGGGTCGCTGGCTTCGCCGCTTTGGCCTGGTAAACTGCGGCAGCCGGATCAGTATCATTTCGGTGCGGCTTAGCGGATTTGGAACAGGCCCACCCGGCAGCCCTCCTGGCAGTGTCTCCGCAGCCTTCTAACTGCTTGATTCTTAGACTCTTAACCTCAGTGCCTCAACGTTGATTGGCCGCCATCGTGCGCTGCTCATGCGGGGCGTGCGCGGCGTGGGCAAGCCATCCTAGCGACACGCGGAGGTTTCTCTGCCGGAGAAACAGAGATGACAAAACGGATCGCAAGTCTGGGGAGGGAGTCAGCCGACGGCGCGGGCGCAGGTTTGCGCGAGCGGGTCGCGCAGCCGCGGCCGCCACGCGTTCGCCGGGCGGGCAGACAGGCTGCAGGAGGCTCCTGGACTCGGCGGGGAGCTGCCCTGGCGTTGTTGCTTCTCGCCCCGGCCGGCGCCGCTTGGGCGCAGCAGGGCCCCGTGGACCTGACCACGGCCAGCATCGAGGAACTCATGCAAGTGCAGGTGACCTCGGCCTCGAAGAGACAGGAAAAGTTCTTCGAGACGGCGGCGGCGATCTACGTCATTTCACAGGAGGACATCCGTCGTTCCGGCGCCACCAGCATTCCGGAACTGCTGCGCATGGTGCCCGGGATGGACGTGGCGCAGATTGACGCGAACAAGTGGGCGGTCAGCTCCCGCGGATTCAACGAGCGGTTCGCCGACAAGATGCTGGTGCTGATTGACGGCCGGACGGTGTACACCCCGTTCTTCTCGGGGGTGTACTGGGAGATGCAGGATACCTTGCTCGAAGATATCGAGCGCATCGAGGTGATCCGCGGCCCGGGGGCCTCGCTATGGGGAGCCAATGCGGTCAACGGCGTGATCATCATCCTCACCAAGCCAGCGAAAGATACCCAGGGCGGACTGGTGACCGCTGGCGCGGGGAACCAGGAGCGAGGGTTCGGCGGCGTCCGCTACGGCGGCAGGTTCGGCCCCAGCGCCCACTACCGTTTCAACGCGAAATACTTCAACCGCGGCGGCCTGGTGGACTCCACCGGCAAGAACTCACGCGATGGGTGGGATGTTGTCCGCGGAGAGTTCCGCACGGACTGGGAAGTCTCGGGGAGAGACCGGCTGACTTTCCAGGGAGGCATCTACCACGGCGGCGCCGGGCAACGGGTGACGATTACTACTCTATCTCCGCCCTTCTCCGCGACGATTGATGACCGGGTCAAAATCGCCGGAGGGAACGTGGTGACGCGCTGGGAGCGCACTTTCGCCGGCGGCTCGGGTATGACGCTGCAAGCCTTCTACGACCGCACGAAGCGCGAGGAGGCCACGCTGGGACAAAGCCACCACGTCTTTGATCTCGATTTCGACCATCGCTTCGCTCTCGGCGAGCGGCAGTATATCGTTTGGGGACTCGGATACCGTTTCACGACCGATAATCTCCGCAACAGCTTCCACTTCTCCTTCAACCCCGCCAGCCGCGCCACCAATCTGTTCAGTGGTTTTGTTCAGGATGAGATCGTGCTGGTTGCCGAGCGGCTGCGGCTGACCCTGGGCACAAAGCTCGAGCATAATGCTTACAGCGGGTTCGAAGTTCAACCCAACCTTCGCCTGCTCTGGACTCCTCATCCGCACCATGCCATCTGGGCGGCGGTTTCTCGCGCCGTGGAAAGCCCCTCGCGCGTAGATGCCAACGGTCGCATCAACGAAGCTGTCTTCCTCGGGGCGGACGGCACGACGACCCTTGCATCGGAGTTCTCCAACCCGCGGCTCCCGGCGGAGAGTGTTCTGGCCAACGAGCTGGGGGATCGCGCGCAACTCGGCAAACGGCTCTCGCTGGATGTGGCCACGTTTTACAATGTCTATGCTCACCTGCACACGGATGAGCCGGGCTTGCCCTTTTTCGAGAGCAGCCCGCCCCCTCCGCACCGCGTCCTGCCCACGTTTTTCGCCGACAAGATGCGTGGAGAAACCCATGGCATCGAGGGGGCGGCAAATTGGAAGATCACGCCCGGCTGGACTTTGAGCGCCAGCTACACAGAGCTTCGGATGCACTTGCCCCCCGCGCCATCCAGCCAGGACCTCCCCGCCGGACCGGAAGAAGAAGGCCGCAGCCCGCGTCGTCAATGGCAACTCCGCTCCTACTTCAAGGTGTCGCGTAACCTGGAGTTCGATGCCGCGGTGTATCACGTCAGCCGCATTCCCATTTTCGGGGTTCCCAGTTACACGCGGCTCGACCTCCGCCTGGGATGGCGACCCACAGGGTCCTTGGAGATCAGCCTGGTGGGGCAAAACCTGCTGGGCGCACGGCACCCCGAGTTCGGATCCTCGGATCAGTTGGTAGAGGCGACGCAGGTCAAACGCAGCGGTTACGGGAAGTTGACGTGGCGATTCTGATTCCGAACGCAGTCAAATTGGGGGCGGGCAGAGTCCTCGCGCTGATGGTGGTGGCCGCGGCCATCCTGGCTGGCAGTGTGCCGCCGGCCAGAGCGCAGTCGCCGCCGACCGAATACGAGATCAAGGCCGCATTTCTGTACAACTTTGCGAAGTTCGTGGAGTGGCCCGCCGATGCCTTTGCCGATCCCCGTGCCCCCATCGTGCTGGGAATTGTCGGCGAGGACCCCTTTGGGTCGAGCCTGGACACGTTGGTCTCCGGCAAAGCAGTCAACGGCCGGGGCCTGGTGATCAAGCGGCTCAAGCCGGGATCCGACCTGCGCAACTGCAACATCCTCTTCATCAGTTCCTCGGAAAAAAAACATTTGGCGCAGATTCTGGCCAGCGTCAATGGCGCCAGTGTGCTGACCGTCGGAGAAATGGACCGCTTTATCCAGTCTGGCGGAGCCGTGAATTTGCTCCTCGAAGAGAACAAAGTGCGCTTTGAGATCAACCTGGTTGTAGCGGCGCGCGCCCGGCTGAAGATCAGCTCCAAACTGCTGGCCCTGGCGCGGAGCGTGATTGAGGCTCGAAACGGAGGAAGGAACTGAGATGCGCGCCTTTCGGGACCTTTCCATCCGCCGCAAATTGAAGCTGATCCTGATGCTCACCAGCAGCGTGGCGCTCCTGCTGGCTTGCGCGGTGTTCATCATCTACGACCGGTACACTTTCCGGCTCGCAAAAGTCCAGGACCTCACCGCCCTCGCCGATATCATCGGGTCCAACAGCACCGCCGCGCTCACCTTCAATGACCCCAACTCCGCGAAGGAGATCCTCTCGGCCCTGGCCGCCAAAAAGCACATCGCTGCGGCCTGCATCTACATCCACGACGGCCGCGTCTTGGCCAAATACGTCCGCGGCAATCCGAGCGGCGATTTTGCGCCGCCGCCGGTCGAAGACAGCGGCAGCCGCTTCGGAAAGGATGAACTACGCCTGTTCCGCAAGGTCGTGCTCGAAAATGAAAAGATCGGCACGGTTTACCTGCAATCCGACCTGGAAGAACTCCGCGAGCGCCTGAACCGTTACCTCGCCGTGCTCCTGCTGGCGGTCTTCGGCGCATCGCTCGTGGCTCTCCTGCTCTCCTCGCGGCTGCAGCGCGCCATCTCCGAACCAATCCGCGAGCTGGTGTGGACGACCAAGATGGTTTCGCTGCAGAAGAACTATTCCATCCGTGCGATCAAGCGCAGCAACGACGAACTGGGCCTGCTGATCGAAGGGTTCAACGAGATGCTCGCACAGATCCAGCGCCGGGATGCCGCGCTGCAGGCGGCGCACGGCGACTTGGAAAAGCGCGTGGAGGAGCGCACCGGAGAACTCCAGCAGGAGATTGCCGAGCGCAAGCGGGCTGAGAAGCAGCTCGAAGAACGCACCGCCTACCTGAACGCCCTGATAGAGAAGAGCCCTGTGGCCATTGTGGGCCATGATTCACAAAACGTGGTGCAGTTATGCAATCCGGCGTTCGAACGGATGTTCCTCTATAGCCAGGGAGAGGCTGTCGGCGCCAAGCTCGATGAACTGATCAAGCCCGAAGAACTGGAGGCCGAAGTAGAGTCTATCACCGGGCGCGTCCTCACGGGCGAAAGCATACATGTGACTACCCGCCGACGGCGCCGCGACAGGACTCTGCTGGAAGTTGATCTCCATGCCGTGCCGCTGATGATCAAAGGAAAGCTCATCGGCGCCTTCGGCATCTACCAGGACATCACCGAGCGCAAGCGGGCCGAGGAGGAGTTGCACCGGGCCAAGGAAGCCGCGGAAGCCGCCAACCGCGCCAAGAGCGAGTTCCTGGCCAACATGAGCCACGAGATCCGCACGCCGATGAACGGGATCATGGGCATGACGGAGCTGGCGCTGGATACGCAGCTCACCCTGGACCAGCGCGAGTACCTCACCATGGTCAAGTCCTCGGCCGACAGCCTGCTGCGGGTGATCAACGACATCCTGGACTTCTCCAAGATCGAGGCCGGGAAACTGGACATGGACCGCATCGAGTTCAGTTTGCGCGACAACCTGGGGGAAACATTGAAGGCGCTGGCCATCCGCGCGCACAAAAAAGAACTGGAATTGCCCTGCCACGTCCAGCCGGAAGTGCCGGCGAGATTGGTCGGCGATCCCGGGCGCTTGCGGCAGGTGGTCGTGAACCTGGTCGGGAACGCCATCAAGTTCACCGAGCGCGGCGAGGTGGGCGTCCGCGTAGAGGTGGCCTCGCGGTCAAGCAACACCGTGCAACTGCGCTTCAGCGTCGCCGACACGGGCGTCGGAATTTCTCCGGAGAAGCAAGAGTTGATTTTCCACCCCTTCGAACAGGCCGATGGTTCGATGACTCGCCAGTATGGCGGCACCGGCCTGGGGCTGACCATCTCGACCCGGCTGGTGGAAATCATGGGCGGCCGCCTGTGGCTGGAAAGCGCAGTGGGCCAGGGCAGCACGTTTCACTTTACGGCGGAATTTGGCCTCCCCCTGGCCCCTGAGGAACGCGCGCCCGCGGCGAAAGGCGTCAGCCTGGAGAACCTGCCCGTGCTCGTGGTGGACGACAACGCCACGAACCGTCGCATCCTGGAGGAGATGCTCGCAGGCTGGCGGATGCAGCCGCGGGCGGCGGACGGCGGGCGCGCAGCCATCGCCGCCATGGAGCACGCCCTGGGCAGCGGGAGGCCGTTCCCGCTGGTTCTGCTGGATGCGCAGATGCCCGATATGGACGGGTTTGCGGTGGTCGAGCGCATTCGCCTCGATCCGAGGCTCACGAACGCAACGATCATGATGCTCAGCTCGAACCGCCAGAAAGGCGATGCCGAGCGCTGCCGCGCGCTGGGCGTGGCGGCATACCTGACCAAGCCCATCATGCAGACGGAACTGTTCGACGCCATCGTGGGGGTGCTCGAGCGGCGGCCGCAGGAGCCCCCGGCCAGCGCGCGCGTCACCTCATCGCCGGTGCGCGCCGACGGACGCGCCCTGCGCATTCTTCTCGCCGAGGACAATGCCACCAACCAGCGTTTGGCCGTTCGGCTGCTCGAGAAGCGCGGCCACAAAGTCGTGGTGGCCGGCAACGGCCGGGAAGCGCTCGAAGTTCTTGAGAAAACAGGATTCGATGGATTCGACGTCGTGTTGATGGACGGACAGATGCCGGAGATGAATGGCTTCGAGACCACGGCGGCGATCCGCGCGAGAGAGGAAGAGCTGGGGAAGCACACGCCCATCATCGCCATGACCGCGCATGCCTTGAAGGGCGACCGCGAAAGATTCTTGGAGGCAGGAATGGACGGATACGTGGCCAAGCCCATCCGGGCTCAAGAGCTTTTTCAGGAGATCGAGCGGTGCGTGCCGGCTCAGGCATCCGAACCCGCCGAGAAGTCCTCGCCCGCCCCGGGCGCTGCGGTGGCCTCCGGCGAGGCGCCGGACCGGGCCGCGATCCTGGCGCGCCTGGACGGTGACGTCGAACTGCTCGGCGAACTGGTGGAACTCTTCCTGCAGGATTGTCCCCGGCTGTTCGCCCTGATGCGCGAAGCCCTGGCCAAGAGCGACGCGGAGACATTCGAGCGCGCCGCCCACACGCTGCGAGGCGCAGTGAGCACCTTCGGGGCTCCGGCGGCCGTGGCTGGGGCCCGGCGCCTGGAAGAGATGGCTCGGAAAGGTGACCTGGCCCAGGCCGCCGAAGCCGTCCAGGCGCTCGAAGCAGAAATCGAGCGGCTGAAGCCCCTGTTGATGGAACTACGCCAAGAGGTTACGCGGTGAGAATTCTCGTTGCCGAAGACGACCCGGTCCTGCGGCGTATTCTCGAAACGTTCCTCCAGCAGCGGGGCTACGAAGTGGTCGTGGCCACCGACGGCGCCGCGGCCTGGGAGCAATTGCAAGCCAAAGACGCTCCGCGCATGGCCGTGCTGGACTGGGTGATGCCCGGAATGGACGGCGTAGAGATCTGCCGGAAAGTGCGCAAGCGCGTCGCGCAGCCCTACGTCTATCTCTTGCTGCTGACGAGCAAGGGCGAGAAGCGCGAAGTGGTGAATGGCCTGGAATCCGGCGCCGACGATTACCTGACCAAGCCCTTCAACCCGCAGGAGCTGGCCGCGCGGCTGCGGGCCGGCGAACGGATTCTCGATTTGGAGGACAATCTGATGGCCGCCCAGGAAGTGCTGCAATTGAGAGCCACTCACGATGCGCTGACCGGGTTGCTCAACCGAGCCGCCATCCTCGAGATCCTGCAACGCGAGCTCCCGCGCGCGCGCCGCGAGGCCAGCGCCGTGGGCCTGTTGCTCGCGGATCTCGACGAGTTCAAGCGCATCAACGACACTTACGGCCATCTGGCGGGCGACGCGGTGCTGCAAGAAACGGCCCGCCGGCTGGCGGGCTCGGTGCGCACCTATGACGCGGTGGGGCGCTATGGCGGAGAAGAGTTTCTGATCGTGATGCCGGGTTGCGACGGCGCGACAGCCTGCCTGCGCGCCGAGCACATGCGGGCCGCGCTGGCCGCGCACCCCATGCAGATTGATGCCGGCGCCATCCCGGTGACACTCAGCGTGGGCGCCATCTCCAGCAGCGATTGGCGCGAGGCGGACGCCGATGCGCTGCTGCGCCACGCGGATGAAGCGCTCTATCGGGCGAAAGCGGCGGGGCGCAATCGCGTGGAGCTCGCTCTGCCCGGGGAGCTGGCCGCCGGCAGGGCGTCCGGCGGAGCTCGCGTCCCGGTGAAGACCAGAGAGAGTTGACGCCCGGCCCGGCGCGGTCCGGTTTACGGACTCCGGTGGAGTCCACCGGACTCCAGAGACCGGAGCGGACTCCTCGAAATGACGGGCGGGAGAGTTTTTCAATAAGCTGCTGGCGATTGGGAACGGCGCTAACTCTCTGACTTGTTGCGTCGCGTCGGCGGTTTTATCTCGGCGGCGCCCGGCGGGCGGTAGAAAGTGACTTTCCCCTCTGCCACGTTGCCCAGGTAGCGCCCGCCGGAAGTGAACTGCATCACCTTTTTCCCCGCGCGCGCCATCTCCGCCCAGCGCGACTTCCTCTCCGGGTTCTGCTCGATGCCGCGAAGGGTTTCGCCCGTAAATTCAAAGTCCACCTGGCGCAGGCGGCGGCGCTGCGTTCGCCGGACGGGGAACCGCCGCCCTTCCAGTTCCACCAGGTTTGCGTTTTCCTCGAGCGCCTGGCGCCACACCGACACCAGCGCCTCTTCCAGCGTCATTCTCTGGCGGCCCTCGCGGTGGCCTGGGTCATTTGCTCCATCATTTGCCGCATCGCGGCGGTTGAGCCGGGCGCGCGCTTTTCGCGCCAGGCCTCCAGCCGCCGGCAGGCTTCTTCCAAGTTGGCGAAGATCTGCGGGTTCTTGAACGCGGCGCGCCAGGCCGGCGCAACCGCCCGGATGCGATCCCACACCAGCCAAATCTCGCCGGTGTTCTCGAAGAAGAGGTCGTCGTCGATCAGGCCGCGATTGACGATGCTGGCGACCATGTCCCAGTAGCTGACGGTCATGCGGATGTTCGTGTTTTCCTCGCTCCCCGGTGGGTACTTCTTCAGCATATCTTCCGGCGAGCCCACGCTGAAGTGGTCCACGAACCAGGCGCGGGCCTGGCGCAGCCGGGGCTCCCTCCGCAGCTCATAGAGCCGCAACATCAGATTCACCTGTTCGTGCGTTGCTTGACTCATGATCGCATCCCCCTTTGTCATTTTTTACTGAGATGGTCCGCCACCGATTCTGCCTGGCGCTCGCTGCCCACCAACTCCACGCGCTGCACGCTGCTCAGCGAGATCTGCTCCCGCTCGAAGTGGGCCAGGATGCGCCGGCGCAATTCCCGCGCCACATCGTACTGGCGGGTGGGGGCGGTGCGCACCTGCACGCGCAGGGTGGCGCCGGAAGGAGCGAGCGACTCGACTCCCAGTACCCGCGGGCCGTCCACCAGCGCCGCGGACCAGGAGGCGTCGGCACGGAACTCGCCGCAAACTTTTTCGAGCGCGTCGAGCGCCGCGTCCACCGGCGTTTCGCCGGCCACCTGGACGTCCACGAACACCTGCGACCAATCGCGGCTCAGGTTGCTCACCTGGCGAATCTCGCCGTTGGCGATGGTGACTAGCCCACCCTGCAAGTCGCGCAGCACCGTGCGCCGCAGCGTCAGGTGTTCCACCCGGCCGATCACCTCGCCCACGCGCAGCGTGTCGCCCACGACGAACTGGTCCTCAAAGACGATGAAGAATCCGCTGATCGCGTCGCGCACGAGGTTTTGCGCGCCAAAGCCCAGCGCCAGGCTGACCATCCCGCCCAACGCGGCAATCGGAGTGATGCTGAAGCCGAATTCGGGCAGCGCCGTCAGGATGGCGATGACCAGGATCAGCGCGGTGCCGGCGCTGTACAGGATCCCGGCCAGGGTGCGGGTCTGCTTCTCGCGGAACTGCGCCACCCGCGCCGGCGATGCGGCCGGCTTGATCAGCCACTTGGTGGCAAAGCGCAGCAGGCGGTTCAGCACCAGCGCGAGAAGCAGGATGCCCAGGAGGCGCATACCCGCCGCAAGCGGAAATCCGGGCCACCGAAAAGAGGGAATCAGCATAAAATGAAAGGGAGTGGGATTATAGCACCCGTTGCGAAGCTCGGGGAGCCGCCAGGGTGGGCAGCAAGCTTACCGCAGGGCTGCGCGGGAACAGGACGCCGGGCAAGACCTCTGCCGGCGGGGAGGGCGAAATGGAACCAGGGCGCAGATTGTTTTTCGGAGCGGCGTTGCCGGCGGCGTTTGTGCTGCTTGCCGGGGCGGCGGGGCTCGCCGGCCAAGGCACTCCAGGTACGCCCTCTCCACGGACGCGCGAGCCCGAATCTCCTCCCAAGATCGATCCGCGCACCATACTCCAACTGAACCAGAGGGACATCAAGCGGGATGTCCGCCGCCTGTTCGAGCTTGCGGAGGAGCTGAAGAAGGAAGTCGAGAAGACCGATTCCACCGAAGTTCTTTCTCTCACCCTGGTCCGCAAGGCAGGAGAAATCGAGAAGCTGGCCAAGCACATCCGCAACCTCGCCCGCGGCTGAGCGCCGGCGGAAGCGGGGCAGTGGCTGCTTAGCCCAAGAGTCTGAGAGGAACCATCCAGCAAAGATGAACCTCTTCGAACAGATGGCGGCGCAGGATTACGAGCAGGTGATGGCGATTCAGAACCGCGCCACGGGGCTGCGCGGCTTTCTGGCCATCCATGACACAACGCTTGGCCCGGCGCTGGGCGGGGTGCGCATCTGGCCTTACGCGAGCGACGCCGAAGCCCTGGCCGACGCGCTGCAGCTGGCGCGGGCGATGACCTACAAGGCCTCGCTCGCCGAGTTGCCCTGCGGCGGGGGGAAGATCGTCGTCATCCTGCACGCCGGTCTGAAGCGCGCCGAAGCCTTCGAGGCGCTCGGGCAATTCGTGAACAGCCTTCGCGGGCGATTTTTCACCGGGCGCGACGTCGGCATCACCGACGACGACCTGGCTGCGCTGGGCCGCGGCACGCAGTATGTGGCCTGCGAGTCCTCGCCGGCGCTCGGGGATATCAGCGAGCACACCGCCATCGGCGTGTGGCACAGCCTGCGCGCCTGCCTGGATTTCGTCGGGCTCGCCCAGGCCCGCGTCGCGGTGCAGGGCGTCGGCAGCGTGGGGATGTGGCTGGCGCGCATCCTGCGGCGAGAAGGCATGGAGCTGGTTGTGGCCGATCTCGACGCCGGGCGCGCCGAGCAGGCCGCGCGCGAGCTGGGCGCGCGAGTCGTCCCGCCGCAGGAAATCCTGGCGACCGACTGCGACGTTCTGGCGCCGTGCGCGCTGGGAGGAGTGATTTCCACGGAGATGGTGCCCCGCCTGCGAGCGCGCATTGTCTGCGGCTCGGCCAACAATGTCCTGGCATCGCCGGAGGCGGGTGACGCGCTTGCGCGCCGCGGCATCCTCTACGCGCCGGACTACCTGGTGAATGCCGGCGGCCTGATCCGCGGCGCGGAGTTCTATCTGCTGAAGCGCGCCGATAGCCGGCCCAGCCTCGCGCGGATTGGCCAGCGCATGCGGCGCGTCTTGGAGCTGGCGCAAGAGCGCCGCGTATCAACCGCACGCGTTGCCGACGAGCTGGCCGAAGCCCGCCTGAAAAAGCCCAAGCTCTACCGCGACCTCTGCTGGGGCGGCGAGCGTCGCTGCTGAGGAAGCGACGCAAGCACCTCAACAATGTCCCTGAGAAAAGCCTGCGTTTGCGCCGCGCCGTCGCTCCTCGCGTGAAGTTTCCGGCAGATAACTTTGGCACGACGCGAGTGAGTATCCGCAGACGACCCGTAGCACTCCTTCGAAACCGAAGTTGGGCAGCTTCGGAAGAGGCGGAATGAACTCAGGTCAGGACAAGTGCATTCTGGCCGTCAGGAACATTTGCTTTGGAATTTGGAATTGGTTGGCGGAGCGCCTTTGGGCGGATCGCTTGTGCTCCGGTCTGGTTCGACAGGCGCCGGTTCACTCGGCCAGTCGATCTTGAGCCCCGGGCCACGCAGGGGGAAGAATTTCGAGCGTTTGGTGACTTGGATGGAGAGAACGTTTTGTGTTCCCTTGCGGAGATCGGCCAAACCTTCCTTCTCGGCGCGCAGGGTCTTATCCGCTTTGTAAAGAGCCACGCTGAAATGGTGTTGCCCAGAGGGAAGTGTGCACGAGGCGCGGAAGGGTTCGCCTTCCTTGGCCACCATGGCAGCCAGCGACGTGGTGAACAGCAACTGGCGGTCAGCGAAAACAGCCAGTGTTTCGTTGCTTGCGTTGGGCGAGATTTCGATGGTCAGTTGGGCGGCGGCAATGCCGCGGGAGATATCCGGCTCATTCGCCAGCAGCGAAGCAGGTTTCGGTCGAGGCGTTTCTGGCGGAATCTTCGCAGCGACAGTGGTGTTCGACGGAGTTGTTGCTCGCGGGTCTTTCCTTGCCCCCGTGGATATCGGTTGAACGGTTCCTTGTAGAGTTTTCGCAGCGAAGGTGGAGTTTGCCCGATTCTTTGCCGGTTCAACAGATTTGGAAGAAGGGTCTTGCTCCTGATTTCGCGCTTCTAGAAGCGATTCCGCAGGAGGTGTCTCTTCGGCCTTTACCGCCACCGCCGCGGGCGGACGGGAATCGGCGGGCGGCTTGGGGAGCAGGAAAACGGCGGTCGGTGGCGCAGGTAATCTAAGCTTGTCCATGGCCGGCACAGAAAGTGCGATGAGCAGCAGGCCTGTGGCCCAGCCGTACCTGCGGAAGAAGACGGCCGATGGTTTCGCGCGAGTTTCTTTGGACGAGGCCGCCTTGCTCCGGCCGGCAATCGCTTCCAGCGCCGCAGCCAATTCCTCACCGTCCGCGTAGCGGTCTGCCGGATTCTTAGCTAGACAGCGCGCCAGAACGCCATTGAGGGCTGGCGGGAGTCCGGGATTGACCTGAGTTGGCGGAGTGACTTTAGCTTTCAGGATTTGGGCGCACACGGTTGCAACCGAATCGCCCTGGAACGGACGTCGCCCAGTAGCCAATTGGTAGAGAACAATCCCCAGGGAGAATAGGTCCGACCTGCCATCGGTAGCCCGGCCTTCGATCTGTTCGGGTGATAAGTATGCCGGAGTTCCCCTAAGGTTTCCGCTCTGCGAAATCTGCGTCGCCCATCGCGCGATGCCAAAGTCGGTCAGCTTTACCTGCCCGTCTGCATTCAACAGGATGTTCCCTGGCTTCACGTCCCCATGGATGACCCCGTGGCGGTGCGCATAGGCCAGCGCGCGTGCGAGTTCCGCTCCCCAGCTAAAAACTTGTCGGGGTTCAGAGGTGCCGGCAGCGAGCAACTGCTCAAGAGTTTGGCCGGTGACGTATTCCATCACCAGGTAGGGTGCGCCGGAGGATTCGTCAATGCCGACGTCGTGCAGGCTGACGATCGAGGGATGGGAGAGCTGCCCGACGATGCGGGCCTCGCCCAGGAACTTCTCCCCCCACTCCTTGTCGCTGAGGTCGGGCCGAAGGATCTTAAGCGCCACGATGCGGCCGATCAGTGTGTCACGGGCCTTTGACACACTGCTCGTGGTGCCTTGGCCGATGGTTTCCAGAATTTCGTAGCGCCCCAGAAGCATGGCAGGCCCCCTCAGGGCCCTCCAGACCTTTCTTGTCTCAGTCATTACGATACGCCGTGAATTAGACATCTGGGAATGGTCCCGGCGTTCTACCTAGTAGTACTTTCGTACGTATACCTGCAGGGAAGCCCAGTGTGCCCACGCACTCATCGAACAGCACGCCACCCGCCAGCCTGACCTGGACGCCCATCCTGGACAGTTCACGTTGTGCTGGGCCTCAAAATTGGCTGCTGGCGCGTGGGGCAGTTCTTAGCTCAAGGGGGAGCTACGATGTTCTTTGGGGGAGCGCCTGGTGGCGCGCCTTGCCGGCAAGCCTTTCCGCTGGCAGCGAGCCTCGAATCGCGTTAAAATGCAGACGTTTGCTTCTCTTGGCGCTTCCCGGAGTGGCCGGGAAGCGCGCGGCGCGCCTGTAGCTCAGCTGGATAGAGCGCTGGTCTCCGGAACCAGAGGTCGGCGGTTCGAATCCGCCCAGGCGCGCCACTTATCATGCTGCAAAAACAAGGTTTCCCGGTTTTGCATGTTTGCGCCCATCGGCAAGTGGGCAAGTTAAGGGCAAAGAATTCGTGAATTCTTTGCTCAGAATTCCTCCCAGCCTTGCTGCGATCTCCAAGTCCTCTCCAGTTTCGAAGTGCGTGTAAACATCCATTGTGA
>OBEQ010383624.1_pt1 | contig 75737 bp, 57 predicted proteins | sample 1670901 | NCBI WGS metagenome assembly OBEQ01 (sample SAMEA104232315, study PRJEB22302) | groundwater metagenome | biome: forest; feature: aquifer; material: groundwater | place: USA | collected 2011-08-07 | depth 5.4 m | reverse complement strand
GGGCTTGTGTTCAAGGATTATTGAAAGCCAGTCTTGATGGAAAGTGGCAACCCAAAAATTTCAAGGAGTGGATTCTGCATACGTTTGGAGAGGGTGTGGCGGAAGCCTTTCTTTTTCCATACAACTTTAAAGTTTGGGCGTATCCACTTGAAATGATGGGACAACAATGGATGGGTGAACGGGTTGCCGTACCAGACATTGAGAAGGTACTTCACGGAATTTATCTTGAGCAAGATCATGTTTCGTGGGGACCCAACCATACTTTCCGGTTTCCAAAATATGGAGGAACAGGAGCTGTATGGCGTTCCTTGGCAAAAAGGTTGCCTGAGGGAAAATTGAAGCTAGGTGAAAAAGTAGTATCAGTCAATACAAACAAACGGATCGTACGACTTGAGAACGGCGAAAAATACGAATATGAATATCTTATTTCTTCGATACCTCTCGATAACCTTACAAAAATAATAAGTGATCGAGCTGATTTGGCTAAGGAGGCGTCAAAACTGCTTTATTCGAGTGTTCATATATTTGGGATTGGACTTGAAGGCAAGACGCCCGAACGATTGCGTACCAAATGCTGGATGTACTTTCCTGAAAATAATTCGCCTTTTTATCGCGTCACTGTTTTCAGTAATTACAGTCCCTTTAACACGCCAAGACCAGGTAAGACGTGGTCTCTCATGGCGGAAGTGTCGCAGAGTTCTTATAAAGCTGTGAATGATGAAACGATTTTTAATGAAGTAATCGATGGGCTTTTGGCCACAAAACTGATTCAACCCAAAGATCAAATTATCAGTAAATGGCATCGACTTCTTCATCATGGTTATCCAACGCCCTCGGTCAATCGGGACGAAATCCTTGATTACGTTTTGCCCGAGCTTGAGACCTGTAGTATTTTCTCTCGCGGAAGATTTGGAGCTTGGAAGTATGAAGTGAGTAATCAAGACCATTCCTTTATGCAGGGCTGGGAATGTGTCGACCGAATTTTCTCAGGCAATGGCTCTCAATATGAACCAACTTTAAATTTTCCTGCGGAAGTAAATGGAAAATACAACAAACGGAATAAATTAGAAGAATCTAAGCGAATGGCGGTTACAAAATGATCAAAACAATGATTAATGAAGGTCTCAAAAAAATTGGCTATAAGGTGGTCAAATTGTCCGTACCCGTTACTGAATTTTATAATGAATCTTCATCGGCTCAGAAGTCCAAGGATTTTTCATATGAAAATGCAATTCAGTTCGTGGTGGGCATGCATGTCACTACAGAAGGTCATATAAGACAAGCAAGCATGCCTCAGGAATCGCTTGAATATGTCTCAACTTATTTTAAAGATCTTCCGAAGGACAAACCTTTGATTGCCTTGCATGTGGGAAACTTTGTCGGCGTTTCATTAACCTGGATAGCAAGCCAACTTCGGCAGATTCATCCAGATTCTCTAGTAGTGAGTATTGATCCAAATATTACTCATAGGAAAGTTAAATATCCTCTTGAAGTAGTCACCAAGTTGGCAAATCATTTTTCATTACAAAACAACGTCATGTTTATTGTTGGTTATTCTCTTGAGAAAAATATTTCGGATGATACCAACACAGAACATGATGGTTCAATGTTTAAAAAAGGTTCCATATATCCAGGTTTTGAGAATTCACTCGAAAACCTAAAGCTTTTTTCAGAAAAAAAATATGATCTAGCTTTAATTGACGGCAATCATGAGGCAGCTTATTTAAAACGCGAGATCGATTCTGTTTATCACCTATTGAAAAACAATGGATTGCTTGTTCTCGACGACATTAGCGATTATTGGGAGAATCGCGCACAACTGAAAAATGTTTACGACAAGGCTGACGAGACGAGATTTATTAAGAAAGGAAGCGACGGTCGGGTTGGAATTCTGAGAAAGAGATAACAATGAGACGCATAAAAGGTCTTTTTAAGGGAATAGTAACAAAGCTTGGATATGAAGTAAGGCAGATTGACTGGACTTATGATCCAGATAATTCGATTTCAAGAAAAGATTTATGTGAACAAAGCCGCGAAATTGTAAAACGTCATTTTCTTCAGACCAAAGAGACGGTTTTGGATTTAAAGAAAAAGTATCAGAATCCTGTGTTCGGCAAAATTCATATGATGGATCTTTTGAAGCTTTTAGGCCAATGCATTGATCCGAGCGATACGCGTTTGGCGGGTGTTAGTCAGCTGACACATATTCTTCAGGTTGCCGAAACAATGGAAGAAAGCGGCATTGCAGATCCAAATTTATTGATTGCAGCTTTAGTTCACGATGTAGGCAAAGTCCTGCTGCTTACTGATGAAGAGCCTGAAAACGTTACTTGTATGAACAAACCGATTGGCGAATATGATGAGGGAATTGGTTTGGATAATTGTTTCTTTCAATGGAACCATGACGAATTTGCCTACTCGCGTCTGGAGGATTACTTGCCGGACCACATTTCATGGCTCATTCGTTATCACAGTATTTTAATTCCTGAAACAGAGCATTATATGAATCAGCATGACCGCGAGCACTGTGAGAGATACTTAATTCCTTTTCGGAAATATGATCAGGGATTTAAATCCGTTTATCGAATTCCCAGAAAAAAATTAACCGATTACATGGACTTGATCGATACCTATTTTCCAAGGGAGATTGTTATTTAATGGCCTTAAAAGTAACTGTTGGAATTCCAGTCTATAACGGAGCAAAATTTATCGGAGCATCGATCGAATCGGTTCTGAATCAAACCTTTTCTGATTTTGAATTGATTGTTTCTGACGACCGATCAACGGATGATACCGAAGCGATTGTCTGTTCGTTTAGTGATTCCAGAATTCGGTATGTTAAAAACGAGAGAAATCTTGGTGCACCAGGAAACTTTAATAACTGTATTAATCTTGCTAAGGGGCACTATGTTTATCTTTTACATGCTGACGATGTTATGTTGCCAAGAAACTTAGAAAGAAAGATTAAAGTGATGGATGCTAATCTTAACGTTGGAATGGTTCACTCCAACATTTATCAAATTGATGAATCGGGTAAGGTTTTAGATACCCATTGGGAAAAGAGGTATCATGAAGATTTAATATTGGATGGATATAAATATTTTCTAGAGCTGATTTCAAACGGCAATCTTATTTGCGCACCTTCAGTAATGATCCGAAAATCTTGTTATGAAAAACTAGGTGGTTTTGATTGTCGTATTTCTCATTCGTGCGATTGGGAAATGTGGTTACGGATTTCACTTTTTTATGATGTTGCGTACATTGTCGAACCACTTGTTTTATATCGTTTCCATGAGGAAATGGACACAAATCGATACCTAAATAATGTTAGGGGAATTGATCAAGCATTTAAGGCAAAGCATTTTATTCTTCAGAAATTTCCAGGGATGATTCCAGACCTTAAAGGAATTAAACAAACAATCTGCGCTCATTATTCGAGGCGCGCTTTGGCATTAGCTTACGATTGTGATGATAATGGAAATTATGACGAGCTAAAGAAGTGCTTATCATTTCTACTCAGAGTGGATCCTAAAAGGGTGTTGAATATAAGCGTTTTTAAATTGGCTCTTAAGGCGTTTTTAGGGAAAAGCATTACCAATAAATTGAGAAAACGCACAATTGTTACCTCAAGTGATGGTGTTTAATTATGAAGTGTAGCATTATTGTGTGCACTTATAACCGTTGTGAAAGCCTCAAAGATACATTGATGGCTATTGGGTCTCAGGTACCGAATGATGATTTAAATCTTGAAATTATTGTAGTAGACAACAACAGCGCGGACCAGACGAAAGCAGTTGTCACCGAGATGCAAAAGCAAAGTAAATGGCCTCTCCGTTACGTTTTTGAAGGTACTCAAGGGCTTTCTTATGCGCGCAATCGGGGAGTTTGTGAAGCAAACGGGGATCTGGTTGTTTTCACTGATGATGATGTTATACCCAAAGAGGATTGGGTCAGTAGATTGATGGGAGCATTTGAAAAAAATGATGCCGACGCCGTTGGAGGACCGGTTTTACCGATCTGGCTGAAAATGCCACCGGAATGGCTTAGTGATAAACAACGGCAGTTTGGATTACTTGCCTTGTTGGATAGAGGTCCAAAGGTGGTCGTAGCAGATTCCAGAACAAGCGGTAGTTTCTTGGCAGGCGCAAATATGGCCTTTAAGAAAAGCTTGTTCGATGAATTTGGTGGGTTTCGGACCGATGTTGGCATGAATGGTCGTAGTTTAATGCGTGGCGAAGAAAGTGAATTTCTTTACAGAGCAATCTCCTCGAGTAAACGGGTCATCTACACACCTGACGCTGTTGTCAGGCATAAGATTTCTCCTGAGCGTATGACGTTGTCTTATATGCGAAGATTGTTGTTTGCTTACGGGCGATCGATGGTCCGGATTTCGAAATTCAATCATGGAATTTTTAAGGAAGTTCTTGCTGATTGCTTCATTAGTGGGATAGCCTGTGTGTTCAACTGCTTGAGAGGAGCACGGATAAAGGGCATTGGCGTGGAGGAAAACTTCTGGAGAAAATTGGGGATGTTAGTAGAACTGGTCTTCGGGGCTGTGCCGTTAAGGAAAGGGGATGTACGGCTTGCTGAGTTGCCAAGGAAGTCTCGTATTTTATTTGTTGTTCCGCGTTTGCCTTATCCGCCGCACACAGGAGGGCAATTGCGGTCTTGGCATTTCCTCAGATATTTGGCCACGAAGGGTACTGTCACACTGGTAAGCATTGGGAGACCTGAACAGTATGAATCCCATATGCCAGAGCTTAAGAAATATTGCGAGCAAGTTTTTCTGGCTGATCCCAAGAAACTTGAGTCCAGTCAAGAAATGGGTCGATTGGATTTAATTAAAAATCGATTTGGAAAATTGGCACGGCTTCAACCGTGGCTCTTGGATGATTTTGTGGACCCTGAAATTTTGAGGCAGATCAATTTAGCTAAACCTGAAGAACATGATCTGATTGTGGTTCGTTTTTCCGTCATGGCTTATTACCTTTTAACAGGAAAGAAGTTTCGACCTCTTTTATCGAGAACCATTATTGATATCGACGACGTCAGCACGATTGTACAAGAGCGAAGCATCAGGAAAATGAAATTTGGATATACAAAGATGAGGAGCACATTTGATCTCACACTTCTTAGACGATATTACCGCAAGTTTAAACAGACAAAGGCGTGCCTTACCGCGGCAGCCAAAGATCAGGAGTATCTCCTTAAACGGAAACTAGCTCGTAACGTATACGTTATCCCAAACATGTTTGAAGTGAATGGGCGGAAATTGACTCCCCCAGAAAAAGTGAACGGGCAGGAAATTCTTTTTTGCGGGATGATGAGCTATCCACCCAATCAAGATGCTATTTTATTTTTTGTTGAAAAAATATTTCCCAAGATTCTAGAACGTGTACCTAATGCTCATTTGACAATCGTAGGTAAGCATACTCCAGAGAAAATTATGAGATTTGGAACACAACCAGGGATTACGGTCGCTGGGTATGTCCCGTCGATGGAACCATATTACGAACGCGCGTCGATTGTAGTTGTTCCCCTTCTTAATGGAGGAGGAACGAGGATAAAAATCCTTGAAGCCTTTGCTTATGAACGGCCTGTTGTTTCTACTTCGATTGGCGCGGAAGGGTTGGAAGTCACTCATGAAAAGAATATTCTCATTGCGGATGATCCTTCGGAATTTGCAGATAGATGTATTGAACTGTTGCGAAATTCAGGAAAGAGGCAAGAGATCGCGTCAAATGCTTATCGGCTCGTTAAGGAGAAATACGATATCCCTGTTTTTCATAAGAAAATGGACGAGGTTTTCGAATTTATAAAATCGGAGGAGAAATGCCAGCCGTCAGCGTAGTCATTCCAACGTATAACCGCGCTTCTTATATTGGGGAAGCTCTTGAAAGCGTCCTTTCTCAGACGTTTAAGGATTGGGAACTGATTGTGGTAGATGATGGCTCAACTGATGATACACAGGGTGTTCTTAAGTCTTTCCTTAATAAGGATAACCGCATTCGTTGTATCAGACAAGAGAATCGCGGAGCAGTAGCTGCTCGGAATAAAGCGCTCGAGGTTGCTTCGGGTCAGTACGTTGCCTTTCTTGACGACGACGATCGATGGCTCCCGGACAAGTTAGAAACGCAGGTTAAAGTGATGGAATCCGATCCTGAAATCGGGTTTTGCTATATGCGCTTCCAGATCTATAAAAAGGTTGAGAACAGATTGGAAAAGGGCAAACTTTTCCCGGAGTTTTTAGCTACGAAATTTGAGGAACTTCCGGATGTTTTTATCGCACCTTGTTCCGCGATGTTCAGGAAATCATGCCTTGATCGCGCAGGTTTGTTTGATACGCGTTACAAGCAATGTGATGATTTTGATTTCTGGTTACGCATCGGTCAGATTTGTAAAATTCAGCCGATTGACAAAATCGGCGCCTTTACTGTGATGGATGGGCGGACTCACGATGCTAGTAATGAGCTTAAGGTTTGGCAGACGGGAATTGACATATTAACGAATCTAAAACTGACGCCTCAATATCAACACTGTAAGGGTCTCGTTAAAACTCACATTGCTAAGCGTTATTGCTGGATTGCTCGTGAATACTTGGATCGGAGATCCTATTGGCCAGCGGCTCTTAATTTCACAAAGGCTCTTCTGACCGATTCTCTGATCGGTTTGGCGGTGACGATGGGAGAACCCAAGGGAATAGGAAAAATGACAAGAGTTCTGAAATTTTATATGACAGTGCCAGCATGTTTGGTGAAAGGACTCATTCATGGTCGACGTTAGTGTATCGTTTCTGCTTAAAATATTTAAATCATGCAGAGGAAATATTTATCTATGTATGACATGAGCAATTCACACATAGCAGTAGAAGGAATCTCAAACACAGATCTCGTTTCCTCCCTAAAGGAGAAAATACATAAGGTTCTTCGTCCACTTGTGCCAAGCGGATCAACCGTGGCATTACTTGACTTTCCCAACCACTCCAATGTGGGTGATAGCGCAATATGGTTTGGAGAGAAAACTTATCTTCGAGATATTAAAGCCTCTGTTGTTTATACATGTGATATTACAACATTTTCCAAGGATCAACCCACCGCAAAAGTTGGAAATGGGGTCATTCTTTTACATGGCGGCGGCAGTCTAGGGGATTTGTGGCCTCAGTACCAACGCTTTCGTGAAAGAATAATCAGTTTGTTTCCAGATAATCAAATTGTTCAGTTGCCGCAATCAATTTATTTCAGCCAAACCGGAACGTTAAAACAGGCAAAAGAGATATTTAACCAGCATCCTCAGCTTACGCTGTTGCTTCGGGACGAGAAAAGTTTTGAATTTGCGAGGAACGAATTTCGGGCAAAAAGTTTCTTGTGTCCGGATATGGCTTTTGCGCTTGGAACATTGCCTCGCCCGCAACGGCCTACAAAGCAGATTGTTTGGCTCAAGCGGACTGACATCGAATCAGCATGGCGATCTTCAACCTTCGTGAATGGTTCAGAGGTTCATGAGGTTGACTGGCTCGATGAAGCGCCAACATTTATTTCTGGATTTAACCGGTTCCTCACCGATCAAGGCGGGTTACATCCACGGCGTCTTAAATATTTCAAAACTGCCGCATCAGTAACGTATGACCGACTGGCGAGGGAACGTTTCGATCGCGGTTGCAAAATTTTAAGCAGCGGAGAAGTCGTGATGACAGACCGGTTGCATGGGCATATTTTGAGCTTACTGATGGGAATTCCCCACGTTTGCTTGGATAATATTTATGGAAAACTCAAAAACTTTTATGAAACGTGGACAAAAAATAGTTCTCTGACGCATTTTGCAAATGAACCGGAAGAAGCTCTTGAATTGGCGAAGCACCGGATTCAGCGCAGCGCTGAAATTCAAGTTGTGAATGAGGAAAAATGATACCAAATGTTAGCGTGATCATTACCACTTATAATCGGGCGGGTTATGTTTCTAAAGCGATCGAGAGCGTGCTTAACCAGACGTATCAGGATTGGGAACTCGTGATTGTTGATGATGGTTCTTTTGATGAGACGCCAAAAGTCGTTTCTCGGTATCTCACCGACGATAAAAAAGTACGTTACATCAGGCAAACCAATCAAGGTTTAAGCGCAGCGAGAAATAAGGGAATTATAGAGACTCATGGAACATATCTGGCTTTTTTGGATGACGACGACTGGTGGGTGCCGGAAAAACTAGAAACTCAGGTTATATATATGGAAGCGCACCCGAACGTTGGTTTAAGTTACACACGTATCCGGATCATTCGAGAAATTAACGGCAGGTTAGATGATTCGACGATGATACCTGTCAAAATGGCCACTACTTTTGAAGAGATTATAGATGAATCGTTTATCCCCGCCTCTACCGTTTTGATCCGACGAAGCTGCTTAGAGAATATGAATTGGTTCAAGAGTGACGCTGTTCCTCAAGAAGACTTGGAATTATGGCTTCGGTTTGTTCAGAAGTGGAAAATTCAAGCATTGGATATTCCACTTACGGTTATGAAGAAAAGTGATCGTGTGCAACTGTCGCAAGATGATGTAAAAAGCACTCAAAAGAAAATTGAGATTGTTAATGCGGTTGAATTATTGCCAGGAAATGAGTCCTACAAAAATTTAAAAGTCAAACATTGCGCGCGGCTTCATTATCAATTGGGGAGGGTATATGTTGAAGCGGGAAGATACGGTGAAGCTGCTTTCAGTTTTCTCAAAGCGCTTACTATTTATCCGTTAGTAGGACTGATGGTTCGCAGGCCAGGTGAACAAGGACTAAAACTTTTGGTACGCATTGCAAAGTCTTACTTAGCTGTACCGATATGTCTGGCAAAAGGATTGGTCTATGGTCGACGTTAGTGTGATTGTTTCCACTTACAACCGTGCGAAAAGTTTGAGGGATACGATTGAGAGCCTCGTAAGTCAGAAGGCAGAGGGATGTTCCTACGAAATTATTGTGGTGGACAATAACTCGAGGGACAAAACCAGAGACGTAGTTGCAACTTTTAATGGTAAAGTCCGCTACCTTTTCGAACCGAAGCAGGGGCTTTCGTATGCGCGCAATGCTGGAATCAAAGAAGCCGGGGGCCAAGTCATCGCTTTTACAGATGATGATGTGATTGTCGATTCCAATTGGATTGCTTCTATTTATCAATGTTTTAAAGAGACAAAGGCGCTTGCAGTTGGTGGAAAGATTGAACGGCTTTGGCATTGCGATCGGCCCGAGTGGCTTTTGGATGAGCTGACAGGTCCGCTGATCGTTCAGGATTTGGGACCCGAACGGAAGAAATGGGATCAAAAGAATCGACATATGGTTGGTGCCAATATGGCGTTTCATCGATCACTTTTTGAGAAGTACGGACTTTTTCGAGAAGAACTTGGTCGACGCGGTGATGAATTAATTGGCGGGGAAGACCGAGAATTATTCAGACGCTTTTTTGAAGCTAACATCCCGATCTTTTATGAACCCAAAGCAGTGGTTCATCATAAAGTTGAAAGCCAAAGACTTACGAAAGAATATGTGCGCAAGTGGTTTTGGGATGTGGGTCGAACCCTAGGTCATGAAATGGAATGGAAATGGTATCATTCGGTATCGATTGCTCCACTGTGGCTTTGGAAACAAATTTTTCAATCGCTGATTCGGTTTTTGAAAGTTGAGCTTTATCCAGGGTCGAACGCCCGCGAACGTTTTGCAGCTCGGATTTGGGTTTTGCATTATTCTGCTATGTTTCAAGAAAGATTTTTTCATTGGCTCCCTTTCAATTTCGGAAGAAAAAAATGTGCCTTTCAAGGAGGAAATAAAAAATGACTAACCAAAATCAATCCATTGTAACAGTGGTGGTAGTGCCACGCGAAAGTTTCAATATGTTTCGGGAAGTGGCGGAGCGGATTTATGCTGTCACTTCGCCGATCTTCAATATGCTGATTATGGAGGGCCATGCGCCGAGTAATCGAAGAAAGGAACTTGAGGATTTCGCCTCGAAACATTCGAATTGCAAAATCGTCTATTGCAACCGATGGAAGTATCCGCATGAGATGGTGAATGATGCCCTTCCATTGATTGACACCAAATATGCGGTGTTTATCGATAACGACGTAGAGGTCTTGGAAGACTGGCTTGAAAATCTGGTGAGGACTGCAGAAGAGAAGAAAGCGCACTGCGTTCACCCGATTTACCTGACGGTGAAACTAACTGATCCTTCTCGGAAAATTCACATCGCTGAGGGAAAGTTTTATCGAGAACAACGTGGTGACAAATGGTTCATCGATACCATTGCCTGCTATTCGGGCGTGAGCCTGAAAGACTATCCCGATAGGGATGCAAAAGAAAGCGATTTCTTCGAGTGGCATACCGTCATGTTCACGAAGGAGCTTTTGGAAAAAATAGGTCCGTTGGATGATCTAAACGTTGCCGAACATCTGGATTATGCGCTTCGCATTCACCAAGCAGGTTACAAGATTTGGCTCGAACCCAAGGCGGTTGTTGCGTACGACTACGGTCGGATTTGGGAACTTCGCGGCGTTGATCGTGAGTACCTCATTTGGCGTTGGGATGTAAATAAAGCTGCCAAGTCGCATGAGCGCGTATGCCAAAAGTGGAATTTGGATCCAGAGTGTACGCTCCGCCGACAGTACTTTGTCAAAGAACATACAGCCAAGATGAAAACGATGAGGCCTATGTCACGTATCATTAATAAGATCAGGCGCACGATCGGTCTTGGGAATATGCCGCTCAATATTGGCCCAAAACCACAAACGGTATCACAAAAAGCTCAGGAAGAACTTCTGGCTAGTATCCAAAGGAGTAAATGAATCGAGTTTTAATTGCGGAATCAGGAAGTGGTTATGGAGGCTCGGCCAAATATTTGGCGAGCCTCTTACCGCTATTAGACCGCTCACGGTTTTCAATCGAAATCGTCACTTGCGGAGATGGCCCGTTCATCCAACAAATCAAAGAGGAGGGATACTCTCTTCACTATCAGCCTAGCTGGAGATTTTCTTGGGGAGAACTTTCTGTCATTCCCGCACGTTTTAAGCGGGAATCCGTGGATCCCCGACTAAAACACATGCGGCTTTGCCGCAGTGCTGCTCCGCTGCATTCGGGGATGACAAAGTTGATATACGCTTTCAAATACGTTTTCCTTTCGCTATTTCAGTTAATGGTGATGGTCCCAACAATCACGATCTGGCTCAAGCGGCATCGGATTCAGTTGGTTCACCTTAACAATGAGATCCTTTCCCATCTTCCGCTTGTTCTTGCGGCGCGGTTTTCAGGTTGTAAGATTCTTTGTCATTTCCATGGTTGGCGCAAGCTTATAAGTACTGAAAGAATTGTGAGCCGTTTGGTTAATAGTTTTATTGCGGTAACCCAGTCAGGAGCTGATTTTTACAGCTGGCAACTTGACGGCAGAGAAGTTGTTGGGATTCCAAATGGACTTCTCATCCATGAGCGAAATATTTCACGGCCTGAAGTTCGCAGGGAAACTCGTAAAAAGTTGGGATTTGTCGATCAAGACGTTGTAGCGTTGATCGTTGGGCGATTTATTCCGCTAAAAGGTCATTCTGTATTTTTGAGAGCCATCCACAATGCGATTCAAGAAGATCTGAATATAAAAGCACTTATTGTTGGAACCGATCCATCACCTGCAAGTGAATTTCGAGAGAAACTTGAAAGTGAAGTCGTTCAGCTTGGTCTTCAAGATCGAGTCCAATTTTTACCCTGGCAAGACCATATGGGTCCTATTTATGAGGCGAGTGATGTGGTACTTCAACCATCCATTGAGGCTGAGTCGTTTGGTTATGTGGCCCTTGAAGGGATGTCGATGGGAAAGCCTGTGATTGCAAGCCGAATTGGAGGATTAATTGACGTCGTAAGCGATGGAGAGACAGGTTTTCTTGTTGAGCCTGGTGATTCGGATAAATTAGCACAAGCTATTTTGAAAATTGTGAAGAACCCTACACTGGCTTTTAGACTAGGTGAAAATGGTCGTGAGCGGGTGAAAAAGCTTTTTACGATGGAACATAATGCAGCAGAAGTCCAGGAAATCTATGAGCGAATGTTGAAGAGACAGGAGATAAGCGGAAAAGGACTGGTGTTGATTGCTGAGTCCGGAAGTGGATATGGCGGAACTGCAAAATATCTAGCGGGAGTTTTACCTCTTTTGAATAATGGAAATTGGTCGATTGAGATTGTTTCTTATGGAAAGGGGCCTTTTATTCAACAGATTGGAAAAAGTGGAATTACCTTCCATTTTCGTCCGCATTGGTTTTTCCCGTGGGGGGAGGAAAAAGAGATAAAGGGCAAGAGGCAAGGGGTAAGGGGTGTGGTTTTGAATGTTTGTCAAACAACTTTCGCTATCGTGCAACTTTTCGTTTTAGTACCTCTTATTGCTTTCTGGTTGAAATGTAAGAAATATAAGCTGGTGCATCTCAACAATGATATGCGATCACATTTACCTCTATTAATTGCAGCCCATTTTGCTGGTTGTCGAATTTTGTGCCATTTTCATGGGTGGCGTTCTCTGACACTTGCAGAACGTTGGTTCGTACGGTTTGTGGATGAATTTGTAGCGATATCAGAAGCAGGTGCAAAATTTTTTAATGAGGACATAAAGACTCACCGAGTCATCGTCATTCCAAATGGTTTGTCTGTAAACGGCCGGCTTGGAAGTTTCGAAGAAAAACGTAACCAAGAGCGGCGGTCCATGGGAATTAAGAGTGATGCCAAGGTCGTAACGATTGTCGGCCGTCTTGTTCCGTGGAAAGGACACGAGGTTTATCTCAAAGCTTTAGCGAAAGTCGTGCATAAAAATCCGAATGTCGCAGGTCTTATCCTAGGCCATGATTCAACGCCCGATCAGAGTTATTTGAAGAAATTACAAAATTTAACTCACAAGCTTGGGCTTACTTCCAAAGTGCAATTCATGCCTTGGCAAGAAGATGTTTGGTCGGTATACGCTGCAAGCGATATTGTCGTGCATGCATCCATTGAACCCGAACCTTTTGGTTTGGTTATCTTGGAAGCGATGTTTGCAAAACGGCCAGTTATTGCAACAAAAGGCGGTGGAGTTAGTGACCTCGTTATTGATGGTGAGAGTGGCTACTTAATTGAACCCAACCAGGTAGATGACCTTGCCAATGCGATTGAACGGTTGGCGCACGACTCTGAACTCACCGATCGTTTGGCTGAACGAGGTCAGGAACGTGCAAGAAGTTTGTTTACGATGGAACGCAACGCGGCGAAAGTAGCGGATGTGTATGAACGACTTCTGGTTTGTCCGAAGCCAGAAAAAGGTCAAAGTCTATTTGCAATGAGAGGTCTTCGTTCTGCCCTGAAGCAAACCATGTTGAGCACGGGAACAGTGCGTTTGATGAGATATTCGCTGCGCACGAAAGTTCCGGTTGTGATGTATCACAGAATTTCAAGGGACCCAGATCCTTTTTTTCCGGCAGTTTCGGCAAAGGTTTTCGAAAAGCAGATGGAATATATCAAACATGCCTATCACGTTATTTCATTGGATGAGCTCATCGGATATTGGGCTAAAGGTGAAGAAGCGCCGTCGGGAAGTCTTGCGGTTACGTTTGATGACGGAGATGCGTGCGCTTGGTCATTGGCTTACCCTGTGCTTAAAAAGTTTGAGATACCCATAACCGTATTTTTAGCTTCTGGCCCAACGGAAGAAAATGGTTTCATTTGGACTGATCTCTTGCGGTGGCAGCTTAAGCTGACGCAAAAAAATAAGTGTAGCATTGATATTGATGGATGTCGCCGTGAGTGGGCGTTAAATACAGTTCAGGAACGTTTGAATGCTTTGACTGAATTAAGTCGCATCCTCAAAACGGTTGAGAATAAGCATCGGGAAATAGTGATGGAACAAATGGAGGAAGTATTCGGTGTAAAACGATCCAACTTTCCAGAACGTTGGTTGCTGACACCGAAACAAGTTAAGTCTTTGCAGAAAGATCAAATAACCTTTGGTGCCCATACGATGACCCATCCGATCTTAAGTCGTATGCCTTTGGCAGAGGCACGTTATGAAATTTTTGAATCAAAGAAACATCTTGAAAAAATATTAAACGAAAAGGTGAGACATTTTGCTTATCCCAATGGAGAAGCCGGGGATTTTACCCAAGAACATGAACAGTTGGTTTTGCAAGCAGGATTTGATTCCGCATGCTCCACGATTTTAGGATTAAACGACCACCAGTCGAATCGTTATGCCCTTCGTCGAGTTTATGCCAGCGAAGAACCGCTTGCAAGTTTTGCTTCTCGACTGGTGGGGTTGGGGAGCTAGCGATGGTTAACGTTACTCGAATTTCAAATATGTCAGACCTCGTAGAAGCGGGGTTGCCCCGCCCTAACATGGGCGCGGAGACCGCGCTACTACAGAAGCAAGAGTGGGAAGATCTCCTTTTCCGTGCTGCCAACAAATCCGTTTTCATGACGTGGGAATGGCTCGTGACTTGGTGGGAAGTGTATGGTGGAAGCTATGATTTATGGTGGTTGATTTCGAAAAATGAAAATGGAAAGGTCATTGGTGGGTTGCCGCTTTATGTTTGGAAAGGACAAGACGGATTATTCTTACCTCATCGGGAACTCAGATTTGTGGGAACGGGAGCGTCCGTTTCTCCTGAACATCTTGATATTGTGATTGACCCGGAACATTTTGATGAGGTGGTTTTATCGATCAGTCAATATTTGATCGCTCACTTGCGGGATTGGGATCTCATGCTTTTAACGGATATCAGTAATTCTTCAGCGTTTGTGAACCGCTTGTTTGATGAATTGTTAACTCAAGGGGGAACTTTATCGGTCGAAAAACAGGAGCCTCAAGCTCCTTATGTTTCACTGCCCCCTTCATGGGAAGAATATTTGCGTTCATTGAGTCCGCGGATGAGGGCGCACATTTTACGAAACAGGAGAAAGTTGAATCGTGAACTTGAGATTACTTTTCATATCTGGTCTCACGCCGATGGCAGTTTCAAGCAAGCCTTCAATGAATTTGAGAGACTTTTTCGAGATCGAAAAGTAAGCGTCGGTATCGGCGACAAGTTCGAAGAAGCACGAGGTTATCGGAAGTTCCACCATCTTTTGGCCGAGCGATTTTCAAAGCGGGGATGGCTTTACCTCGCGTTTTTGAGGACACCTGAAAAAACGATAGCTGCAGAATATATATTTAAGTATTTGAATACCATTTACAGTTATCAGTTTGGTTTTGATCGGACATTTGTAAAAAAAAATGTGTTTAAAGTGCTCAGGGGTTATGTGATTGAAGATGCGATTCAGCTCGGTATTACTGAATTCGATCTTTTACGTGGAGAGGAACCTTATAAGTATGACTGGGGTACTCGAAGCCGTGAAAAGAAGATGATCAGGTATTTTAGTCCAACTCTTTATGGACAGACTTTAAGACATATCTTGGAATTTAAGCGGGCAGGGAAGCGTATGCTTCACAACACGGTGAGCAAGATGAAAAAGGTAGAAGCGAAAAATGAATAATCCCGTGTCACAAATTGCGAGCAAGCAGACACAGGTTGTGGCCAAAAAGCAAGGAAAATTCGCGATTTTTTTCATGGCAGCGATGGCTTTGGCTTTTAGTTATATCATTACGAAAAATGTGGCGATCCCTTCCTGGATTATTGTTACTGCAGCGTTGATTGGTGGAATCGTTCTTTTTTCGATCGGGATTAACCATCCGCACGTTATCACTTACGTTTTGGTTGCCTATCTCCCGTTTAGTAAAGTGTTGGTGGGAGGCTTTGGCAGTTTAGCAATGGCACTTAATCTAACCAATTTATTAATGCTATTTATTTTTGTAGCTTGGATGACCGGAAAATTTTCTGAAAATGAACCGCTTTGGTTATCAACGCCTCTTAATTTGCCTGTTACTTTTTTCATTATCTTGGGATGTTTGTCTGTTGTGCGCGGAACTTACTATGGTACTGGATACGCTTGGTTTGCCGTGATCGAATTCAAAAGATGGATTACACCAATTCTAATGTTTTTCCTTGTTTTAAATACGGTGAAGGATCGCATTACGATTAAGAATATCGTCATTATCATGATTGTGGTAACCACCATTGTGGGTCTTATGGCTATTTATGACTATATTGAAGCAGGGGATACGAGCTTAGAAGAATCTCGAATTGGTGGTATTGCAGAGCATTCTAATTCCTTAGCCGCTTTTTTTAATTACTATATGTTTCTTCCATTTGGATTTTTTTTATTGAATAAATCCAAATGGAAATATTGGCTTCTTCTCATTCCATTTTTAATTCAATTCCGCGGCGTTATGGTCACTTTTTCTAGAGGTGGATATATGGCGTTTGCTCTCGGGCTTTACGCCATTACTTTTATTAGGAGCAAGGCAATGTTTGTCCTTTTGTTGGTTGCAACGCTATTTAGTTTATTCAATCCTATTTTGCTTCCAGCAGGGATTCGTTACCGCATGGGGCAGACGTTCACCAAGCCAGTCAGTTATACAGAGGCGGTTTCTCAGGAAGAATACGTGGAAGAATCTCTGGATGGAAGTGCGCGAAGTCGAATCGAAATCTGGAAGGGCGCTCTCAAAATGATCGAAGAGCAGCCTTTCTTTGGAGTGGGCTACGGTCTTTTTTTCCCTTTAATGCGTTATTATTGGTCGGGTGGATTTTCGATGGATGCTCATAATACCTATCTCATTATTGCGGCTGAGATGGGAATTCCAGCATTACTTGTATTTCTTTTGATTGTTTTTATGGTGATTTGGCAGACCTATTTGCTTTACCGAACGACAAAAGATCCTTTTGCAAAAGCAACGGCTCTTGGTTTCTTGGGAGGATTGTTTGGACTTTTGATGAGCAATATGTTTGGCTCACGGCTTGATTCTCAGGAAGTATCCAGCTACTTTTGGATTCTGGCAGCTTTAGTGATGAGGCTTCGGATTTTGGATGAGAGGGAAGGAATCTCGGCAGTGCCGCAAAAGAAAAAATTAGATCAGGCATGGTCAGTAGGTGGGGAGACTATGTTATGAAAGTGGCTACGACGTCTTATCCAATTTTTAAAATTTCAAAATCCTATTTTGTTATGAGCGCCTGCGTTCTTTTAACTTTTATGTATTTACTCTTTTTAAATCCTTATATTGATGTTCGGGGATTCAATGCGCACGATCCGGCAGGGTATATTAGCCGAGCGATCGCACTTTGGAATGGGAAGGGATATGGAGAGGAATTTGCCAACCGCTTTTTGCCTGTAACGATTCAACCAATTGGCTTTTCGCTAGTTTTAGCTCCTTTAGTTGGCCTTTTTGGAGTTCATTTTGTGCTCTTGAAATTGTATATGGTGTTTTTCGCCGTTTTGTTTTCGCTCGCTTTGTATCGATTTTTTCAATACTTCCTTTCGGGAAATGAAGAAGCCCTTTTGTCCGTTTTGTTGACGATAGCATCACCAGTTATCTTCGGTTTGTCTCATCGTGTTTTGGCCGACATCCCGCTTTTTCTTTTTGTGGTCATGGCGCTTGTGTCTCTTGATCGTTATCTGTCTGAGTCTACGGGTCTTTTTTCGTCCCAACTTTGGGTGGCCGCTATCACTTTAGGGATTGCCTATTTAATCAAACAAACTGCGATTGGCGTCGTCTTTGGCGGTTGGTTTTTACTTCTACATTCGAAGTATAGAAACATGGATGTTTTGAAAAAGCTACTCGTTTATAGTTCTATTTGTGCGATTCCGGTTGTGGCTTGGCAGATCTGGGATTCACTCGTACCGGATGATCTTTGGTATTGGACGACGCCACAAGTTCGAGATTTTATTTGGAAAAATGCTTTTGATAAAAGTTACGGGTTCATTTCGCTTTCTGAATTTCTGATGCGCGTTCGCCACAACATTGTGTGGGGTATGTCAAATAACTTGGCTGCGGTTTTGTTTGCGCCGCTTTACTTTACCGAAGGTTCTTATCTCGGTTTTTTTCTAAGCGCGCCCGTTATCGTTTGGCTCTTTTGGCATTGGATGAAATCGTTTCGAAAGAAGCCGTCTGTTTTAGAAGGCTTTGTGTTCTTCAGTCTTGGGTTGATGCTCATTAAATATCTTGGAATGGCTGCCCGTTATATGGCGGTTATCTATCCGGCAATTCTGGTTTATACCTTTCGCGGTTTCGCTAGCTTTCCATCGCGTTTACAGAAACATGCACCACGGATTCTTATCATCTTGGCTTTCTTATCTACCTTCGTTGTAGCGATCGATCAGTATCGCAATCCTTACGGTTCGCTCACGCTGAAAGACTATGTAGCTGCTGCCAAAGAGGCAAAGAAATTACTTCCCGATGAAAGTTTATGTGCGGCCCCGCTCATCAATCATTGGCAAGTCTTGACCGGCCATAAGTGTTTTTACGCAAGAGCCGATGCGGTTTTAGGTCACTTAGAATCAAATCCAGCAACGTACGTGACGACCCTTTCTGAAACGGCAATTCGAAATCTCGAACCTTTTAAGGATGTTGAGCGTGATGCATTGTCGCAGGCATTTGAGTTGACCAGAATTGTTGAACAACATCCAGATCAATTTGAACAAATTTATCAGAATCGAACTTTCGCTGTCTTCAAAATGGTGAAGCATGGCCGTTAAAATCCTTTTCCTAATCGATAAACTTGTTCCCGCGGGAACGCAGACGAATTTGCTTGAAATCGTCAAGCGCTTGGACCGCAGTCGTTTCGACCCTCGAGTGATCGCTCTGGTAGAAGGTGATGAGTTTGTCGAAGAGTTCGACGCGATTGGTGTTGAACCTATTATTTTAAATATGAAGAAAATGTTTGGTTTTTCAGGGTTTAAGGCACTTTCATTTTTAATTCGTTATTTAAGTGAAGAGAAAATTGACATTGTGCAGACTCATTTCCTGCAAGCGGATATTCTAGGTTCCTTAGCTGGAAAATTTGCACGGGTCAAGAGAATCGTTACTACAAGACGTGATGAAGGTTTTTGGCGCACACGGAGACAGCTTGCACTTAATCGTTATTTCAATCGATTTACGGATCGGGTTCTTGTCAATTCACAAGCGGTAGGACAAGCAGCCCGCACGAAAGAAGAGGTAAGTTCCAGAAAGATCCACATGATTTATAACGGAGTCGATCTTAACAAATACTATCCTTCTCAGGAATTACGAGAACAAGCGCGCCTGGAACTTGGAATTGCTGGTGATGAGTTTGTGGTTGGAATGGTCGCTAATATGAGACATGAAGTGAAAGGACATCGCTTTTTGTTTAAGGCGATCTCGCTTTTAAAGAAAGAGGAAAAGAAAGTGAAGGTCCTGTTGGTTGGCGATGGGCCTTTAGAGACCAGGTTTGAAAATTATGCCGTTCATCGAGGCGTATTGGACCAAACTCTTTTCCTTGGTTCAAGGCGGGATGTGTCAGCGTTGATGAATGCAATGGACGTTGTTTGTGCTCCTTCACTTTCAGAAGGTTTTTCGAACACCATTCTTGAAGCAATGGCCATCGGGAAACCTGTGATTGCAACAAACGTCGGCGGTAATTCAGAGGCCGTGGTTCATGGAGAGACAGGATTTCTTGTGAGACCAAGAGATGGTGCCGCGATCGCTGAAAAAATACTTTTCTTTCTTGAGAATAAGGAAATGTGTTCTGAATGGGGACTGGCTGGACTGAAGCGAGTTCAGAGCCAATTTACCATTGAGAAAATGGTTGAAGAGTATCAGCAGTTTTACGAGAAACTGTTAGAGCGTAAAAGAGTGGAGGTTAGAAGACGGAAGGTGGAAGAAAAGGAAGAAAGATTGAAAAAAGATTCCGGGCAGGAGTTTTTTTCATCTTCTGCCGCTCCTTCCACGTCTACTCAGGAAGCACTTAAGCCCGTAGAGCTAAAGACACGCCCCACACCCCCCGCTCCTTATCGCAGGTCCCGGCGTATCCGAGTCCTGTATCTCATTTGGTCTCTTGATCTTGGCGGTGCCGAGCAAGTGGTTGTGGATTTAGCTAGGAAACTTTCTAAACAAAACTTTAAGCCTATGATCTGTTGCTTGAACGACAAAGGAAGGCTGTCACCCCTTGTCGAGAAGGAAGGAATTAAGGTTTTTGCACTTCACAAGAAACCAAAGTTTGATCCCTTCTTGATTTCAAAATTAATTGATTTAATTAAAAGAGAAAAAGTGGATTTGATTCACACACATCTTTTCACTGCAAACCTCTGGGGCCGGATTGCTGGAAAGTTGTGCGGGGTACCTGTTGTTTCGTCTGAACATGGAATGGATCATTGGAGGAGGGGTTTTCACTGGGCGCTGGACCGGATGTTGACCTCTGTGAGCAAAGGAATGGTTTTTGTTTCAGAATCAGCCAAGCGTTTTTACAGTGAGAAGAACCCTTCTGTAAATGGAAAGAGTCGGGTGATTCACAACGGAATCGAGATTGCTAATTTCCAAAACCCCTATCCGAAAGAAGAAATCAGGAAGAGCTTAGGGATCGCGGTCGGCGAACAGGTCATTGGCATCGTGGGCCGTCTCGTGCCTGAAAAGGCTCATGAAGACTTTATCGAGGCGATTCAGTTGCTGGCCCAGGAAAAAAAGAATATTTTAGGCCTCATTATCGGAGAGGGCGAACTTTCTGAATCACTCAAAAAGCTCGTTCAACAAATTGGTTTAGAACGGCATATTCTTTTTGCCGGCTACAGAAGTGACCTTGTTCAACTTTACCATTCAATGGATGTTTTGGTGTTAAGTTCTCTCCGGGAAGGATTGCCGTTGACTCTTCTTGAAGGCATGGCAGCAGGAGTTCCTGTGGTAGCGACAGACGTTGGTGGGATTAAAGAAGTAATTAAAGATGGCGAAGATGGTGTTTTAGTGCCTCCTAACGATCCAGCTGCTTTGGCTAATGCAATTTCAAGAATATTAGACGACAGTATATTGAGGGAGAGAGTCGTGAGTGCGGCAAAAGAAAAGGTGAAGAATTATTTCAGTGTTGAAAAGATGGTGAACGATCATGAATTGCTTTACGCGGAAGTTTTAACATCATGAATAAAGGACATAAAAGGCAAAATAATAGAAAAATATCGTTCCTTTTGCTTTCTATTTTTTTACTTAGTCTAATTGCTTTCGGTGCTATTAAGATTTTTAAAGTTGTAGACACCAAATATCCATGGTTTTGGATGTACCTTCATGATCAGATTCAACCTGAAAAGGATGTTGCGGTCCATGGGCCTAAGCATGTGATGTTTCTCTTTGTGGATCACTGGGAACCGCATGATCAAGCGACGGTAGATCGGTGGATGAAAGACTATCCGCTGATGGCAGAAAAGCATATCGATCATGATGGAAAACACCCGCAGCATTCTTTCTTTTGGTTTTTTAGCCATTCGGATTTGGTGGAGAAAAAAAGTTTCTTAAAGCAGTTAGCCTCTTTGGTTTATCAAGGCTTTGGTGAGATCGAACTTCATTTGCATCATGCCAATGATACCGAAGAGACATTTCTAAAACAGATGAATGAAGCCATCCAACTTTCTAAGGAAGTTGGTGCTTTTGTGACCGAGGAAATTCAACCTCGAACAACCTTTGGATTTATTCACGGGATGTGGGCACTTGATAATTCCAGAGGGCGAGGTGATTGTGGCGTCAATAACGAACTGATTCTTCTGAGAAGACTCGGATGTTATGCAGATTTCACGAATCCCTCTTGGGGCCCAATGCACTCAAGAGTAGTGAACCGGCTTTATTATGCGACGGATGATCCGCTCAAACCGAAGTCATATGATCGGGGCATTCCTATGGAAGTGGGAAAACCTGGTGTTGGAGATTTATTTATGTTTACAGGCCAGAGTGTCGCAAAGATTGATGGATTCAGACTTCGATATGATCACGGAGAAATTGATCGTGAACATTTGCCAACACCTAAGCGTGTTGATTCATGGATTCAGAAAGCAGTTCATGTGAAAGGAAAGCCCGAATGGATTTTTATAAAAGTTTTTGCACATGGCGCGATTGCTCAAGACCATGAAGCTGTCTTAGGTAAATGGCGTGATGAGATGCATACGTATTTGGAAAGTCGTTACAACGATGGCGTTCATTATGTGCTTCACTATGTCACGGCGCGCGAAGCCTATAACATTGCCAAAGCGGCAGAAGCAGGAAAAACGGGGAATCCAAATGACTATCGGGATTTTGTGATTCCGCCTTACGTGAATCGTTTTATGACAGCCTCTGTTCCTTACGAAGTCATCTCTTTTGATTCTGAAAAGGCGGTGCTTCGTTTCATGGTGAACGCTGGAACAAAAGTAGAATTAAATTTTCATGCTTCTGACATCACAGTCTCTGGTGATGCGGTCTTAGAATCGTTGAAGCCAGCTCAAGACGGTACACAAGTGGTTCTCATGACAAAGGGAGAAGGGCCTGTTGGTTTCACATTCAAGGGTGAGAAGAAATGAAATCCAAAGTTGTTTTTGTCGTTTCACAATTCCCATGTTATGACGAAGCATTCATTCTAAGGGAGATTTATGCCCTCTCAAAGAAAATGGAAGTCCTTATTTTTTCTCTTAAAAGTTCAAAGGATAAAATCATCCATGATCAAGCATCTCGGCTTTTACCGAAAGTGGTTTATGTTCCATTTGTAATTTCAGATCTTATTTTCTGGTCCCACCTCCAAATATTTTTTACTCATCCTGTGCGTTATCTTCTCGCCTTGAGTTCTGTCATCAGAGGAAACATCAGAAGCCCTGAATTTTTGATCAAAAGCCTCGCGTTCTTTCCAAAAGCGATTTATTTGGCAAAGCTCATCGAAAAAGAAAAAATAACCCATATCCATGCTTATTGGGCCACTTATCCGGCCTCAGTTGCTCTTGTCGCTTCTGAAATTACAGGAATTCCTTTTAGTTTTACCGGTCATGCGCATGATATTTACCTCGATACAACACACCTCAAAGAAAAAATGATGCGAGCAGCCTTTGTCACGACTTGTACGCAACAGAATAGAGAACATCTCAAGAAAGTAGCGCCGCTTTATTCAGAGCACAGAATCCTTGTCAATTATCATGGACTTGAACTGGATCACTTTTTTGTGAACGGAAAGGCGAGGAACAGTACCTTTGAGATTCTTTCCGTTGGAACACTTCAATACCACAAAGGATTCCAGTATTTGCTTCCAGCTCTTGGATTTCTTAAAGACAAAGCTCTTAATTTCAGATGCACGATTATCGGAGGAGGGCCACTTGAGTCAGATTTAAGAAAACATGTTCGCCTTTTAGGGCTTGAGTCGTATGTGCTGATGACCGGACCCCTGAAGCAGGAGGAAGTACTTCCTTTCTACAAAAAGGCTGATCTTTTGGTGCTGATGGCCCAACCTGAATGGCATTGGGGCATTCCAAATGTTTTAGTCGAAGCCTTAGCGGCTAAAACCCCTGTGATTACGACACGGTTTGGATCTGTTGAAGAGTTGGTGAAAGACGGAGAAACCGGCCTTATTGTTTCCCCAAAGGAACCTGCGGTTTTGGCCGAAGCCATCGAGAAACTTTATCAAAATGAAACGCTTCGTTTGCGCCTTGCAGAATCAGGACATCGGTTTGTGGCTGAGTATTTTAATTTAGACAAAAATATCCAAATGTTTCAGAGAATGTTGGTTCACGATGACACTTCTTCGCTCGTCGCTTAGTTCTTTAATTTACTATAGCGCCAGGTGGCTGGGCCAGAAAGAAAAAGGTGTGCGAATTCTCTGTTATCATTCCGTGAGTGATGAGGAAAAAAAGTATACGACTGTTCCCATTCAAAATTTCAGGGATCAAATAAGATTTTTATCTGAGAGAGGTTACCATACGATTGGATTAAATGATTTGCTCAATAGCTGTGTGGATGAAAAGAGCATTGTGGTTACTTTTGATGATGGTTTTCGGGATAACTATGAACATGCGTTTCCAGTAATGAAACAATTTGGATTTAGAGGAGTTGTCTTTTGCATTGCTGAGAAAATCGAAACAGAAGGATATTTGAATGTTGGACAGATCAGAGAAATGGTCGAGGAAGGATTTGAATTTGGATCTCATAGCCTGAGCCATCCTGAGCTGACAGCCTTAAGAAATCAGGAAAAAGAGCGCGAAATTATAGAGTCGAAGCAGCATTTGGAAAAGGAGCTCGGCGTTGAGATTGATTTTTTTTGTTATCCCAAAGGGCTTTATGATGAAGAAGTGATTGAGTGGGTGAAAAAAGCTGGCTACCGCGGCGCTTGTTCTAACATTCCCGGTACAAACGAGGAAGGTAAAAATGGGCAAAAGATCAATCCCTATTTGCTCAAGCGTACCGAAATTTCAAATACAGATACACTCGATGATTTTAAGAAAAAAATAGCAGGTGCTTACGATTTAATGCACAAAGCGCTTCATGCAGTAAGAGGCCGGCCATGAGCGAAACCGCATCACTGACCCCACCGTCAGCTTCCAACGCATCTTCTAGGTACATTTTGACGCTGATGGGATTTATGCTTTGCGCTTTGGCTTACCTCATCGTCAAGGAAAATCCTATTCCAAAGGTTCTATTGATCATGATGGCCTTTGGAGCTGGTTTCATTTCTTGGTTGACCGGTTTTCATCGGCCTTTCATGCGACGCGAGATGATTTATTACTTTTTAGTTGCTTATTTACCGTTTAGCAAGCAAATTCCAGGAACCCTCGGCGGTTTGATTCCAGGCTTGAATTTTACAAATATTTTCATCCTTTTGCTTGCGACGGTATGGTGGAAAGAAAAAAATAAAAAGGAAAGACCCGCTTGGGTTTCTACACCACTGACTCGACCCATCTTTATATTTTTGATCATTGGTCTGTTTTCAATTTTTCGCGGCGTCGGATATGGTGGGGGTTATCTTGTTGAAGCGTTCATGCAATACTTCAGAAAGTGGTTGATTCCATTTTTCCTTTACTTTCAAGTGGTCAATACGCTCCGCGATAAGGAAACGATTAAAAATATGGTGATCATTATCATGATGGTTACTACCATCGCGGCTTTGATGGCTATTTATGAATACATGGATTCCGATAAAAGAGTTGGCGGCATTCTGGATCAGCCGAATTTTTTGGCCGCCTTTTTCAACTATTACATATTTCTTCCGTTCGCCTTTTTCCTTTTTAACGCGAACCGTTTTAAATATTGGTTCCTTTTGGTTCCATTTTTAATTCAATTTCGCGGAATCATGGTGACGTTTTCGCGTGCTGGCTATCTTGCTTTCGCCGCCGGTTTATTTGCCATTTCTTGTTTTCGAAGTAAATGGATGACTATCCTTGCAATTCTTGGAGCGGTTGTGATCATTCTGAACCCAGCTCTTTTGCCTGAAGGAATCCGATACCGGATGGCACAAACTTTTCAAAAACATCACTCAAACGAAGAAGTCATCGGGTCAACTTCTGAGTCTCTTGATTCTGAATCGCTTGATGACAGTGCCAGCGAACGCTTGAAGGTTTGGTCGGGCGCTATCGAAATGGTAAAGGAGCATCCCATTTTTGGAATTGGTTACTATATGTTCGAATCAAAAATCCGCCATTATTGGCCTGGTTCGAAAGCCCACGATGCGCACAACAATTACCTTCTGATCGCATCAGAAATGGGCATTCCCGGCATCCTTTCATTTTTATGGCTTCTTTGGAGCATTTTTTGGGTTGCATGGAGATATTACAGAAAAACGGCTGATCCTTTTGGAAAAAGTTTAGCTTTGGCATTCTTGGGAGGGATCTTTAGTCTTTTAATCAGCAATATCTACGGTTCACGATTTAATTACTTAGAAGTTTCTGCTTATTTTTGGATTTTAACAGGCTTGATTGTTCGATTAAAAATGCTTGAAGGGGTTCTGAGTCATGAATGAACTTGAGAATTTGAAAAAGAAATTATTGGAACTTTCTGAAACTGCACGAGTTTTTTTAAACGCTCGTATTCGGGAAGCTTTTTCCAAAATTACAAAGGGCCGGGACATTAATCTTGTAGAAGCTAATCTAAGGTTGGGCCTTGTCATTGTTGTGGTGTGTCTCACGGTTGGTTTCTTTATGGGGTACGTAGCCCGAAAAGTTCGAGCAAATCCTACGGGGACCGGTGGAGCTGGCTTTTCATTCTTGCAGTCTGTATTTCCTAAGAAAACTTTTTTCCCAGGGACTCAAGCGGACGGAAGCTTTATTTTTTCCAATTTTGAAAGTCCGAAAGAAATTGGCTCATGGAAACTGATCGGAGCCAATTTGGAGCCCTCTGCGAATTATGCTTGGGAAGGCACTTGGTCCGGCAAGGTCACATTTTTCGCTGGGAAGGAGCTCGCCGCAATTACGTTAGATGATTTAGGCAGAAATAGGAAGCTGCCCTCCGATTGGTCCGACTATGGATCCCTTCAATTCTATATATTTCAACCGGGAACCAAATCGGAAAAGCTAACCTTAATTGTATCGGATTTATGGGGCAAGCAATATGAAGAAAGCTTAACGGTCTCACGCGGCAAATGGGAAAAATTTTCAGTGCCGATCAAGAACATGGCTAAATCCGTCAATATCAAAAAGATTAATCAAGTGTCCATTTCGAGGCGCGAAAGAGGAGCGGCGCTTGATTTTTATTTTGATGCCGTCCGGCTGATTCCCTCAGTATCTTTTAGCGGAAACTTCAAGAAGGAAAATATGTTTGACTATGGTTTCGCCCAGCGAAAAGCTGCTTGGACATTTCAAGATCCCCATGCAGGCGGTGAATTTGTTCACGTTCCTTTCGTTGTTAAAAACGAAACGGGTGCTTTCTGTCATCTTTGCGTCGTGGAAGGAGGCATTCCGCTTCCGATGGGGGAAGTTCAAGATCCAAGAAACATTCGAATCAATAATCTCTATGGTGAGGATATTCCGTTCCAAAGTAGAGTTCTGGCTTATTGGCCTGACCGATCTATTAAATGGATAGCTCTTCATTTTGAAAGTACGCTGCGTCCAGGTGATGGAGCGGGCTATTTTTTGGATTATGGGCCAAACATACACAGTCTGGATTTTTCAAGCCGACTTAAAGTTACAGAAGATGACCAATCTATCAAAGTGGATACAGGTGTTTTGGAAGCAATATTGAGCAAAAAGTCATTTTATCTTTTTGATCAAGTATTTCTAGATCAAAATGGAAATGGTTCTTATGAGCCTGGCGAACAAGTCACTTCCCATGCAGTACTAACACTTCAATTTCGCGGAAAAGAATTTCGTGCGGACCTTGACAGTAAAACTTATAAAATCGAAATAGAAGAAAAGGGAAGCCAAAGAGTTGTTGTTAAGGCAAGCAGTTGGTTTCAATCAGAAGATGGAGGGCGTTATTGTCAAGTGGTCGTCCGGTATTATTTTTATCAAGGGAAAAGTGATGTCAAAATCGCTCCTACTTTAGTTTACACGGGCTATCCCGAAAATAAACAGTACCCCGCCTACAAAATGCTCAAGCTTCCTGACAATGAAACGATCGATGCCTTCGGAATACGAATGCCTTACCAGTTTTCAGAAGCAAGAGATGAACAAGTGTTTGTAGGTATGAATCAAACCATGCCACCGCCTATGCCGGTAGCAAATACGCTCAAGTTTTTCCAGAATGATTATGACTCGGCTACGTCTGAGGACGATGGCAATCCAGCTCCGATGCGAGATGCTTATGCAGGTTGGATGGATATGTCGAACCAAGCAAAAGGAATTGCGGTGGCCGTTCGTCATTTCCGAGAAAATTTTCCAAAGGCGTTTAAGTTGGACCGTCAGACAGGAATGTTAGAGATTGACCTTTGGCCCAAGGAAGCAGGTCCGATCGATTTGGCAACTTCGCCTGAGGCTGTTGGACCGGACGATTATGGCCGAAGTAATGCCTTTGGCTTGGCCAAGACGCATGAACTCATGTTTTACTTTCACGCTGGCAATGCCGCACAAGCGGACGCATTAAATGTATCTGCTTCTTTTATGGAACCTTTGATGATTCGAACGAATCCTTATTGGATTGATGCAACGGGTGCTTTGGGGCGGCTTTATCCAGCGGATCCGAAATACGCTACCGAAGAGAGAATGCTTGATAGGCTTTTCGATTGGGCTGAGCGCCAACCTCGCAATTTCAAGTGGTATGGCATGTTTAATTTCGGCGATACGCTCACTTGGTGGCGGGAAGATGATGGAGATGAAAAGGGCAGTCAAAAATATAGCAAACCCGGATGGCATCCCGTAGGGCGCTGGGGATGGTACAACTGCGAAGGCGTTGGCACTCATACGGGAGCACTTCTTCAATTTGTAAGAACCGGTCAGTGGAAATACTTTGAGTTTGGTGAGAACTTGGCGAAGCACATCATGGACGTGGATACCGTTCATTATGACACCATTGCCAGTGACAAACGTCTGAGAGGTGTTCTCAATGAAAAATATTCGCATGTGGGTGCCATGCACCGCCATAGCGCGAATCATTGGAGCGGTCGGACCGATGAGGCGAGTCACACAAACGTCCTTGGCATTTTACTTTATTATTACTTAACCGGGAATGAACGGGCCTTCGATGTAGCTAAAGAAATAGGCGACTACTTTTTAAGTGAGCCCTTCACCTATATCGATCGTCCTGATTTGGCTCCTCATCGGGCAATGGCCAATGCACTTTGGGGCGATGTCCTGCTTTATGAGGTCACTTGGGATGATCGTTACAAGAAAGCGGCTGAGAAAATCATAAAAATTTATTTAAAAGGCCAACAACCTGATGGAAGTTTTCTTGAAAATTACAACACGGTGCTGGGAAATTGGGCCGGTGAAAAGCACGAGCTTTATATGGGGGGTTATCTGGTCGGTGCGCTTATGGCGTATTATGAGTTGACTCAAGATGAGGCCGTCAAAGAAATGTTTCTAAGATTGGTTCGGTATTTGGCTCCCACGGAATATACAGGGCCTACGATTTTGCATGGGATTGCTTATGCCTATCTGATTACAAAAGATCCATTTTTTATTGCGATGATTGAAGACAATATGAGGAAAATTTTGTCTCATCAACAGTTTTCGAATGATCCGTTAATGAACGGCCTCATTTATGATAAACCCATTTATCACAGGCCGATGGCTTTTCTTTCGACGGTACCTTACGTTTTTGGTGCGCTTGAAGAATACTTTAAGGAGCAGGGAAAATGACACAAGGCACTGACAAATCAGAAATTTGTATTTTTTGCAGCACTTCGAATCTTGAAATTCTAATTCCGAAAAGAGCGCTTCCTGATAGAGTAAATGTTTTAAAATGTCGGAATTGTCATCTCGTATTTCTTGAGTCTCGGGCTGACGTTGATAAGCTTGATCAAGAAGAAACCGTTTATTGGGACGATGAGGAACAGAAAAAAATTTATCTTGGAGATAAAATTCAAGAGATCTTTGTCAAAGAATTTGAAAATCGACTTGCTGCGATCGAAAGATATGTCCGGAGCAAAGGAAAATTGCTTGACGTTGGTTGTGGGGTCGGTCATTTCCTTGCTACCGCAAAAAGACGCGGGTGGGCTGTCAAGGGACTCGATATTTCACATGCAGCACAAGCTGCGGCACGACAAGCTTATGGACTTGAGGTGGAAGTGGGAACGCTTGAGGACTCATCTTTACCTCGAGGGAATTTCGATGCGATTACTTTATGGGATGTGATTGAACATATTCGTCGGCCTATTGAAAATTTAAAAGCGGCAAATCGGCTTCTTCAAATAGGTGGAATCCTGGCCATGAAGACACCCAATGAATCCAGTCTTTTTAAACAATTTGCGCTTTTGTGCTACCGGTTTTTTGGTGAGCGGGGAGGTTTTCTTTTGAAATACGTTTATTACATCCCTCATTATTTTTCGTATTCTCGGCAAACGTTAGATGTTCTGCTCCGTAAATGTGGTTTTGAAGCGATTCAATACGAGACTGATAAAACTCCAGAAGAATTTGCAGCTGAAAAGATCAAGGTCCATTACGATAAAGATCCTCAGCATTCAAGAGTCGTGGCTCTTCTTCCCGCCGCTAATTTTTTTGCGCGCCTGTTACACAAAGGCAATAAGATTATAGTTTATGCAAAAAAAGTTCGCGAAGTGGACGGATGAGCACCATTACTTTTTTGGAGCTCAGTTTCGTCGCTTTTTCGGGAATGGCGGGCGCCGCATTTGGTGTGTCTCTTTTGGGTCGGCGGCAAGTGACCATGTCTCGCGGGTTTATCCTTGCCACTTTTTTTGTTGCCGTTCTTTTTGTGGTGGACGCTTATGTGATAGAACCCAATTGGATTCAAGTCGACAAAGTGCTGATTCACGATTCTCAACTTGCAGCGAGCCTTGAGGGAATAAAAGTAGTCCATATTACCGATTTGCATTTAACGCGTGGTATTGGGTTTCGTGAAAAACAATTGATTCGGAAAGTAAACGATTTAAATCCCGATATTATTTTTGTGACTGGAGATTTTTTTGATGACGTTAGTCAAGTAGAACCGACGAAAGAGCTCATTCGAAGCCTTAAGGCCAGAATTGGCATTTGGGGAGTTCCTGGGAACACGGATCATATCTCGATGCATGCAGAGGATATTGTACGAGCCCTTGAGCCAAGTGGGATCAGGATTTTGGTGAATCAGGCACAAACAGTTTATACGGGAGTAGGAAAATATTTCTGGTTAATCGGAGTAGATGATCCAGTTTATCATCACGACAAGCTTTTGGAAGCGCTTTACGGAGTTCCGAAAAATGCACCTCGGCTTTTATTGGCTCATTCGCCCGATGTTTTTGACAAGGCGTCTTTAGAGCAAATCAATTTGGTGTTAGCAGGACATACCCATGGAGGGCAGGTAGGAATTCCTTTTCTGGTTGAACTTTCCCAATATGCGAATAGAACGATTTATATGAAGGGTCTTTTTAAAAAGGGCAAAACTCAAATGTATGTGAACCGTGGGATCGGCACCAAGACTTTGCCCATTCGTTTTTTGTGTCGACCTGAAATTGCGGTGATCAAGGTGAATGCATGAACCAACTTCCTATTTTGGGCTATCACGGAATCGAAGCAAGGGAAAACCAATACACTTGGCTTGAGGAAGAAAAGATTTACGTTCTTTCCTTAGGTGCTTTCGATCGACAACTTGCGAAGATCTCCCAGGATGGATTTGTTGCGTTGTCGCTCGATGAAATGGAAGATTGGCTGGGAGGAAAAAATATTGATGAAAAGCCGGTTATGCTTACCTTTGACGATGGACATGTGAGCCATTTTGATCATGTCGCTCCTATTTTAAAGAGGAAAAATTTCAGAGCGATCTTTTTTGTGCCGGTTAGTCTCGTAGGTCAAAAGGAACATATGAACTGGTCGCAGCTCAAGGAATTAATTCGAGAAGGTTTTGAAATTGGTTCTCATGGATTTAGGCATATTCCATTGAGTGATTTAACCCATCATGAATTATGGAAGGAGCTTCAGAAATCAAAGATAACTTTGGAAGATAAGTTAGGAGTTCCGATTAAAAGTTTTTCAGTACCGAGAGGATTTTATCAGCTCAGAATTCGTGAGTTTGCCATGGAGCTTGGTTATCGATTTGTTTTTACCTCCCGTTTTGATGTGAATGTGAATGGGCAGGACCCTTGGCGTTTGAATCGGCTCGCATTGAAACGCGATACTTCCTTTGGGGATTTTGGTCGCTATCTCCAAGGAGATTTAGGCTACCGGCGGATGATCGAACGTGCCAAAGAAACTGTAAGACGCTTTATCAAACCGTCGTTTTATGATGCACTGGCCAATTGGAAGCGTTTGGCCATGCAGAAATCGAAAGGTTAATCTTCATGATCATTTTGTTTTGGTTATTTTTGATTTTTATAGTTTACACCTATGCGGGTTATCCATTGCTGCTTTTTGTGGTGAGCAAGCTGTTTTATAAACCAATTCAAAAGAAAACATCCGAATTACAAGTCAGTATTATTATTTCGGCTTTTAACGAGGAGAAATCGATAGAACAAAAGCTGCTCAATTTACTCGAGCTTAATTATCCTCAGGAGAAGCTTGAAATTCTAGTGGGTTCGGATGGCGCTTCCGACAGAACGGATGAAATTATCTCGAGATTTCATTCAACGAGGATCCGCTTTTTTCGGTTTGTGAAAAATTTTGGAAAGCCTCATGTACTGAATGCTTTGGTTGAAGAGGCTCATGGCGAGATTGTTGTTTTTACGGATGCAAGACAAGAGCTTGACCGTGAAACCATTCGGGCTCTTGTGGCCAATTTCAATGACCCATCGGTGGGTTGTGTTTCGGGCGAGCTCTACTTTAAACATAATGAAGCTCTCGGCGGAAGTGTCGGTGAAGGAATGGATGCCTATTGGCGCTATGAGAAATTTTTGAGGAAAAGAGAAAGTGATATGGGGTCGATGCTTGGAGCAACGGGAGCTATTTATGCGATTCGAAGAGAGTTGTTTCCCAAAGCATTGCCCGCAGATATTTTGGTCGATGACATGTATATTCCGCTCGAAATTATAAGAAAAGGTTATCGTGCGGTGTTTGAGTCAGAAGCGCGGGCTTATGACCGGCCTTCGGAGCACGGCCGAGAGGAATTTAAACGAAAAGTAAGAACCTTAGCGGGAAATTATCAAATTTTCATGCATTTCCCTGAGCTTTTTATTCCATTTAAAAGCCCAATCGCCTGGCAGCTTTTTTCGCACAAATTGTTGAGACTTCTCGTCCCTTTTTTCCTCATGGGAATCTTTTTTCTGAATCTTTTTTTGTTAAATCGGCCATTTTATTTATTTTCTTTTGTCATTCAGGTTATTTTTTATAGCCTCGCTGCTTATGAGGCCTGGCGGAATCAAAACCATGCCGCCAAGAGGGGAATTGGGTATATTCCTTTTATGTTTTGCTTGCTTAATTATTCAGCACTGATGGCGTTTATTCGATTTGTCAAAGGCAAGCAGAAAGTTACTTGGGAGCGGGCCTATGCTTAAGAAAGTCATGTGGGTCATTATGGTAGGTCTGCTTTCTTACACCTATTATCCTACATTCCTGTGGATGATTGACCGATGGGCTGCGCGGGATTCTTATTACGCACATGGTTTTTTGATTCCGATCATATCCCTTTATTGGATTTTCAAAAAAAGGAAAGTATTAGCTTCTTGCGAACAACGCACGGAACCTTTGGGCTTGATCATTTTAGGGTTGGGCGCATTCTTTCAACTGGTAAGTAGTTTCTTAAGGATTTATTTTCTGTCTGCCATTTCACTTGTAGTCATCCTTCTCGGGATTGTTTATTTTATGTTCGGAAAGAAATTAACTCAGGCCGTTTGGTTTCCGATCGCCTTTTTATTTCTGATGATTCCGTTGCCGCTTCTTGTTATATCGGAAGTAACGCTTAAGATGAAATTTTTTGTTTCAGAAATTGCAACCTACCTTTTAAACTCGGTCGGGATTCGATCTCTCAGGGAAGGAAGTTATATTTATACACCTCATGCAACCTGTCTTGTGGGAGACCCTTGCAGCGGGTTAAGGTCTTTTCTTGCTTTCCTGTGTTTAGGGCTTGTGTTTGCTTACAGTAGCGGTCTTGTCCTTTGGAAAAAACTGGTGCTGGTTGCAGCCGGCTTTCCGCTTGCCATTTTCTGGAATGTGGTTCGCGTATTTTTCATGGGACTTTTGGGAGAGATTTATGGAATGGAACTAACTTCGAGTCATGTGGTTCACGATGGAGCTGGATTCCTTGTATTTTTTGCCGCATTGGTTTGTTTTATCCTAATCAAAAAGAAGCTTGAGAGAATTCATGTTCAAATTGGATAAAAGTTATTTAATCGTTTTAGCGCTCTTAGGCGGACTTTCTTTATTTCCGCTTGCTTTGCCTACTTCGTTTTCGATTGATACAGGGCTCGATCCGCGTTTTACGAGCATTCCACTTCAAATCGGGGATTGGGTTGGAAAAGATGAGAAGCTGGATGAGCGAACGTATGAGATTTTGGAAACGCGCAACGTGCTGGCACGGATTTATGAGAATCAGGGCAAGGGCAGAGTCGAACTTTTACTCGTTGGTTCCAATAAGGACCGGAGAGTAGCTCATCCGCCGGAAGTTTGCTACACGTCTTCACATTACGAAGTGGTTGATTCCAAACAAACCTCCATTAAAGTCTCAGGCCGCAAAATTCCAGTGATTGAATTTGTGGCTAAAGACCAACGGAATCTCGACCACCGAGAGTATGTTCTTTATGTCTACAAGGTGGGCACTCGCTTCACAACCAACTACTATGCCCAGCAGCTTAAATTTGCTTGGGACCGCTTGACGAGGCAGGAGCCTGAAGTTCTTTTGATTCGTCTTTCAGCAACAACCAATCAAGTCTTCCAAGAATTTCTTTCTCAAATTCTTCCCCATCTTTCCAATGAAATTAAGCAAGGAGGCCTTCATGTCTCAAGCTAACGCAATGATCGTGGTTCCTTGTTATAACGAAGGACTTCGTCTGCCGAAGGAGCAATATCGAGAGTTTGCTAAGCGCGCCAACGATTACAAATTTCTCTTTGTGGATGACGGTAGCCAAGACAATACCTACGATATTCTCGATTCGCTTTGCCGAGAACACCCAAACCAGTTTGAAATTTTAAAACTTGAGCGGAATTCAGGGAAGGCGGAAGCCGTCCGCCATGGATTTTTGAGGGCGATGCGCTCTGAGGCAAAGTTTCTGGCTTACTGGGATGCAGATTTGGCAACGCCGCTTGATGCATTGCCGTTATTCTTGGATGTTTTCAAGGAGCGGCCCGGTACTGAAATAGTTTTCGGCTCGCGCATTAAGCTCTTAGGACACGATATTAGGCGCAATGAACTTCGTCATTATCTCGGCCGCGTTTTTGCGACGTGTGCATCGCTTGTCCTTAATTTAGGAGTTTATGATACGCAGTGCGGTGCTAAAATGTTTCGAAAAACCGAGACTTTGGGTGAAATGTTTAAGGATCCGTTTCGATCAAAATGGATTTTCGATGTTGAATTAATTGCTCGGTTTATTAATTTGAAGAAAAAAGCGGGCCACTCAAGCATCGACTCAACCATTTATGAATTGCCCCTATTGGCTTGGTATGATGTAGCAGGATCAAAGCTTAAGCCCACAGATTTTTTGAAGGCGCTTGGTGAGTTAGTACAAATTTACCGAGTTTATCGCTTGGGTGGCTGAGTTGTTTCTAAGGAATTTGATTCAACACCTTCAAGGACGAGTTTCTTTTTTTGGCGCGTTAGTCATTATCTTTGCTCTTGCCGCATTCGTTTTATTTTCGAACGTAGATTTAGGAAAAACGAACCTTCACGCCGACGAACCTGGTTGGGTTTCCTCTGGATATATTCATACCGAGCTTCTCATCAATCTCATTTCAAACCGAGCTTCTCATCAATCTCATTTCAAACGGAAATTTTGATTTAAAGCCATGGCAAGAACGAGATTCCTACTTTGCCATGAATGGACAATTGGGCAAATGGTTGCTCGGGTTTCCAATTTCGATTTATTTTCGGACGGTTCATGATCCAAGAACACTTTCCCATCCCCATTTGACCGTTTCTTCCTTTAGCGCTTTGACCCATTCCTTATGGGCCGACCTCCGAGAAGGGAAAGCGTCTGCCAAAATTTTAATCCTACTTTCCAGAAGTGTTTCAGCGCTTTTTGGCATTCTCTGTTGTTTATTAGTTTTCATGATCGGTTGTATGTGTGGGAATGTATTGCTTGGCGCTATCGCGGCGGTTTTATTATTAACGAACCCTTTGTTTGTAACGTGCGCTACGCGGGCGGTGACGGATGTGTATTATCTATTTTTTCTCCTTTATTCTTGTTTCATTGTAACGAAGTTTTTAAAGCAACGGAGGCAGAATTCTATTCTGTCGGCGCGGCTCAGTATTTTATGGGGTGTTTGTTCTGCTTTAGCCGCTTCCGTAAAAGTGACCGGAATACTGGTTGGCGGATTTTATTTTTTTGTTTATGCTTTGTTTGGAAAATTGTTCTTGAAATCGCCTAAATTTTTTGTTTCCGTCGCTGCCTTCAGCTGCTCTGCATTCATCGTCATTCATTTACTTAATCCTGCTTTTTGGATTCCAATCTCTTCTTTTAAGTCTACCAAAATGATTCAAGAATCGAAATCGCTGTCGCAGGAATTAATGCAAAGATTTAAAGGTGAAAAAAAGCCCATTCAAGTGGATCAATACCCACAATTGGGAAGTTTGTTTGGTTTTCCACGCGTGTTTCTTGAGTGGAGCCACGTAATGAAAGAACAGCAGGAAAACATATCGAAAGGAATATGGAAGTTAAACCAGCAGCAGTACGTGATGTCAGTTGACGATCAAGTGTTAACGGGTGGAGCAAGACGATTTTTGAAAATCAACAAGATGTTCTTCTATCTATTTTCGACTTTTCCGTTCGTCCAGATCTTCTTTTTAATCGCAGGCGTTCTATCTTGCGTTTCAGATATCGCGAAGAAAATCACTAAGGGGGAAGCTTCAATTTATGCAGGGCCTTTTCTGTTTTTTGTGGCCAATTATATTTTCATTCTTTTTACTTTGAAACTTAACTGGGACCGATATTTTCTGACCACCGTCGTTTCAGCACAAATCATGGCGGGAGTAGGACTTGTTGGTATCGGAAAAAGTTTTTTAGCAAAATTAATAAGAACGCGATCGTCGAGCTTATGAAAACCCCATATCAAGATCAATTGTCCGTGGTCGAGCAAGCAGCCCGCGTGAAGCCCGCCATACGATATTGTGCTATCCCGTTGGTTTTATTAGTAGGGTTCATGATCGTATTTTTAGCGCTTGAAATTCTATGCCATGTCTTGGACAAGCCCTATAGTGAAAAATATGCAGCGCATGAAACCGCGATTGGTAGGTTTGACCCTGAACTTGGTTGGACGTACATTCCGAACTTATCGGTTGTCAAAACCTATGGAACCGAAAAGCGACAGGTTCCACTTTATTTTGACGAAAACGGTATCCGAGTGCCGAGTCCCACCACGAAGTTGGATCCCCAACGCCCTTCCGTCCTTTTTGTTGGATGTTCCTATACAATGGGTCATGGCTTATCTTATGAGGAAAGTTTTGCAGGACAATTCGGCGCTTTCCAAGAGGTTCCGTATCAAGTTGTGAATTTGGGGGTTCAAGGATATGGGACAGATCAGTCTTTGCTTATTTTAAAACGCTTTATGTCTAAGTTTAATACGAAGGTTGTGCTGTACACCATGATGTCAGATCATCCTTTTCGAAATATGAATTACGACCGGCGAATGCTTATACCCGATGCCCGCTATTTGGGAACCAAGCCTTTGTTTAAATTGAATTGGAAAAATGAACTGTATCTTGCTCGAAAACCTTTACTTTATAAGGATTATAAATATTCTCGACTTGTGGATTTAATCATCATGCGAGTAGGAGGCAAGCTGGATATTTTTCCACCTTATGGTACGAAGTTAGCAAAAGCTTTGGTTAAAGAGATGAAGCGGTACACGGAAGCAAATAGAGTTCATTTTATTGTTGTTAATTGGAGGTTTGAGGAGGGTGATTTTATTCCACTCGATTTTTTTAAGGACTCAGGTATCAATTTGATTGATACGCTCAAGGATGCCCCGCCTGATTTTGCGACAATGCGGATACCTGGCGATACCAACCATCCCAATGCACCGGCGAGTGCTCACGTTGCTAAATTGTTGCTCGAATATTTTAAAGAACACAAGCTACTTCAATAACTGTACTTCACTTCCCCAAGAAAAAGATTTTTTGGTCTACCAAATTCGTCGTTGTTTGCCCCAAGGTAAAGCTGCACTCCAAGCGTCAAGACCAAGTTCGACATGATTTCATATCGAATCTCCGGGCGTTCGAAGAAACTAGTGTCATCGAGATTGTAGATGAACCGATTTTCAATGCGAATCAAAGGTGTTAAATCATGGCCCAGCAAACAGGCTAAATAATTTTTGTTAAGCTGCCGGATTTCGCCGCGGATCAATCGATCTAATTGATAGTCGGCAGGTTTAAGCCGGCCTTGGCCATTGAAGTAATATTCCAAGAGTCCATAAATATTGTGTGGGAAATTGTAATCGGCGTTTACCATAAATTGGATGAAATCTTTTTCGAGTCTCGCTTCCCGGTAAAGAAACTCACCACGGACGGCTGAATTTTTCAAATTTCCCTGGAGATCAAACCCGTAGGCAAAATCTCTTTTTACTCGACCACCGATCAACCCGACTTCATAGTTTTTAACATCGCCTGAGATGCGTGCCAGATAACGCTGGGGATGAAGCTGTTTTCCGGGAGGTGTGTAAACAAATTGTGCTTTAATTCCTTTGATATTTTTAACAGTTAAATTTGCCGCATCAACCCCGTCTCTTTCATCAAGTTCGATCTGAGTTGGGTTGAATGGATTGAATAGGTCGGTCGGAGTAAAGAAGCGGCCGACGCCCCAAGGAATTTGTTGGCGGCCGATCTCAAGATCAAAATATCCTGATTCGTAGATGATACTTGCGCGATAAAGTCTGTGTTCATAGAAACCGCCATCTTCTTCGACGAACGTTTGGCTTAGATCGAGGAATTGCCTTTCTTCCGCTTGTCTTTTTGCAATCCGAAAATCTCCGGTGGATACAAAGCTTCCAAAATAAGGCTGATGATCGTAATCAATCTTGAGTGTCAGGCGTTCTTTTTCTGTAATGCGCATGAACACTTTTGTTTGAAGTCGGATGCGTCCCAGAGAGCTAAAAACATTTGCGTTTTCTTTAACTAAAGCGGCAGGTCGATCTACGATTTCTGGAGTAAGACCAGAAGTGCGGGTAAAAAAGTTCAGGCTCTTCACATAACCTGAGATATCCGTTCCAATTCCTTTAGATTCACTCACGGTTGCCGTAGGCAGATCAGCCCCAAAAACAATGACGGGAAATAAAATTAAAAGTACTAATGCGTCAAGGACCGAGAACGGCCTTTTTAAGTTCAAGTTAGATGGTTTTTGAAAAAGCGGTTTTTTCATTGATGATTTTCCCGTCTTGCAAAGCAATGACGCGATGGGCTTGTTTGATCATAATGGGATCGTGTGTCGCATAAAGAAAAGTAATGTTTTCTTTTCGGTTGAGTTCCTTTAAAAATTCCATCAGCTCAATCCCGGTTTTGTGGTCTAAGTTGGCGGTCAGTTCATCCCCTAAAACAATTCGAGGTTTGTGAACAATGGCTCGTGCGACGGCGACGCGTTGCTGCTGACCACGGCTCATTTCGTAAGGGCGGCGGTCGATCAATTTTTGGATATTGAACCGTTCGCAAATTTCAAGCGCTCGCCTTCTTCTTTCGGTAGGGGATACACCTTGGAGCCAAAGCACGTATTCGATATTTTCGATGGCGGTGAACGCCGGAATCAAATTGTAGTCTTGAAAAATAAATCCAATTTTTTTTAAGCGCAGCTGTGCAAGCTTTGCTTGTGGCAGCTGACTGATTTCTTCACCATCCAAGTGAATGCTTCCTTCGGTTGGCCGATCAAGACAACCGATCAAATTGAGCAGGGTCGTTTTTCCAGATCCCGAAGGACCCGATAAAGCGACGAAGTTACCCTCTTCGATTTCTACCGAAACGGATGAAAGCGCTGAAACCGCCTGCGAATCTTCCCGGAAAATTTTGGTTATGCTTTTGACTTCTACAATGGCCATATTAAGAACGATAGATCGCTTTAATGGGTTCCATGCGGCCGGCTTTCCAGGCTGGATAAAGTCCAATGAAAGAAGTCATGATGAAAAGCGTAATAATGGATTGAACGACATGAAATGGTTCTACGCGCGTATACGTAGTCGTGCTCATGTACGATCTTGAAAACGCGCGTTCCAGTTCTGGAAAACCAATTCCGACTTGCCCGAAATAAAATGTCACAAGATAACCTGCAACGAGTCCTAATGCAATTCCAAATAATTCGAGAATAAAAGTTTCCAAAAGAATCAGACGAATGACCTGAGCGGGAGTGGTTCCGATGGCCATCATGACTCCAAGCTCGCGCGTTCGTTCAAAAACGGACATGAGTACAGTATTCATAATGCTGACACCAATTACGACCATAACGGCAAGGAGAATAGTGCGGATAATGGCCTCAGACCATTGGACCCATTGTTCTACTTCGGGGATAATTTGATTCCAAGTTAAAATTTCATATTGGTTTGCTGTGTCGATGGTTTTGATTTTACTTAAGAAAAGTGGAATCGCCTTACGCTCCGTTAGTCGGATTACAATTTCATGCGTTGCATCACCAAGGCTTAAGAGTTCCTGTGCAGAAGCCAGGGTAATATAGGCTGAAACTTCATCGAGGGTTTGACTTCCTGTATGGAAAATTCCTTTCACTTGATAGGCATAACCAGCTAAAGTTCCGTCCATCGCCTGAGTCATCACCACCGCTTTATCTCCCACATGAAGCTGAATTTTTTCAGCAAGCCTGTCACCGATCATGATTTTCCGGGGATCCTCACGAGTGAGAAATTCACCCTCTTTCATGTGGTTTTTAAGGTCGGTGACTTGAGCTTCCCGTGCCGGATCGATTCCCGTTAAAAGAACACCTCTAGATTTTTCACTCGTTCCGATCAAAGCTTCACACTTTACGCGTTCTGTTACGGCGCGAATGGTTGGGATTGATTTTAATTTTTCTAAAATGGAAAGCCGATCGGGCACTATAAGTTCTGGAGAAAGTGTGCGTTGAAAATCGAGCGCATGAATTTGAATATGGCCGGTAAGCAGACGAATCACATTTTCCCGCATTTGTTCATTGGTTCCGTCGCTGAATCCCCAAAGGAAAATGAGGGCAGCAAGACCAACTCCCACGGCTGAGACCGTGATGATCGATCGTCTGGGATTTCGGCCAATATTGAGAAAGGCAAGTTTCAACAAAAACATCTTAGGGATAACGCTCCAATTGTTTTTGGGTAAAGATAGAATCTGGAATCTGAACGTCGTATTGAGCATCCAAGATCTTGATCGTGGTTTGTCGCTCTTTGTCTTTGTAATTTTCCATCCGCCAAACGGTCGGAACGTCGTGTTTTCCAAAGGTTCGGAACTCCGAATAATGAAGCGTGCGAATGCGTTTCATTTTTTCATTGTAAAAATCCCAGCGTACCGGTGCAGCATCTGTTTTGCGAACCCAAAGTTCCAATTTTCCATACGTGATTGGAGCGTCAGGATGGGGCAGGAGTTCAAGGTGGTACGTTTCAAATCCGTCTACATTTTCTTCGCCAAGAATTTTACTTTCGTAATCGCGTGGAAAGTAACTCAATTTTACAAAATCGTCATTGGAAAAATCACTTCCCAAAAAATCATCGAGCATCAGGGAAGGAGGAATTAAAATGGTTCGTTCCGCAGTTGGCAAATATTGCCAAAGCCTGCTTTTAATTCTCAAAAATCCCTGTCCTGCTGTTTTGGGTGGTTCGAGCACACGGGCAAAAGCAAAATCCACACCCTTCATCTGAACGTGTATTTTGTAATGGCGCTGCCATCTTTTTGTTTTCACATCGAGCGTGACCGTCATGTCATGAGAGCTGCCTCTTATGACATCGTCCATCTGCTCAAGCAATTTTTTTGGTTCAGGCTTTTCAGCAAGCACAGACGATGGATTTCTGGCAACGCTAAAAATGAATAACAACGTCATTGCGAGCCTCGCGTAGCGAGGCGTGGCAATCTCAAAGTTTTTAGATTGCTTCGGCTTTACTTGGCACACCGCCTCGCAATGACAGTCGTATTTCGCGCATCCCTTTTGGGACGTCATTGCAAGGAGTCCCGTAGGGGCGCCGAAGCAATCGCTACGTCAGAGAATTTTCTTGGTCTTAGTAAATAATAAATTTTGGAATTCATGAGCTTTAAAAGTAGCCATTTCTTAAAACGTTGGAACGGGCTTTTCATTCCAAAAGGATAATATTTTTTTCTCACGCGCTGGGTCAACAAGTCAATTTGAAAAACATAGGGACAATATTCGGTTCGGTACTTTCCGGTAAGAATTTTTACAGCTTCTGTTCCTGAAAGAGCAGCTACCAACATAAGTCCAGGCACTACGCTTGAAGCGCGCTGACCTTTTAAATCCAGAGCCTTTTTATCCATGTAAGAAAGACAAAGCGGGCTGGGAGAAAGTCCAAAGGTGCTCGCGATTCTCATTTCTTTTTCACTCATGCCTGAGCGCAAATCAAAGTAGTCTTCGTATTTCATTCCACTAGGTGAAAAGATAATAACGGAAGCGCCAAATCCAAGAGGGCAAGCTGTAATTACTGAGATACCTTTCGCGCGAGATTTTTGAAAGAGAAGAAGCTTTGTATTTTGGGCGAAGAAATCAATTCCATCTAGAACAAGCTCGACAGATTCCAGAAAGCGGTCAATGCTGTTAGCAGTAATCCCTTCCGTGAAGGTTTCTATTTCTGCTTCGGGATTGATGGCTAGAATCATGTCTCGAATGACGGGAACTTTCGATTGTCCTAGCGTATCGACGGAAGCGCCAATTTGGCGGTTAATGTTGGTAAGCTCGAACGTATCGAGGTCCGCAATTTTGAAACGGCCGACACCGAGACGGGCGAGCGCTTGAGCTTGAAAACCTCCTGCACCCCCAAGGCCGGCAATTGCGACGTAAGAATTCCGAAGTTTTGTTTGCTCACTGGCGGTCAGCCAACCTAGGTTGCGGTCGAATGCTTGCTCATAACTAAAGTCGTTTGACTTCATTTCGTAAAGTCCCGCGGTTGTTAGACAATATAAAGAGTAACATAGGATGAGACGACTTTACAATTTATAAAATTATTTCCACAATTGTCCAAAGAGTCCGTAGGCGGAACGAACTGTATGTCGTCTGCCAAACTTCTCGGTGGATCCGCTGCGTGTTTTAGTGAGTGCGGGAATGACAATCCGGCTTCGTTCGCAATGACAGTGCAGTTGTTAAAGTAAAAAATCTTCCAACGGTCTGCGCAGCGAATGGGCTGTGGCAGGTTCAGCGTATCCTATTCTGAATAGGAAAATCAAACCGCTTTGGTTGGTGATTCCGAAAAGGGGCAAAAATTTTTGTTTAAGCTCTTCTATTTTTTTCTTTTGTTTCGGATCAAAATTGTGGTCACCAGTTAGGTTGGAATTGATGATAAAAATGGGCAAAGCTTCCATAGGCTGAATCGAAAGTCCGAAGCCCGTTAGTTCATGCCAAGTTTTTTCCATAACTTCGCCCCCAACTATGTAATTTACGGGTTCATGTGATTTTGCAACAATCAGTCCCGTAGCTTGGGATGTACACATTTGAAGCTGTGTATAAAAATTGAACAAACGACTCATGCCAAATGTGTTCAGAAATTTCAACCGTTGCCATGATCGGGCAAGTTTGAAAAGTAAATTACCTCCAGGACCTGCTTCAAAAGTTCTGAGATCAAGCCCATCTTTTGTTTTTTCTGCTGCTTGGCGGTTAAAGCGGAGAGTTTCAATGAGCTCCTTATGAAGCCGTTCATTTTCAAAGCGGAGTTGATCTGCCTTGCCTAATAGGCGTGAAAGTTTAGAGTAGGCTGGCTGGTCTTTTTTTAGCCAAAGTAATTTGAATCCTTCCTGTGATTCAACGATGTTCGAAAGCTTTGAGTAAATGAAGAGATCGATTTTTTGAGACACTTTGTAAAATTTTCGGTTCGTTACTCGCTTACTAAGATTTTCAAAATGCGGGTGATTTTCTTTTTTGACTTCCGAAAAGCGAAGAGAGGCCACCCACAGAGGATTGGTTTTAATTGGTAAATATGATGTGGAAAGTTCATAACCCGTTTGTGTTGTGGCAACGCGGATATTTTCAATTACGGCACCTGCGGAAAGATAGGGAACTAACAGTCCTTCATCGCAAAAATTTTTCACACGTTCAGGATCAAGGAATAAATCCACTTGGTTGTTGAATAATTTAAACTTCCAGGGCTGCAGATTGTCTGCTGATGGAGCAAGGATTCCTTTACGCAGGATTGTGTACAACTCTTCGGTTTTCATATACTTTTTATTATCGGCACCTGACAAATAACAGTGTATTGGTCATTGCAGCGAAGCAGCACTGCTCCGCTGCATTCGGGGATGGCATGTCGTTCATTTCTCTTGCGGGACTTTTCGCGATGACGGTGTATATTCATCCATTACTATCCAAACTTGTCATAGTTTGTCCTAGAATTTCCACGTAAATTTTGTTGTTTATTTGCTCTATTTTGTTTAAAAAAGACAACAAAATTTATATTCATAAGTCATTTAAATATAGTAACTTATATGAATTTTATAAATAAACTAAGTTATTGTTTATTTTTTTTAACATGCTTATTCAATAAAGCCGTGTTTCAATTTTTTTATCGGCTTATTTTATAACATTTCTCTCCCTAAATCTCCAATATTTATGGATTTTGTTTCAAAAGATTTTGTTTGGCATGATCCCTGCATACTATTACCTGCGTGATAATTCTATTTTTGTGCGCAAAAGGGAGATTTTAAGAGATATGAATAGAGATATGAATGATATTAATTTAAGTGAACAACCCAGCTTGATGGATGAGCTGAAGAAAGAGTTTCAGTTTTATCTTTTGTATCGTCGGTATCAGAAGATGCGGTCCGGGGAAATTCCTTGGGAAGAACGGTTTCTCTCGATTTTTACCAAATCTGCAGTTAGACGTTCTCTCAAATCACTCTCAGCTCGAATTGTTATTTCTTGGCGCCGCGTTGTAAAGCGAAGCCTTGATTTGACCGTTTCTTTGCTTGGAATTATTGCCAGCGCACCCTTAATGATGTTGATTGCTCTCGCGATCAAGCTGGATTCGCGGGGACCTGTATTTTTTAAGCAGGCCCGTGTCGGTATGAAGGGAAAGATTTTTAACATGTACAAATTTCGCACGATGCACCAAGACGCTGAAGCGAAGACAGGGCCGGTATGGGCCAAGGAAAATGACCCCCGCGTTACACGAGTAGGTTTATTTTTGAGAAAAGCTCACTTGGATGAACTTCCGCAATTTTTCAATGTGTTAAGAAGCGAAATGAGCTTGGTAGGCCCACGACCCGAAAGACCTTATTTCGTTCAAGAGTTTAGAAAAATTATTCCTCATTATGACAGGCGACTTGCGACAAAACCTGGTGTTACAGGCCTTGCGCAAATTAAGCGCCGTTATGATGAAACGATTGAGGATGTGAAGAAAAAGGTGAGATACGACGTTCTTTACATCCGAAAGATGTGCCCGGTTTTGGATATCATGGTGCTTGCCATGACGTTCAAATCGGTTGTGTTAGGAACCGGTAGATAAGATATAAACGGACTGATAAAATAATGACTATCGGTCAGAAAGCAAAAAAGGAGCTAAGGAGAAAACAATGAAAAAAACGCTGTTTATGTTGAGTTTAATTTTAGGAGTATTAAGTTTGGGAGTTTCCCAGGCTTATGCAGTACCACCACCACTAATTGATGGTTTGATCAGTCCTGTAACAGAATGGGATAATAATGTTGCCTATTCGTATTATTTGAAGATTGATGATCCGAATGAGCCTTTGATTACGGATACGTATGACATTAAGACGGCTGTATTGCTTCAAGATCTCAGCGATGGAGATGCCGCTAAACATGGTGTCTATTTCATGCTGACAACTTGGGCAACTCCACCGTCTTTGATTGATGTGGATCAAACAGCAGTACGGGCTAGTCTTGCGCTTTTTGGCGACTTTAATGGAGATGGTACTGCAAATTCTGTTTTTCCATTTCCGCCTGATGTGCAGATTTACATAACGAATATCAATTCAGGATCCCCAGCTTCAGATCCTGTTGGCGCTGATAAAGTTTATGTGTGCTTTGGCCCAGCCGGATCGTGCGATGCGATCAATGGAGCTTTGATTTGGGATGCAGGTGCTGCAACAGGCCTCACGCCAGCCGGATTTAAGTATGCGCGCAGTTTAGATGCCATCGAAATGTTCTTAAAGACCGGAACTTTTGGGACGCCGGCGAATGTACCTTTTCCACAAACGTTTCGCGGTTGTGCCAGCTATGATGATGGCAGCACAAATCCAGATGATGTTGCCTGCGGATCAAACGCTATTCCTGAACCGAACACGATGGTTTTGATGTTGAGCGGTCTTTTCAGCCTGTTGGGATTTGCAAAGTTCAAGTTTTGGCAGTAAGGAAAAAGTTTTAATGAGAAACAGTAGTTTATTCATTGATGACTCCTTTTCCAGCCTGGGTGGTAACACCCAGGCTGGTTATCTTCCTTTATATGTATATGGAAAAGCCTAGTTTTTTTTGGTCTCAGATCGTTGAAATTTATCAACAGGTTTTTTCTGTGTTGCGAAAAAACCCTACCGTAATGTTCTTATTTTTCGCGGTCGCATTCTTTGATTTGGTGGCTTTGATTGTTTTATACTTTGCTCCATCGCCACCGGTTTCAAATGTTTTAGCTCCGATTATTCGTACGTTTTGGGGAGATTATTATTTGCACTATCCAAATAATTTCCTGCTTCTTCCAAAACTGTTTGGGTATGCTCATTTTTTAACCAGCACCGTCCTCGGTGTTTTTGTGACAGGTATTATTATTAAGAAGATCGAGGCTGAAACTTTTGGGCAAAAGATTTCGACACTTTCAGCTGCTGTACCAGTGATTAGAAAATACCTTGCTCTTGTTGCTGTATGGCTTATTTCTTATGGCGCTTTTGTTTTTTCGCTTAAAGGTGTTTTGATGCTTTTGCCGCACAACCTTGGGATTCAATTGGTCGGCGGATTTCTTTTGGGGCTTGTGATGCAATCGATTTTGGTATTTTTGCTTCCTGCGCTGATGATTATTAAAAATAGTTTTTTCAAAACTTTGCTGGAAGGAATTCGTTTTGGGCTTAAGAATATGGTACTGACAAGCGCTCTTATCTTTACGCCTATGCTTTTTGCACTCGGCATTGCTGTGGCACGGCTTTTTACACCTTTTTTTGTTCGAATTCATCCCGAATTGGTATTGTGGGTTTTGTGTAGTAGCATAGTGATCACGTTGCTGGTAGATATTTTGGTCACCTCTTCGGCGACACTGCTTTTTTTGAAAGTGAGGCACAGTAAATGAAAATATCCAAAGTTTTTATCATCAGCGTTCTAACGATTGCGATGCCGATTTCTCAGGCTCGTGCTGTAATTCCTGATGTAAATTCAGTGATTAGTGACGTGATCGAGTCATCAGGAAATGACTTCCATATTTCAGGAGCAGACTCACAGCATGTGAATTTGATTCAAGGGGTTCAAGGAGTGACTCTTCCGCAAGCACAAGTTTTGTTGAAACCCAATGGGGTTAGTCCAAGCGTTGTAATTGATCAAACGCCCGGTGTTGAGGAACTTGAAACCCAGGAACAAAATGATAATGAAGATTTGGTAGGTGGTCTAGCGTTACCCGGTCATCACTTTTGGACGACTAAGAAATTAGTGATAACCACCACGCTTCTTCTAACGACAGGTTTTTTGGTTGGACTCTTGCTTCTCCTTGCTAGCGGCGGCAGTAGTTCAGGGAGCGGCTCGTCATCAGGTGGTGGAACATCAGGGGGTGGCAGTTCGCCGAACTCCTCTCTTCCGCCCCCCAGTGGTACTAATGGTGTGCTTGTTAGTGATGGCACTGGTTTAGGTGGTGGTTCCACACCAGGTGGTGGAACAAGTGGTGGTAGCGGCAGCGATTCAAACTTACCACCTGGTAATGATGACGGTAGTGGTAATGGAGATCTTCTCGAAGAGGGTGGTTCAGGTACAGGCGGTGGCAGTTTACCTATTATTCTTGGCGGTGGTGGTACCGATAGCAGTGTGGGAAATGGTGCACTTGGTGGTCCATTAGGCGGAACAATTCCACATCACCCAGAACCTTCAACATTTCTTCTTATGGGGTTAGGGCTACTAGTTCCGTTTTTGAGGAAACGGAGTTTGTAGTAAAAAAACTCAATGAAGAAACTGTCCGCTGTCTTCGCGCTAGTCGCGCTTTTCTTAATAAGTGGCTGTCGTGAAAACTATCTTGCTGAAAAGGCTTTTTACCAAGCCAGCCAGACCCTTAAGAAAGTTACGCCTACCGAATTTAAAGCAAATCCTGACAAAGCCCTAGAACCCGCGATTAAATTATTTGAAAAAGTAGCGGAAGATTATCCCACTACTTCAAAGGCAGCAGACAGTCTTTTTAACGTTGCTGAACTTAGGGTTAAACAGAAAAGATATGAAGAAGCGAGACGGGCTCTCGCCAAAATCATTCCTAATTTCACAGGGAAAGGGGATGTGGTACCAGATGCTCGCTTCCGAATTGCTCAACTTTATGAAATAGAGGGATTCTGGCAAAAAGCGGAAAAGGCCTATTGGGAAACGGCCATTTATCATCCGCTGCAGCAAAAGGGTTTATATGCGCCTCTTTATGTTACGCTTCGTTACAAACAGGAAAAGGATAAGGTTCATCAAGATGAGGCTTATCAAAAAGCAGTTGAACATTACAAGCGCATGCTGGACCAAGTGGGTCCTATTGAAGCATCAGCAGGTCTTAGAAATTCCCTAGCCTTAACTTATTTATCCCAAGGTAATTCGAATGACGCAAGAACCGAATGGATTTCGATTGCCGAACAATTTTCTAACAGTCCCTACGCCCCGCTTGCCTTGCTTACCGTTGCTGAATTATCTTGGAAGGCAAATGAATTTGATCAGGTTTTTAAAGATTACAGATATTTTTTTGAACGCTATCCGCATCACCCTCTAGCCGGGAGGACGTCAGTTCACGTTGGCATTCTTCATCAGAACAGAAAAGAATTTGCGCAGGCGCGTGAATGGTATGAAAAAGCACTTACCCAATACTTTCAGAAAAATTCATATGCAAGAGCCGATGTCAAGCTTTTGATCGGTCGTTCTTATCAGGAGGAAGGCCTTTGGGATCAAGCTGAAAAAGTCTATAAGGAGCTTGAAACCAACTCTCCAAATACACCAGCAGCGCTTCAAATTCCTCTCATGCGGTTTGTTCATTATGACAAACTCGGACAAACTGAAAATGCGAACAAGGTGTTAGATCAAGCAATCGCCAGATACAAAAAGGTAGTGGAGGAAAATCCACGATCGAAACTGGCGACTTACGCGAAACAGTTTATGCTTTCGGCTTACTCGCAGAAAAAAGATTGGAATCAGTTACTTGCTGATGTCGATCAAGAGTTTCAAAGGGAAACAAGCAAGGATAAAAAGGGAAGGTGGCTTTTCCTGAAAGCTTTGATCACCGAAAAAAACCTGAAGGATCGAGAGCATGCCCTTACGCTTTATCAGGACTTCTTAGTGCAGTATCCGGGGCACCCTCTTTCTCAAATGGCAAAAAGCCATCAGGAAATTCTCACCAAAACCCCAGTTAATTAATAAGGCTTAGATTTTAGAAAAAATCAGTAAAAATCAGTGTTAAATTATGTTGAAAAAAATGGATTCACTACAGAGTACATGGGTTCATTTTCCTAAACATTTTTTATATTTCCACAACCCGTTTAAAGGTAATAAATTAAAAACCTCAAAAAAGTTGATTTCTATTTTCCATGTGGTATAATTCCCGCACTTTAAGATCCAGCAGCAAGACACTGCAGAAGGGGAACACAAGGTATTTTCAACTTCCTAGGTATATGAACCCGGTCTATCCCCCTCAAGAGCGTTCAGGGAGCAATAACAGGGCAATGCCCACCATGCTGTCAGAATGTTCATCAGCCCTACATACTTTTTCTGATCCCAACGTGTTTGTTGATTTTGCTCTCGATTCAATTCTGGCAATTGTAGATGCCAGCTCGGGGTCTTTTTTTGTATGGGATGAATATACAAAAGAACTCGCGTTGCGAGCAGCCTGCGGCCCTGGTTGTGATCGGATTCAAGGGATTGCCATCAAACTCCGTGAAGGAGTAGCCGGTTGGGTCGCAGAAAAAGGTGTTCCTGTTTTGGTACAAGACATTCGAACAGACGATCGTTTTCTTGAGGTGAAAAAAAATCACCAGTATCATTCTCATTCGTTCTTATCTCTTCCACTCATTGTGAGTAACAAACTTATCGGCTTGATTAACATCACAGAAAGAGAAAATCACGAACCATTTAACGAGGAAGATTTAAAGCGGGTGCAGCCTTACGCTAATCATATTGCCGTAGCTTATGAAAATATCCGAACAGAACTCCGTCTTCGTAAAGAGAATCAAGAGCTTCAAAAAGCAGTAACAGACTTGAAGGAAACAATGAAGCAGCAAGAACCCTTGGTTTCTCTTGGGAAACTTGCTTCTCACATCACCCATGAACTCGCTAATCCGCTCGATGCAATTCGTCGTTTCGTCAATTTGTCTTTGGATCAAGTAGCCCAAGATGGGCTTGCCCGAGAATATCTCCTCAAGGCAAAACAGGGAATTCGCCGTTCGGTTCAGGTGATCCGCGGTCTTCGTGAGCTTTTAACGACAAATTCCAGACTCAAGCAGCCGAGGCAGGCAGAACTTCATTCGATTATTGAGCAAACTCTTACTTCCATTTTCCAAGAACCTTCTTTTGAAAACATTGCCATTGAGAAACAGTTTTGTAACACGTCCTTGCTGGTAGAAGACTGCGGATTACAAACCGTGTTCCAAAACCTTTTACATAATGCACATCATGCCATGAATGGTTCTGGAACAATTGCCATTGTAACGAGAATCGAAGGTGGCCAAGCGATTATAATTGTTCGCGATTCAGGATGCGGTGTGCCAGAAGAAGCTAAAGCCCGGATTTTTGAGCCTTTTTTTACAACCAAGGAAAATGGCCAAGGAACCGGAATCGGTCTCACCATCTGCCGCGAAATTATTCAGAGATGTGGTGGTCAGATCTGCTTTGAAAGTTCTGAAAACGAAGGGGCAAAGTTTATCATTTCGCTTCCCTGCGAAAATCAAAATTAACATGACAAATTCCATTCTAATTGTTGAGGATGATCCCCTCGTTCGAGAATCCCTTTTTGAAATTTTAGGTCTTGAAGGATATAACGTCCAAGTGGCAGCTGACGGCAAGGAGGGTCTCGATAAGTTAAGTTCAAAACGTTTTGATTTGGCGCTCGTGGATTTGAGACTTCCCGATGCAAGCGGTATTGACATACTCAAAAAAGCCAAAGAACAATTTCCCGAAGTGGATATCATTATGATGACCGGTTTCGGAACTGTGGAAACAGCGGTCGAAACGATGAAGATGGGCGCTCGTGATTATGTGACAAAGCCGATCAATGACGATGAAATCAGAATTATGATCCGCCGAATCTTTGATACAAAAAAACTTCAAGAAGAAAACAAATCTCTCAAGCAGATGCTTTTTGAGAAGAAAAGTCATTTTCACAATCTGATCGGCGAAGATTCCAAAATGCAAAAAATTTATTCTCTGATTCAAGCGATCAGCGATACGGAAACTACCGTTTTGTTGCAAGGCGAAAGCGGAACAGGAAAGGGTGTGATTGCTCAGGCGATTCATTACAGCGACCCCGCACGGCAAAGCGGTCCTTATGTAGAAGTGAGTTGTGGCGCAATTCCGAGAGAGTTGCTTGAAAGTGAGCTCTTTGGGCATGTAAAAGGAGCTTTTACCAGCGCCATTAAAGATCGCATTGGACGATTTGAACTGGCTGACGGTGGCACCATTCTCTTGGATGAAATCGATGCGCTCCCCCCTTATCTTCAAGTCAAGCTTTTACGGGTTCTTCAGCAAAAGGTTTTTGAACGGGTGGGAGACACGAAAACCATTCGGGTTAATGTGCGCATTATCGCTGCTACCAACCGGAATTTGCAAGAAGCGATCAGCCGCGGAAGTTTTCGCGAAGATCTTTTTTACCGGTTGAATGTGATTACCATTGACGTTCCCCCTCTTCGTGAGCGAAAAGGTGACATCCCGACTTTGGTACAACATTTTTTGAAAATATTTAACGAAAAGACAAAACGCAATTTAAATGGAGTTAGCAAACAAGCGATGAAAGCCCTGATGGATTACGACTGGCCTGGAAATGTCCGCGAACTTGAAAATTTTCTAGAACGAGCGGTAGTATTGTCTCAAGGCGACGTTCTGGACATAGCGGTTTTCCCAGAGAATTTCGGTGCAAAGAGTGATGGAAGTGTTGACGTACGATCTAATAATGGTACGGCCTTGAAGGAGGTTCTGAAGGACCCAGAGAAAAAAATTATCGTGCGTGCATTGGAACAGTCAGGTTGGAACCGCAAGAAAGCGGCGGCTGTTCTCAAAATCAACCGGACAACACTCTATAACAAAATGAAGCAGTACCACCTTTTGTAAAGGTTGTCTTTTCAAAAATTAGTTTTTAATTTACGTTTGCCAGATTAACCATCAGGGGCATAGCAAGTGCTTTCAGAATCTCATCAAGGGATGGCAGAGATCTCGGCAAGGCAGCTGCTCGATTTAAAACATTGGCAGAAAATCCAGGATTTATTCGCTGAGATTATTGGTGCCAACCTGTGGCTGATCGAACCCAGCGGGATATGTCTCACTACCCCCAGCAAAGTCAGCGGTTCCTGTTCGGATATTGTTCAATCCAAAACTTCCCAGAAAGCAAGTCCAGTCGATTGCGTTTTTAAAGCGCTTCAGAGATGGACTCAGCAGAATGAAAATTCCTATAAATGTCCTCATAATTTAAACTATTTCCCACTGCCTGTACGTTGCAACAATCAAACCATAGGTGTGATTGTTGTCGGGCCCGCCATAGTGGGAAAGCGCGAAGAAAAAAAAGCTTATACGGTTCTTTGTGAAAATTTGGAAATCGATTCAGAAACTTTTCTTGATCGAGTCCGAGAGATTAAAATTTTTTCCTATCACGGAATTAAAACTGTGCTCGATTTCCTCAGAGAACTAACACAACATCTGGTTCAGCTTTCTTATCATCGATCAGAACTTGAGCGTCTCGTGCCAGGTTTCCTCGCTGCACAGAAAGAAGGTGATGAGTTTGTTTCTGCAACTTACGCCAATTTGCTTGCGAATTGTCTCCTGGAAATTGCAAGCCAGGTGGTGCACGCCGATTCTGGTTCAGTTATGCTTGTCGATCAAGATCAGAAAAACTTTTCAATTAAATCTGCTCATGGTATTAAGCCTGAAATCTTAAAGCAACGACACTTGCCGCTTAATGCTGGAATTGCGGGATGGGTTGCGGCTAGGAGGAAAGCTATTTTGATTGGGCCTCGCGAGACTCGAAAAGAGGTTCCGAAAGAAAAATTGAAGCGCCCGCAAATTAAATCGTCGATGGTGGTACCTCTCGAATTTAAAAAGAAAGTACTGGGGGTTTTTTGTTTGAATGCAAAGTCGGCCAATAAACGCTTTAATCAAAATAACCTTGTTTTGTTGGATCAGCTTGGCAAACTGGCCAGTGTTGCCCTCGCCCGAGTGAGTCTCAATTAAAAACTTACCACACGTTTAAAATTTATAGTTCCAGTCTCGAGTTTCGTATCGGTCTTTGACGAGGCGGTTTATTTTTTCGATTGGGATGTGCTCAAGAGGTTCATCTGCCTTCCATGATTTTTGGATGGCTTGTTTCAGTTTCGGGGCAGGAACATTGAGGTTCGTTAGGAACGCAGCGTGAGGACGATTGTTTCGGTAAGAAGGCTGCTTAGAAGGAATAGGAAGTAATTCTTCAATTAAGGAAATGTCCAAAGAAGTAAGAAAAGTGCCATGAAATAAAACAAAATATCTCTTCCTCCGTTGAGCATTCCCTGAAAATTTTAAGCTTCCCAACGTGAGATCGCTTAACCCCTGAACTTTAAGATTACTTCCTAAAATTGGTTCAATCGCTTTTTTATTTTGACTCATCACAAAGCAGTTGGTTTCAGTGATATTCTTCAAAGATTTTGAGTTTTCGATTTTTAAGACAAGTGAAAAATTGAGACAACCAGGACCCTGAAGCACAGTTCCGCCTCCAGAAGATCTTCTGAGGATGGGGATATTTCGTGCTTCGCAAGCGGATAAATTTACGTCTGAATGGATCTTTCTTGAATACCCAAGCACAATAAAATGTTCTTGAGGTTCCCAAAATCTGAGGATTTCTTGATCGTATCCTTCCTCGCACGTATCTAACAGCGCTTCGTCGCAGGCAAGGTTATGCTCAGGAGTCGGAAAGGTTAAATCCGCGTATTTCATAGGTAACTGGTAAATAACATTATACTAATTCTGGAAAATAGTATAAAATTTAAATCTTACTTAAGTGGTACATCCCGTAGCAAAGACCCCTTTCGGACATAGCAAAGGGCAAGTTTTGTGCAAGTGTCATCTAACGTTAGTGTATCTTATAGCCAAAAAATCAGGTAAGCTCTAAAATTCTTTATCTTGAGCAGCCGGAAAGTGGAAGCGAAACAGGAAGGTAAGCCAGCTATCTTTGAAGGTGCTAGCAAAGGGGATATGTCTTCTGAAAAGAAAAAAAATGAACTTCCTGAATCTCAAAAATGGCTAGAATCTTTAGGGGATATTTTAGAACCTCTCTTGAAGAGCAAGGGTGCCGATTCTGCGCCTGCGTTTTTAGATAAGCTTATTTTGAGGTTGAGGGAGGCCGGAATTCGAATCCCAGATGCGGTCAACACACCCTATGTGAATACCATTCCCGCTGAAGCCGAAGTTCCGTATCCCGGCGATCGGGAAATTGAACGCCGGATCAAAAGTTTGATTCGCTGGAATGCCATGGCCATGGTTGTGAAGGCCAACCGCATTCACAACGGGATCGGTGGGCATATTTCCACTTACGCTTCCTGCGCAACGCTTTATGAAGTGGGATTTAACCATTTCTTTAGGGGTGCTAATGATGGCGCCCGGCCTGCCGATTTCGTTTATTTCCAGGGGCATGCTTCGCCTGGAAATTATGCCCGCGCTTATTTAGAAAGAAGGTTGGATGCAAAACTGCTCCATCATTTTCGTCAAGAGTTGGCAGAGGGCGGCGGTCTTTCTTCTTATCCACATCCTTATCTGATGCCCAATTTTTGGCAATTTCCGTCTGTATCAATGGGCCTTGCGCCTATCACATCAATTTATCAAGCGCGTTTTAATCGCTATTTAAAATCTCGCGGTTTTATCAAAGGAGAAGAACCGAAGGTATGGTGTTTTGTCGGAGATGGAGAAAGCGATGAGCCAGAAACGCTCGGTGCGCTCACCTTGGCTTCGCGCGAAAATTTGGACAATTTAATTTGGGTGGTGAATTGCAACCTCCAGCGTCTTGACGGACCAGTGCGCGGCAACGGTAAAATTATTCAAGAGCTTGAAGGGGTTTTTCGCGGAGCAGGTTGGAACGTGATTAAGGTTGTTTGGGGATCTGATTGGGATACGCTTCTCAAGGCTGATCACAAGGGACTTTTGGTAAAGCGAATGGAAGAAGCTGTAGATGGAGATTATCAAAAATATTCGGTAGAACCAGGTAGCTATACTCGGAAACATTTCTTTGGCAAGTATCCAGAACTTTATCAAATGGTTAATCACTTGACGGATGAACAAATTCGAAAACTTTTGAGAGGAGGACACGATCCTCAAAAAGTGTACAATGCATACAAAGTAGCTATGGAGCATACAGGCCGGCCTACTGTGATTTTAGCGAAGACTGTGAAAGGTTATGGATTGGGTGAAGCAGGTGAAGGAAGAAATGTCACCCACCAGCAAAAGAAGTTGAATGAAAAAGAGTTAAGAGAATTTCGCGATAGGTTTCATGTTCCAATTAATGATGAAGAGGTAGTCAATGCGCCATTTTACCGACCTCCTGTTGAGAGTCCCGAGACCAAATACCTTTTGGAGCGAAGAAAAGCGTTGGGCGGATTTTTGCCTGAGCGGAAAATGAAATCCGAAAAGCTTGATCTTCCAGGCGATGATTACTATAAAGAGTTCTATAAAGGTTCGGGACAACTTGAAGCTTCAACCACGATGGTTTTCGTGCGTCTGCTGAGTAAGCTCTTAAGGGATGAGAAGATTGGCAGGAGAATTGTTCCGATTATTCCAGATGAAGCAAGAACCTTTGGTCTTGATGCGCTCTTCCGCCAAATTGGTATTTATGCTCCGAAAGGACAACTCTATGAACCAGTAGATCGCGAAACCCTTTTATATTACCAAGAATCCAAGGACGGCCAGATTTTGGAAGAAGGCATTACAGAAGCGGGATCCATGTCTTCTTTTATTGCTGCGGGCACCGCGTATGTCAATCATGGATTTCAAATGATTCCATTTTTCATTTATTATTCTATGTTTGGCTTTCAGCGAATTGGAGATTTGATGTGGCTTGCGGGTGATATCGGGGCAAAAGGATTTTTGCTTGGAGCAACGGCGGGGCGCACCACGTTGAATGGCGAAGGACTTCAACATGAAGATGGACACAGCCATCTTTTAGCAAGCACGATTCCTAATTTGGTGACGTATGATCCAGCTTTTGGTTACGAGATCGCCGTGATCATTCAGGATGGTATGCGGCGTATGCATCAGGAAGAAGAGGAAATTTTTTATTATCTGACCCTTTATAATGAGAACTATGAAATGCCGGCCATGCCGAAGGGTGTAGAAGAGGGAATTCTCAAAGGTTTTTACAAGTTCCAAAAAGGCTCAGATGGAAAAAAACATAAGGCACATATTTTGGGAAGCGGTCCTATTGTGCGCGAAGCACTCAAAGCTCAAGCCATCTTGGCGAAGGATTATGACGTTTCAGCTGATGTTTGGAGCGTTACCAGTTACAAACAATTGAGAACCGATGCGCTTCGGGCGAAACGATGGAATATGCTTCATCCGACCGCTGAGCCTCAGAAATCTTACTTAGAAATTGCTCTTCAAAAGGAAAAAGGCGTTTTTGTGGCGGTTTCTGACTATATGAAAATTGTTTCGGAACAAATTGCGCCGTGGATTCCTGGAGGACTGATGTCTTTGGGAACTGATGGGTTTGGCAGAAGTGACACTCGTGAAAACCTCAGACGCTTTTTTGAGGTTGATGCCGAGCTAACTGTAATTGCTACCCTTTATGCGCTTTCGCAAAAAGGATTGATTCAGGCCGAAATAGTTGAAAAAGCGATTAAAGATTTAAGAGTGGATCCAGAAAAAACTTATCCGGTTTGTGTTTGAAGCAATGACGGCACGATAAGGAATTCAGATGCAAATTAAAATTCCTTTCTTGGCAGAAGGTGTTGAGTCGGGCACCGTTGTCAGCATTTTGGTCAAAGAAGGTGTCCAGGTTAAAAAGGATCAAACGGTTTTAGAACTTGAGACCAACAAGGCGACGGCTCCAATTCCTTCGCCTGAAACGGGTGTCGTAACGAAAATACTTGTAAAGGAAGGCCAGGAAGTTTCAGTAGGGCAAGCGGTGATTACGCTTTCTGAGACAGGAGCTGGAAAAGAAAAAACGGAAAAGAAAGAAAGCGCCAAACTTGAAGAACCGTCTGGCGCTACCTCTAAAAAGGTTTCGGCAGGTTTATCAAAACAGGATTTTTCGAGACTCGAATCAGCTCAATCAGAAGGCTCTGCTTATAAATCCAAAAGCGGTTTTCCACCACCTGCTTCACCCTCGATCAGGAGAATGGCCCGAGAATTGGGAATTGATTTAACTAGAGTTCTGGGCAGTGAACATGGTGGACGAATTACGCTTGAAGATCTAAAAGCGTACGTTCAAAATCTTCAGGTGGCTGTTTTACAAGAGAAATCTCAGAAAGCGCCAGAGAAACCAGCTGCCGTAAGCATTGATTTCTCAAAATGGGGTCCTGTGACGCGGAAGCCCCTTACCTCGATTCGCCGGATCATCGGACAGAAAATGCAGGAGTCATGGACGAGCGTTCCTCATGTGACACAATTTGCGGAAGCTGATATGACATCGCTTTTAGAGCTTAGAAAGAAATATGCTCCTTTGTATGAAAGGAAAGGAGCTAAGTTAACCGTTACCGGAGTTGTGTTGAAACTTGTGATCCATGCGTTGAAAAAATATCCCGTGTTTAATTCAAGTTTGGATGAGGTCAAGAATGAAGTGGTCTACAAGGAATATTACCATTTGGGAGTTGCGGTTGATACCGAGCAAGGATTGCTTGTGCCAGTGCTGAAAGATGTTGATCAGAAGGATTTGCTTAGTCTTTCGATCGAATTAGCTCGGCTGTCGGAGAAGACCAGCCAGAGAAAAATTTCTTTGGAAGAAGTGCAAGGCGCAACATTTACCATTTCCAATCTGGGAAGTATTGGAGGATCTCACTTTACTCCAATTGTTAACAAACCAGAAGTTGCCATTCTGGGATTGGGCCAAGGTGCTTTAAAACCCGTTGTGAAAGACGGCAAAATACAAACGCGCAGGATGCTGCCACTTTGCCTTTCCTATGACCACCGTGTCATTGACGGCGCCGATGGCGCCCGATTTATTCAAGAGGTAATTCGGTTATTGGAAACTATTAAAGAAGAAGAATTTATTCTTCGCGAACGAACAACTGCGAAAGCTTCAAAGAAAGGTAAGCAATGAGTTTGCTTAAAACAGATATTGTTGTGGTAGGGGCAGGTCCCGGTGGTTATGCCGCTGCGTTTTACGCTGCTGACAAGGGCAAAAAAGTAATCTTGGTGGAGCAAGACAAAAGACTGGGAGGAGTGTGTCTTAACCGAGGCTGTATTCCATCTAAAGCGCTGCTTCATGTCACCAAATTAATCAAGGAAGCGGAGGAGTCGAAAATCAGAGGAATTAATTTTGGCTCACCCAAAATCGAGCTGGATAAAATGCGCGCTTGGAAAGAATCTATTTTAAATAAGCTTTCTCGGGGAATCAGCGCTTTAGCCAAAACAAGAAACGTGCAAGTCTTAAATGGCCGGGGTTATTTCGAGGATTCAAAGACGCTAAGGGTAGAAACGGAGAAAGGCCAAACTTTCATTAATTATGATAAGGCGATTGTCGCGGTCGGATCAAAACCTGCGTTGCCGTCAGCGTTTGATCTTGGGAATAAACGGATCATGACCTCGACCGAAGCTTTGGAGCTTGAAGACATCCCGAAAGATTTTCTGATTGTAGGTGGTGGTTACATTGGCATGGAACTGGGAACGGTCTACGCCACTTTGGGAAGCAAAGTTGTATTGGTTGAAGCACTCAGTTCGATTTTGATGGGTGCCGACCCTGATCTGGTTCGACCCGTGAGGAATTATGCCGACAAAGCGTTTAAGGAAATTCGTCTTAATACAAAAGTACTAAAAATGTCAACGAGCGGAAAGCAAATCAAAGTGATTATGGAAGTTGGTGGAAAAAAGAAGGAAGAATTATATGACCGCGTGCTCGTGTCCGTTGGGCGTGTACCCAACTGTGCAGATTTGGGTCTTGAGAATACAAAAGTTGCCAAAGATGACAAAGGGTTCATCAAAATAAATTCAAAACAGCAAACGACAGACCCTGATATTTATACGATTGGCGATGCGGCAGGAGGAGTTCTTTTGGCTCATAAAGCTGTAAAAGAAGCAAGAATCGCTGTTGAGGTAATTGCGGGTGAGTCCGCTGCTTTTCAAAGCGTCGTACCGGCTGTTGTATTTACAGATCCAGAAATTGCATGGTGTGGTTTGACTGAGTCTGAGGCTCGGGAAAGGGGAATTTCAGTCAATGTGGCGAGATTTCCGTGGGGGGCATCCGGCAGAGCTTTGAGTTTTGACAGACCCGATGGTCTCACGAAGTTGGTTATTGAACCAGATACCGAACGAATTCTAGGTGTCGGCATTGTCGGTGCCGGTGCGGGAGAATTGATAAGCGAAGGTGTTTTAGCGGTCGAAATGGGTGCAACCGCAAGAGATCTTGCAGAATCCATTCATCCCCACCCGACTTTATCAGAAACGCTTATGGAATGTGCAGAGATGTTTTATGGTTTTGCCACGCATGCTTATTCCCGTAAAAAGGTACCGCACGATACGCCCGCATAGCTCAGTTGGTAGAGCAACTGACTCTTAATCAGTGGGTCGGAGGTTCGATCCCTCCTGCGGGCAGATTTTTCAAATATTCCTGCCTTTGAGTTAGCTGTGTTTCTCGTTGAAAAATCCTGTGGAACAACTATAATAATCAAGTTTTGCTTTTATAAGGTTTGATTTATCAATCACTTAGGTCATTTACTTACAGCCCCGGCTTCCTATTAATTTAATATGCGAACGGGGTTTAGTGAAAGTCGGGGCGGTACCAACTTTCAGATTAATGATCAGTTGGAAGTTGGTACAGTCCTGATTACTTTTAAAAAAATTTATTGAAAATCAGGACAGCTGGTAGAGCGCAATCTTGACAGGTTGCGAAGCCTATGAATGTTAGTACGTTTAATTTTCCGCGGGAGTAGCTCAGCTGGTAGAGCGCAACCTTACCAAGGTTGATGTCGCGGGTTCAAATCCCGTCTCCCGCTCGATCCTTTGAAGAAGGATCGCCCCAGGAGCGAAGCGATGGGGCACCTAATTAGCTGAAAGGGTTATGAAATTGAAAATTAATGTCAAAGACGTAAACTCCTGCGAAAAGATACTAACCATTGACGTTCCTTCTGAACTCGTGGCTGAGGAGTTTTCTTCCTTTTACAACTCGGTAGGAAAAAAAGCAAAGATTCCTGGTTTCAGGCCAGGCCATGCCCCCAAACATGTAGTAGCTCTTCATTTTCGCGATGAAGCACGCAACGAAGTGTGGAAACAACTTGTTTCACGTACCTTTCGTGATGCGGTTAAACAAGAAGAAATTCCGGTGATTGGTTACCCGCGGATCGAAAATGTTGAATTTGATGAAACGCACCTCAGATTCAAAGCCCATGTAGAAATGCGACCCAAGATCAAAATCGACAAGTATGTCGGGCTTTCGGCAAAGCGGGAACCTGTCCAAGTAAGTCAATCGGAGATCGAAGAAGCGCTTAAACGAATTCGAGAAGCGCACGCAAAGTTTCAGACGGTTGAAGGGCGCGAGGGCAGGCTGGGGGATTTTGTGATTTGCGATTATCATTTGCAAGTGGATCACGAGAAAGTTGAAAAGCGTGACGGCGAGTGGATTGAGCTCCGCGAAAAAGATTATTTGGAAGGATTTTCAAAGCAGCTTGTTGGTGTGAAAGTGGGTGAGATGCGGGAAGTGATTGTCACGTTCCCTTCGGAATATGCCAAGAAAGAATTTGCGGGCAAGCAAGGCCTGTTTTCTCTAACCATCCGAGAAGTTAAAGAAAAGAAGTTGCCTCTCTTGGATGATGAACTCGCCAAAGAAGCGGGCGATTATGAGACTTTGGCAGATTTAAAAAAGGCCATTGAACAGGATTTTCAAAATCATAAAAAACATGAAGCCGAAAAAAAGATGGAGCATGCGCTTTTGGACGAGCTATTGAAAAGGTCAAAATTTGAAATTCCATCGGGAATGGTGGAAAGGAGATTGAATGCACTCGTTGAAGAGAGCATTCAAGATCTTATGCGACGCGGCATGAAAGAAGAAGATGTCTCCCGAGAAAAAGAAACATTTCGAAAAAATCTTTTTCCGGAAGCTCAAAAACAGGTTCGGCTTTCTTTTATTTTGAATGAAATTGCAACCCGTGAGCATGTTGAAGCCACCGAAGAGGATCTTCATTTAAAGTATCAGGCGGTTGCGGATCGGGTGCACCGTTCTGTTGAGGAAGTGAAAAGTTACTACACACAGGAAGAAGAACGGAAAGAGTCGCTGTTACAGCAAATTATAACTGAAAAAACAATCCAATGGATCAAAGACAAAGCAATCATTGAAGAACAAAAAATAGGAGGCGGTCGATGAGTGGTTATCTGGTACCCATGGTAATCGAGCAAACGGGTCGCGGCGAACGGGCTTATGACATTTATTCCAGATTGTTAAAGGATCGAATCGTATTTGTTGGGACTCCCATTGATGATACGATTTCCAATTTGATCATCGCACAAATTTTGTTTCTTCAAATGGATGATCCGGCGAAAGACATTAATATTTACATCAATAGTCCCGGCGGAAGTGTTACGGCGGGTCTTGCAATTTACGATACCGTCCAGTTTGTGAAGTGTGATGTTTCAACCTATTGCGTGGGGCAGGCTGCAAGCATGGGTGCTCTTTTGCTTGCTGCCGGAACAAAAGGAAAGCGTTATTCGCTGCCGCATGCGCGTGTGATGATTCATCAACCGTGGGGCGGGGCTCAAGGGACCGCTTCAGACATCAGTATTCACGCTAAAGAAATTTTAAAACTGAAGGATAATTTGAATCACATTTTAGTGAAACATACTGGACAGCCCCTTGAACGCATTGAGAAAGATACGGACCGTGATTTCTTTATGTCAGCCGGTGAAGCAAAAAGTTACGGTATTGTTGATCAAGTGATCGAATCGAAATCGGATATTCCAAACAATAAAAAATAACAGTTTACCATGACGAAACGAAATATACTGCTGACGCCGGGGCCGACACCTGTCCCGCCTGAAGTGCTTCGGGTGATGGCAGAGCCAATTTTTCATCACAGGACCCCTCGTTATCGAGAACTCTTTTGTGAAGTATCCGGTGATCTCAAAACAGTTTTCCGGACGGCGCAAACGGTTTATACGTTTACAGGTTCTGGAACGCTTGCAATGGAAGCGTGCATCGTTAATTTTCTTTCGCCCCGAGATAAAGTCATTACGCTTGAGGCAGGAAAATTTGGCGAGCGCTGGAGTGAAATCACAAAAGAATACCAATTAAACGTAGTTTCGATTAAGGTTCCGTATGGCGAAACGATTTCGCCCGATGAAGTGGGAAAAGTTTTAAAACGTCATCCCGATACGAAAGCCGTTTATGGTACGCTTTGCGAAACGTCAACAGGGGTTCTGCTCGATGTTGAAGCCGTTGCAAAGTTGGTGGCCAAAACCCGAGCGATTTTTGTAGTGGATGCGATTAGCGGTCTTGCAGCTGATCGTCTGGAAATGGACAGTTGGAATGTTGATATTGCGGTAAGCGGATCTCAGAAGGGCTTGATGATTCCGCCCGGCCTTGCTTTTTTGGCGGCTAGCCAAAAAGCTTGGGCCCTTAACAAAAGTGCCAAACTTCCTAGATATTATGTTGATCTCGCTCGATACGAGAAATCGCTCAAAGATTGGGATACCCCTTTTACACCTGCTCTGACACTTGTGCTGGCGCTTAGAGCGGCTCTTGTCAGGATTAAAAAGGAAGGCATGGAAAAAGTTTGGTTGCGGACGGCGAAACTTGCTGCTGAAACACGAGAGTCTATTCAGCAATTAGGACTTGAACTTTTTTCAAAACGGCCAGCCAATACGTTGACGGCGGTTAAAGTTCCTGCCGGAGTTGATGGTGAAAAATTGATCTCAATCATGCGAGATGAAAAAGGCGTTGCGATGGCCGGGGGTCAGGGTGAAATGAAAGGAAAAGTGTTTAGAATTTCCCACATGGGGTTCATTACGGATTCAGACATCCGAACTGGAATCGCAGTTTTGAAGGAAACATTGGAAGAGCTTCAAAAAAAGAGTTTAAGTAAGGTGTAGGTATGAAAGCACATTATAAAATTTTAGTGAGCGATCCTTTAGGAAGCGGCGGGCTTGAGGTATTCAAGAAAGAACCCGAGATCGAAGTTGATCTCCGTCCCGGTCTTCCTCCAAATGAGCTTAAGAAAATTGTAGCTGGCTATGATGCCATCATTGTTCGATCGGGAACGCATTTGACGAAAGATATTATCCAAGAAGCAAAGCGCCTCAAGGTGATTGGCCGAGCTGGTGTTGGCGTTGACAATGTGGACTTGGAAGCGGCCACCAAACAAGGTGTCATTGTCATGAACACGCCAGAAGGCAATACGATTTCGACTTGTGAACATACTTTATCGATGCTTTTGGCGTTGGCGCGTAATATTCCTCAAGCGGGTGCCAGCGTACGGCAAGGGGATTGGCAACGCGGCAAATTCATAGGGACTGAATTAAACGGGAAAGTGCTTGGGATCATCGGCTTTGGCCGGATCGGCCGAGAAGTTGCGGTACGGGCGAACGCTTTCGGGATGCGTGTGCTGGCGTACGATCCGTTTATTGCCAAGGAAAGTGTTCGGCAGATCGGCGTTGACTTTTCAGATTTCGAAACTTTGCTTAAAACATCCGATTTTATTACGCTTCACGTTCCGCTGACGGATACGACCAAAAACATGATTAATGAAAAAGCATTTCAGATGATGAAGCAAGGAGTTTCAATTATTAACTGTGCTCGTGGTGGATTGATCCATGAAGAGGCTCTGTATCAAGCAATCAAATCGGGAAAAGTCCGGGGAGCTGCCTTGGATGTGTTTGAAAAGGAGCCGCCTGAAAAGAATCCTTTGCTTACTTTAGAACAGGTGATCGCCACCCCGCATTTAGGGGCTGCGACTCAGGAAGCTCAAGAAAATGTAGGCGTTTCTGTGGCGCAACAAGTGGTAGATGCACTCTTGGAACGAGGGATTCGAAACGCGGTCAATCTTCCTTCGGTTGATTTCGAGACCATGAGGATTTTAAGACCGTGGCTTATTTTAGCGGAACGCATTGGATCAATGCATGCTCAGCTTTTTGGCGGGAGTTTTAGAGAAGTTTCAATTCGCTATGGCGGTGAGGTGACGAATTTCAATCTGGCCCCTTTAACCATCGCGGTGATCAAAGGACTCCTGACCCCTATTTGCGGCGGCGAGACGGTGAATTTTGTCAATGCTCCTACCATTGCCAAGGAACGCGGGATTGCTGTGAGTGAAAGCAAGACGACTCAAGCCGAAGATTTTACGACGTTCATTACCGTTGAAGTCGCGATGGATCATCAGAAAAATTTAATCATGGGAACACTTTTTGGGAATCAAGAGCCGCGAATTGTAAGAATCAATGAATTTTTCTTGGAGGCAATCCCGAAGGGAGATGTCCTCGTCATTAATAATGAAGATGAACCCGGTGTGGTTGGCGGTATCGGGACCATTTTGGGCAAGAATAAAGTAAATATTGCTGAAATGACTTTGGGTCGCGTTGAGAAAGGTCATAAAACATTTGCGATGACAGTCATTAACACAGATCAAGCTGTTCCCGCCAATGTTCTAAAGGAATTGAAGAACTTCCGTCCTATTATTGATGCAAAGGTAATCAAGTTCTAGCTCCTCTGAATTAAAAGTTTGAGAAATTGATCATTCTATGAAAAAGCGTTCAGGTCAAAACGTCATATTGGTTGGTGCGCAATGGGGTGATGAAGGCAAAGGGAAAATCATTGACCTTTTGGCCCGCCAAAGCGATTATATTGTCCGTTATCAAGGCGGAAACAACGCCGGGCACACCGTTTGCTTTGAAAACGAAAAAGTCATTCTCCATTTAATTCCTTCCGGAATCCTACATCCCAAAAAAGTATGTGTGATCGGAAATGGGGTTGTCATTGATTTGGAAGCTTTCTTTAAAGAAATCCAGATGCTTTCCGAACACCACGTCCAAGTGAAAGGGCGTCTTTTTGTAAGCGACCGGGCTCATATCATTTTTCCTTATCATCGTTTGATCGATCAGCTTCGTGAAGATGGCAAAGGAACCGAAACGATCGGGACTACTAAAAAAGGAATCGGCCCTTGTTATGCGGACAAAGTGAATCGAACGGGGGTGCGAGTGGTTGATCTCATGAATCCTCGTGTTTTTAAGGAACGTTTAAAAATGGTTCTAGCCGAGAAAAATTCAATGCTCAAAAAAATTTACAATCATTCACCATTTTCATTTGACAAGATGCATCGGATCTATACGCGTTACCGGAAACAAATCGCTCCTTTTGTGAGAAATACGAGCCTTCTATTAGATGAGGCGGTACGAAAAAGAAAACGGATTTTATTTGAAGGTGCTCAAGGGACCTTGCTGGACGTGGATTATGGAACCTATCCTTATGTTACTTCTTCCAATGCTTCTGCCGGTGGTGCCATCGTTGGTACCGGGATGAGTCCTGCGAGAATCAATGAAGTCATCGGAGTTGTGAAGGCTTATACGACAAGGGTGGGCGAAGGTCCTTTTCCGACCGAATTTCCTCCGCAGCTTATGGCGCACATTCGAGAGCGGGGTGAGGAATATGGAGCTACTACCGGCCGACCCAGACGATGCGGTTGGTTTGATCTCCTAGTTGCAAAACATTCTGTTTTGGTGAATGGTTTAAGTAAAATTGTGGTGATGAAACTTGATGTTTTAGATGAACTTCCGAAAGTGAAAATTTGTGTTGCCTACCGGGTTCGTGGCAAGCGTTTTAACCATTTTCCTTCTGATATTGAAATTTTGGAAAGAGCAGAGCCTATTTATGAAGAACATCCTGGGTGGCAGGAATCAACCAAATCCGCTCGCCGGTGGCAGGATCTGCCTGTGATCGCCCGAAAATATTTGAAGCGTCTCGAATCGCTCCTCGAAATTCCTATCTCGATTATTTCCGTTGGCTCCGACCGTTCCCAAACCATTTTTATCGATGGAAACTATCAATAATCTTCCACAGCATGTGGCGATCATTATGGATGGTAATGGCCGCTGGGCCGAGGAACGCGGGTTTGCAAGGATCCTAGGCCATCAAAAGGGAGTCGATACGATCCGAGAAATTGTGAGAGCCGCCCGGGAATTGAAAATTAAATACCTGACACTTTATGCGTTCTCCAAAGAAAACTGGGCACGCCCAAAAAGGGAAGTTGATTTTCTGATGAATCTTCTTTCCCAATACCTAGATTCGGAGCTGAAGGAACTTGAAGCGAAAGATATTCGGTTTAACACCATCGGCAGGCTTAAGGAACTTCCAATGGAAGTCCAGGAGAAAATTAAACGGAATATGGCTCGAACGGAAAAAAATCAAGGTTTGATGCTCACCTTGGCTCTCAGTTATTCTAGTCGTATTGAAATGACGGATGCAGCGAAGCGGTTGTGTGAACAGGTCAAGTCAGGACGTCTTCAAGTGGAAGAGATTACCGAAGCCCATTTTGCACGCGAGCTTTATACCGCCGGCATTCCCGATCCAGATCTTTTAATTCGGACAAGCGGTGAGCTTCGGATCAGTAATTTCCTTCTTTGGCAGATTTCTTATACCGAAATTTACGTGAGCGATAAATATTGGCCTGATTTTCGGAAAGAAGATTTTGCAGAAGCTATTCGTGAATATCAAAAACGGGAGCGTCGTTTTGGACGGGCGGAAGCGACCAAATTGGCAAAATGATCCCCCACCACTTTTTTTATCTGAACTTATATGTCATTATTGCGAAAGGCGAATTCGCTGCAATTTATTATGCCCTATGCCGAAAAGTGGTGGGGGATGAGTGATACGAAACAACTTTTGAAACGATTGACATGGTCTGCTATTTTGATCGCCGTAGCCGTGTATACCATTTTTCTATCCCCGTGGTGGCTTTTTTTGCTTGTCATTGAAGCCTTTGTCATTTTGGGACTCATTGAGTATTTCAATTTGGCTCAGAAGAAAGACTTTTTTATCAATCGTTATTTGGGTTTGACGTTTGGCGCATTGTTGCCGCTGCAGTGCTATTTCCCGGGCGAAGCTGTTATTTTAACCGTAGCAATTCTGTGTTTGTTTATTTTTAATTTTCACAGACATCTCAAAGCCCACGCAATTGTCAGTACCGCCCTTACCTTGTTTGGGCTTATTTACGTAGCTTGGTTTTTTTCTTTTTTAACCAAGATCCGCGCTTTGCCACATGGAGCACTCTGGATTTTTTATGTGATTTTCATTATTAAAGCTGGCGATGCCGCCGCTTATTTTATTGGAAAAAACTTTGGAACGCACAAATATATTGTTCATATCAGTCCTAATAAATCAGTTGAAGGAGCGGTAGCAGGTTTTTTGGTTACTGTAGCTCTTTCTTTATTATCAAAACTTTATTTAGTTCATACGCCGCTTTCTCATCTTGTTGTCTTAGGAATTGTGTTTGGTGTTTTGGGTCAGTTAGGAGACCTGGCGGAAAGTTTGCTGAAACGGGATGCTGGTGTTAAGGATTCTGGAAACATTCCAGGGCTGGGCGGCATTTTGGATGTAATCGATAGCCTCTTGCTTACCATGCCAGTTCTTTATTATTATCTCACGACGATGCAAGGATTAATTTGATAAACAAGTTAATATTGAAATGAAGAAAATTGCTATTATTGGGTCAACAGGTTCTATTGGTGTTAATACGCTTCGCGTTGTGGAAGCCCACTCAAAAGAGCTTTCTGTGGTAGCGCTTTCCGCAAGACGCAATGCCGATCTTCTGCTCGAACAGGCGAAGAAATTTCACCCCAAATTGGTTTGTCTTTTTGAATCGGAAAAAGGAGCTTGGCTTGAAGGGCGGTTAAAACCACTTGGAATTCGTATGGTTACAGGTGCAGATGGGTTAGTAGCCGCCAGCACGATTTCGGAAGCTGATGAAATTGTATTTGCGATGGTCGGTGCCGCGGGTTTGAAACCCATTTTGGCTGCGATTCAAGCTGGGAAGACGGTTGCGATTGCGAATAAAGAACCGCTCGTGATGGCAGGTGAATTGCTTTGCCGTGAAGCCGTTCGCAGTCATGCTCAGTTGATCCCCATCGATAGTGAACACTCTGGCCTGTGGCAATGTTTGGAGGGCAGGGCCAAGCAAACGGTGAAGAAATTGATTCTTACCTCTTCCGGCGGACCTTTTTTTGGGCGGAAAATTGATTTCCGAAAAGTAACGCTTCGCCAGGCGCTTCACCACCCTCGGTGGAAAATGGGGCCTAAGATTACCATTGATTCTGCAACTCTGATGAATAAAGGGCTTGAAGTGATTGAGGCTACTAATCTTTTTGATGTTTCAGTTGATCAAGTGGAAGTGGTTATCCACCCCGAGGCAGTGGTGCATGCGCTGATCGAATTTGTGGATGGGTCGCAATTGGCTCAGCTCGGGATTACGGATATGCGACTTCCGATTCAATATGCCTTGAGTTATCCAAAACGTTTCGTGAATTCAATCCCGAGTTTAAACTTGACTGAAATTAGGGAGTTCCATTTCTTTAAGCCTGACACGAAGCGTTTTCCTTGTCTTGCTTTAGGTTATGAAGCAAAAAGGCGCAGCGGTACCATGCCCGTTGTTTTAAATGCAGCCAATGAAGTTGCAGTGCATCAATTTTTAAAAGGCCGTCTCGAGTTTTATAAAATTCCTCATTTGATTGAATGGGTGATGGACCGACACCGTTCCGTTCCTAATCCTACTCTAAACCAAATTTTAGACACAGACAGCTGGGCGCGTCAGCAGGCGGAGGTTTATGAATGATTTTTTGATCCAGTTACTAGCTACGGGGGTGACTCTTGGGGTGCTGATTTTTATTCATGAGTTGGGCCATTTTCTAGCTTGTCGTTTCACGGGTGTGGGGGTGGAAAAATTTTCCATTGGTTTTGGTCCAGAACTGCTCAGCTGGCAGGGAAAGGAGACGCGTTACTCGCTTTCGCTCATTCCTTTTGGTGGATTTGTGAAGCCGAAAGGCGAGACTCAGGAAGAAGTAAAACAGCGCGGAACAGCTGATCCGCGTGACTTTTTATCCGCTTCCGCCTGGAACCGGTTTTTGATTTTAGTTGCCGGCGTGGGAATGAATTTTCTGTTTGCTTATATCCTTTTTGTTTCTGTTATGGTGGTTGGACGCCCCGTGCTTTCACCCACGATCGGCGGTTTCGTGAAAGGGTATCCGGCTGAAAACAGCGGTTTGAAAGTAGGAGACCGGGTGAGTCGGTTGAATGGCGTTCGTGTGACTGATTGGCAAGATATGACCATCCAGATTCTTGAAACCAAAGGACAGGTACTTGAATTTTCCATTATGCGGGATGGGCGAGAACAAACAGTACGCGTTATTCCTCAAGTGGAAGAAGGTCATGATATCTTCGGAAAACTCAGACGAGTACCTCGTATTGGAATTAAACCCGGCGGGAATTTCGTGACCGAACGATATGAACTTCAGGACGCTTTAGTTAAAGGGGCTCAATTTGAATGGCGGCTTACAGCACTCACCTATGAGGCACTTTGGCGACTCGTAACCGGTCAACTTTCGCTGAAAACCATTAGTGGACCCATTGGTATTGTCTCGATGGCAGGGCATGCTGCTAAAATGGGAATTGTTGCTCTCCTTCAATTCACAGCTGTTTTGAGCGTTTCGTTGGCCGTCATTAATTTGTTACCTGTTCCAGCGCTTGACGGCGGGCATCTCTTTTTCCTCGCCATTGAAGCCATTGGGCGGAAAAAGGTGAGCGTCACACTTCAAGAGCGTATGACACAAGTCGGCTTCTATCTTTTGATGACTTTGATGGTGCTCGTGGTGTTCAACGATTTGGTCAATATTGGCGCGATTAATAAAATAAAATCATTGTTGTTTCCATCCGGATAACAAGCCTGTGCGCTGGACACACACATTAATTCCGACCTTAAGGGAAGTTTCCAAAGAAGCCGAGGCATCGAGCCATCAATTGCTTCTGAAAGCAGGCTTCATTCGGAAGCTCTCTTCGGGAGTTTATAGCTATCTCCCGCTTGGTTTCCGAGTGCTTCAGAATGTTTCAGAAATTGTCCGCCGTGAAATGGAAAGTGCAGGTGCTATTGAACTCTTATTGCCAGCACTTCATCCTGCTGAACTTTGGAAGCAAAGTGGAAGATATGAAACCCTTGGAGCCGATAAGATTGCCTTTAAAAATAGGTCGGATCAAGAATTTGTTTTGGGGCCGACCCATGAAGAAGTGATTACGGAGCTGGCCGCCGCATATCTCAAGACCTATCAAAGTCTTCCTAAGATTCTTTATCAAATTCAAACTAAATTCAGGGATGAAATTAGACCGCGCTTTGGTATTATCCGAACCAAAGAGTTCATTATGAAGGATGCCTATAGCTTTGATCTGGATGAGAAAGGATTAGACCGGAGCTACCTATTAATGTACCAAGCCTATGAACGGATTTTTAAGCGCCTAAATCTTACAGTTGACCCGGTCGCAGCAGATCCAGGGATTATGGGTGGAAATGTATCACATGAATTTATGGTCCGTTCACCTTATGGGGAGGATCAGATTGCTACGTGCAACGGATGTGGATATCTTGCAAGCCGTGACATTGCGGCGCGTTCTCTTAGTAGCAGAGCGCCGGCTTCATCTTCAAAAAAAATAGAGCTTTTTGATACGCCCAATTTGAGAACCATCGATGAAATAACGACTCATTTCAAATTGAAAGCAGAGCAGCTTTTAAAAACGATGATTTACCTTGCAGATGAAAAGCCGGTTGCGGCATGTGTACGTGGCGATCATGAAGTTCACGAAGGAAAATTGAAAAAGTTGTTAAGTGCCCACGACTTCAGGTTGGCGCGACCCGATGAAATCGAACGAATTACGGGTGCTCCACTTGGTTTTTCAGGACCGGTGGGTTTGAAGCAGGTATCGATTGTTGTTGATGGGGATGTCGTTTCCTCGATTGATTTTGTTACCGGGGCCAATCAAAAAGACAAACACTATCGGAATGTCAATTTGAATCGTGATTTTCGTGCTAATCAAGTTGCAGACATTCGTTATGTTCAAGAAGGAGATCCATGTGCTAAATGCAACGGAAAATTATCGCTCGTTACAACGATGGAGGTTGGACATGTGTTTAAGTTGGGGACCCGTTACACCCAACCGTTCACTGCTTTTTATCGTGGAAACGATGGCAAAGAACATCTTCTTGTGATGGGTTGTTATGGTCTTGGCTTGAACCGGATTGTTGCTGCTATTGTGGAACAGCATCATGACGCAAAAGGAATTCAATGGCCCGCCTCTGTAGCGCCTTACCAAGTGCACCTCATTACCGTGAATCATGCTGATCAAATCACGCGAGAGGCCGCAGATGACATCTACCAAGAACTTGATCGAAGTGGTGTAACCTGTCTTTATGATGATCGAGATGAACGGGCAGGTGTTAAATTTAACGATGCAGATTTAATTGGAATTCCAGCTCAAGTGATTGTGAGCAAACGTAATCTTTCAAAAAATCAGTTGGAAATCAAGATTCGTAAGTCCAGCGAAACCCTAATACGGTCAAAAAAGGACCTCATTTCAGAACTCCAGGTTTTCTTAGAAAACTAGACGCTGCCAGTAGCCTCTTTTTCTACCCCTTCATTTTCATTCGGCCGTTTTTTCACCTTATTTCAGTTTCTTAAAATTAAGTTACCTCATAACTTATTTCAACCAAATGACTTATTAAGGTTATAAAATTACTATAAATATTTTAATCTTATATTTAAAACTAATTGACAAAGTATAAACTAAGTGTGATACTAATTTTATAGATTTTAATGTTTCGTATAAAGAGATGAAATGAAAACGAGAGCCATTCAAGAAATTACGCCAAACCTCAATAATGGGATTTACAAAACAGGGCTTCCTTATATATTGAGCGCTTTTTTAGTTGTTCAACAAGTTGCGCCGGCTACTTTGAACGCAGCGACGTCAACAACTCCGCCAGCGAACACGGCGCAGACAACAACAACCCCCACAACAACTTCTTCAACGTATTCCATACGTTCAATTTTCACACCGTATGTGGCGTATGTGGCTTATATTCCACCGTCGACGTCAACGCCGACAAGCACAGCGACAGTCCAACCGACATCGACAACAGCAAGTATCGTGAGCTCTACGACTGTGACTAGTCCCTCTGTTATTGGCACCGTGCCTGCGATTGGTGAACCAGTGAGCACAACAAATACGGGTGCATTTTTAATGGCTTCTCCATTGTCACTGCCCTCGGGAACTTTTCAAACGACGACTGGAATTAGTACGGGTAGCGGAACAAGCTTTGTTCAGTCGCCAATAGTTACACCAACCACCATTCAGTTACCGTCAGCGACAAGTGTACCAGCCGCGACGGGTACACCAGGAAGTTCAACAACTACGATTAGCTCAATTTCGCAACTGACACAGACTGCGTCAGCTCCGAGTGATATTGATGCATCAGCAGTCTCACCTACGAGTACAAATACAAGCACTGTTCCTCCAACAAATACAAACACAGGCAGCGGAACGGTAACGACTACTGTTCCAACAAATACAAACACAGGCAGCGGAACGGTAACGACTACTGTTCCAACAAATACAAACACAGGCAGCGGAACGGTAACGACTACTGTTCCAACAAATACAAACACAGGTGGCACCAATCAAACATCTTCCACCGGCTCTGGACCAGATCCTGATATACCACCAACGATTCCAGATATTCCACAAATTCCAGCTACAAATCCAGATATTCCACAAGTCCCAAACGTTCCGTCTTTGTTGCAATCACCAACAAATCCAAGTAGTACTTCTGGTGGTGGTTCGGGAGGAGGTAGCGCAAACGGTAGTCCATTTTTAGATGCAGGACGTTCTGCGTCGGAAGCAAGTGTTTTTAAATCGAGTTATGATGATAAAGATTTTGTGGGGGGAGGTGGCATCGGAGTGGGTGGAAGAATTTTTCGAGAGCTTTTTAAGAAATTGAAGCAGCTTCGTGAGGGCAAGAGCAATAAAACACAGCCTGAAGATCAAACAGCCAATTTGGAAAAACGAGTAGTAGTGGATGACGAAAGCCTTGAAAATAGTGATCAAGATAATGAGACCAGTAAAGATAAAAAGAACAAGGGTAAAAAGAAAAAAATGGCAAAGATCAAGGCGGCGAACGGCAAAAATCCTCAAGAGGCTGTCGAGCTTGCCATGAATGCTGCAGTTAATGGTGTTCAAAAGAAGGGAATTACTTTGGAAACAGCGTCGGTTGAATCAGCCGGTACCGTTTATAGTTTTATGCCCAACAAGCCAGCTGAGGGTATAAATCCTTCGCTTCCTAAAATCGTTAATACAATTTCAGAACCAGTTCCAATACCAATGAAAAAGGCTACGGTTGGAGTAGCAAACCGTCCGAGTGAGCGGCCAGTGCCGCGCGCTTTTCAAAATGCGAAATCAAAATCGCGAGCTACAATTTATCGAGTTCATCAAATTGCAGATCGTTCCACGAATGGTCAAACAATTAATCCAAATGGACTCGTTCCGAATGGGGGAGACATAGACCAATGAAAACACAAATTCGAAAAACAATCGGCTTAATTGCTGTATTTCTATTTTTAGTGAATCAAGTAGCGCCGCCTGCCTTGGCCCAAGTGGTTACGACCACGGATCAGGCAACGCAGAGCGGACCAGTTGTTTCGGTTGATAATTCGAGCACAGCTCCCGTCCCCCAGGGAGAGACTCAAACAACCCAACAGCCTTTGAATCAATTTTACTCCGGTCCTTTATCTCCTTCTACTTCAGAATCTACAGTTACGCCTACAGCAGATCAAACAACCCAAACTTCTTTAGAAGAAGCGGCAACTGATAGGCAATCTTTTGCTTATAACTTGCCTTTGATTGCGCAATCAAAGGAAGAGAATCTTCCCGTTGCATTTGTGGTCGACAAATTAACGGCCGAAGATTTGAAAGCGCTTGTCAATGGCGATAATCCGGAGGTATTGATCTTATCATTCACCGATTATGGCGAGCAGAAGTATTTGCTTTATTCAAGCGGAAGTACGGATGATATTCGAACTCAGGATGAAGTTGGAAAATTGATCGACTACCTCGAATCAATGGGAGCGCGAGTAGCGCATTCGCACGTTGAGCATTATTACGATGGCGCAAGCCCTTTGGATGAAGAACAAGTGACCACCGTAGAAGGTCTTTTTACTTCGAGAGGTGCGTATCTGTTCGGACCAGATCAGACCAATTCCGAGAACATTGGCTACGATGGATTAATGAATTGGCTCAACAATACACACGAACAACTCGATGAAGCGAAAGTGCGAGACGCCGTCAACCACTTAATTGCATTGGTGGATTCGCTTCGCTCAACCACCCAGGAAATCGCTCCGCAATTAAATGTATTTCGTGAAGGTTCAGTCACAACCGATCCAAAAGTATCACTGCTTACTACAACGCAGGCATCCAGTTTCGTTCCTCTTGATACAGCGGGAGTTACGGGAGGTTCGGTTGCCGGAACAACCGCCACAGCGCTTTCACGATCTGATGTGCGCGTAAGTTATAACGGGCTTACCTCCGGATATGTTGGTGTTACCATGACAAATTCGAGCGGTCCGATTGATTTATCTTCGTATTCTTTCCTTTTCTTTAGTTTGAGTTCTTCGGAAGCGAATAGCGATCTCAAAATTGAGGTTAGGGATAATGCGACTGGAGCAGTTAATGTATTCAACATTGCTAGTATCGGACCCACCGCACAAACCTACAGGCTCGATCTAAGTGGATTAACCTTTAGCAGAAATGCAATTCAATCTATTACCTTTGTGCGCGATTCGAGCATGACACCTACAGGAACGGGAACTTTTGACGTCATCTTGGATGGTGGTTTTTCGCAACCTACCACGGTCCCAGCTTCATTAAGTATGGACGCAACCAAAGAGTCTGGAGATGTAACGCGCCTCCCTAAAGGTTCAACTGTTGTATTGACAGGAGGGTCAGCATCTGGAAGTAGTGTTTCGGATATCACAGAACTTGGAGCTAAGTTAACATATAGCGGACTTGACGGTGGGGGATATGCCGGTGCCACATGGGATTATTCAATCCCAAAAAGTTTTGCTAGAAGGTCTGTAATCGTTGTAGGTCTTGAGGGCACAGCAGCCACTGTCAAACTCGAGATTACCGATTCACACAATAATACCGTCAGGATTGATCTAACCGGAATATCCTCAACAGCATTTCAATATTACACAATAGATTTGTCCGATCCAAACGGTGTCTTTTCATATATTGATGCCACCTCCATTAAGCGCGTCAATATTGTAACCGACCAAAGTCGTGCCGGTAATGTAAGCGGTACACTTCAAATTCAAATGGCACAAATTACTGATACTACGCCAGTATCTGGCACGGTAAATGAGCAAACGCAGATTAATGCGACTACATTTGACATTAAGACCTATGCTGTCGATGCGACAAAAGTAAGCCTCAAAGGCGCACTCCTGAGCCATGTGAAACAACAGGATCTAGGCAACGCGACCTTTGAGATCACAAGCTATGACCTTGTCGATGGCCAT
>OBEQ011477578.1_pt1 | contig 75761 bp, 83 predicted proteins | sample 1670901 | NCBI WGS metagenome assembly OBEQ01 (sample SAMEA104232315, study PRJEB22302) | groundwater metagenome | biome: forest; feature: aquifer; material: groundwater | place: USA | collected 2011-08-07 | depth 5.4 m | reverse complement strand
TGGGATCGAAACGGACTGCTGTCTCCCCATTGGGGTGCTAACCCCGTGCTAACAAGTGTGGGACATTCGGGCTCGGGGGATCGACAAATCCTGCGTTAGATCTGGTGGAGACGAGCGGAGTCGAACCGCCGACCTCCTCGTTGCGAACGAGGCGCTCTCCCAGCTGAGCTACGTCCCCACACTGCACACTCTGCACACGATCATGCAGCGCAGACTCAGAGGGTATTATATCATCCGTCGCCACGAGTGTAACCTGCTAGCGATTGCACCCTTCGTGAGTCATGGGACCAACCGACGGGGCCGACACAGAGGAGGATTTGGGGGTAATATTAGTAGTTAGAGTCTTTAGGCGCGGCCATTCGGTTGGGAGAGTTGGCGCGACGCGTCAGGTACCGACTGGTGGATCGTGATGAAGGAGAAGTTGTGAGACTGCCAAAGGTACGCCGACCCGCAATGTCCGGCTCCTCACCGTCGGGCCGTCCAGGACCACTCGCTCACCTCCCCAAGTGGCAACAGATCGCCATTACTGCCCTTAGCGTGCTGGTTGGCCTCGCAGTTGTTGGGGTCGGGGTCGTGGGGGGCATGGCCGCGGCGTTCGCCCGGTCGCTTCCAGACGTCGGCGCCGTCTACAATCCGCCCAACGAGGCTACCCGGATCTACGCGAGTAACGGCGAGCTCATCGCGAGCCTGTTCAAAGAGAACCGCGCCTACATTTCCCTTGGAGAGGTCCCTCCCGTTCTGCAACAAGCCGTCATCGCGATTGAGGACGACAGGTTCTATCAACACCCGGGCGTCGATATGCGGGCGACATTGCGTGCGGTCTGGCGCGACATCCGCGCTAAGGAAGTCGTTGAAGGCGGCAGCACGATTACCCAACAACTCGCCCGAAGTCTCTTCCTGACCCAAGAGCGGGTGTTCAGCCGGAAGCTTGCGGAGATCCTCCTCTCGTTTGAGATTGAGCGTCGGTTGACCAAACCCGAGATCCTGGAGCGGTATCTCAACCAGGTGTACTTCGGGCAGGGCGCCTACGGCGTTGAACTCGCGGCGCGCGTGTACTTTGGCAAACATGCCAAAGAGCTCACCCTGCCCGAGAGCGCTCTCATTGCGGGGTTGATCCGGGCGCCGTCAGTGTCGTCTCCGTTCCAGAAGTTCGCTACCGCGAAAGCGCGGCAGCACGTTGTGCTACAACGGATGGTTGACCTGGGCTACATTTCTGCCGGCCAGTTGCGGCAGGCCGAAGCCCAACCGATCACGCTGGCGGCCGAAAGCAACGCGGGCTTGGTGGGGATTCGCGCACCGTATTTTGTCTCGTACATCCTCCCGTACCTCGTCCGACGCTATGGGGAGGACCTCCTCTACACTGGGGGACTTCGGGTATACACAACCTTGGACATCCCCATGCAAATCGCGGCGGAGCGCGCCATCCGAGACGGGGTCGACCGCGGACAGGCCCAACGGTTGCACGCCTCGCAGGCCGCCTTGGTCGCCCTGGATCCGCGGACGGGGGCAATTCGCGCAATGATCGGCGGCTATGACTTTAGCAAGAGCCAGTTCAATCGTGCGTGGCAGGCCCAGCGGCAGCCTGGGTCCGCCTTTAAGCCGTTCATCTACACTACCGCGATCGCAAATCGGATGCCGCCTACGAAAGTCATCGACGATGGTCCTGTGACCTACTCGATTCCGGGGCTCAAGGACTGGGAGCCGAAGAATTACGACGGGACTTATTCCGGACCAGTGACATTGCGGACGGCGATTGAACGCTCAATCAACATCCCCGCGATCAAGACCCTCATTGAGGTCACCCCACCCCGGGTCGTTGAGTATGCCTCCCGGATGGGTATCAGGAGTCCCCTCAACCCCTACCTTTCCCTTGCGCTGGGGACCTCGGAGGTGACACCTCTTGAAATGGCTTCCGCCTATGGGGTCTTCGCCACGTTGGGGGTGCGCGCAGAGCCGATGGCCGTGACTCGTGTGGCAGACCGATTTGGTCGCGTGCTTGAGGACAACTTCCCCCGTCGCGAACTGGTGTTGAGCCAAGAGGTCGCCTACGTGATGACCGACCTGTTGAAGGGGGTCATCCTTCGGGGTACGGGACAAGCTGCGGCGATCGGGCGGCCGGCGGCCGGCAAGACCGGGACGACCGATGACTACCGCAACGCGTGGTTCATCGGCTACACGCCGAGCCTGTCGACCGCAGTCTGGGTGGGCAACGATGACAACACCCCAATGCGGCGTGTGATCGGGGGGAGCGTCCCCGCAGGGATTTGGGCTTCGTTCATGAGAGTCGCGGTACAGGGAACGCCCCCCGACGATTGGAGGAAACCGGAGGGTGTTGTGGTGGCGACCGTTTGCGGGGACTCGGGGTTGCTGGCGACCGCCGACTGTCCCAAACCCCGCCCGGAGGTCTTCATTCAAGGAACGGAGCCGACCGAGTTTGACTTGGCCGGGAAGCCTGAAGATGGTAGTGGGCCTGGGGTCCCCATTCCGTTGGCCATCTCCGCGCCCGCCAATGGGGCGAAAGTGTCCGCTACGATTGCCATCGAAGGTACGACGATCCCCCAAGCGACGGTGAATTTGGTCATTGTCTTACAGGGTGGGCCCAGCAATACCAAAGTCTTGGACATGGCCGTGCCGGTCACGGCTGAGGGGCGTTTTAGCTATGTCTTCATTCCGACGATGCGCGTTCCCGGTGGCCAGTTCGTCATCACCGTCACCGCGACCACGCGGACCGGGGGGCGCGCGACTGCGACCGTAACAGTGGAGGAGTAGACCCTCTGCCGGGTAGAAGTCCAAGTTTGTCTTCTGCCCGGGTCTCACCTCAGCGATCCATCTTAGGTTCTCTTCCTCTGGCCACCAGGACGTTAAACCAAGAGGTGCACCGAAGGTACTATAGTCACCTACTGGTGGTGCATGGATAAAAGCGGTGAGGGGACTGCCTCCTTCAGGTGGCAGAGGGATTGCCGCGCCCTGTTCGCTGGCACTCATGTATCCTGCTGCTGTATGATGCAAGGCATGAGGGGATACGCCACACTCGTTGGGCACTCCAGCGCGACCCCCCAGGGGACGTAGATGCGCCTGGCCTACAAGTTCAGGCTCTACCCCAACCGAGACCAGGGCCGAGAATTGGCGCTGATGCTGGAGACGCACCGGCGGCTCTATAACGCCTGCCTCGCTCAGCGGAACGCCGCGTTTGAGGATGACGGGGTCAGCATTAACTACGGCGTCCAGTCCGGGTGGTTCAAGAACCAGCGGTGCGTCAACGAGTGGTTTGCTCGCCTGAACTTCAGCAGTGCCCAGGCCACGATGCGGCGGCTTGACAGATCCTTCCAGGCGTTCTTTCGCAGGGTCAGAAAGGGAGAGAAACCAGGCTATCCGAGATTCAAGTCCAGAAGTCGCTTTGGCGCTATAGAATTCCCCGCCTACGGTGACGGGATCAGGCTGACCTCTAGCGGCAAACTTCGCGTTCAGCACGTGGGGCTCGTCAAGGTGAAGCAGCATCGGCCCATTGAAGGCCTGATCAAGACGGTCACGCTTACACAGGAGGCGGAGAAGTGGTACGCCGTGTTCTCGTGCGACCTCGGAGCGATTGATGTTGCTGCCAGCCCCAACCCGCCCGTGGGGATTGACGTGGGCCTGGAGAGTTTCCTCACCACGTCGGACGGCCACCACGAACCTAATCCGCGGTATCTCACGACCACCCTCCCTGCGTTGCGGAGGCAGGCCCGCGCCGTGTCCAGGAAGCAGCTGGGCGGGAGGAATCGTACGAAGGCGGTCAAGGTGCTGAGGCGGATGCATGCTCGCGTCAGGAACATGCGGAATGAGCACCGTCACAAAGTCGCGTTGGAATTGTGCCGTCGCTACGGGCTGATCGCTGTGGAACGCCTCAACATCGCCGGGATGCTGAGGAGCCGCAGGGTCAGTCGGGCGATTGCCGATGCCGCGTGGGGCGGCTTTCTGGTGACGCTTCGATACAAGGCCGAGCGAGCCGGTGTCGAGGTGGTGGACGTCGATGCCCGAGGGACCTCGCAGGTCTGCAGCAACTGCGGCCAGGTGGTTGAGAAACCGTTGCGTCAACGCGTTCACTCCTGCGAGTGTGGGTGCACGCTGCATCGAGATGTCAACGCCGCGAGAAATATCCTCGGCGTGGCACTGGCCCGGACGGGGCCAGCAGGCGCGAACAGCAAGATTGTTGCTGTTGCCTGAGAAGCAGCCGGGTTTACCTGGCTGAGTCGTCACAGTACAATGCAGCTAGACGACGACGCGAACTGAAGGGCGGGATACCGATGTCCGGGCATTCGAAGTGGCATAACATCCGCATCAAGAAGGAAAAAGTCGACAAGGTGCGGGGCAAGCTCTTCAGTAAGCTCTCTCGCGAGATCAGTGTGGCCGCGAAGGAGGGTGGGGGAAACCCCGAGGGGAATGCCCGCCTTCGCACCGCCATTGAACGCGCGCGGGAGGCTGGCGTGCCCAACGATAACATTCAGCGCGCACTCCAGCGCGGGGTCGGTGGCGTGGAGGGGGTGAACTACGAGACGATGACCTACGAGGGGTACGCTCCCGGAGGGGTCGCCGTGCTCGCCGAGGTCCTCACTGACAACCGGAATCGGACGGCGAGTGAGATCCGCAGCCTGTTTACGAAGCACAACGCGGCCTTGAGTGAAGCCGGATCGGTCGCATGGATGTTCGATCGGAAAGGGTTGTTCACCATCGAGAAGAGCAATGCGACGGAAGACCAGCTCTTGACGATCGCGTTAGAGGCTGGAGCCGATGATGCTCGCCTCGCGGGTGACGTGTTCGAGGTCGTGACCAGTGTGGACCAGTTCTTCACAGTGAAACAGGCGCTTGCCACGGCCTCGATTCCGGTCCAGTCCGCGGACATCACGATGATTCCCAAAACGACTGTCCGCGTTGAAGGGAAGGAAGCCCAAGCGGTTCTCCGGCTGATGGATGCACTGGAAGAGCATGACGATGTCCAGCATGCCTACGCCAACTTTGATATTCCGGACGAGGTGCTGCAACAGGTCGGCTAGGCACCGCGAGGGCTCCTCCACCGACTTCAGATGCGCCGACGCGGCGCGTCCGCACAGGAACGCTCCGTCCCCACAGCGAATCGTGCCTCGAACGAGCGGGTGAGACGGTGACTATTCTACCTGACATGATGCTCACTTGGGGTTGCGATGCGCGTTCTTGGGATTGATCCTGGACTTCAGGAAACCGGCTACGCGTGTGTCGACTGTACCCGCGGAACGATGACGCTCCTGCACAACGGCATCATCCGCACCCGCAACGGGGCTAACCTCCCCGCTCGATTGCACACAATCTACCAGCAGCTCCAGCACTTCCTTGCGGAAGCTCGACCCACGGTCGTCGCGATCGAAGATCTGTACGCCGCTCCTCGCTATCCGCGCACGGCGATCATCATGGGACACGTGCGAGGCGTCGTGTGTCTCGCGGCGGCCGAAGCCGGAATTGCGGTGATCCCCCTGCCACCCACGTCGGTCAAGCAGGCAGTGACGGGGTTCGGGGGCGCGAGCAAGCGGCAAATCCAACTCGCCGTCGGCCGGTTGCTTGGCGTTCCGGAATCGCTCAACGGGCACATCGCGGATGCGGTGGCGATGGCGCTCACGGTCCTCTCGCGCGAAGGGCAGCTCACGCCTCGGAGAGCCCCTGGGAGCCTGGGCATCCCGACGTCTCGGCCGGGCCAATCGGCTCAGGTCGGAGTCTCGGGTCTGCGGAGATGATCGCGTACTTGCGCGGGCCGATCCTCCGTCGCACGGAGGATGCTATTGTCGTGGAAGCCGGCGGCGTGGGCTACGAGGTTCACTTGCCGGCAATCGTCGCGCAGTCGCTCGTCCCTCCGCTTGAGGGCGATCGGCCCATCGTGGAGCTCTACATCTCGTTCCACTCCACGCAAAATCAACCGAAGCCGCTGCTCATCGGGTTCTTGAACCAGGTGGAGCAGGAGTTCTTCGAACGGTTCATCACGGTCGACGGACTCGGCCCGACGAAAGCGATGAAGGCGATCATCCGCCCCATTCACCAGATCGCTGACGCGATTGAACGGAAAGACATTCCCTATCTGGTTCGACTTCCCGGCATTGGACAGCGGACCGCCGAAAAAGTGGTCGCGACGTTGCACGGGAAGCTCGGCAAGTATGCGCTTCTCCGCGGGCCCGAGGCGCGTGAAGTGCGGACGGCGGACGACTTTGTGGCGGAAGTCATCGAAGTGTTGACCACCCAGCTGGGACACCGTCCTCCCGAAGCCCGCCGGATGGTCGACGAAGCGAAGCGGCGCCATCCAAGCATCGCCTCGGCGGAGGAGCTGTTCCAAGAAGTGTACCGGATCGAACACGATGGGAGCGTACGGCCCCCCGAGCCCGCCCGGACACGCCCGTGACGGTGGGACCCTGTCCAGAGTAGTGAGACCCCGCAGGTCTGAGGCGGCATAATGAGCGAGAACATCCCCACCCCAGAACGCGTGGCGGAAGAGGAGTTTATTCGTAGCCTCCGTCCCCGAACGCTCGCGGAGTGCATTGGGCAGTCGAAAGTGCTCGAGGGGCTGCGGATCAGCATCCAGGCGGCGAAGGCCCGAGGCGAAGCGCTCGATCACGTCCTCCTCCACGGGCCGCCTGGGCTGGGCAAGACGACGCTTGCGAACGTCCTCGCGACGGAGATGGAGGCCACGATCGTCACGACGTCGGGCCCGGCTCTTGAACGGGGCGGGGATCTCATGGGAATCCTCACTAACTTGCAGCCGCATGACGTCCTGTTCATCGACGAAATCCACCGGCTCTCACGGACGATCGAGGAGTTCCTCTATCCGGCCATGGAAGACTTCTGCGTCAATTTCGTCATCGAGAAAGGTGCCCATGCCCGCACACTCAGGTACAAGCTGCGCCCATTTACCCTCGTGGGCGCCACAACCCGCGCGGGGATGCTCTCCTCGCCATTACGGGAGCGGTTTGGGATTTTTCACCATCTGGATTTCTTCTCCGTCGACGAGCTCGCTAAGGTCGTGCGCCGGTCTGCATCTATTCTCAGCGTGACGATTACCGACGATGGGGCGGAAACCATCGCGGACCGGGCCCGGGGGACGCCCCGCATCGCCAACCGCCTTCTCCGTCGTGTCCGTGACTATGCGCAGGTACGGGCGGATGGCATCATCACTGCGGCGGTCGCGCACGAAGCGTTGGAGTTTGAGGGGGTCGACACTCGAGGGTTGGACGCCCTCGACCGTGATTTGCTCCGGACCATCGCCGTCGTCTACGGGGGAGGCCCTGTGGGTATCGAGGCAGTAGCGGCGACGCTGAACGAAGAAGCGGAGACCTTGGAAGAAGTTGTCGAGCCGTACCTCCTCAAGATTGGATTTCTCACGCGTACGCCAGGTGGACGGCGAATCACTGCCAGTGCCTGTGACCATCTCGGGTTGGCGCTTCCCGTCGAGCGCGGGCGGACCCAAGGCCACCTCTTCTAGGTTTCGCCATGAGTGAGGTTGCCGCGCTCGGGCGGCTGCTGATCATCCTAGGACTCGTCGTCGTTGCCCTCGGGGTGGTGTTCCTCCTGGGCGGACGGCTGCCGCGACTACCTGGCGACATCGTCATCCGACGGGATACGGTCACCATCTACCTGCCGCTCGCGACGAGTTTGCTGATCAGCGTCATCGCGACCATCGTCCTGCGTCTGCTTAGTGGTCGGAGGTAAGGTATGCGCGTTGTTGTCGGGCTATGGAGCCTAGTCTTGCTCACCGCGCTCGTACCGGCGCCGCTCCGCGCGGCGGGGACTGAGGCGATACGGGTTGGCCTGCTTCTAGAGCAAGGTCGGATTGTCATCACAAGCAACCAGGTCATCGCAGTATCCAGCAGCTCAGGGCGCAATGGTTTCCCGCCGGGCGCCTATGAGTTTGTGAGCGTAGGCGGTGCCATTGATCTGCCGGGGACTGATCGGTACGAGGGGATCGTCCGGTTGAGTCCCACTGGTGGGGCGTACCTCTACGTGGGCATTCGGCCCTACCGGGGCATTATCGAACTCCGTTCGAGCTCCACTGGACGAATGACCGTCATCAATGAATTGCCCTTAGAAGAGTACCTCTATGGGGTCATTAGGATGGAAATGGATCCGCAGTGGCCCAGCGAGACCCTCAAGGCGCAGGCGGTGGCGGCGCGCACGTTGGCGTTGTACAGCCTCCGTCGGTTCCAATCGGAGGGTTACGACGTGCGTGCCTCAACGGATTCACAGGTCTACGGGGGGGTGCTGGCCGAGGCGCCCCGCGCGACCGCGGCAGTTGATGAGACCCGGGGAACAGTGATGACCTACCAGGGTCGGTTGATTTTCTCCGCGTATCATTCGGATTCGGGTGGGCACACGGAGAGTAGCGAGTACGTCTGGGGAGGAACCTACCCGTACCTGCGCGGAGTGCCCGATCCGTTCACGATAGACGCTGCGGGACATGAGTGGGTGAATCGGATCGAGCTGGCCATGTTGGAGGACCGCTTGCGCCGCGCCGGCAAGTCGGTGAGCGGAGTGAATGCGATCGAGTCCGTCGCGTTCTCGCCTTCGGGGCGGGTCCTCAGCGTCCAGTTCTTGACCAGCCGAGGGCGAGTCGATGTGCGGGCCACAGAGTTGCGAGCCGTCTTGGGGGCTGAGTTCCTGCGCAGTACCTTGTTCTCCGTCCGAGTCCTTCCTGGTGACGTTCCGATCGTGGAATTCGCAGGCCGCGGCTCCGGCCATGGAGTGGGCATGAGCCAATGGGGCGCCCGGGGACAAGGATTGCAAGGACGGAATTACCTCGAGATCTTGCGCTACTACTATGCCGACGTCACTATCGAGTCGAGGTAAGGTGGCCGCCGCAGAGTAAGTGCGGCGTACCGCCTACCCCTTGCCATGCGGCTGGAGCAGTTTGACTTCCTCTTGCCGCCCGAGTTGATCGCGCAGGTCCCCGCTGACCCTCGCGACGCCGCCCGCCTCCTCGTCGTGTACCGCGATGGGCGCCCCTTGGAGCATCGGGTCTTCCGAGATTTGCCTGACTACCTCCGCCCCGGAGATGCCCTTGTCCTCAATGACACGCGCGTCCTCCCCGCCCGCCTCCACGCACAAAAGACCACTGGGGCGATGGTCGAACTCTTGCTCCTCCGACCCCTCGACGCGCTCACGTGGGAGGCGCTGGTTCGGCCAGGGCGGCGTCTCCACGTTGGCGCCTCGTTGCGTTTCGGGGAGGGGTTCACGGGGACGGTTCGGGACGTGCGGCCAGACGGCGTCCGCATCATTGCTTTCGAGGCTGCGGAGCCGGTCCGTGTGCTCCTCGAGAAGCGGGGCGAGGTTCCCCTGCCGCCCTACATTCACGCACCGCTGCGCCGCCCGGACGACTACCAAACCGTCTATGCAGCGCCCGAGGGGGCGGTGGCGGCGCCCACGGCAGGGCTTCACTTCACGACAACGCTGCTCGACCGCATTCGGGCCCTGGGAGCGCGGGTGGTCACGCTAACGATGCACATCGGGCTGGGAACGTTCCAACGCGTAGCCCAGGAGGAGATCGAGCGTCACCAGATGGGCACCGAATGGTACCACGTTTCGCCGGAGGCGGCCGCGACGATCAACGCGGTCCGCCATGGCCGTGGCCGTGTGGTCGTGGTGGGGACCTCGACTGTGCGGACGCTGGAGACCGTAGCGTCAGACGATGGGACGATTCGCCCTGGAGAGGGTTACAGCGATCTGTTCATCTACCCTGGGTTCCAGTTCAAGACGACCGACGCCTTGGTGACGAACTTCCACCTGCCCAAGACGACCTTGTTGCTCTTGGTGTGCGCGCTGGCGGGTCAGGACCAAATCTTCCAGGCGTATGCGGAGGCGATTCAGCGCCGGTATCGGTTCTACAGCTTTGGGGATGCCATGCTCGTATTATGAGCCCTGGACTCGGGTCCACCCCCGAGTCTGTGGGGTCCACCCTTTCAAGGGGCGACCCGCGTAGTCCGCTTCCTCGACTTCGTAGCCAGCTTGCTCCAGACGTCGGCGGCCTTCGGGATAGTATCGGTAGGACAGCTCCCACGCGCCGCCGCGAAGCGGATTCGCATAGCCGCCGAGACCACCTAGTAGCTTTTTGAGGTTCTCTTCTTCCGACTTTTCCGCGACCAGTTCCACCGCTTGATTGACTGTGCCAAGCGCTCGGATCTTCGGATTCTGAGGTTTGCCTGCCTGTCGACCGGCCGCGTTGATCGCGGAAATCGGGGTCTCTAACGTGGCGCCGGGCTGAGCGGGTTTGGTCGCCTCCGGGCCGCCAGAGGTGGCACGGGCAGCGCGCATGGCGTCGGCTTTCGCTTTGATCGCGGCGAGCAACTCTTCGCGGCTCTTAGGTTTCTCGTCTCCCATGGGTCCTCCCAAATGGACCTGTCGTCGAGAGTTATTCTAGCGTGTTATACTCCAGCCTGCATGGGGGAATTTCGCTTCGAGCTGATCGGATCATCGTCGACCAGCCGAGCTCGCCTGGGCCGCCTGACCACCCCGCGGGGGATCGTGCACACGCCAGCGTTCATGCCCGTCGGGACCCAGGGCACCGTTAAGACCCTCACGTCGGAAGAGGTCCACGAGCTCGGGGCCGAGATCATCCTCGCGAACACGTTTCATCTCTTCTTCCGGCCGGGGGCGGATCTGATCGCGAAGCTTGGCGGGTTGCACCGGTTCATGCACTGGGACGGGCCGATCCTGACCGATAGCGGCGGCTACCAAGTATTCAGTCTTGCCAAACACCGCACCCTCGCGGACGAGGGGGTGGCCTTTCGCTCGCCCCTGGATGGGAGCGATCATACCTTCACGCCGGAGGGGGTCCTTCAGGTCCAACAGCTTCTCGGCAGCGACGTTGTCATGCCGCTCGATGTCTGCCTCGGGTACCCCGCGGACGACGCGCAAGCCCGTGAGGCTCTCCGCTTGACCGTGCACTGGGCTCAACGCTCCAAGGCGGTCGGCACAGGGGAAGGGCAGATGCTCTTCGGGATCATCCAGGGGGGGTTCACGCCCGCTTTGCGCAAAGAGGCGACGGTGCGGATGTGTGAGCTCGGGTTCGCGGGCTACGCGCTCGGGGGCCTCAGCGTCGGTGAGCCGCGCGAACTGACCTACACGTTGATCGACGAGGTCGCCACGAGGTTGCCGATTGCACCGCCGCGGTACCTAATGGGGGTGGGGGCTCCACCGAGTCTGCTGGACGCCATTGCGCTTGGCGTCGACATGTTCGATTGCGCGCTCCCCACCCGGGTGGCGCGGACGGGAACGGTCTTCACGCGCCGCGGTCGCATGAACGTTCGCAACGGAGCCTATCGAGAGGATCAGGGACCGCTCGATGAGGCGTGCCGGTGTCCCGTGTGCGCCCACTATTCCCGAGCCTATATACGGCACCTCTTCAACGCTGACGAGATCCTCGGCCCTCGGCTGGCCACCTACCATAACCTATTCTTCCTAGCCCGGCTGATGGATGAGGCGCGTGAGGCGATTGCCGCCGATCGGTTTGAGACGTGGCGCGCGGGGGTCGGTCATGCGTATGCGACCCCGTGGTAGGCAGATGCCCGGAGCAAAGGAATCCTTTGTCCCCTACAGAACACCTAAGAGCGTTTTCGGTCACGGGGGAGGTGCAAGGTGACACTGTTGCAAATTGGGCCACAAGGTCCCGTGCTCGTGCTCTACGTGGTGGTGATCGGCGCCTTCTTCTACTTCATGATGTTCCGCCCCCAACAGCAGCAGGCGCGTCGGCGTCGCGAGATGATGGCCAAGCTCAAGAAGGGCGACCGGATCGTCACCGTTGGGGGGCTTCATGCGACAGTTCACGATGTCGATTCGGACCAGCTCACGCTCGAACTCGCCCCCAACCTCCGGGTGAAGGCTGAGCGCCACGCCGTCAGCCATGTCCGGGGCAAGAATCCGAAGGATTCGGCACCGACCGCCTCGTCGTAAGACCAGTACTTCCAGTAGCCCACTCCGCGGCCCCCACTGGATGGCCCGGGACCGATTCGGGGACGAAAAGGACGTAAACGGGAATGACTGAGACCTCTGAAGGTATCGGCGCACGGACCGTTCTCGTGACCCTCGATGAACTCAAGAAAGACCCCGAGGTCGAGGCGTACATTGACAAAGCCAACGAGTACACCGGGGCGATCGGGTACACGGAGCACGGGACCCGGCATGCGAACCTTTGCGCGAGTATTGCGTTCAATACCCTGAAGCGGCTGGGCAACGAGGAACGGGAAGTCCAGCTCGGTGCGATTGCGGCGTACTTGCATGATATCGGGAATCTAGTCGGTCGCGTGAACCATGAGCATACGGGGGCCGTGCTGGCGAATGAGGTGCTTAAGCGGTGTGGGATGGGCCCAGTCGAGCGCGCCATTGTGATGGGAGCGATTGGGAACCACGAAGAAGCCAATGGAGAGGCCGTTAGTCACGTTGGGGCGGCGGTGATCCTGGCGGACAAGTCCGACGTCCATCGGTCCCGCGTCCGAAACCCGGACCCGACCACGTTCGACATCCATGACCGGGTGAACTACGCGGTCGAGTACTCCTTCCTGCGGGTCGACGAGAAGAGCCGCACCGTGAGCCTGGAGTTGACGATCGACACACGGCTCTCCCAGGTCATGGAGTATTTCGAGATCTTCCTTTCGCGGATGGTCATGTGCCGTCGCGCCGCGAAGTTCCTCAATTGTGAGTTCAAGCTGCAGATCAACGGCGTCAAGCTGCTGTGAGAGATGTGGAGGCGTCTTAGGCGCCGCGCGATCCATAATCCTGACCCTTCCGGCACGGCTGGCTCGAGAAGTCGCGGCCTACGCTCAAGACTTTCGACGTACCACCGAAGCCAGCTGGACACGCCTGTGTAACCCACGACACCTGCTGGAGAGGGATTGCCCCCCGGATCTAGAAGAATTCCCTAGTCTTACCCAGATTCCCGTGCAGGCCTTACGATCTGGTGGTCGCCTCTCGTCCGATGGATGTCCTCATTTTGGGTACCCGGGGTAGTCGGCTCGCCCTTCGACAGACGGAACTCGTGGTGGAGTCGCTCCGCCGGGTACACCCCGACGTCAGAGTGCGTCTGCAGACGATCCAGACGACCGCCGAACGCCACCCCGATCAGCGGCTTGACCAACTCCCGGACATCGGATTCTTCGTGAAGGAACTGGAGGTCGCACTGTTGGCCCGCACCATTGATGCTGCCGTGCACAGCATGAAGGACGTCCCCTCTGCGATCCCCGATGGTCTGACCATAGCGGCGGTCACGGAACGCGAGGACCCACGGGATGTCCTCGTAGCGCGGGAGAAGGTGACGCTTGAGACGCTCCCGCCCGGCGCCTCGGTCGGGACCAGTAGTCCACGTCGTGCGGGGTGCCTCCTGGCCCGGAGGCCGGACCTTGTGGTCGTCCCTATCCGAGGCAACGTTGACACCCGGATACGGAAAGTGGATGCAGGTGAACTTGATGCCGTCTGTTTGGCTGGCGCGGGGCTGCGGCGCCTGGGGTTGGAGACCCGGATCTCGCAGTGGCTCCCCCTCGACGTTGCCCTCCCTGCGCCTGGGCAGGGGGCGCTAGGCGTGGAGATTCGTTCGGACGATCCCCACGCGGCCCGGATCGTCGCCGCCGCTAACCACGAGCCGACGAATGCGGCTGTCGCCGCGGAGCGCGCGTTGCTCGAACGGTTGGAGGGCGGGTGTCGGATGCCCATCGGGGCTCTCGCGAGCGTCGATGGAGATCGCCTTACTTTGACTGCGATGATCCCCGCCGAGGACGGCAGGGCTGTTCTCCGGGGCGCCCGGACTGGCTTCGTCCACGACGCCCGTGCGATCGGTGTTGCGCTCGCCGACGACCTCCGTGCACAAGGGGCGGCGACCTTTGCTGCGGGACGAGAAGGCGGTCGGTCGTGAGGGAGAGTGAAGTGCAGCGCATCCTCGTCACGCGGCCCCAGGAACAGGCCGGAGGACTGTGTCGCCGACTAGAGGCCCTGGGGATCGAAGCGGTGGCGGTTCCTACCGTGGCCATCGTTCCGCCCAGCTCCTTCGAGGTACTTGACGATGCCATCCATGGACTCGGTCGCTACCAATGGGCGATCTTCACGAGCGCGAACGGGGTCCGCGCGTTCTTCAATCGAAGGGCAGTGTTGGCGACCGATGGTATTCTCCCATCCTCCCTGCGGTGGGCGGCGATCGGCCCGGCCACGGCCGCGCAACTCAGCGCGCAGGGGATCGAGCACGCCTGGATCCCGACACGGTATTTGAGCGAGACCCTGGCATTGCAGCTACCGGATGTTGCGGGGCGACGAATCCTCCGGATCCGACCCGAGGTGACGTCTCCTGGCCTCGTAGAGCAGCTACGGGCGCGAGGAGGGAGTGTCGATGAGGTGGTGGCCTACCGTACGCTCGAAGGTCCTCCAGGGGCAGGGGAACGGCTCGCGGAGGCATTGGCCCGAGGCATCGATGGGGTCATCTTCACAAGCGCCTCGACCGTCCGAGGCTTCGCGCAATTGCTGGGGGCGATGGGTCTGGCCCGGGGCCTGCCGTCTGTGGAGCTTATCGCGATTGGTCCGGTCACGGCTGCAGCGATCGAGGTCGCCGGGTGGCACGCTGCCGTTGTGGCAGACGAGCACGACATCGAGGGAATTGTCCGGCGGCTCAAAGAGAGGAGCGAGCGTCATGGTGCGGGTGTCGACTGATCAGAAACTTCCCGTACGGCCGCGACGTGGGCGTCGCACCGCGGCGATGCGTGCCTTGGTGCGGGAAACGCGTCTGGGTCCCGAGCGGTTTATCTACCCGATCTTTGTGCGCAGTGGTCAAGGGCGGGAGCCAATCCCCTCCATGCCTGGCCAGGTGCGTTTCTCCCCGGACGAGCTCGCTCGCGAAGCGGCAGAACTCCGCTTGCTGGGGATCAGTGCGGTTCTCCTGTTTGGTCTCCCCGATGAGAAAGACCCCCTCGGTACTAGTGCCTACGACGAGCATGGAATTGTCCAGCAGGCTGTGCACGTTCTCAAAGCGGCCGTCCCCGATGTGCTCGTGTGTACGGACGTTTGCCTGTGTGAGTACACGACCCATGGCCATTGCGGTGTAGTGCGTGATGACCACGTTGACAACGACGCCACCCTCGAGTTGCTGGCTCGGACGGCCGTCTCGCAGGCGGCGGCGGGTGCCGACATCGTGGGGCCCAGCGCGATGATGGACGGGCAGGTCGGGGTTCTCCGCGAGGCGCTGGACGCGTCGGGGTTCACGGACGTGGCCATTATGGGGTACTCGGCGAAGTACGCCTCCGCGTTCTACGGGCCCTTCCGGGACGCCGCGGGGTCGGCGCCGCAATTCGGCGACCGACGAGGCTACCAGATGGATCCGGCGAATGGACGGGAGGCTGACCGCGAGATCGCGTTGGATATCGCCGAAGGCGCGGACATCGTCATGGTCAAGCCCGCGCTCGCTTACCTCGATGTCATCCACCGGGTGCGCCCGAAGATCACCGTCCCGCTGGCGGCCTACAACGTGAGCGGGGAATACGCGATGATCAAAGCGGCGGCCGAGCGAGGGTGGTGCGATGGACCTCGCGCGACGTTGGAGGTCCTCACAGCGATTGCGCGCGCGGGGGCAGATCTGATCATTACCTATCATGCGAAGGAGGCTGCGCAATGGCTGGCGCAGAGCTGATCGATTCCTCGTTCGTTCAGGTGCTCACGCTGAAGGTCGACCCGTCGTGGCGACTTCGGTCGGACGAGGAGCGGGACGGTGACACACTCGACTTCCGGAGGGTCCTGGAGCAGGGGACTCCGCGCGTGAGGACGATCACGTATTCGATGGTTGGGCTGCGTCCCGACGCCGACCTGTTGTTGGTCCGCGTCGGCCCGACGCTTGACGCGCTGGAGGAGGCGGCGAGCCTGGCGCTGCGGACAGGGGTTGGGAGGTTCATGAGCGTAGCGCACTCGCTTGTGGGTCTGCTGCGACCCTCCCGCTACGTGCGCAAACCAACAAGCCAGGAGCAGGCCCTCCTCAGCGGGGAGCGGGCGCCCTACCTCGTCGTCTACCCATTTGCGAAGACGACGGAGTGGTATCGACTCAGCCAAGAGGCGCGCCAGGGAATGATGAATGAGCACATCCGTGTCGGGCATGAGTTTCCTCAAGTCCGCCAACTCCTCGCGTACTCAACTGGGTTGGCGGATCAGGAGTTCATCGTGGCGTATGAGATCGATGACCTCGTCGTGTTTCAGGATCTGGTCACCGCGCTGCGGGAGACCGAAGCCCGGCGTTACACGTTGACCGATCAGCCCATCCTGACGGCGATCCATCGCCCCGTAGAAGACGCGCTCCGGTTGCTCGGGTAATGGGGACGGCGCGAACGGAACCGTCAGTAAGTGGCTCGCAGCAGCTGAACGAGAGGCTGCTCCGGGCATGCCGGCGAGAGCGGGTGGATCGGACCCCCGTGTGGTTCATGCGTCAGGCGGGTCGCTCGGATCCCAAGTACCTCGCCATCCGGGGCCGCGCCTCGCTCCTGGAGATCTGTCGCACCCCGGCGCTATGTGCTGAGATCACCCTGCGGCCCGTCGAAGACCTCGGAGTCGATGCGGCAATCCTCTTTGCGGACATCACCCTCCCCCTCGGCGGCATGGGCGTCGCATTTGACCTCCAAGATGGAATCGGCCCGCAGATTCGGCATCCCATCCGGACAGAGACCGACCTTGCCACGCTCCGCCCATTCGAGCTTGATGACACGATGACCGGAGTGCTGGACGCGATCCGGCTGATTCGCCGGGCCTCGCCCGTGCCACTCGTGGGTTTCGCGGGGGGATCGTTCACGCTGGCCAGCTACTTGATCGAGGGCGGGCCCTCGAGGGACTTCATCCACACTAAGACGATGATGGCGCAGGCGCCCGGTCTGTGGCAGCAGCTGATGACGCAGTTGACCGCCGCGACTATCTGCTACCTGCAGGCCCAGGTGGCAGCGGGCGCCCAGGCAGTGCAAGTGTTTGATAGCTGGGTGGGAGCGCTCAGTCCTGCAGACTATGCGGACCACGTCGCTCCGTACTCACGTGCTGTGTTCGCCGCGATCGCGACGACCGGAGTTCCTAGTATTCACTTCGGAACCAGCACCGCTGGGTTGCTCCCCGCGATGACTGCAGCAGGGGGTGACATCATTGGGGTCGACTGGCGGATCGACTTGGCCGACGCATGGGCGCGGATCGGTTCTGGTCGCGGGATCCAGGGCAACCTCGAGCCAGCGATGTTGCTCGCGCCCGTGGATGTCCTCCGCGCCCGCGCCCAGAGCGTGCTCGACCAAGCGGCAGGCCGGCCTGGCCACATCTTCAACCTGGGGCACGGCGTTCTCCCACAGACACCGCGGGATCGCCTCCGCTGGCTCGTCGAGATGGTGCACGAGTACTCGGGTCGAGGCGAAGGGAACTCTCGATGACCGCCCCCGTGGGCGTGCTCCTGATGGCTTACGGGAGTCCCGCGACGCTCGACGATGTGGAGGCGTACTTCACTCATATCCGCGGCGGTCGCAAACCGTCGCCTGAGCGTGTCGAAGAGTTACGGGAACGCTATCGCCGGATTGGGGGTCGATCGCCGCTCCTCGACATCACCCAGCGGCAAGCGCGTGGGGTCGAGGCCGGGCTCACCCGCCTCGGGGCGCCAGTCCGGGTCTATGTCGGGATGAAGCACGCCCCGCCGTTTATCGTCGAGGCGGTTGACGAGATGGAGCGAGATCGGGTGCGGGCTGTGGTGGGGCTCGCGCTCGCGCCCCACTACTCGAGGTTGAGCATCGGGACGTACCTGTCGACAGCCGCTGAAGCGGCAGGGCAGCATGGGATCGCATTCCACGGGATCGAGAGCTGGCACGATCACTCGGGCTTTGTTCGGGCCGTTGCGGCACGACTCGGCGAGGCACAGCGACGATTGGGAAATGCGCGGAGCGTCCCGGTTATCTTCACGGCGCATAGCCTTCCACAGCGCATCCTGGAATGGAACGATCCCTATCCGACAGAACTCCAACGCACCTGCCAGGCGGTCGCCCAGGTCGCGGGTCTGAGCCGGTGGCAGTTCGCCTATCAGAGCGCGAGCCAGACCGGCGAGCCGTGGCTGGGACCCGCGCTTGCGAATGTGGTCCTGGAGCTTGCCAGCAAGGGCGAGCAGGCGGTCATCGTCTGCCCGGTGGGGTTTGTCGCCGATCATCTCGAGGTGCTGCACGACATCGACATCGAGGCAAAAGCGCTGGCCACGATGCACAAGATGCAGCTCGAACGAGTTCCTTCGCTCAATGACGGGCCCGACTTCATCGCAGCGCTGGTGGACCTGGTGCGCGCTCACCTACCCAAGGAGCTTCTGGGTGAGAGCGGTGCACACCGATGAAGACGAGAGGACCGGCGACGCCGCAGGCATCTCCGCGGCGGGCGCCCCGACCTCCACTGACTGGCGCGAAGTTCTATCGCACTGCCGTCCCCCTCACGCTCTTAATCCTCGCGCTAGTGATGCTCGTCCTGCTGGTTGTGGCCGCGAGCATGCTATTCGGCTTGGTGTCATTTCCAGGGAGGTGAGCAACCGGCCATGAATGTCACGCAGTCCTTGCCAGTTATCTCGTCCAGTGTCGTTCTCCTGTTCTCCGCCCTCGTCTTTCGCCGATACATAGCGCGCGGGGGAGCGCACCTGCTCCTATGGGGGATTGGGCTGGCGATGTTCGGGGTTAGTAGCCTTGCAGAGGTGTACTCGGCGGGAGCATGGCACCCGACCGTGTTCCGGCTCTGGTATTTGGGCGGGGCGGTCCTTAACGCGGCCTGGCTCGGGCAGGGTACCGTCTACTTGCTCCGGGGTCAACACTTGCCAAACGTGTTGATTTCGCTCGTGCTCGGGTATGCGGTCGCCTCTGGAGTCGTCGTCATGGTGGGTCGCCTATTGGGGGTTAGTCCTGGAATCCTGGGACTGCTTGTGGCCATCGCGGGATTCGGTCTCACGCTTATTCTCCACCGACGCTGGGTGTACCGCTGGAACTCGCAGCGACTTGCGATGGGCCTGACTCTCCTCCTGGTGGCGGGAAGCCTGCTCGCTACCTACTTCGTTTTCAGTATCCCCCTCAACGACGCTCATTTTGACGTCCATCAGACTCTGAGTGCGCAGTACCGAGAGTTGCTGCCTCAAGGCGCGACTATCCGCCGCCTGACCCCGGTCTTCAACATCTATGGCTTGCTCACCATTGTGGGGGGTGCCCTCTACTCTGCCTGGTTGCTCTGGCGGAAGGAGATCGCGCCACACCGCGTCGTGGGGAACCTGTTCATTGCGCTCGGAGCGCTGTCGCTGGCCTTCGCTAGCACCCTCGTGCGGTTTGGGCTAGGCGACTACCTGTATGTGGGAGAACTGGTCGCCGCGACGCTAATGTTCGCCGGGTTTGTGCTTGCCACGACGCCGCTGGCAGCCACCCGTCACGCACTGCATGGAGTGGACGCGTCATGAGCCAGCGGGCCTTCGCCCCCGACGCGACGCCGCACCGGTGGATGACCTTGGGGGCGGCCAGTCGCTTCCTTGGCGTCGACGATTCGACGTTGCGTGCATGGGCTGATGCCGGTCGCATCGGCGCTTTTCGTACGCCCGGAGGGCATCGTCGATTTGCGCGGGATGAACTTGACGCCTTCCTTCGCCGGAGCCGTCCGGCTCTCCAGGCGCATCCCTCAAAACTGATTCCCCATCAAGGGACGCGTCTGTTGGTAGGGTCCTCAGGGCGCAGGGTGCGGCGCGAGGGGTGGTACGCGGCCATTGATGCGCCAACCTCCGCGGCAATGCGGGAGATTTGCCAACAGCTCATGCGGGCGCTTGCCGGATATCTGACCGGGGGACGACATCGGCGAACCCATCTCGAGGACGGGGCACGCGCTGGTACTGCTCTCGGAGTTCAGGTGGCAACAGTGCAGCTTACCCCCGCAGCCGCAACGCGCGCCTTCGTGTTTTTTCGGGCTCTGCTGACAGACGCAGTCGCGACGAACGCGTCTGTCCCGCCCGACCAGAGAGTCCGGTCGATCGGCCAGATGGACACCTTCCTTAACCACGTCCTCACGCGCATGATGGAAGCGTACGAGCGCCAGCGCGCGAACCTGGCGTCCTCTTCAGCGGGGACCAGTCGAGGGAGTCCGGCAGGTGCTCCCAGGGCGAGTGGTCGGGGGCGAAATACCGACCACTGAGCCGATCGGCCATCGGTTGCTTTACGCGCTTCGAGTCAAGGAAGGTTGGGGCTCCGTTCAACTACAGCCCGGGAGAGTCGCCTCCTGTCCTCGTGCCACCGTGTGTTGCGACGTCCTAGGGTGCACTCTATACTTGGTATGATCCCTGTGGCGCGTTTTTGTAAGAAGAGTCGCGCCTCCACGATGAGGAATGACCACAGCGCTGATCGTGATTCCAGTATTCAACGAGGAATTGACCCTGGAGCGCGTGTTGGCCGAGGTCCGCGTCCACGCCCCTAGCGCCAACACCCTGGTTGTCGATGATGGGTCCACGGACAGTTCTCCGGAGATTCTCGCCCGCGCCAACGATGTGCGCATTATCCGCCACTTGACGAACCAAGGGTACGGGCAATCGCTAATTTCGGGGTTTGGGTATGCGATCGAGCATGGATACGATGTGGTGGTCACGATCGACTGTGACGAGCAGCATGAACCCCGACGGATTCCAGATTTCCTCCGCGCGATCAATTCCGCTGATATCGTCTCCGGGAGTCGGTACCTGGATCCCGCGAGTCCCGGCGACCCTGCCCCTCCCGATCGGCGCCAGTTGAATGCAGAGTTCACCGAGCACCTGCGCGCGATCACCGGGTTCTCGCTGACCGACGCCTGGTGTGGGTTCAAGGCCTACCAAGTCGCGGCGCTCCGCAAGTTGCAGCTGAGCGAACCCAGCTACGGGATGCCCTTGCAGGTGTGGGTGCAGGCGGCCTTCCATCATCTTCGAGTAATCGAGCTCCCGGTGGCGCGGATATACAAGAACCCGAGCCGGAAGTTCTGGGGCGGGCTCGACGACCCCACGACCCGCCGCGCATACTACCTCCGGCTCCTCGAGGCCGAAGTCGCCCGGTGGCTGCCCGGCCGCCTGAGCCTCCTCCAGGTCCGGCGATGAGATTGCTGGCGCTAGGGGCTCATCCCGATGACGTGGAGATCGGGATGGGGGGGACGATCGCCGCGCTCCGCGCCCAAGGCCACGAGGTCGTGCTATGCGATCTGACGAACGGCGAGCCGACGCCGATCGGGTCCCCGGAGCGCCGTGCGCGTGAAGCTCACCAGGCGGCGACGTTGCTCGGGGTCACGCGGCGGATCACCCTCGAAATGCCCAACCGCTACCTGATGGATACGATTGAAAATCGTACGCAGATCGCCGAAGTGATCCGCAAGGAACGGCCCGATGTCCTTGTAGGACCGTATTGGGTGGACGCCCACCCCGATCACGTCGCCGCGGCCGTGCTGGCTGAAGCGGCCCGGTTCTACGCCAAGTTAACTAAGACGGCAATGGCGGGCGAACCCATCTACCCGCGCCGGATCTTGCATTTCCTCACGACCCACTATCGGTTGCACATCCGCCCCGCGTTCATCTTTGACATCTCCGACCACATCGACGTCAAGCTGCAAGCGCTGCGTGCGTACGCGTCTCAATTCGGGCCCGAGCGCGGGACCGAAAGCTTCGTCGACCAGATCCGCGCCTGGAACCGATACTTTGGAAGCCTCATCGGCTGCCCCTTCGGGGAACCCTTCGTCTGCCGTGAGGAAATCGGCCTCCGCGGTTTGGATCAATTCGTCTAGCGCATGGTGCAGCCGCAGGCCGCCGAGTTCGACATTCCACTGCGTTCTGGGGAAGTGGTGTGTCTCCCGTCGGCGGAGGAGTTCCGCGGCCTCGCTGAAGAGAACGCCGCCGCATTAGCGGCGAGTCCGTTCCAGCTCAGCGGGCATCCCCTCGCAGAAGTCCGCCGACAGACGCGTCGGTGGGTACTCTCCGCTGCCAGTGCATTCTCCAAAGCGCTCGGACTCTCCACGAGTCTCCCTCGCGAGGACGCCCTCCTCTACGTGACCGGGCACCAGCCGTTCCTGTTCCATCCGGGGGTCTGGATCAAGCAACTGCTGGTGGGCCGGATGGTCGGGAAGGGAATCGGTGGGCTGAGCATGCCGGTTGATAGCGATACGTTTGAGGAACTTGGCGTCGATGTCCCCGAGTTTGTCGATGGACTGCGGCTCACCCGTGAGACGCTCCTCCGCGCCGGTCCCGACATACCCTACGAGGTCCACCCACGGCCGTCAGAGACAGAGTGGCGGACCTTTCTGGACCGGGTCGAAGCGCATCTCCGCACACTCAGCCTGGGCGGGGTCCAACAGGTGTTTTCTCGGTTCAAACAACAGGTGGTGGATCTCGACAGCACGACGAATCTCGGGACCTTCTTGACAGCTGTGCGTCGGCGCCATGAGGGATCCCGGCCGTACTTGGAAGTCCCTGTCTCCCGTCTCGGAGAGTCCCCCGAGTTCCGGCAGTTCTTCCTTCACATTCTGGCCGATGCTGCCCGGTTTGCCGACTGCTACAACCGCCACCTCGAGACCTATCGCACCCGCAACAATATCCGTACGCCGGCACAGCCGTTTCCGAATCTCGAGATCGATCGCGAGCGGGTAGAGCTCCCGTTTTGGCTCCTCCACCAGGGGCGGCGTCGGCCCTGCTACGCGCAACCGCGCGCGGGCGGATGGCAGGTGTGGGCAGGGGAGGAGCCCGTGAGGATCGTTCCGAGGGGCGAGCCGGCCCATGCGCTCGACGGTCTCGCGATTCGGCCGCGGGCACTCACGCTCACGGCATTTACGAGGCTGTGCGTGGCGGATCTGTTCATCCACGGGGTCGGCGGGGGTCGTTACGATCGAGCGACCGACGAGGTGATCCGTGAATACTTTGGGATCCAGCCTCCACGCTATGCGGTCGTGACCGCGACCCTGCATCTGCCCCTCGCGGAGTTCAATACCAATACGGAACGGCGGGAATTGCAGCGCCGGTTGCTGGAGTTGCGGCACAACCCGGACCGGGTCCTGGTCACCCCGTCGACTCGCGAGCGCGAACTGATCGACGAGAAGTGGCGGCTGATTGCCGCCTTGGAGGCGGGGACGATCACCCGGCGCGAACGGCGTGAGACGACGCAGCGGATCCGCGAGATCAACGACCTACTGACCCACGCCCTCGAGGCCGAACGCCGTCTCACCGAGCAGCGACTGGCCGATCTCGGAACTTCCCAGGCGGAGGTCGCGGCGACCTATCGAGGGTACCCGTTCTGCTTCTTCGCTCCCTCCGCGATCGACGAACTAGTCTCGTCGGTCCTCCCCGACCGCTGACCGAGATTCTTGCGCCCTCGACGACGCCGGAGCTGGCCGCACCGTGCGGCGGAGAAACCCGACGACCAGCGCAAGCCCGAGCAGGAGCACCGCCGGGGGAGCGACCCACACGATCCAGGTCAGCCCCTTCCGAGGGGGATCTAGGAGAATCCACTCCCCGTACCGACTCACGAAGTACCCGATGATCTGCTCAGGCGGTTCCCCGGCAGCGAGTTTCTCGCGGATGAGCGCGCGCATTTGGCTCGCCAATTCCGAGGGCGAGTCCGCTACGCTCTCGTTCTGGCAGACGGGACAGCGCAGCCGCGTCGCGACCGCCTGGGTCTGGGCCTCGAGCCCTTGCGCGAGCCCCGGGCGTGCAAGGACGAGGCTCATCAGGACGGCGATCCCCCAGCGCATGTTAGGGAACCCGAGGGCCCTGAAGGCGGGCCACCTGGGCGGCAATGATCTGCGCAGTAATCGCTCCGACATGTTTGTAGGCAACGCGGCCCTGCGGATCCAGAATGAACGTCTCAGGCACACCGTAGACGCCGAAGTCAATGCTGATCTTCCCGCTCGGATCCTGTCCGTTTGGGAACGTTTGGCCAAAATCTTTGATGAATTGGCGCGCCGGTCGCTCCTGATCTTGAATGTTGATCCCCACGACCGTCACACCACGGTCCCGAAACTGTTCCCACGTGCGTTGGAGATCAGGAGCTTCCTCGTAGCAGGCGGGGTAGCACCACGACGCCCAGAAGTTGAGGACGACCACGCGATCTTGATAGGTGGTGTTGGTCACGGTGGGTCCGTCGAAAAGCTGGAGGGCGAACGTCGGCGCGCGTTTCCCTACGAGCGGTGAAGGAATCGCGCGCGGGTCCCGGCCCAAGCCTATCGCGAGCACCACAACCAGTAGAACGACGACCCCGACTCCGAGCACCAGGGCCCACGGCAGCGGGCGGTGCACCCTCACGGCTGGCGGGAGGACGGCCATACAGTCAGGGATCCGGCTACGACCATCACGAAGCCCCCGGTCCAGATCCAGCCAAGGAGTGGGCTCACGATGGCTTTGAGCACGACGCTGCCGTCTTCCGGATCAAAGCTCAGCAAGACGAGGTAGAGGTCGTCGCGCCAAGTCGACCGGACTGCGGGGGTGGCGATTGGGGTCCGGGTGTTTGGATAGAAGTTCTCGGAGGGCGCCAGGCTCTCGGCGCGCTCGAGTGCACCCGGCGTCGCGGCGAGGGTGCCGGTGGGGGCCGAAAAGACGGAGGTCAGGGCGGCCACGACCAGTTTGTCGGGCCGGCGCACGAGGTCCAACCCGTCGTAGCGCACCGTGTAGGCGCCTACTTGAAGGCTCTGGCCTGGAGCCAGGTGGCGTTCGACCTCCAGGCGATACGTGAGTGAGGAGATGATGCCAACGATCGTCACCGCGAGGCCCAAGTGCGTGAGGTACCCGCAGTAGCGTTGTCGATTGAGCCCAAATAGCCCGACGAATGCAGGGAGCGGCCCCGCGCCAGTCGCGGCCTGCGCCCGCACGGTTCCCCGATAGAATTCGGACAGATGTGCCAGGGCCATGAACGCCACGACCCCGATGGCCACGAGGGTCAGCGGTCCCCGAAGGCCGCCGACTGCAAGGGTGCCGGTTGTGAGCAGCGCGGCGACGAGCACTCCCGCAAGGCGGCGAAGGTCATTGGCGCTGGACCGTCCCCACCGCACGAGGGCACCAACCCCCATTAGCAATACGAGGAGCAGTCCTAAGGGGACGAAGAGCTGGTTGAAGAAGGGGGGGCCCACGGTGATGACCTCTCCCGTCACAGCGGCGACGATCAGTGGGAAGATGGTGCCGAGCATTACCGTGAACGCCATGGTGAGCAAGATCACGTTGTTGAGTAGCAGCAAGGTCTCGCGGGAGAAGTAGGTCTCAAACGTTCCCGCATCGCGGAGCGCGGGCAAGCGTCGGATGAGCGCGCTGAGCGAGCCGCCGAGTGCCACGGCCAAGAATGTGAGGAAGAGAGGGCCGATCAGCGACTGCGTGAAGGCGTGGACCGAGGCAACGACCCCGCTGCGGGTGAGGAACGTGCCGAAAATCGTGAGCAAGAATGTGCCAATGACGAGCGCGAGAGTCCAGACCCGCAACAACGAGGTTCGTTGCTGGATCATGATCGAGTGCACGAACGCCGTGCCCAACAGCCACGGCATGAACGATGCATTTTCCACGGGATCCCAGGCCCAATACCCGCCCCAGCCAAGCACATCGTAGGACCACCGCGCGCCCAGGAAGATCCCCGCGGTGAGGAATGTCCAGGCGAGCAACGTCCACTGGCGTGTGATCGCCATCCACTCGTCGCGGAACTGTCCCGCGAGCAGCGTCCCCATGGCAAATGCGTAGGGTACGGAAAACCCCACATACCCAAGGTAAAGGAATGGCGGGTGGACCGCCATGAGCGGATGGTTTTGGAGCAACGGGTTGAGGCCGCGCCCGTCGGGTGGGGCCTGTGAGAGTCGAGCAAATGGATTCGCAGGGCCGAGCATGAGCAGAAGGAAGAACCCCGAGATGCCCAGCAGGACCGCGAGGACGTAGGGCATCAGGTCAGGGTAGCGACGCCGGTAGGTGAGGGTGACGACGCCCAGGAACAGGGCCTGGAGCCATTGCCAGAACAAGATAGATCCCTCGAGCGCACCCCAGAGGGCGATGACTCGGAATGGCAGGGGAGTCGTGAGACTGATATTGTTCGCGACGTAGCGGACCGAAAAATCCGCACGAACGAGCGCGAGTTCGAGCATGAGTACGGCAAGCGTGACCGCGCCGACCAACCCCAGAGCCGCCCAGCGCCCCCAGCGGAGCCAGGAGGCGTTCCCGTGCTGGCGGCCATAGAGGAGGGCGACTATGCCGGAGAAGGCGAGGACAACTCCGACCGCGAGACTCGCAACCCCGAGATCGTTGGTCATGGTTTCCCCGAAGGGGCGGGGGGTTTGTAGTCTTCTGAGTGTTTCACAACGATGGACGTCGCGTGGAAGACGCCATCGGCTCCAAAGCGTCCTTCGACCACCGCGCCTTGCCCTTCCGTGAAGAGGTCAGGGGGGGTGCCCTGATGGTCGACGGGCACCGACACATGCCCGTCGGTCAGCCGGAACCGGAGCACGAGCGAGGATGGATTCCACTGTTTGGAGCCTTCGGCGACTTGCCCACCGAGGCGAACTGTTTTCCCGATCCCGCTCTCCCCTTGAGCCAGTAGCTCACTGGGGGTGATGTAGTAGACGATAGCGCCTCGCAAGCCCCCAACGATCAGGTAGACGAACGCCGCGAGAACAATGCCTGCGGCGATGAGCAAGCGAGCCCGTCTCATCAGCGAGATCCTGCTCGGGTCGAGCGGCTGGGTCCCGGATGGTCCGCTGGAATGCCTCGCAGACGGCGCCGCAAACGGATGCCGTAGACAAGCAAGACGACGGCGACCAACCCATAGGCGAGGCCAAGCGCGACGGGCACGCTCACCGTGCGCCCTCGTGTAGGGCCTGGAGCCGGGCCGCCTCCAGGTGCTCGAGCCGCACGCGCGTCATGAGGAGATAGAGGTAGAGGAGGAGGATGGCGAGGAGGTTGAGCAGCAAGGCCGCTAGCATCGGGGGCGCCAGCTTGATGTCTCCGCGCACCAGGGATGTTGGCTGATGGAGGGTCCGAAACCAGACGACTGAGAAGTGAATGATTGGGATGTCCAGAAAGCCAATGATCCCGACGACGGAGGCCAACCGCGCTCCACGCTCGCGGTCGTCAGCGAGTTCGCGGACGAGCAGATAGGTGACATACACTAGGAACAGGATCGCCGTCGTCACGAGCCGAGCATCCCACGTCCACCAGGTACCCCAGACGGCTTTTCCCCAAATCGATCCGGTTGCAAGCGCCAGCCCAGTGAAGACAACCCCGAGCTCGGCCGCGCTATGCGCGAGCTGATCGTAGCGCGCCCGGCGGCGCCAGAGATAGAGGAAACTCGCGATGGCGACGATGGTGAACGAGAGGTAGGCGGCGGAGACAGTCGGCACGTGGACGTACATGATGCGGACGTAGTCGCGCTGGAACGCATCAGGTGGGGAAGACCACAACCCTACGTACAGTCCGACGGCAAGGGTGAGGAGTGCGGCAGCTCCGATACCTGATCGTAGGGCGCTCATGCTTCCTCCAGGACGACTGAGAATAGTATGGGACCGACGAGCATGAATAGAGTATCGAACGTCGCCATCACCCCCAACCACTCCGCCCAGGGGCCTCCGCTGAGCACCGCTTCCGTCAGACGGACCCCGCCCAGCACAATGGGGAGAGCGACGGGTAGGAGCAGGAGCGGCATCAGCAGTTCACGTCCACGGACCTGGAGCGCTAGCGCCGCGAAGAGCGTGCCGACCGACGCCAAGCCCACGATACCCAGCAACCCTACCCCCACCAGGGCGGGCAGTTGACGCCAGAGGTCGAGGTTGAACAAAATACCGAGCAGCGGAAGCAAGACTCCCAGCAACGCGCCTAGGATCAGCGTCAGCGCCGCCCATTTACCCCAATAGAGATCTTCGCGGCTCCCCGGATAGAGGAGCAATGTTTCAAGGGCACCTTCTTCCAGTTCCGCCTGCGTTGGGCGAGCCACGCCGACCATCGCGGCGAGACTCAAGGCGATCCACAGGATGGTGGGTGCGCGACTGGGGTTCGAGTCCAGCGCAAAGCCCAGGAGGAGGACCAAAAGTAACGCGAGCGTCCCCATCATTGTTGTCGTCTCACGCCCGCGCCACTCGAGCCGTACGTCCTTGCGGGCCAACGCGGTTGCCCTGCGCCACCCGGTCATGTCCGTCCTCCGGCGAGCGCACGGACCGCGGGAGCCGACAACCCCGATGCAGAACTGGCCGCGATTTGTCGACCCCCAGCCAGCGCGGTGACTGCGTCGGCGAGTTGAAGCCCACGTTCCCACTCATGAGTCGCAAGCACGACACTCCCGCCGCGCGCCTTGACTTCAGCCATGAGCGTCTCGATCAGCCTACTGCCGTCCCTGTCCAGCCCGGTGAAAGGCTCGTCGAGGAAGAGGACCTTGGGTTCGAGGAGGGCCACTCGCGCCAGAGCAAGGCGTCGTTTCATCCCTTGGCTGAAGGTTCGCACCGGGTGATGCGCGACGCGGGCGAGTCCGTATTGGTCCAACCATCCTGGGGCAGGGATGGGTCGCCCGCTCATTGCCGCAGCGAAGGCGAGGTTCTCCTCGGCGGTGAGCGCCTCGTACATCCCGTGAGCGGTTCCAAGAAACGCAATGAGGCTGCGCATGACCTCGGGGTCGTGGGCGGAATCGTGCCCGAAAATGCGCACCTGGCCTTCCGACGGACGCAACGCGGTCGCGAGCAATCGCAGCAAGGTGGTCTTTCCAGCGCCATTCGGGCCGATGATTAGCAGGGTGGATTGCGCAGGAACAGATAGCGTGATGTCGCGCACCGCATAGGAGAATGCGAACCGCTTGCCAAGACCCGACGCGATGACCGTGTGTATCTCGTCACCTATAACACTGCAGCTTACAGGCGAGCACCCTGATCCTGCTAGGCCACGGAGTCGGGCTGCCTAGGATCGTTCAAGTGGCTCGGGATGATAGTTTACCATGCGAGGAACCGAGCCCGAAGACCGCGCTTTGGAGAGTATTCCACTTGCAGACTTCAAACGTCCTCCTCGAGTTACCGGAGCTCAGCTCGCAGAACCTTTGGTGCTCGCTCAGGATCCGTCCTTAGCAGCTTTCAGTGAATTGCGATCCTGCCCGCCGTCGGTAACCAGCGGTCGGAGAGACAATGCGAGGTCTTCCTAGAGCATGGAGTGCGCAGCGCTATGCGTGCAGTGGCCCACCACTTGACAATCGAGATCTGCGGGCTTGATTCGATGCGGCAGGGAAGGGGAGGAGTCCTCCCGGCTTCGCAGAATCCAATGCCGCGGTATGTTCACCCGTAGGATCCCGTGGGTCGCGCTCCTCGCGAGTGCTGCGTTATTTGCGACCGCGTGCCAACCAACTGTCGACGTCTCGAACGCAACAGTAGATTTGCGAACGGGGCTGCCGCCTGCGCCCCCAGATCCACCGGTTGTCCCCGAGCGCCCGTCGGCGATCAAGGGGAAGCAGGTCTTCGAAAAGACCGGGTGCGTTGTTTGTCATGGGCCGGAGGGCTTAGGCAACGGGCCGCTGGCGGCGAATCTGAAATCACCCGGCAAGAGTCTGTACACGGACTTCCTCGCGCTTCTTGGCATCCGCGCCGCCGGGGAGAAACTCCCGAGTCGGCCAGCAAACTTTCATAACACCGTGGCCATGCGGTTGAACAGCCCCTTTAGCATGTACGAGACGGTAACGCGAGGCCGTCCGAACACGGCGATGCCGGCGTTTGGGCCGAGAGAGTCGTACGGCGCATCGCGGTATGGCACGGCGCGCCTGAGTGATACGGAGCGCTGGCATGTGATCTTCTACGAATGGACGTTTGCGACAACCCCTGCCGAGGTCGCGCGAGGGAAGCAGCTCTACGAGACCAAAGCGCTCGAGATCGGTGGGGTCCCGCTGACATGCGCCGCCTGCCACGGGATCGGCGGGGATGGCCGAGGTAGCGCGCGAGACGCGGACCTTTCAAGGAAACTTTGGGGGTGGGCGCGTCGCGAGGGACCCGGCATTTTCACCAACATCAACCTCATGGCACAGCGGAAACCGACGGAGCTCTACCAATCGATCGTTGATGGCCGAGGTGAGATGCCCAGCTACCGGGGTAAGCTATCCGATGAAGAGGTCTGGGCGCTCGTGAGTTACATCTGGACCTTTGTGTACGATTATCCGACGCCTCCCGTGACCAAGTAACCGTAGGCCCTGTTCTTGTGAGGCGTGGGCGTCAACAATCGTGAGGACTGGGTGACGTAGATGGCTGCGCAGCCGCCGCATGGATTTGATCGACGGAAGTTCATCAAGCTCGTGACCGCGCTCCCGATCCTCGGTGCTGCGGCCGCGCTTGTCTCGCCCTTGCTCCGGTTCCTGAAACCCAATGTCGAGCCCTTCAAGATCTACGCTCCCACCCTGGACGATGCGCCGAAGGGCGAGGCGATCATTGCCGCCACCACCGGGGAGATCGCCAAGCCCTGGGATTTCAAGTACTTCGTCTTCACGCAGAAGTACCCGCAGTACACGCCGGAAGGGTACAAGGCCGCAAATGTGCCAGGGGTCGTGGTTCGCCTTCCGAACAAGGTCAAATTACCATGGGAGTGGGCGAAGGACGTTGGGAAGCAACCTGACCTGGCCGAGAGTGACATCATTGCCTTCTCCCGCATCTGTCCGCACCTGGGGTGCATCTTCAACTACGTCGCGAACTTCAAAGAGGTCACTGCAGGATACGGCGGGTACCAGCCTCCTGAGTCACGCCAGCACGCGCTCATGGCTTGTCCCTGCCATCTCAGTATCTACGATCCGGCTGACCCAGCGTTGCCGGGGCGAGTCCTCTCGGGCCCGGCGCCGCGGCCGCCGCGGACATTCCTCTATCGCCTGGAGGGAGCGAATATCGTCGTCACCGATGTTGAAGCCGGGGGCATCGCGTAATGCTCGAGAAAGTATTCGACTGGCTGCGGGAGCGTCGGCAGAAACTCGATCTGTTCGACGAAACGCTAGTCGCCCGCCAAGAGAATCCCCTCTACCTCATGGGGCCCATGTTGTACTACTTCTGGCTCATTACCGTCATCAGCGGTGTCCTGCTGATGATCTGGTACGAGCCGACGACGACGGGGGCGTACAATTCCATTCAGCGGATTCAAGACGAGGTAGGCCGGATCCGCATCCCTGGTCTTGGGATGTTGGGGCTTGGGGCGTTGATTCGCGGGTTGCACAAGTACGGCGCTGATGCGCTTATCACCGTGATCTTTCTCCGGCTCTACCGCATGTACTTCCTGGGGGAGTACAAGAAGCCAGGGGAACTTTCGTGGATGCTGGCGTTCCTCGGTCTCATCCTCGGAATGGTGTCGGGGATTACGGGATACTTGCTCATTTGGAATCAACGGGCATTCTGGGCGGCGAAAGTCGTTTTGACGGTGCCTATCTACTTTGATCAGCTTCCTGTCCTCGGCCCGCTGAAGTTTGGGTCGATGATCGCCTTCATCTTCCTCGGTGGCCCGGCGGTTGGTCAGGCGACGATCACCCGATTCTACGCGATGCATTTTGGGATCTCGCTGCTGCTCTTGATCTTGGTCGAGGTGTTCTTCGCCCGCATTCGCCGCAGCCGGTTGAACATGTCCTGGGTCCCCGCCGTGTTGTTCATGGTCATGTTGATCGTGATCTCGATCATTCTCCCCGCGGAGAGCGGTCGTCGGGCGGATCCCACCCGGACGCCGTTACCGATTCTGTCCGACTGGTACTTCTTAGCGCTCTACCAGTATGTCAAGTACACGCCGCCGCTGTGGGCGGGCCTCGGCCCCGGGCTGCTGATTGGCTTCGGGATGTTGGTCCCCTTCCTCGACCGCAGCAAGGGGCGCCGCCCACTGGACCGGCCGTTCTTCACTGTTGTGGGGGTGATGGCGTTCGCGTACTTCATCCTCTTTACCGTGCTCATCCTGTTCAACATTGCCGTCATTGAGCGTGACCCGCCGATTATCATGCTGGTCACCCTCGTGGTCTTGACCTTAGGGCTGATCTGGGAGTTGCGCGCCCGGCGCAAAGGCCGGACCCTGGCGCCAGCCCCTCGTGCCGTCAAGGCCCCCGCCCATGGGTAACGGGACACTCGTGGCGCGAGCGAAGGTTATCGGGTATCTGGGGGCGTTCGCGGTGGCCATTTGGTCGCTGGGGACCGGATGGGCGGCGCTCCAGAGTACCTGGGCGGTCCCGACGGTGACGAGCTCGCTCGCAACCCTGGGCTACTTTGGACTCTTCGCGGGGGCGATTTTGATCTTGGGGTTTTGGCTCTATGCGGTCGATCGAGTCGCTGGGCGCGTGCAACGGCAAATCGGACCGTATGAGTGGGTTTTGCGCCGTAGGCGGTCAGCATAGAGACGGAATTCTGAGGAGGGAGTCGTGCGGGACATCTACGTCGGCGCGATCGTCGCCCTCGGAGGGGTGTCGGTCGCATGCGCGATTGGCATCTTCTACGGCGAAGCTAGCAGCCGCTGGTACTTCGGGGGAGCGCTGGTCGGTGCCCTGCTCCTTTGCTATTCGTTTATCGTCCTGTTCTTGCGGAAGTCGGGCATGATCGGGCCCCGAAAGGCTGAGCGATGAGCACCACGACAACGCCAGCGCAGACTCCTCAGAGTTGGTACGCTCGTCTGATGACGGCGCTCTTCCACGGGACACTGCGGCTGGATGTCTACACCAACAAGGTCTACCCAACCGACTTCAACCCCCTCTACTACACGGGGGGGCTCTCGAACGTCTTCCTGCTGATCTTGGTGATTTCGGGCATTTTCCTCTTCTTCTATTACGTCCCTAGCCTGGGCGGGGCGTTTAGTTCCGTGGACTTCTTGAGTCGAGTCCCCGGTGGCGTGCCCTATGGGGCCATCATTCGCGGGATCCACCGCTACGCGGCCGATGGGTTCCTCGTAGCTGTTCTCTTGCACATGTTCCGCAATTGGTTTACCGATCGCCATCTCTTTTCTCGAGATAACCCCTGGACTTCTGGGATGTTCATGCTGCTCTTCGGAGGGTTCATTGGGTTCACCGGCTACCAGCTGGTGTGGGACGAGCGGGCCCAGGTGCTCACGACCGCGTTCGTGGCGATGCTTCGAACGATTCCCGCAGTGGGGGGACCCTTGGCTCGGTTTTTCATCGGCGGCGAGGGGATCGGGGAGCAGACGTTGGTCCGGTTCATGTACCTCCACATCGGCACGGCGTCAACACTGTACCTCTTCTTGTGGTGGCACTACATCCGGCTGCGCCACCCGAAGATCTGGCCCCCCAGCGTATGGGTGTTGTTTACGTTGGGGTTGGTCTTCTTGTTAGCCGGGGTCATCCCGGCCACCAGTGGTCAGCCCGCGACCCCAGGCAATCATCCTACGAGCTTTCCCTTGGACGTATTCTTCATGCTCCCCGTGTGGCTTTTGAAGTTCTTGTCCCCTGGCGGCGTGGTCCTGTTCAGCGTCGTGCTCTTCGTCGTCGGACTCGCGATCCCGTACTTCAGTCGACGCGAAACGGATCCCGAAATGGGAGTCCGCCACGCGGGAGTCGCCCAGGTCGTCGACGGCAACTGCACCGGGTGCGAGCTATGCTACTTTGATTGTCCATACAACGCCATCATCATGACCACGTCTCCCACGCCAGGCCTGACGAAAGCGGCGGCGAACCGGACCCTCCTCGCCGTCGTCATTGAGTCCCGTTGCGTCGAGTGTGGGATCTGTATCGGCGCGTGTCCCTTTGAGGCCCTCGAGCTCCCCAAGTTGCTCGAGCGCGACGTTCAACGCCAAGTCCTTGAGGCGGTCCAAGCATGACGCCGGAGCCGAAGATTGTGGGGTTTGTCTGCGACTGGAGCGTGAACCTCACGCCCCTCGTGAACGAGCAGTCCCGGTTGCGCGGGATGCCGTCCGTGCGCATCATTCGCGTCCCGTGTTCGGGGTTCGTGCGACCCGATTGGCTTGAGGACGCGCTCACCCGAGGCGCAGACGGCGTGTTCGTGACCGGGTGCCCGTACGGCGATTGTCTCAACCGGGAAGGGAACTATCTCATGCGGGATCGCATTGACCTGCTCCAGCGTCGCCTCCAGCGTCGCCGGGTCGATCCGGCGCGGGTGGGCATGCTCGCGCACGGGTTCCACGACTTCGACGCGTTTCTCGCTGATGTGCGGGCGTTCGCGGCGCGGATCGCCGAGCTCAAACCCAGCCAGCCGCCCCGGCCAGCGGCGGCACAACCAGCGCAGACTGGTGGAGGGGAGGGATCGGTGTGAGGCGGCGTCCCGTGCGTGTGGTACTGGCGTACATCCTCTTCTATCTGCTCTGGTTCCTCTTGTTGACCTTCATTGCCTCGTTTGGGTTGATCGCCGAAGCCTAGGGCGGGCGCGAACCGGGAGTGGTCCTCTTCACGCCTTCCCACCGCCTCTGTTAGACTGTGGAGGGTTTCCCAAACTTCAAGACGACAAAGGAGGCAGGCAATGCGTGGATGGGGTTGGCTGGGGGGGCTCACAATGCTCGTGGCCATCGTGATCACCGCGTGTGGGGGTGGAGGAGGTGGCCAGCCGAGCGGGAGCCAACCGAGCGCGCCCGGCGAAGCTGCCGCAACGATTACCGTGGCGGAAAAAGAATGGGTTTTGACGCCGCAACCCGCGACGGCAAAGGCGGGGACCGTCAAGTTTGTGGTCAAGAATGAAGGGACCATTGAGCACAACTTCGTCATCAAGGAGCTCAATCAGGAACTCGCCGCGAGCATTCAGCCGGGGACGTCGAAAGAAGTGTCAACCACGCTGAAACCGGGGACTTACACGCTGATCTGCAATATCCCGGGCCACGAAGACGCCGGGATGCACACCACGATCCAAGTGACGCAATAACGGTCGTGGCCCGAAGGCGCGAATCGCCTACGGCAGGCCCGCTGCCTTCGGGCCACGAATCTCCTGCGGCATGGACCTCGCAGCGATCTACGCCCCCGTTCGGGACGATCTCGCGCAACTTCAAGAGGTGCTCCATCGCGAACTCGCCTCCGGCGACCCGTTCATTGGCGAGTTGGTCCAGCATGTCCTAGATTCGCGGGGTAAGCTCATCCGTCCGGCGCTGGTCTGCCTGAGTGCGCAGGCGAGCGGGGGCGCGGGCGAGGCGCGGCTGTGGATCGCGGCGGCCGTCGAACTCATCCACATCGCGTCCCTGATCCACGACGACATCATTGACGCCTCCGATGTCCGGCGGGGGGCTGCGACCGTCAACGCGCAGTGGGGCAATCAGATCGCCGTGCTCCTCGGGGACTACCTCTTTGCCAAAGCCTTCGATCTGCTGAGCCGGGTCCGGCACCCGGATGTGTCGCCCACCTTCGCCGACGCGACCGTGAAGATGAGCCAGGCGGAGATTCTGCAGATCAAGTACGGGCAGGACCCGCATAAGACCGAAGACACCTACTTGCAGATCATTGCCGGGAAGACTGCGCATCTTTTCTCGGCCGCCTGTCGGGCGGGCGCGTTGATGGGACGGAACCCCCAGGCAGCGGATCTCCTAGGGACCTACGGACTGCACTGGGGGATGGCATTTCAGATCACCGATGACGCGCTCGATCTCACGAGCCGCGAAGAGGCCCTCGGGAAGCCTATCCACAGCGACATTCCTGGGGGGAAGATCACTTTGCCCGTTATCCGATCCTTGCAACAGGCTTCTCCCGAAGACCGAGCCCGATTGGTGGCGTTGCTCGCTGCGGCCGCGGGTGACGGGCAGGGGGACGAGGTCGATCGGCTGTTGCGCCGGTACGGCGGGATCGAATACGCGCTGGAGGTCGCCCGAGGGTTCTCGGTCCGTGCGGCAGGTACGCTGCGACCACTCGCTGCGGGACCTGCCAAGGAGAGCCTCGAACAACTGACAGAGTTTGTGGTCGTTCGCGCCCGATGACGGCAACCGGGCAGGACTCCCCGGATGGATCGGGTACCGGCCCGGTCCGAGAGACGTCGGGAGGAGCTCGACCGTGAGCGGGACATTGCCGTCGAGCCGGCGAGTGGTCGCGGTCACCGGGCCGACGGGGTTCGTCGGCTCACGGCTCGTGCGGATGCTGTTGCGCACGGATATCGTAGTTCGGGCTGTTGCGCGAGCGACCCAAGGCGCGGGCTCGCTCCGCAGTCTTGGGTGTGAGGTCGCGCTCGGTGATGTCCAAGATGCGCAGTCCCTGGACGCGGCGTTCGCCGGATGCGAGACGGTGGTCCATCTCGTCGCGATCTTGCGCGAGCGGGGGCTGGCCACCTACGATGCGATCAACCGCGCGGGGACGGCGAACGTTGTCGCCGCAGCCAAACGGCAAGGCGTGGGGCGGATTGTCCACATGAGTGCGCTCGGGGCGAATCCCAACTCGACGCGGTACCTCCGGTCGAAGTGGGCGGGCGAGGAAGAAGTGCGTCGCGGGGGAGTCCGGTACGCGATCTTTCGACCGTCCTTCCTGATTGGATCCGGTGGGGGACCCGCGGCCCAGTTTGCAGACATCGTCCGCTTTGGGCTCGTGTACCCCTTACGAGGAATCGTCGGCTCCAGCGGGATTCTGGCGCGGCTGGCGGAGTTAGGGCCCATCGTGCCCATCCTCGGCTCAGGTCAATCCCGGCTCATGCCCGTGCACCTAGACGACGTGCTTAACGCCGTCGTCCAAGCCATCAACCGCGACGAAGTGCTTGGAGAAACCTACGAGGTGGGCGGCCCCGACGTGGTGACCTACGAGGGGATGATGGCCACGGTCGCAGAGGTTCTGGGGCTGCGCCGGTGGGGTGTGCACGTGCCCCTGGTGGCAGCGTGGGCGATGGTCCGCCTCTTCGCCATTCTCTCCGACCCTCCAATCACCGCGGAGGAGTTCGAGAGCCTGCTCCAAGATAATGTGTGCGATAACACGAAGGTCCAGCAGGTCTTCCAGCTTTCACTCCGACCGTTCAAAGTGGCGGTGACTGAGGCTTTGAAAGTGCCTATTGCGGCCTGAGATGGCCTGGGAGGTGAGAATCGGTGAGCACTGCGCCAAATGGCTCCTGGGAGGCGCTGATCCCCCGCATCGTGCGGATCGTGCAACACGTCCTGGAGCTCTTTCGGGTTCGGGTGGATCTGGCCAAACGGGAAGCCCAGGCCATGGTCCGCAACATCGTCATGGGGGTTGTCTATAGTGGCCTCGCCGTCCTCCTGCTCATCATCGCTGTCCCGATCGCGATCGTGACGCTCGTGCTCTTGCTCGCTACTTGGCTTCCCCCGTGGGCTGCGACGGGGATTGTGGGACTCGTTTTGGTCCTGGTGGCCGGCGGCTTTTTCCTCGCCGCCCGCCGGCGGTTCGCCCGCCGGGGGCGGATCCTCGAGGGGTTTCGCGAAGACTGGCGGACCATTCGGGATCATCTTGAGAGCCGGCCATGAGACCACCACGGCGGGACGGGCAGCTTGATGAGCTGCGGACGCAGATCGCTGAAGATCTGGGGAGCCTAAACAACCTCCTCGGCCGCAGCGTACCAAGAGGGTTATGGGACCCTCTCCGGACGCTTGGGCAAGACGCTGGTCGGCTATGGCGCGGGTCGCCATGGTGGGTGGTCGGCGCGATGGCCGGGATCGTTGCGGGGCTGATCGTGGCAGGTCGGCACCGAGTGCAAGGATGATCCCATGGCCGGCAGCACTAGCCTGGGAGCGCCGCTTCGGGTGGCGGTAGGCGAGCTAGCAGATAGAGGAGCGGAGGTTCACGGCCCGCATCTCAGAAGTGGGGTGAGGGCACGCAGGGGGGCGGGGCGTGGCGCGGCGTAGCAGGAACCCTTGGTGGATTCTGGCAGTGGTGGTTGTCCTGGGAGGTATCCTGGGCAGCGTCATTGGGGAAGCGTTGATCGGTTACCCGGTGTTCGCGTTCCTCACACGGGATGTGCGCGTAGGGATCGATCCACCGTTCACCGTTAACCTCCCCATCCTTTCGTTCACGGTCGGAGCCACAGTGAGGTTCAACCTGGCCATCCTGGTGGGAATCGTGATCGCCATCTGGATCCTCCGGCTGCTCCGATGACCTCGTACACCGACGGCCTCCTGGTTGCGAGCCAGCCACGCGGACTCAAGCGAGCAGGAGACCTCGCCTAGCGGTCCACAGCGGGGGGCACAAGACGCATAATGGTTCACGGAGGGACGGGATGATGTTCGATTTTCTCTTCAGTAGATTGAGTCGGGACATGGGGGTGGACCTCGGGACCGCGAACACTCTCGTCTACGTGCGGCGGGTTGGGATTGTCCTCCGGGAACCCTCAGTCGTGGCTAGGCGCGCGGACAACAACCAAATCCTCGCCGTCGGCGAAGAGGCCAAACGGATGCTGGGGCGTACACCTGGGGGGATTGTGGCGACCCGGCCGATGCGTGACGGGGTCATCGCTGACTTCGACACCACGGCGGCGATGCTAGCGCATTTCATCCGGAAAGGGTTGAACAACCGCACGCTCCTGCGTCCCCGCGTCATCGTGGGTATTCCCTCGGGCGTGACCGGGGTCGAACGACGAGCGGTCATCGACGCCACCGAGCAGGCAGGCGCGCGAGAAGCGTTCTTGATCGAGAGTCCGATGGCGGCGGCGATTGGCGCCGGGCTCCCCATTTCGGAGCCAGTAGGGAGCACCGTCGTCGATATCGGCGGCGGGACCACCGAGGTCGCCGTGATCGCGCTCGGAGGGATTGTAACGGAGCGGTCCATTCGCATCGGCGGTGATGAGATGGATGATGCGATCATTCAACATTGCCGGCGGGCATACAATTTGCTCATTGGCGAGCGGACCGCCGAGGATGTCAAGATTTCGATCGGTTCGGCGTTTCCCATGAAGGAAGAGCAGACCATCGATGTTCGTGGCCGCGATCTGGTCAGCGGGCTGCCGCGTACAGTGCGGATGACAAGCTCCGAGGCGCGGGAGGCCCTCGCGGAACCCGTCGCGCAAATTCTCGAGGCGATCAAGTTGACCTTGGAGCGAACACCGCCAGAACTGGCCGCAGACATCGTCGATCGGGGCATTGTAATGGTAGGCGGCGGGTCTTTGCTCCGGGGCATCGACCGACTGGTCGCCGAGGAAACCGGGATGCCCGTGACGCTGGCCGATGATCCCCTCTCGGCGGTCGCCCTGGGGACTGGCCGCGCACTCGAGGAGATTGAGACCTTGAATCGGATCCTGATCACATCACGGAGACTGTGACGCTGAGACGGTCATGACGGAACTCCTGGCGGCGCGACGGCGCATCCTGCTTTTCATCGGCCTGTTCTTCGCTGCCGCCGCCTTACTCACCAATCAGGTGCGGAGCCCTGATCGACGTCAGGTGGGCCCGTTCGGGGCGGTGATGCTCGCCGTGCTCATGCCCATTCAAACGGGGATGGTTCGCGTCGCCGATAGCACCGAGCGGCTGTGGACGCTCTACACGGAGATTGGACGCCTGCGGGGCGAGAATGCGAGGCTGCAGCAGCAAGTGGACGCGATGCGGGCGGAGATGTCCCGGCTCCGTGAGCAGGCGCTCGCGACCCAACGCCTCGAGCGCCTCCTGCAGCTGCGGGCTCAAACTTCCTACCGGACGGCGGCCGCCCGAGTCATTGCCCGAGACGCGCCGGCATGGTTCAATACCCTAGTCATCGATCGCGGTGCCCGTGACGGGGTCAATCGCAATGCGCCTGTCGCAACTCCCGAGGGTCTTGTCGGCCGAGTGATCGAGGTGACCCCGACCACGGCCCGAGTCCTGCTCATTGGCGATTCGCGGAGTGCGGTCGGCGTTCTCATCCAGGGGTCCCGCGAGGCCGGGGTCGTTGAAGGGCGTGGGGGAATGGGCTTGCGCTTGCGGTACCTTTCGCCGAACGCCTCCATCCGTGCCGGTGACGTGGTCATCACCTCAGGGTTAGGTGGGATCTTCCCCCGAGGGTTGGTTGTTGGACGCATCCTGAAAGTAATGAAAGGAGAAGGTGGCCTGGTGCAAGAGGCCGAGGTGGCCCCTGCTGTCCCGCTGGACAGGGTGGAGGAGGTGCTGATCCTCCTGCCGACACCGTGATCCGTCCGGTCGTCTACGGAGTCGTCATCGCCGGGACGGCCCTGATCCAGTCAGCGTGGTTGGCGCGGGTTCCCCTTTGGGGAGCGGTGATCGATCCCTTGGTGCCGCTGACCGTCGCGATTGGAATCTTCCGCGGTGCCGAAGGGGGGGCCCTCGTCGGGCTCGCCGCAGGGTGGGTTCAGGATCTCCTCAGTGGAGCAGCACTAGGCGTGAACGTTTTGAGCAAACTCGTTGTCGGGTTCGCTGCTGGGCTCTTTGAGCAGAGTATCTACGCCGAGGATCCGTTCTTGCCCGCCGTGACGACATTCGTGGCGACGCTGCTGGGCGAGTTGGTCCTCGTGGGCGTGTTGGTCGTCACTGGGCTGGCGCCGGTGTCCTGGCCCCGAACGCCCCAGACCGTGCTCGTTCAGGCCATGTTGAATAGTGTCATCGCTCCCCCCATCTTCCGCGGGGTGCGGGCGATTGAGCGCCAGATCCAGAAACGGGAGCTAGGTAGCTAGCGCGTGGACGCTCGAACGCCGGCGCGACGGCTGGTCGCGCTGAACCTCATCATCGTGGCCGTAACGGCGATTCTCGTCGTGCGGCTGTGGCAACTTCAGGTCCTCCAAGGCGGCTACTACTTCCGTCTCTCGGAGGAGAACCGTGTTCGCGAGTACACCATCCCCGCGCCGCGCGGGCTGATCTATGATCGCCGCGGAAAAACCCTCGTGGACAATCGCCCGTCATTCACGGTCGCCGTCCTCCCGCTCGAACTCCGCAACCCGGACGTGGTGTTACCGCAGCTCGCCGTCATCATGGCAATGCCGCTGGCGGACATTGAGGCGAAAATCGCGGCCAATCGGGACCGCCCGTTCGAACCCGTCCGCATCAAGCGAGACGTGGGCACGCCGCTCGTCACGCGAATCGAAGAGAACCGCCTCGATCTCCCAGGGGTCATCATCCTGGCGGAACCGGTGCGCTTGTACCCGCTTGGTCCGATTGCGGCGCACGTGCTTGGCTATGTCGGGGAGATTGATCAGGACGAGCTCGCCGCCCGCGAGGGGGAAGGCTACAGAGTCGGGGATCTCATCGGGAAAGCTGGGGTAGAACGGATCTATGAGTCGGTCCTCCACGGAGAGGACGGCCGCCTCAGTGTCGAAGTCGATGCGCTCGGGCGCCCGCTCCGAGTCCTCGGCCGGGTTCCCGCGGTGCCTGGTCGGACAATCACGCTGACGTTGGACCTCGACTTGCAGGTCGTGGCGACCAAGGCGCTGGTCGCGACGGGCTACAAGAGTGGGACCGTCGTGGTGAGCGAGCCAGAGTCGGGAGAAATCCTCGCCCTGGCGAGCCTGCCGTCGTACGATCCGAACCTCTTCGCCGTGGGCATCACCCCCCAGGCCTGGGCAGCGCTTACGTCCGACCCGTTGCACCCACTGTTGAATCGAGCGGTAGGGGCCGCCTACGAACCGGGTTCCATCTTCAAGCTGGTGACTGCCGTGGCCGCGCTCAAAGAAGGTATCGTCGCCCGGAATAGCACATTCGATGCGCCTGGGTATTTCCAACTTGGGCGGTGGCGCTTTGGGGACCTCAAGGCGTGGGGGCGCGTCGACTTTGTGACGGGGATCGCCAACTCCGTGAACGTTGTTTTCTACACGCTGGGGTACCGGCTGGGCGGTGAGCGGATGGCTCACTATGCCACCGAGATGGGGCTCGGGGAACGGACGGGGTTGGACTTACCGGGGGAAGTCATCGGCACGATTGCGACCCCGGAAACCAAACAGCGACTCACTGGCGAGCCGTGGTATCCGGGCGACAGTGTGAACATGTCGATTGGTCAAGGGGCGGTTACCGTCACCCCTATCCAGGTCGTGCGAATGGTGGGATCGATCGCCAATGGCGGGGCGCTCTTGCAACCGCACGTGCTGATGAGTGCAACTGAGCGCGACGGCTCAACCCACAAAGTGCTCGTGACGGTCCAGCGGACCGTGCCGTATGGAGCGTCGACGTTGTCGGTCGTGCGAGAAGGAATGCGGGCGGTCGTTGAACGGGGCAGCGGAACGGCCGCGGCCCTCCCGCATGTCGCCCTCGCGGGGAAAACCGGCAGCGCCGAGAACCCACGCGGCAAACCGCATGCGTGGTTTGCGGGCTATGCGCCCGCGCAGGCCCCGCGGGTCGTTGTTGTCGCGTTTGTCGAGCATGGATACCGGGGAGGCCTCACCGCCGCGCCATTGGTTCATCAGATCTTTGAAGCCATCTTCGCCGACGAAACCTCCCAGGGGCGGAGTCCATGAACCGCCGGATGCTGCGCTATGTGGACTGGCCGCTGGTGGCGTTCACTGTAGCCCTCCTGGCGGGCGGGGCGATCGCGCTGTTCAGTGCCCGGGCTGCCTCGCCAGATCCCTGGGCGTTCCTGCGCCTTCGTCTCGTCCACGTTGTCGTCGGGCTTGCCGCGATGGCGGCCATCATGGTTTTGGACTACCAGGTCATCGCGCGGGCGTGGCGTCCCCTCTTGCTGGGCACGATCCTCGTGCTGGCGCTCGTCGATGTCGTGGGGCGGACAACCTTGGGGGCGCAGCGCTGGATCTCGCTTGGGCCCCTGGGATCCTTTCAACCGTCGGAACTCGCCAAGCTGGCCCTCATCATTACCCTGGCGAAACACATCGCCGGGCACGAAGACCTGCGAACGTGGCCGACGATCGTCCCGATCCTCCTCCACGTCGTGATTCCCGTCGCGCTGATCCTCAAGCAACCGGACCTGGGTACCACGCTCGTCATTGGGGCCATTGTAGGGACAATGCTCTTTGCCGGCGGCGCGCCGCTGCGGGTGCTTGGGGCGCTCGGTGCGAGCGGGCTCGCCGTTGCCCCGCTCTTGTGGAACGTCTTGCATGACTACCAGCGCCAGCGGCTCCTCGTGTTTCTCGAACCCGGTCTCGACCCGCTGGGCGCGGGGTACGCTCTGATCCAATCCAAGATCGCCATTGGCTCGGGGCAGTTGTTGGGCAAAGGATTGCTCCACGGGACGCAAACGCTGCTCCACTTCATCCCTGAACAACACACCGATTTCATTTTCACGGTCATCGGGGAGGAGTTCGGGTTTGTCGGGGCGGTCATCATGCTGGTGTTGTTCGCGCTGTGGCTGTGGCGAGGGATGCACATAGCGACGGAGGCGAAGGACCGCTTGGGGATGTTGATGGCGGTGGGGGTGACCGCGATGGTGGCCTTCCACGTGTTCGTCAACGTTGGGATGACGGTGGGCCTGATGCCGATCACCGGGATCCCCTTGCCCTTCATCAGCCACGGGGGTAGCGCCTTGCTGCTTATGCTTATGGCGACGGGCCTGTTGTTGAATGTTGGGATGCGACGGAAGAAAATTCTGTTCTAGGAGTAGCGGATGGGTAAGGACATCATTGCGAACGTCGAGCCATACGAAACCCGCGTCGCTGTGGTCGAAGGCGGGACCCTGCTCAACATCTTCATCGAACGCAACGCCCCCCTCGCAGGGAACATCTACAAAGGCCGGGTCGCCAACGTCCTGCCCGGGATGGAAGCGGCCTTCGTTGACATCGGGCTTGAGCGGAACGCCTTCCTCCACGTCGCCGATATCCGGTCCGAGCGGCTCGCCGGAGAAGAGGTAGAGGAATCATTTGGCCGCGGCGCGATTGGTCAGCGCCTTCGGGTCGGTCAGGAGATCTTGGTGCAGGTCACCAAGGAGCCGATGGGCACGAAGGGGGCCCGGGTGACGACGTACGTTGCCCTTCCGGCGCGGTTCCTTGTGCTGATGCCGACCGTTAACTACGTCGGCGTGAGCCGACGGATCGAAGATGACAAGGAACGTAAGCGATTGCGCGAGCTGGCCGACCGCCTCCGACCGGAGCGGATGGGCCTCATCGTGCGGACGGCTGCCGAGGGCGCGACGGAGAAGGAACTTGTCGACGATCTGCGCTTCCTCTTGCAGGTGTGGAATCGCGTCGAGGAACGCTCTCGGGCCGGTCGGGCGCCGACGCTCGTCTACCAAGATCTGGGGGTGATCCGGCGGATCGTGCGGGATCTGTTCACGGAGGACGTCGATCGCTTCATTATCGACTCTCCCAGCGAATTCGAACGGATCCAGGACCTCCTTGCGTCCTTTGCGGCCAAACTGAAGAACCGACTGCAGCTCTACCGGGACGGCGAACCCATCTTCGAGCATTTTGGGGTGGAGCGGGAACTCGAGCGAGCGTTGCGCCGGAAGGTCTGGCTCAAGTCGGGCGGCTACATCATCATCGACCGGACGGAGGCGTTCACCGTCATCGACGTGAACACCGGGAAATACGTCGGGAAGACCGATCTCGCCAGCACGATCTTCCGGACGAACATGGAAGCGATCGGTGAGATCATCCGCCAGGTCACGCTTCGCGACATCGGAGGGATCATCCTCATCGATTTCATCGACATGGAGAACGACAGCCATCAGAAGCGCGTGCTCCAAGGGCTCAATGATGCGGTCCGGAATGACCGGGCGAAGGTCCATGTCATCGATCTCACGGGGCTCGGTCTGGTGGAGATGACCCGCAAACGCGTCTTCCAGGACCTCGAGGAAGTGATGCGGACCCCCTGTCCGTACTGCGAGGGCCGGGGGCGGGTGCTCTCGCCGGAGACGATTAGTCGGCGCGTCCGGCGGGAGATCCGCAAGATGCTGCGATCCTCCGCGGCGCGGGCGATCCTCATTGAGGTCCACCCGGAGGTCTACGAGGATCTCTTCCACGAAGGGTCGAGCTGGCTGCGAAGCCTCGAGGAAGGGACAGGCAAGCGGGTGCGGATCCGTCCGCGCGAAGGGATGCACCTGGAGAAGGTCGCGGTGGTGGAAGGCGAGCACCCCAATGGGCTTGAGCAGGATGACACCACGGGGGCCCGGCGGCACCTCGTGTGGTTCGACCGCGAACCCGGTGAGGCGCCGGGGATCATGGAACCTGATGCGGAGCAGGAGATGGCCCTCGCCGTCGCAGACGAACAGCGGGCGGGGCTCGTTGGACGCCTGTGGCGGTTGCTGCGGAAAGGGTGATGTGTTAGAATGGCCGCGGTCTGCACGTCCCACGTCGCGGTGCCTCACGGGTCGATGGGTAGTGGAGGATAGCATGTACGCAGTGATTGAGAGCGGGGGCAAACAGTATCGAGTGGAAGAAGGGGACACCGTACGTGTCGAACGGCTGACGGCTGCCCCCGGCGCATCCGTGATGTTAGACAGGGTGTTAGTGGTGGCTGATGGGCCGACGGTGGAGGTGGGCGCACCAAGGGTATCAGGCGCGACCGTGATGGCGACCGTGGTCGGCCACGGCCGCGGGAAGAAGATCATCGTGTTCAAGTATCGGTCGAAGGCACACTACCGTCGGAAACAAGGGCACCGGCAGGGGTTCACGACGTTGAAAATTGAAAAGATTGCGCGGTGAGGTGAGCGCCCGATGGCACATAAGAAAGGTGCGGGGTCGTCCCGCAACGGCCGAGACAGCAAGAGCAAACGCTTGGGCGTCAAGCGGGGCGCGGGCCAGTTTGTTACCGCCGGGAGCGTGCTCATCCGCCAACGGGGCACCAGGGTTAAACCGGGGACGAACGTCGGGTGGGGCCGCGATGACACGTTGTTTGCGCTGGTCGATGGGACTGTGGCCTTCGAACGACACGGTCGTGATGCCCGGCAGGTGAGCGTCTACCCCGTGCAACCCTAGCGGACGCGAGCCTTCTCGGAGACTCGAGACGTGCCCCGAGCCCTCATCAGGGCTTCGGGCCTGATGCTCGGGTCTCGCTCATTTTTGGCCATGTTCATAGATCACGCGACGATCGAAGTCCAGAGTGGCGATGGAGGGAACGGCTGCCTCAGTTTCCGTCGGGAGAAGTATGTCCCCAAAGGTGGGCCTGACGGCGGCAACGGGGGCGAGGGAGGCGACGTCGTGTTCGTCGCCGACGCGGGGTTGTCCACGTTGATGGACTTCACTCATCGACGCCACTTTCGGGCCCAGCGCGGCGCGCACGGCGAGGGCAGCAATCGCACAGGCCGGCGTGGGGGGTCGCTCTTCGTCCCGGTTCCCGTGGGGACAGTCGTGAAGGACACGGAGATGGGAGAGGTCCTGGCGGATCTGGTCCACCACGGTCAACGGATCATCGTCGCGCGGGGCGGCCGCGGCGGACGGGGCAACGCCCGTTTCGCCACTCCCACGCACCGCACACCCCGGCGGGTGGAGTCCGGCGCCCCTGGCCAGACACGGCGGCTGCTGCTCGAGTTGAAGCTGTTTGCCGATGTCGGCCTTGTGGGTCTGCCGAATGCGGGGAAGTCGACGTTGCTCAGTCGGGTCTCCGCCGCACGGCCGAAGATAGCGGACTACCCGTTCACGACCACCGAGCCGACCTTGGGGGTCGTGGCGCTCCCCGAGGGAGCGAGCTTTGTTCTGGCCGATATTCCGGGGCTCATTGAAGGGGCATCGAGAGGGGCCGGGCTCGGGCATGAGTTTCTCAGGCACATCGCCCGGACGCGCGTTCTTATCCATATGATCGATGTGGCGTCAACGGACCAGGATCCGCTCACCGATTTCGATATCGTGAACCAGGAGTTGTGGCAGTATGATCCGGTGCTCCGCACGCGGCCAATGCTCGTGGCGCTGAACAAGATCGACCAGCTCCCCGCTCGCGATCGCGCGACGGATCTTGCCGCAGTGCTCATGCGGGTCGGTCATCGGACATTTCCCATCTCCGGGCTGACCGGTGAAGGGGTCGAGCGGTTGATGTACGCCGCGGGGGAGGTACTGGCGGAATCACGCCTGGCCGCAGGGAGCGTAGCCGCCAGGGAGTGACGGGTCGAGGCAAATCGACGGAGGGATCGTGGCGAAGCTAGGCATCATGGGGGGGACGTTCGATCCGATTCACTACGGGCATCTGATCACCGCGGAAGAAGCCCGAGTACAATTTGCGCTGGCCCGGGTGGTCTTCGTGCCCAATCGCTACCCACCGCACAAGCACCTCGACGGCATAACCGACCCCAACGACCGGTACCAAATGACTCTGCTGGCGACGATGACGAACCCGTACTTCGCCGTCTCTCGGATGGAAATCGACCGCTCAGGACCCTCCTACACCATCGACACGATCTTAGCGTTGCGACACGAGCACGATGCCCGGGAGCTCTTCTACATCACGGGGGCCGATGCGATCCTTCAGATTGCCCGCGGTGAGTGGGCGCGTGCGGAGGAACTGCTGACGCTGTGCCATTTCATCGCGGCAAGCCGACCGGGTTTTCCGCTCGATGTAGACGACCTCCGGCGGCGTAACGCGACGGGGACGCGGCTCGACAATGTGCACCAAATGGAGATCCCCGCCTTGGCGATCTCCTCGACGGACATCCGGCATCGCGTAGCGCACGGACGGCCCATCAAGTACCTGGTCCCGGATGCCGTCGAAGCCTACATCCTCAAACACGCCTTGTATCGCCCAGCCGAGGAGACTCCAGCCCGGTGACGACTTCACGGGATCTCGCCCTCCGAGTAGCACAGGCGATGGAGGCCAAACGGGCCGACGACGTCGTCGCATTGGAGGTTGGGCGGTTCACGACGATTGCGGACTACTTTGTGATTGCCTCGGGGCAAACGACGCCGCAGCTGCGGGCCATCATGGAGGCGGCGGAGGAGGCGATGGCGGCGGAAACCGTCCGACTGCTCCATCGTGAGGGTGACGAGCAGGCGCGGTGGCTCTTGTTGGACTTTGGTGCGGTGGTGGTGCACATCTTTGGTCCCGAGGCCCGCCGATTCTACCAACTGGAAGGTCTCTGGGCCGACGCCACGATCCTAGAACGGTAGCATCCTGCCCCGACACGCCGGGGTTACACAACATGCTCGTTACGTTCCGCTCTGCAGAACCCGCCGACGTTCCGAGGCTTGTGGAACTCTATGGCCGCGCCTATCGCGGCGGGTACTCGGCCTGCTTCGATCGCTATGGGCTGATTGGCCCGAAAGAGTTTTGGTGGGTCCAGGCGGAGAAGTCCGTCTACCTGCTCGAGGTAAACCGGAAGGCCGAGGGCATGATTGTCCTCGGGCGGACGGGTGGGCGACTCCTGGTCGAAGAGGTGTTGGGGGAGAGCACAGGAAGTGCCCGCGGCGTGGCACCACTCGGCGACGTCGATGCGGTTCTGCTGGGGAAGATCTATGAGTTCTTGCTCCATCAGTTCCATCGGGAGCACCAAGACTGGATGACGTTACGCGCGGTGGAGACGAACACGCTCGCCCTCTCCCTAGCCCGTCGGTACGAGTTCACATTCGCTAACGCATTGGTGGTAGTGAGCGCGCCATCGCACGCGCCGGCGGCCGCGCTCCCAGGGGAGTACACGATGCGCCGCGCGAGCAGGGAGGACGCGCACGCCATCAGTGAACTCCATCAGGACTGTTTCCACGCCTTGCTCCCGTCGGACGAGCTCCAGGCCACGTTGCGCCGCCCCCAGACACGGGCCTTCATCGTCGAGCGTGAGCACTATGCGGTCGGCTTTGGGATGCTTGAGGCGAAGGATGGCGCAGGCCAGTGGTGTGTTGGGGTGCGCGAGTCCCACCGACGGAAAGGCGTTGGCACTGCGCTGGCGGTGGAGACGTTGGGGTTTGCCGATCGCAAGGGCGTGGCCGCGATCGGGACCTATTGGGCGCTTGAGCCCGCAGTAAGCGGTTTCTGCCAGCGGTTGCAGTGTGCCACGGAGCGAACCTACTTGTACTTGGAGAAGCGGATCTAATCTGGAAGGATCTGGGTCTGGCCGTGCTAGTGATCGGGGTGCGGCCTCGTCTTGACGCCTTCTGGAGCCGATCGTTATAATGGGCAAGAGTTGTGCAACGCGATGACTGGACGCAGTAGGCTGCGGTGCGAGCACAGCGAACCGGCCGCAAGGATGTGAGGTCGGTGCCGACTGTCAGCCGAACTCCTCCAGGAGCAGTGCCGCCGAACGCTGCGGGCAAGTAAGCGGGCCGGGGTCCTCACGATACGAGGATGAAGCGGATAGCGTTGGGGCTGTAGCTCAGGGGGAGAGCGCCTCTTTGGCGTAGAGGAGGCCGCGGGTTCAAATCCCGCCAGCTCCACCAGAGCGAGGTCGTGCCCCGAGCTCTGAGACGCTATCAACCCGGGGTGGTACCGCGGAGGCCGCCTTCGTCCCTGGACGAGAGGCGGTTTTGCATTTGTCGGCGAGATCTGGAGGGAGGCGTCGCGATGGAACCGGGACAGTTTGTGTGGATGAACGGACGCATGGTGCCGACGGACCAGGCAAAGGTCTCCGTCTTCGTCCATGCGCTCCACTACGGAAGCAGTGTGTTCGAGGGTATTCGCGCCTACGCGACCCCCCCAGGGCCTGCGGTGTTCTGCTTGTCTCAGCATGTCATGCGGCTCTTTGACTCCTGCAAGATCGCTCGCATGGAACTGCCGTACACCGTGGGGCAGTTTAGCGATGCCATCGTCGAGACCGTTCGCGTGAACCGGCATGCGAGCTGCTACATTCGCCCGCTAGTGTTTCGGGGGATGGGGTCGTTCCATCTCGATCCGCGGAAGTGTCCTCTTGAGGTCGCGATCGGGACGCTCGACTATGGTCGCTACCTCGGCGCGGAGGCCATCGAACAAGGCGTGGACGTCATGGTGAGTTCCTGGCGACGCATGGCCCCCGACACGTATGCGCCGATGGCCAAGATCGGTGGCCAGTACGTCAACTCGCAGTTCATCGCGATGGAGGCCACTGACTACGGTTTTACCGAAGGCATTGCCCTCGATGCGACAGGGTTCGTCAGTGAGGGGAGCGGGGAGAACCTCTTCATTGTCAAAGATGGGACGGTCTACACGCCTACGCTCGGCAGCTCGGTGCTCTCGGGAATCACACGACGGGTTGTGATCACGCTATGCGCGGACTTTGGGATTCCGGTTCAGGAAGCGGTGCTCCCTCGAGAGTTCCTCTATGTCGCCGACGAGGCGTTCTTTACTGGTACAGCTGCAGAGATCACGCCCATCCGGTCGATCGATCGCATCCCCTTGGGGCGAGGCCGTGGTCCCGTGACCACCCGGCTTCAGGACGAGTTCTTCGGTATCACGGAGGGCCGGATTCCTGATCGGCATGCCTGGTTGACCGTTGTGAAGGCTGCGACGACCCCGAAGGTCAGGGCGTCCACCCCGACGTCGTGAACATGGGGGAGAATGCGCGAGGCACCCGTCCAATGGACCGATACGACCCGACGAAAATAGAGGCTAGATGGCAAGCCCGGTGGGCGTCTGACGGGCTCTACCACGGGGCGGACTGGGACCCTCGGCCCAAGTGCTACTTCCTGACGATGTACCCTTACCCATCCGGGGACCTCCACATTGGTCACTGGTACGCGATGGCGCCCTCTGACGCCGGAGCCCGGTTCCGGCGAATGCAAGGGCATAACGTGATGTTCCCGGTCGGGTTCGACGCCTTTGGATTGCCCGCCGAGAACGCCGCAATTGAACGGGGGATCCATCCGCACACCTGGACGATGGACAACATCGCGCGGATGCGTGGACAACTTCGGTCCATGGGCGCGATGTGGGACTGGGCGCGGGAAGTCGTGACGTGTGAGCCGGGCTACTACCGGTGGAATCAATGGTTTTTCCTGAAGATGTACGAACGCGGGCTTGCCTACCGGGCGCTCGCCCCGGTTGACTGGTGTCCGAAGGACAACACGACGCTAGCGCGTGAGCAAGTCGTGGGCCCCGAACGGGTCTGCGAGCGGTGTGGCACACCCGTGATCAAGAAAAACCTTGAACAGTGGTTCTTGAAGATCACCGCGTATGCTGAAGAACTGCTGGATTTCTCCACTATTGCGTGGCCCGATCGGGTCCGAGCGTTGCAGGAAAACTGGATCGGGAAAAGCGTGGGCGTGGAGTTCACCCTACAGATCCAGGGACATTCCGGCAAGGCGGTACGCGTCTTCACTACTCGGCCCGATACCGTCTACGGGATGACTTTCGTGGTGCTGGCCCCAGAACATCCGCTCGTGGACGTGGTGACGACGTCCGACCGGCGCCCGGAGGTCGACGCCTACAAGTTCAAGGCAGCACGGTCTTCCGATATCGAACGACTCTCGACCGAGAAGGAACGAGATGGCGTTTTCACAGGTGCCTTTGCGATCAATCCAATGAATGATGAGCCTGTGCCGATCTTCATTGCGGACTATGTCCTGCTGACGTACGGGACGGGCGCGATCATGGGCGTACCGGCACACGATGAGCGAGACTTTACGTTTGCGCGAAAGTATGGGCTTCCAACGCCCGTCGTCGTGGCGCCGCCCCGGTGGGACGGCCGCCCACTGGCGGCCGCGTACTTGGGCGAAGGGACGATGACCAACTCGGGACCGTTTTCCGGGATCCCATCACCCGAAGGCTGGCGGCGGATCGCAGACTACATGGAGGCCCATGGATTCGGCGCGTGCAAGGTACACTACCGGCTCCATGACTGGCTCATTAGCCGCCAACGGTATTGGGGAACGCCGATTCCCATTGTCTACTGTACGCAGTGCGGGATTGTCCCTGTGCCCTACGACGCGTTGCCCGTGCGGTTGCCCGAGGATGCAGCATTCGTGCCAACTGGGGAGTCGCCGTTGAAGCTGCATGCCGCCTTCCGGTCGGTCCGCTGCCCGAACTGTGGCGGGGCCGCCGAGCGCGAGACCGACACGATGGACACCTTCGTCGACTCTTCCTGGTATCAGTACCGCTTCGTGAGTCCCGCAGCGGCCGACGCGTCCTTCGATCCGAAGCTCGGGGCGTACTGGCTACCAGTCGATCAGTACACGGGGGGCGTCGAACACGCCGTGATGCACCTGCTCTACACGCGATTCTGGACGAAAGTGATGCGCGATTTGGGGCTCGTGACGTTTGGCGAACCGATGCTCCGTCTCTTCAACCAGGGGATCATCCTGGGGGAGGACGGCGAGAAGATGAGCAAGTCGCGTGGCAACGTCGTCAACCCCGACGACTACGTGCAGACGCTGGGGGCGGATACCGTACGTGCGTATCTGATGTTCATCGGCCCGTGGGAGAACGGCGGGCCGTGGAATAGCCGGGGCATTGAGGGCATTACTCGGTTCCTGCAGCGGGTGTGGGCGCTCGTAGTGGAAGCGGTGTCGGGTAGCGCGGCCACCCCGCAATCAGGCGACCGGCCGGCGGGGGGGGCGCGAGCGAGGGGGCGCGAGGGCGGACCCGCGGACGGCGGACCTGCGAGCCGTGAGCTCTTACACTGGACGCACAAGACCATCCGGAAAGTCACCGAGGACGTAGAGGGATTCCACTTCAATACGGCGATCTCGGCGCTGATGGAATTTGTGAACTTCCTGCACAAACGGAAGGCTGAGCTACAAGGGCTACCCGCGTGGCGAGAGGCGTTGAAGACGCTGGTCCTGCTGGTGGCGCCGCTCACACCTCATATCGCCGAAGAGTTGTGGGAGCGTCTGGGCGAATCGTATAGTGTCCACACGCAGCGGTGGCCCGCTTACAAGGCCGAGTTCGTGCAGACTCAGATGATCACGTTGGTTGTGCAGGTGAACGGGAAAGTCCGAGATCGGTTGGAAGTTCCTGCAGGCATCAGCAGTCCTCAGGCGAAAGAGCTCGCGCTCCAGAACGAGAAGGTCCGGAAGTTCATCGATGGCAAGCACGTCCAAGATGTCATCGTCGTCCCGGGTCGGCTCGTCAACGTAGTCGTAGAAAGGGCGTGATGTCGGTGGGACTCGTTCCGTAAGCACTGCATACGACTTTCGCACCATCGAAGCTCGATGGCGCGAGTTCTGGGTGGAGCAGAGGACTTACCAGACCTCCACTCCCTCCGCACACCCCAAGATGTATATCCTCGATTTCTTCCCTTACCCGTCCGGGGAAGGTCTCTCGGTCGGCCATGGGAAGAACTACGTCCCCAGCGATGTGTTAGCGCGTTACTACCGGATGCGTGGGTATGCGGTTCTGCACCCCATGGGGTGGGACGCGTTTGGGCTGCCTGCGGAGAACGAGGCGCTCCTCCGCGGGCGCCACCCCCGGGAGACCACGCGAGAGTATGCTGCCACCTACCGACGCCAGCTTGACCTACTCGGGTGTTCATATGACTGGTCAAAAGAACTCTTCACTAGCGATCCTGGCTACTACCGGTGGACGCAGTGGGGGTTCTTGCTGCTGCTCGAGCGCGGGTTGGCGTATCGGGCAACAGGTTGGCAATGGTGGTGCCCCCGCTGCGGGACCATCCTTGCCAACGAACAGGTGGAGCGAGGTCGGTGTTGGCGGCACACGGACACGCCGGTGAAACGTCGTGCGCTGGAGCAGTGGTATGTGCGGACCACGGCATATGCGGAGCGGCTTCTGGAAGATCTTGAGACGGTGGATTGGCCCGAGCGGATCAAGGTCATGCAACGCAATTGGATCGGGCGGTCCGAGGGCGTGGACGTCACCTTCCCCGTATCCAGGGGAGAAGCGGCGACGATTGTGGTCTTCACTACCCGGGTGGAGACCATCTATGGAGCGACCTTCATCGCCCTAGCTCCTGAGCATCCGCTCATCTCAGCCATCTGCGCCCCGGCCCAGCGTTCCGTAGTCGAAGCGTACGTCGAGGCGTCACTCCGACGCGCCGAGGTCGAGCGTATGCAGGAGCAGGCCCATCCAACGGGGGTCTTCACAGGCACGCAGGTCATGCATCCATTGACGAGCGAACCAATCCCGATTTTCGTGGCCGACTACGTTTTAGCCCACTACGGCACAGGGGCCATCATGGGTGTTCCTGCACATGACGCGCGGGACTACGCGTTTGCCTCTGCGCATGGGATTTCCATCCGGGCTGTTATTGCCGGATCCTCGTCGGATGCCACGATTCCTCTTACAGGCGAGGGACCCCTTATAAACTCTGCCGCTCACGACGGCTTGATTGGTTCGGATGCCCGAGCAGCGGTAACGAGCGCCCTCACACAGGCCGGGCGAGGAATGCGCAGCGTCCGCTACCGGATGCGCGACTGGTTGATCAGCCGACAACGGTACTGGGGCGCGCCAATCCCTGTAGTGTACTGCGACGCCTGCGGGGCCGTTCCGGTTCCTGCGGACCAACTGCCGGTCCGCCTCCCCGATGTTGACCAGTACACCCCCGCCGGGACTGGGCGATCGCCGCTAGAGTCGATCCCCGAGTTTGTTCGAACGCGCTGCCCTCACTGCGGTGGTGACGCCCAACGAGAGACAGACACATTAGACGGCTTCGCGGATTCGAACTGGTACTTCTTGCGGTTCGTCGATCCAGCCTACGAGGAGGGTCCCTGGAATCCCCGACACGCGCGGTACTGGCTCCCAGTCGATTGGTACCTAGGTGGGGCCGAACACGCGGTCATGCACCTCCTCTACGCGCGGTTCTTCACAAAAGTCCTCTACGATGCCGGCCTTGTCTCGTTTGCCGAGCCGTTCCAGCGTTTGCGCACGCAGGGCAGCATGCTCTCACCTGTTGACGGGCTTCGGATGAGCAAATCGCGCGGGAACGTCATCACCCCTGACGAGGTTGTGGCGGAGCATGGGGCAGACGCCTTGCGTGTGTACGAGCTGTTCATCGGGCCCTTTGACCACGACGTGACTTGGAATCCGGCGGGCGTCGCGGGGACGGCGCGGTTTGTCCGCCGCCTGTACCGCCTCGTCCTCCATGGTCTTGAGACCTCGGAGCCCCGAGGCGCTCTCGGCAGCACCGACCAGGTGTGGCGGCGTGTCCACCGGCTGGTCAAGCTTTCCGGAGAGATGATCGAGGGCTTTCGCTTCAATGGACTCGTCGCGGAGCTGATGGCGTTCCTCAACGAGCTTGAAGCCTGGGAAGCACAGTGGGCCGGCACGGCGCTCTGGCGAGAGGTCCTGGAGATCTTCGTGCGTCTGGTCGCGCCAATCACCCCGTTTCTGGCGGAGGAGCTCTGGGCCCGCGGGGGTCATGTAGGGAGCGTGCATCGGGCTCCGTGGCCATCGTACGATTCTGCTCTCGCCCGCAGTCAGACCCATACGCTGATCATCCAGGTGGATGGGCGCGTGAGAGATCGTGTGTCCATCGATGAGTTGGACCGGGAGAGTCTCATCAGGTTGGCGGCCTCGCGCGAGCGAGTCCGGGATGCTCTTGGTACTCGGACGATCCGTACGGTGATCGTCGTTCCTCACCGGGTGGTCAACTTCGTTACCGGGGCGACCAGAACCAAATCCTGAAGGGTTGCCGCGAGCCAAACCCCTCTGGAAAGGGGAAACGTCGTCGTGCGTCTTTCGCGGGTGGGACGATTGCTTCTGGGTACCTTCTCCGTCGCCTCGTGGGGGTCGGAGCGAATGGTATAGTAGGGTACGATGAGTAGGAGAACAGCGTTTCGCGCACGGCACAAACCGGATTACCCGTGACAACCGGGATGGTTCTTGGACCGCGCGCGGCGTCGACCGAGAGCCTTGAGAACCGTCAAAGGCGCTTCGGTGCACCGGAACACTGGTTGGCTGAGAGGGCCGGCTCGGCAGTTCAGCATTCGGTGTCCCTGAGGTCTGCTGCCCGCATCCGATGAACTTTCCCCCTCGCCCGCGCGTATCTGAGAAAGGCAAGGGCGGTTCCCAATCGGGGACTGACCCCCGGACGGGGGTGCCCGATACCTCGACGTACCGTCCTGAAGAGCTTCAGGCGTTCGAAGCCCTTGTCGACCGATACGGACGACACGTGTATAACATCGCCTATCGGATGGCCGGGAACAACGCCGACGCCAAGGACCTCACGCAGGAGGCGTTCATAAGGGTTTTTCGGGCGCTGCGGAAAGTAGATCCAACCGCGAAGCTGGAGAGCTGGCTCCATCGGATTGTGACCAACTTGTACATCGACATGCTCAGAAGACGACCGAAGGTGCGACTCGAGTCCTTGGACGCGCCGATCACCACCGCCAAAGGGAGCGAGGTCATGCGGGAAGTCCCCGATCCGACGGCGGATCCTGAGCGCACTGTGCTCAATGCGCGTCTGGACGCCGACGTTCAGCGCGCGCTCCTGGAGCTGACGGCAGAGTTGCGAGCTGTCGTGGTGTTGTCGGACATCGAAGGGTACGCGTACGAGGAGATTGGCGAGATGCTCCACGTCCCGGTTGGCACGGTCAAGTCCAGACTTCATCGGGCACGGAAGGCGTTGCAGGACAAGTTGCGAGGGCTTTACCTGGGAGGACGCGAGGAATGACGCATGTGCGGCTCGAGCGCCAGCTCTCCGCATTGGTCGACAATGAATTGACCCCGGACGAGGCCAACGAGGTGCGCCGCCACCTCGTCGAGTGTGGCGCGTGTCGGGACGAGCTTGAACGCCTCCGAATGCTGAAGCACCTCCTCGGGGCGCTCCCCGAACGCGAGCCGCCTGCCGCGTTGTGGGCGTCGGTACGGCGCGAGCTGGCACAGCCGGTGCCGTCAGCGTGGGCGAGAGCGCTCGAGAGCGTGCGGAGTCTGGTCCGCCGGCCGGCCGTGGCCGCGGCAGCGCTGGCTGTCGTGCTCGCCGTGCTCGCTCTACCGCTGGTGCGGGGTCGTCTCGATCGGCTGCACGCCGCCGAAACCGGAGTCGACGTCTACATTCGACAACACGCCTTAGTCTCAGCCGAGGATCCGTTTGTCGATCGCGCCTACCTGGGCTTGGTGATCGGGGATGCCAATCTTGCTCTGGTCGGCGAACCGCGCCGCGTGGGGGAGGATCGCTAATGCGCGCCTTCCGGCTAGTGGCAGTGGCCAGCCTTGTCGCGATCACCCTCACTGACTGGGCACGCGCGGGCGTAGGTGGGATCGGTCCCGAGCCCTGGCGGGTGGTCGCCAATCTTCCGGCGGCCGACGCGGTTGTCAAAGCCGTCGTCGCGGCACCGGCGTTGGTCGATTACGAAGGGACGAAGGTAATCACGGCGGTCCGGGGTTCGCGCGTCGAGACCGTGACCGTGCTCGAATCGCACAAACGCCCCGGCACGCTGCGCCTTGAGTTCCTTTCACCCGAGTCGATCAGTGGTCGGCTGATCGTCGATGATGGGACGACCGCGTGGCAGTACGAACCAGCGCTCCACGCGGTCGTTCAAGGACCGTCATTCGCGAAGCGGGTGACTGATACCGCCCAGATCTCTGCGGGGGTTGACCGCTATGGCGCAGTCGTGGAAGGGTCGGAGGAGGTCATCGGGCGCGACACGGTGGTGCTCGCGTTCGCCCCATCCGTTGCTGGCGTGAGTCGGCGTTTCTGGGTTGATCAGGCGACGGGGGTGATCCTTCGGAGCGAAGAGCGTAGCGCCCGGGACGGAGTTGTGTTCAGCGCGTTCTTCACCCGGATTAGCTATAGCCTGAACCTCCCCGCCGCGCTCTTCAACTTCCGGCTGCCCGCCGGCGCGCGGTCGTTCTCGTTCTACATGGCGGGCGACCCGATCCCCGATCCGCAGCAGCTCCCTCGCGAGGCCGGGTTCGTCGTCCGCACTCCGAGGGCGCTTCCCCGAGGCTACCAGTATCGTCAGGGGACCGTGACCCGCTTTGGGCCTGTTGTCGCCGCAACGGCGACCTACAGCGATACCGTCAGCACAGTTACCATCTTTCAAACCCCGACGTCGCGAATGGCCCTCCCCCAGGCCGGCGATGAAGTACACCTGGCCCGAGGGACTGGCCGGTTCCTCGACTTAGGGTATTTTCGGATCTTGATGTGGGAATCCCATGGTTTGCGCATGGCGGCCGTGGGGCCTCTTCCAGCCGCTGCGCTCGCCGCGATCGCCGAGGCGATCGAGGTCGCGGAGCCATAGTATGGGCGATGTCCTCTTAATCCCTCCCCAGCCATGTCCGGCGCAGACGGCCGGATCCTCCGTGCGCTCCCACCGTGGTGCGGAGCAGCCCGCCGTCCCCGGGATCGGCGTGCTGCAGTGGCTAACGATTCTCGGCAGCTGTCTGGTTATCTTGTGCGCCTCCGGGGCGCTCGCCCGGGGAGGACTCCCCGACCCGATCAAGAGTGCGGCGACGGTCCCGCCGCCTGGCTGGGTGCAATTGGATGTACACGGGACAATCACTGCCGTCAATTCGCGGGGGGGGACCTTCCTGATCTCAGTGCCGCAGCGGGACCGAAGCTTGTCGCGAACCGTCAAGGTCATCAGCGGATCCGTACTGCAGATCAAGGCCACGGCCACGTTCTTCGAGGACGTGAGCGATCTCCGGGTGGGTGATGAGACGCGGGTATGGGGGTACGGACAACCTGATGGCTCCCTCCTAGCGGCGCATGTCCTGGTGCTGAGTCGCCGGACATTGGTTTCACAGCGCCAAGTCGGGGTTCCATCGACGAGACCCGGAGTGTACGGGGTGGTGCTGGCGGTGGGTGAAGAGACGTTCACCGTGCTGACGGACACAGGACAAGTGAAGGAGGTTCTGTGGGCTCCGATGGCGAGAGTCGAGGGCGCCCCTGGTCCAGCGGAACTGCGCCAGTTTGACATTGTACGCATTGATGGCAAGGCGCTCTCGGACGGGAACCTGAGCGCGACGCGGGTGACGGTCGACTTCATCGGGGCGACCGCTCGGCGGCTTAGCGGGCGGATTACGGCTGTTGTGCCTGAGGCGAACCTCTTCGTCCTTGACGATACCGTCTTTGTGAACGTTGTGCCTGACTCATTCCTGGTACAGGGCACGGCGCTTCGGACAGTCTCTGAGCTCACCGTGGGTCGGAGTGTGACCGTGGTGGGCGCGATCGGGACGACCCCGAGTGTCGTGAAAGGGCGAGTTATTGTCTTGAGTCCCTAGACCTTGGTTCGTTGAAAAGTGTGAAGTGGCGGTAAGCGCCCGCGTTGAGCTTCCTGCCGATCCAAAGGGTTGCGGGGGCGCCGTCCCGAAGCCTCCTCCGTCAACGAAGGGGGATGGGGCGGTGCAGCTAGCCGATTTTCAGGAACGGATCGAGGCGATCTACGGCACGCGGGATCGAGTGCGGGGCCTGGATGGGACTTTTCGGCGTCTGGTGGAGGAAGTAGGCGAGTTCGCGCACTCTCTCCGCGATCTAGATCCGCGTGCCCTGTCTGAAGAAGTCTCAGATGTTCTTGCGTGGACCGTGAGCCTCGCGTCGATGTGTGGCGTCGACGTGGCCACGGCCGCGTCTCGCTATAGCCGCGGTTGCCCCAAATGCCAGGCGACCCCTTGCGCCTGCGCGCCCGATTTTCGGTGAATCCCCAGCACGGTCCCCGATTGGACGCCTCGCCCGCCCCCGATCAGGCGTCATCATCCGCCAATGTTCATCGGGGCGCGATCGTGGTCGACCTCCACTGTGACACGCTCCTCGAGGTTGCGGCGAAGACCCGGGACATTCGCAATCGGTCCTCCGACGGGGCGATTGATCTCCCCAGGCTTCGGGAAGGCGGGATGGGGGCCCAGGTATTCGCCGCCTTTATCCATCCGAAGGAGGCGGCCCGCGGATTCGCACGGGCCTTGGAGCTGGTCAGCGCGTTTGAGCGACTGCTTGTGGAGAGTCCGGTAGCGCTCGGCAAGGCAATGACGGCTCGCGAGGTCGAGGCGTTGCAGGGCGGGGACCGCATCGGGGCCATCTTGGCCATTGAGAATGGTTCAGCGATTGAGCGCGACGTGGCCAACTTAGAGTGGCTCTACCGTCGCGGCGTCCGCATGATGAGCCTGACCTGGAACCAGAGCAACGCTCTCGCGGATGGCGCCCTGGAGGTCGTCCATGGCGGCCTCACCTCGTTTGGACGGACAGTCGTGGCCCGCATGCAAGAACTGGGCATGGTCGTTGATGTCTCCCACCTCTCACCGCAGAGCTTCTGGGACGTGCTCGCAGCCTCCCATGGCCCGATCATCGCAAGTCACTCGAATGCTGCGGGATTGACGCCGCATCCCCGTAACCTCACGGACGACCAGCTCCGAGCTATTGCCGATCGCGCCGGGGTGGTCGGTGTCAATTTCTACCCGGTCTTTCTCGGGCGGCCGACGCTGGACCGTGTCCTCGATCATATGGACTACTTGGTGCATGTCATGGGGATCGACCACGTCGGACTCGGTTCAGACTTCGATGGGTTCACCGGACAGGTCCAGGGACTCGAAGATGTCTCCAAGCTTCCAAACCTCACGAGGGGCTTGCTGGCACGCGGTTACCCGCAGGAGCAGATCGTCAAGATTCTCGGTGGGAACGTGCTCCGAGTCTTCCACTACGTCTGGGGAGAGTGAGGTTGGACCGCGTCGGCCCCGATCCGGCGGGGCCTCCGCTCACCATCAAGCGGGATGCGGGCGATGTGCCAGCTGGAAGCTGAGAATTGCCTCACGTGCTAGGACCGCCGCGAGAACCGCAGTTTGGCCTGTTGGGTCGAGGGGTGGAGATACCTCGACGAGATCAAACCCGACCACGCGGAGGTATCCCAGCCGCCTGATGACCGCGAGGATCTCCGTCACGGAGACTCCTTCAGGTTCGGGGTTGCCAGTGCCGGGAGCGGCGGCAGGATCGATAACGTCGATGTCAAGCGTAACGTAGAGGGGGCGTTCTTCCAACCAGGTCCAAACGGTCGTGGGGAGGGCCATACGCGGCGCGCTGTGGCGCGCGGCGTCGTGCGCCAGGGCAAACTCCTCCCGGCTCCCAGCGCGGATACCCAACTGCACGATCGATCCGTTTCCCACCGTCTCCAGCACGCGGCGCATCACCGTGGCATGCGAGAGGTGGCGTCCGTCATAGTCGTCCCGCAAGTCGGTGTGCGCGTCGAATTGAAGGACGGCGAGGTCCGGGTGGCGGGCGTGTAGCGCCTGGACGGCTCCCAGCGTGATGGTGTGTTCTCCTCCAAAGATCATCGGGAGGGTCTGCTGGGGCAACTCGCTGACCCAGGCGCGCACCGTGTCGACGGCGGCCTCGGGGGCCGCGTCCTCGACCGGGAGGTCCCCGAAATCTGTCACCGCGACCGCCTCGAGATCGCGATCAAGGATCGGGCTGTACGTCTCGATACTCTGCGAGGCCCAGCGAATCGCCGCGGGTCCGCGTCGGCTCCCCGGTCGAAAGCTGGAGGTGGCGTCGTAGGGGACGCCAACAATCCCCACTGCAGGAGCGGTGAGCTCGCGGGAGGCGAGGAAGCTCATTCAGGCAGCGGGGGTAACTGGAGCGCTGCCGCGTGCGCGGTCGCCGAGTAGTAGCGCGGCCGGAGGGAGGTGATCCGCCGCGCGATATCCTCAGGGCGCACGTGGCGAGGGTCATGGCGTTTGGACCCGCAAGTGAAGCTCCACAGCGTCCCGGGATATGCGGGGACCGCAACCCAGTAGGTGTGGACGATGGGGAAGATTGTGCGAAGGTGGCGACGGACCAAGTCGGTCAGGTCGCGCTGGTAGAAGAGCGAGCCACTCTGCGTGACAAAAATCCCGTCATCGCGGAGAGCTCGAGCGCACGCCGCGTAGAACTCCGCCGAAAACAACGCGACCCCTGGTCCTTTGGGGTCGGTTGAATCGACCAAGATGACGTCAAACCGCTCAGCGGTCGTGCGCACAAACACGATCCCATCGTCGATGAGCAAGCGCGTCCGCGGGTCGTCAAACGCTGCCCCGCTGATAGCCGGAAGGAACTGTCGGCTCACGTCGACGACCTCGCGGTCGATCTCCACCATGGTGGCGTGCTCCACGGAGTGCTTGAGCACCTCCTCCAGCGTTCCGCCATCCCCGCCCCCGATGATGAGGACCCGTTCAGGGTGGGGGTGGGTGATGAGCGGGAAGTGAGCTAGCATCTCGTGGTAGGTGAATTCGTCGCGTTCGGTCGTCTGGACGGCATCATCGAGGATGAGCATCCGCCCAAAGAGTGAACACTGCGCAACTTGGATATCCTGCCAGGGCGAGCGGTGTGCGTATAGAATGGCCTCGACCAGGGTGGCTTGGGCGCACGTGGGGACCACGGCGTCAACGACCCATCGACTCATGCTGCCAGCCTCCTACGGCCAGAAGACTACGGCGGCCACTGCGCACCCGACCTGGCGGACCACGTGAGCTTTGCAGGCGACGACGAAGTCGTCGATGCGCAGTTCCCGGAAGGCCATCGCCTCTTCGACCATGGCCCGGACCGCGGTTTCCGCCTCGGCAGCGGTGCCGCGTTGAGTGTGTTCCATGATCACGCCGTGCGCCCCACGCGAGATCCCCACTGCGATTGCGGCCACGATACGCTCGCCGGGGGTATGGCTGGCGATGCGCGCGTACACGGCAGGCGTCAGCGCTCCAGGAATGAATTTCTGGACCGGGACGAGGTCGACCCCGGCCGGGAGGATGCTGGTGACGCGCAGGAAGTTCATATTCGCGATCCCAGCGTCCATGAGCGCGCGATCAAAGGCGGTCAGCTCGGTGCGGGCCTCGCCACTACCGGCGACGAGTGAAACCGCTTTGGGCACTTCCCACATGCTGGATCTCCCTCCTAGAGCCAAAAAACCTCTAACATATTCCATTTGCACACGGACGCTCCTCCCGAAGGAGAAGCCGATGCACCCTCGCGAACCCTCCCCCCCATGACGCTGGCTTCCCGTCGCAGTCGCGTATCTGGGTCGATGCGCTATGCTCGCGTCGCTGCAGCCTACCGGGAGATTGAGGCTACGGCGGGCCGGCTGGCGATGACCCGGTTGCTCATGGAGTTGTTTCGCCAGACGCCCCCCAACCTACTCGCGCAGGTCGTCTACCTCACCCAGGGGAAACTTCTGCCGGATTTTGCCGGGATGGAGATCGGGCTCGCTGAGACGCTTGCGGCGCGGGCGGTTGCGCGGGGGTGTCGCGTTCCGCTGCCCAAAGTGGTGCACGCGTTGCACCAGACCGGAGACCTGGGTACGGTTGCCCAGTCCCTGGGGCGCACGCCACGGGGCCGCGCATTGACGGTTGAGGAGGTCCACGCCACGTTGGAGCGGATTGCGCAGACGACGGGGGAGGGGGCACAGACGCGCAAGGTCGATTTGCTGACCAGCTTGTTGCGTCGAGCCTCTCCCGAGGAAGCGAAGTACCTCGTCCGTACCGTCACCGGGAAATTGCGTTTGGGGGTAGGCGACATGACCGTGTTGGACGCGCTCGCCGAAGCGTTCAGTGGAGGTAAAGCGGCGCGGCCGTTGATCGAACGCGCCTACAATACCTCTTCTGATCTCGGGCTCGTGGCGCACTCGCTCGCGCAAGGCGGGCTCGGCGCGCTCGAGCTTGTTGGGGTGGTGGTGGGGAGCCCGATCCGTCCGATGCTCGCACAACGACTTTCCTCGGCGGAGGCGATTCTTCAGAAGTTGGGTGGGCAGTGCATGGCGGAATACAAGTATGACGGGGAACGGATCCAGGTGCACAAACACGGAGAGAAGGTGACCCTCTTCTCGCGACGTCTCGAAGTGATCACCGACCAGTATCCTGATGCAGTAACCCTGATCCGCGAGGGGATCAAGGCCAAGTCCGTCATCTTGGAGTGCGAAGCAGTCGCCATCGACCCCCAGACTGGTGAGCTCCAACCCTTCCAAGAGCTCATGCATCGTCGACGGAAGCACGGGATCCACGCCGCGATGGCAGACTATCCGGTCGGCCTCTTCGCGTTTGAGATCCTTTTTGTCGATGGCGAGGATCTGACCCGCACCCCCTATGCCCGCCGCCGCCGGATGCTAGAGACCGTGGTCCCTGTCAGCGCCCGCCTCCGGATCGCCGAAGCCCGTCCGGTCTCGAGGCCCACTGCCTTGGACGAGTTCTTCATGCAAGCCATCCATGATGGGTGCGAGGGGTTGATCTGCAAAGCGACGCACGAGAGAGCCATGTACCAAGCAGGAGCCCGCGGGTGGTTGTGGATCAAGTACAAGCGGGACTACAAGAGCGACATGACCGATACCGTTGATCTCGTGGTCGTAGGGGCGTTTGCGGGGCGGGGGCGCCGCGGGGGCGGGTACGGAGCGCTGCTGCTCGCAGCCTACGATTCTGACAGCGATCGGTTTCGGACTGTCACGAAGTGCGGGTCGGGGTTCTCAGATGCGGATCTCGCCCAACTGCCAACCCGGTTCCGAGAGGCTATCATTCCTACCCGGCCTGCTCGCGTGGAGGCCAGACTCATTCCCGATGTTTGGTGTGAACCCAAGCTGGTGCTCGAGATCACTGGCGCCGAGATTACGCTTAGTCCCATCCACACCTGCGCCCTCGATGTCGTGCGACCCGGCAGTGGTTTGGCCATTCGGTTCCCCCGGTTCACGGGCCGATACCGGACTGACAAGGCCCCGACCGATGCGACGACCGAGCAGGAGATTCTCGAGATGTACCGGCGCCGACTCAGCCTGACCTCACGTGGACGTTCCAAGGACGAGGGTTAAGGAGTGCGGTCTGTGGGCAAGGGAAGAACAGGAGTAGCGGAGCCGGGGCAGCGCACCATCCGAACCATTTGCTAAGCGCGGCCGTAGTTGAGGGATCAGGTCGTCACCCAACCAGGAGCTTTCGATGAAACGACTCGCGATCGTACTAATCCTCGTCCTCACGTGGCATCCGATGGCGGTTGCGCAACCTACCGTAGGTCTGCCGATCGGTTTTGTAGTGGCTGAAGGGGCTGATTTCTCCTCTCTGCGTGAGGCCGGAGGAACGTCAGTGAAACTCCTAGCTGACTGGTCCGCGCTCGAACCTGAGCGCGGCCAGTTTGCCTGGAAACCGCTTGATGACGCGATTGGGACCGCCACTCGGGCCGGACTCCGGGTGGTCGTGGTCATCGCCTATACGCCGAAGTGGGCGTCGCCGGCCGAAGGACCTGATCTGACGATTCCCGAGATCTACCGGCACGAGCCGACCAGACGGATCAGCGACTGGGAGCGGTTCGTCTCGCAAGCCGCAAGCCACTACAAAGGGACGGTGCGCGATTGGCAAGTCTGGACAACCCTCAGCCTCCCCCTGTATCGAGGGACGCTGAAGGAGTACCTGGGCCTCTTGCGAGCAGCCCGGGCGCAGACCAAGGCCGTGGATCCGACCAGTCGCATCGTGCTGGCGACCGCCTACGGCGTTGACCTGGGATCAATCCGCCAAGTCATGCAGGAGGCCCCAGCAGCCTTTGACATCATCTCGTTCGCGCCCCGAGGGTTGACTCCGGAGGAGGTGCTGCGACCGCTCGGCGTGATGCGGGAACGGGTGCTGGCCAAGCAACGGAAGGATCTCTGGCTCGAGTGGGATCTCCTCTCAGGCGGACTCCGCCCCACCTGGCCAGGACAGGTCCTCAAGGTGATGGCCATTTCCCGGGCGATGGGCGTCGAGCAGATTTTCTGGCTCGGTGAGGCCGCCGCGGATACAGGTGTGTTTCGCGTCTTCGCTACGCGCATTGGCATTCAGCCGTTCGTAGGCTACCTTGTCAGCCAGCAAGCGCTCGTCCTCCTCTTTGGAGAAACCAAGACGGCTGCCGTGACCTGGAGCACGGCGGGCGAGGTCGCAGTACCACTAGAGGCGGAGAACGCAGTAGTGTTCACGCCAACGGGGGCGACGCGGCAGGCAACTTCGGAGGGGGGCAAGGTGACGGTTCGGGTCAGTACTGATCCCCTCATCATCACGGGGATCCGCGCGACCGTGGTTGCCCAAGGGAGGGCGACCCTTCAGAGCCAGGGGCAGCCCCTTCCTCCCACGCGCGTCGACTTTAGCCAAGCCACGGAGGTCTCGACCCGACTTGCCGCGCAAAACGTGGAACAAGGGCTCTACAACATGCGCTACCGGACCCGGCAGAACGGGGCCCTCGAAACGGTTCAGGTCGGTGGCGTGGAAGCGGTTCGGACGAATGCGGCAAAGGAGATCGTGTTTGTGTACTTCCATGTTGATGAGAGCTTCCTCTACTACATTGATGGTCGGGCCACGGTCGAAATCGCCGTTGAAGTTTGGGGGGCGAGAACGCCTCAACAGCTCGGGTTCAACATCCTCTATGACTCGACGACCGGATACCGCTTCACACCGTGGCAATGGGTGGACGCCAAGGATGGGTGGGTCACCTATACGATGCGTCTGACCGATGCAAGTTTCGCCGGGACGTGGGGGTGGGATTTTGCGATCAACGCCGGGGGCAACCGAATGGAAGATCTCACGGTCCGTTCTGTGACGGTCCGGAAGCTCCCCGCCCCGTAGGGGAGTCCGCGCCGAGCAGGGGATGGCATGGGGTCGCGTCGAACCCGCTTTCGCTCGACCTCATGGTGCCTGAGGTTTCGAATAACACGGCTGAACGGATCCAGCGTGACGGGACTCGACCGTCGCGCCGTGGGAAGCACCCAGTGTGAGCGATGGACAACTGCGTGTTTTGTCGAATCGTCTCGGGCGCGATTCCCGCTGAGCGGGTGTATGAGGACGAGTTTGTCTTGGCGATTCGAGATATTCACCCGCAGGCACCGGTGCATCTCCTGTTGATGCCCAAACGACACCTGGCGTCTGTGCTCGAGCTTGGAGAGGCCGATGCGGCCTTGTTGGGCCGGATCGCTGCTGCCGCGATCCAACTCGCCAATCGCGAAGGGGTGGCCGAGCGGGGGTTTCGTCTACTGACGAACGTGGGTCGCGACGGTGGGCAAACCGTTCCGCACCTGCACTTTCACTTGGTTGGCGGGCGGCCCATGGGGTGGCCGCCGGGGTAGGGGTCAGGGGGCGCGTCAGGACTCTTGACCGTGGTGAGGGTGCTCCGATGGGGCAGGAGGCACAATGCACCGCGCACTATCAGCGAAGGACCTCCGCTGGCAAGGCCCTCCTCGAAACTGACGCCTTGATCTTCCGTGGTGGGTTCCGCTTCAAGATTCCCTTGACCGCCATCCGCGCCGTCGACGCCCACAAAGGGTGGCTGACGGTGACCTTTCCTGGCGGGATCGCGAAACTTCAGTTGGGGGATCGGGCGGAGCGGTGGGCTCAGCAGATCCGTGCGCCGAAGTCGCTCATCGACAAGCTTGGGGTGAAACCCGATTCGCGCGTCGTCGTGGTTGGGGTCGAGGACGCCAACTTCTGGGCCCAGCTCGCCGGTGCCGGGGTCACCGCGTCGCGGGGAAGGCTGCGACGGAACGCCGACATCCTCCTCTTTGGCGCTCGGACGAAACAGGCTCTTGGTCGGTTGTCTCAGTTGCAGACTTACCTCACGCCCAATGGGGCTCTGTGGGTCATCGCGCCCAAGGGCGGCGGTCCGCCCAGCGAACAGGACGTGTTGACCGCCGGGCGCGCGGTCCATCTTGTTGATGTGAAAGTAGTTCGCTTCTCCGATTCCCACACCGCGCACAAGTTCGTTAGTCCTCTCGCACGACGGCGACCGCAGGACTCTACCCAACGCCGGCACAGCGGTCCCCCGCGCCCGGGTCGAGTCGCCGCGAATGGAGCGATATAGTATAATAGGCCCTGTTTGGGGTGACCCAGCCCACGCGAGAGGGGGTGGGGAGATGACAGAAGTCCGTGTCGGCAAGGACGAGAGTCTGGATAGTGCCCTGCGTCGGTTCAAGCGGCAGGTGAAGCGATCCGGGATTCTCACCGATGCCAAGCGCCACGAGCACTACGAGTCGCCGAGCGCGAAACGGCGGCGGAAGATAGCCCGCCGCCGACGCCGCGGAGGCGTCTAAGAGAAGGGGGACGACGGTCCCCCTTCAGCGCTTTTTGGGGGAGAAAATCGGGCGATGACGCTTGCGAACCGACTGTACACTGATCTCCACCAAGCCATGCGCGGCGGCGATACCATACGCGTCTCGACCATTCGCCTGGCGCGGGCCGCGATCCACAACACGGAAATCGAGCGGGGTCGCCCGCTGTCGGACGACGAGATCACCGAGGTCCTTGGGCGCGAAGTCAAGCATCGCCGTGAGGCGATTGACGCCTACACCAAAGGGAAACGCGAGGACTTGGTGAAGAAAGAATCGCTTGAGCTGGCTGTACTGACGGAGTACCTCCCGGTTCCCCTAACCGAGGGCGAGCTCCGAACGATCATCGCGACCGCGGTCAGCGAGGTCCAAGCGAAAGATGCGCGTGACGTGGGTCGAGTGATGGCGGTGGTCATGCCGAAGGTCAAGGGGCGGGTGGACGGGAAGGCCGTCGACCGCCTCGTGCGGGCCCTTCTGGGCGGATCCGCGTAGAGGGTAGATGGAGGCACCTCGGGGCCGCCAAGTGACCAAGCACACCCGGAGCGCGGGCGGAGTCGTCTTTCGCCGCGTCGACGGAGCTGTGGAGATCCTCATCCTCAGACACGAGAGCGGCAAGTGGATGCTCCCCAAAGGGACGATTGAGACGGGCGAGACCCCCGAAGAGGTCTCCCTCCGTGAAGTGCACGAGGAGACTGGGCTTTCCCGCGTCAAGATCGTCGCCGACCTGGGGGAGGAGCGTTACTTCTTCTTCTGGCGTTCGGAAGCGGCGTACTATGACAAGACCGTGCGGTACTTCCTTCTCGAATTTCTCGGTGGTGAAGATCCCATCCCTCAGTTGGAAGAAGGATTTGTCGTGGCCGAATGGGTTGCGGTCCCCGAGGCCGCGCACCGGATCAAGTACAAGGAAACCCGAGAGATTATCCGCCGAGCGGAGAACGCCCTGGACCAGGTCGGGCGGGTCGAGGGTGTCGTGGCCGCGGATGGGGATCTGCCGCGTTGAGGCATGCCGGCCCAGCCGTACTCACCAAGGAGGTTTGTGATGCCCTCCTTTGATCCGGATCGAATCACCGAGGACACCCTCGAACGGTACCGGAAGTTCGTTAATCCCGGGTTGGTGACCCTGTACCGATTTGCCAATCTCCAGACGGTGGAGTGGGAGGCACAGGGAGCGGTCATCCGCGACATCCACGGGAAAGAGTACCTGGATTGCTCGGGCGGCCCCGCGATCTTCAACGTGGGGCATCGGCATCCGAAAGTGGTCGCCGCCGTGCACGCGCAGCTCGACCGGATGCCGATGTCGGTCCGCGCGATGCCTCGGAAGACCGAGGCCGATCTCGCGGCGTTGCTGGCCGAGATTACCCCCGGGGATCTTCAGTACTCCTTCTTCACGAATAGTGGGGCAGAAGCCAACGAGGGGGCGATCAAGCTCGCGCGCCTAGCGACTGGGAAGCCGGGGATTGTCGCGGCCATCGGCGCATTCCACGGGAAGACGCTTGGCGCGTTGTCCGCCTCGGGTCGTGATCTCTACAAGACGCCGTTTGGGCCACTCGTGCCTGGTTTCACTCACGTGCCATTCGGCGATCTCGCAGTGCTCGAGTCAGCCATCTCCGATCAAACCGCTGCCGTGATGCTGGAACCCATCCAAGGGGAGGCGGGGGTCATCATCCCGCCAGACGACTACCTACCCGGTGTCCGGGCCCTCTGTGACAAGCGCGGGGTGCTCCTCATCCTCGACGAAGTGCAAACAGGACTCGGCCGGACCGGGAAGATGTTCGCGTGCGAACACTGGAAGGTGACTCCCGACATCCTTACCCTCGCAAAGGCCCTTGGGGGCGGCGTCATGCCGATCGGCGCGTTCATCGGGCGGCCCGCGCTCTGGGAGGCGTTGGCGCGAAACCCCTACCTGCATTCCTCAACATTTGGCGGCAACCCCCTCGCGTGCGCCGCAGCGATCGCGACCATCGAGGTCCTACGCGAGGAACATCTGCCAGAGCGCGCAGCTCAGCTTGGGGATTACTTGCTAGGTCAGCTCCACCAGGTGGCGCACCGACACGCGGGAGTGGTCAAAGAGGTGCGAGGGAAGGGGTTACTGTTGGGGATGGAGCTTACTCATCCCGACATTGTCCTCCTCACGACAGCGGAGGCGCTGCAGCGCGGGGTGATTGTCTTCTACAGCTTGAACAATCCCGCCGCGTTTCGGATTGCCCCCCCGCTGGTGATCACCCGGGAGCAGTTGGATCGTGCTGTCGCCGTCTTGGACGAGTCGATTACAGCCGCCTGTGCGGTGCTCGCGCAGGTCGAGGAGGAGCCAGTCTCTTCCTGACCACGCGGTTGGTCTGGCCCCTGGCTGGAGGATCCTAGTGAGATCCCTCGGCAACGAGGGAGCCAGGCGATCTTAGGCGTGCTCCGGCTCGTCCCTCCTCTTGCTCTCACGACTGGCTGGCGATGTCCCCAAGCTTTCCCATCTGGTGGATGGTGCTCCAGATCTGGCGCCGGGCTAACGGGGGGGTCATGAAAACGTACCGGCTTGCGGTGATTCCCGGAGATGGTATTGGTCAAGAGGTCATTCCCGAGGGGCTGAAGGTCGTACGCGTAGCCGCCGAGCGCTTCAGTTTCCGAGTCACCCAGACCGAGTTCCCGTGGGGGTGCGACTACTTCCTCAGGCACGGCATGATGATGCCCGAGGACGGTTTAGATCGGCTGCGGGACTTCGACGCGATATACTTAGGGGCAATCGGCGACCCCCGGGTACCGGATCACATCTCCCTGTGGGGACTGCTGCTGAAGATTCGGAAGTCCTTCGACCTTTACGCGAACGTCCGGCCGATCCGTCTGTTGGAGGGCATTGCCTCGCCGCTGGCGGGGCGACGGGCTGAAGAGATCGATATCCTCTTCGTCCGCGAGAACACCGAAGGGGAGTATGCGGGGGTCGGGGGCAGGATTGCCATCAGTACCCCCCACGAGGTCGCTCTGCAGACCTCAGTCTACACACGTCGGGCCACGGAACGCATCCTCCGCTACGCGTTTGTGCAAGCGCAAGGGCGGCGGAAGAAACTTGCCCACATCACTAAGTCGAACGCCTTGCAGTACACTGCCGTGTTCTGGGACGAGGTGGCGGAAGCGGTCGCCCCGGACTATCCCGACGTGCAGGTGTCGAAGTTCCATGTCGACGCGGCAGCCTACAACATGGTCCGCCACCCCGACTGGTTCGACGTGATGGTGGGTTCGAATCTCTATGCTGACATCCTCACCGACCTCGGCGCAGCGCTGCAGGGCAGCCTCGGGTTGGCCGCTAGCGCTAACATTGACCCCAGCCGTGCCCATCCGTCCATGTTCGAGCCAGTGCACGGCTCGGCGCCGGACATCGCCGGGAAAGGCGTGGCGAATCCGATGGCCGCGATCTGGACCGCCTCGCTCATGCTCGACCACCTCGGCGAACGAGAGGCCGCTGACGGGGTCTTCCAGGCTCTGCGAATAGTCGTACAGGAGAACCGCGTGCGGACGAGGGATCTCGGCGGCCAGAGTCGGACAGGCGAGGTCGGGGACGCCGTAGTCGATGCGTTGCGGGCCGCATTGAGTCGCGCCGATATGCGATGAGAATGAGCCGAGTTGTGTTCACCCCCGCCGATGGAACTGACCTGTCGGTCGAACGCTCTCGGATCATCGATCTCCCTGTCGAAGTCTCGAATTGGCGGAGTCGGTGCAACCGTTTGACAAGTTAACGCGATCGGTCCTACACTAGAGCAAAGCGATGACGGGACTCGCCACCCTGAGCTGGTAGGGATGGATCCTAAAGGGTTCAGAACCTACCCGGGCCGCCGATAGCGGCGCTGAGTGCCGAGCTTTCGTCGATGCGGACGGAGCCGGAAAATGGGTGGTACCGCGGGAGCTGACCCCTCTCGTCCCTAGGGACGTGAGGGCGTTTTCATGTCCCGTCGTGGAGTGGGTTGGCAGACGCGAGGGAGAACACCATGTTGCACCGACCAAGCTGGGACGTCGTCGCCGGACAGTTTCTGGACTTCTTCCGGTCTCGGGGTCACACGGTGGTCCCGAGTTCGTCGTTGGTGCCGGGCAATGATCCGACGTTGCTGTTCACGAACGCCGGGATGGTTCAGTTCAAAGACCTCTTCCTCGGGACGGAGTCGCGTGGCTATCGTCGTGCCGCCTCCCTCCAGAAAGTCATGCGCGTCCAGGGGAAGCACAACGACCTCACCAACGTGGGACCCAGTCCCCGCCATCACACTTTCTTCCTGATGCTTGGCAATTTCAGTTTCGGTGACTACTTCAAGCCCGAGGCAGTTGCCTTTGCCTGGGAGCTGTTGACCCAGACCTTCGGGATTCCTCCCGAACGCTTCGTCATTACCACGTTAGAGAGTGACGACGAGTCGGTGGCCGCGTGGAGGCGAGTGGGCGTGCCTGAGGACCGGATTGTGCGTTTGGGGGAGACGACGAACTTCTGGATGATGGGGGACGTCGGTCCCTGCGGACCCAACTCGGAGATGACCTACGACTGGGGGCCTGAGGCCTGCACCTGCCATCAGCCCGGATGCAGCGTGGTTCTCGACAATGGGTGCCTGCGCTGGTTAGAGGTGTGGAATCTCGTGTTCATGCAGTATGAACAGCGCCCCGATGGTTCTCGCCTGCCCCTCTCGACGCCTGGAGTCGATACGGGGATGGGGCTGGAGCGGATCGCGTCGGTTCTTCAAGGGGTGAATGACGACTATGGAACGGATCTCTTCGTTCCGATCCTGGACCGGCTCCAAGGGATCTTGCGGCATTCCGACATCGAGCGACGCGTTCACCATTTGGCGTATCGTGTGTTGGCCGATCACGGTCGCGCGATGACATTTCTCGTTGGCGATGGGGTTGTCCCCGGCAACGAAGGCCGGAGCTACGCGTTACGGATGATCATGCGCCGGGCCATGCGGTTTGGCCGGGCGGCTGGGGCGACCCAGCCTATCCTTGCCGAGTTGGCTGATGCAGTAGTTGAGCTCATGGGGGGGACCTTCCCGGAGCTAGTGCGTCAGCGTCCGTTCATCCTCAAAGCCGCGCGGGGCGAAGAGGACCGGTTCACCCAGACACTCGCGAGCGGCCTCACCCGACTTGAAGAACTGCTCGCCGCAGTTCGAGCCCGCGGAGAGCGGGTGATCCGGGGGGAGGACGTGTTCCGCCTCTATGATACGTTTGGGTTCCCGCTGGAGATGACGCAGGATATCGCACGCGAACAGGAGTTGAGCGTTGACACGAGTGGGTTTGAGCAGGCGATGGCCCTCCAGCGAGAGCGCGCGCGGGGGTCGCAGGCGTTTGCCGCAGCCGACATCGATCGGCGCTCGGCGGCGTGGGTGGCTGCGGGCCTTGCGACTGAGTTTCTCGGCTACTCGAAGCTTAGCACCCGAGGGAAGTCTCTAGCACTCTACGTGAACGGCGAGACCGTGGACCAGGCAGTCGCAGGGAGTGAAGTCGAGATTATCCTTGATCGGACCCCGTTCTACGCGGAAGGTGGCGGGCAGGTGGGCGATGTCGGCACCCTGCGGACTCCCACAGGGGTCGTGGCCGTGCGCGATACACGGCGGCCAGCTGCAGGGGTGATTCTCCACGTGGGCGAGATCACAGAGGGGAAAGTCCGCAAAGAGCAGACGGTCCGCGCCGAGGTCGACCGGGCGCGTCGGGCGGACATCATGCGCAACCACACGGCGACTCACCTCCTACACCGGGCCTTGCGCGAGACGCTCGGTGAGCATGTCCGGCAAGCCGGCTCGTTGGTGGCGCCCGAACGCTTGCGGTTCGATTTCGTCCACTTGGCTCCTCTCAGCGACGAGGAGCGTGCGGCGATTGAGGAACGTGTGAACGAGCGAATCCTCGACGACCTACCCGTGCAGATTCGCTGGATGAGCTATGATGAGGCGTTGGCGCTAGGGGCCACGGCGTTGTTCGGGGAGAAGTATGGCGATCGGGTCCGCGTGGTGAGCATCGGGGATTACAGCCGGGAACTGTGTGGAGGGACCCACGTGACCCGGACAGGCCGGATCGGGTTTTTCAAACTCACCGAGGAGGGTTCCGTCGCTGCCGGAATCCGCCGCCTGGAGGCTGTTACGGGCCGAGGGGCTTATGCGCTGATCCGCGGCCAGGAGGCGACACTGAGTGCCGTGGCGGCGGTCTTGCGAGTCGGTCCGCAGGATATTCCAGATCGTGTTCGCAAGCTTGCCGAGCGGGTTAAGGTTCTAGAACGCGAGGTCAACTCCGCGCCGGCAGCCGCTTCCGCGAACGCGGTAGATGCCCTGCGCGCTCGGGCGCAGGAGGTCGCGGGAGTCAAGGTGATCGCCGGTCGCCTTGATGGCCTGACGCCAGAAGCGCTCCGGCGAGTGGGAGACCGACTCAAAAACCAGTCCGAGCGGACCGTGATTGTGGTAGGCGGAGTGCTCGAGGAACGGGTCCATCTGGTCGCAATGATCAGCCGGGATCTGACTGGTCGTCTGCACGCGGGGGAGCTCGTAAAAGCCGTAGCGGCGGTGGTGGGAGGGACGGGAGGAGGCCGTCCAGACGTGGGCCAAGGGGGCGGGAAGGACCGCGAGAACCTGGACGCGGCGCTGGCGCGAGTGCCAGATTTCCTCCAGCGCCACCTGGCGGACAAGCGGTAATGCGAGTACTCGCCCTTGACCTTGGCGACCGACGCATCGGCCTCGCCCTGTCTGATCCGTCGGGGATGATCGCCCAAGGGCTTGACGTAATCGAGCGAAAATCCGAACGCTCCGTCCTCGAGGTGATCCGTCATCGCGTCTCCTCGCTCGAAGTGGAACGCGTCGTGGTGGGGCTGCCGCTCATGATGGATGGGACAGAAGGCGTGGAAGCCGAAAAAGCGCGACGCTTCATCGCTCGCCTCCGGATGGTCGTGGACATCCCGATCGAGGTCCAAGATGAACGCCTCTCGTCTACCGAGGCAGAGCGCATCATGATTGCCGATGATGTGTCCCGTGCGCGCCGACGTCGCCGCCGGGATGCGGTTGCCGCCGCGCTGATTCTGCAAACGTACCTCGATCGACAGCGTGTCGTAGATCAATGATCCTGTCACCTTAACAGATTTATGAAAATGTCACCCCTTGGGCTCGAAGTCGCTGCCGACGAATGTCCTGTGCAATCGTCCGGCGCCAGGGATGATCCGCAGCAGGCGCTGAGGATCGGCGAGGGCCGGCGGTGATCAGTCCCGATGCAGCTGGGGTGGCGGGGCGGGGCGTCCCCGCCGCTTCCGGAGAGGCCCGCGTCCGCGTTGCGAGGCGCTGGCCGCGGTAGTAGACGGCGAGCGTGTCATCAAGCTGCGCGTGGACGTCGACGCGGGTCCCCGCGTAGCTGCGTCCGCCCGGGCCGGGACCGATGTGGAGGAGGCGCCCGTCGAGCTGGACGGTGTTATCGTGCTGGACGGTGCGCTGGTACTTGAAGCAGCAGACGCGGTCGAGGTCCACACGCGCCGGGGCGGGCCGCCACGCCGGCGCGGGGTGCGCGGGGGCCCGGGCGAAGCGCGCATTGTAGCGTGGGAGAAAGCGGTCCACGACGCGCTGGGCCTGCACGAGCGTGCGCGCATGGGCCAAGCGGAGCTCGACGACGAGGCGATCCTGGAAGGTGCCAAAGAGCCGTTCGATCCGTCCCTTGGCTTGCGGCGAGTGGGCGGGGATCCACCGAATGCCGAGTTCCTGGAGCGCGCGCCCGACCTGAGTGGATTCCGGCGTGCCCTGGAGCTGCTCGGCCACGGTGAGCGGGGTGCGCGGATCGCGGTGAAAGATGCCATGGCGATCGGTGTAAGCCGCGGTGGGAAGACCATAGCGCCGGATCAAATGGCGGAGCAGGAGGAAGTAGCCCTGGGCATCTTCCTCAGCCCGAAAGACGCCCCCGAGGACGCGGCCGGTCGCATCGTCGATCGCCGCGTGGAGCACGAGGCGGGGGCCGCGGTCTTGGAGCCAGGGATGGTGACTGCCATCCATCTGGATGAGCAGCCCCGCTTGCGGCATCCGGTCACGGCGGCGGCGATGCCGCGGGGGACGACGTGTCCGCGGGCTGCCGATGCCGACCTCGCGAAGGATGCGGCGGACGGTGGGACGGGATAGGTGCAGAGTTTCGTGCTCCCGCAACAACTCGGTGAGATGATGATCATTCGCGCCGGCATACCGGGTGCGGGCCAAGGTGCGGACCCGCGCGCGGATGCGCTCGGGGTAACGTCGCGGGGACGGGCGACCGCGGTTTCCATGCGCCAACGCGGCGAGCCCCCGTGTCCGCAGGGTGGCCAGGAGCCGAAGGACGTGGCGCACGGACAGCTCCAAAAGCGTCGCTGCCGTAGTGGCGGAGAGCATCCCCGCCTGGACACGAGTGAGGAC